>ENA-OWPI01001748-OWPI01001748.1-marine-metagenome-genome-assembly--contig:-NODE-1748-length-22851-cov-14.515193_pt1 | contig 22851 bp, 23 predicted proteins | sample MGYA00238138_ERZ651775 | MGnify/ENA primary metagenome ERZ651775 (study PRJEB26906, sample SAMN06265043) | marine metagenome | isolation source: Helgoland LTER site | place: Germany:Helgoland, sampling...
TTTTGATCAGGTAACTGTTCTGTGTCGCTACCAATAGAGTGACGGTCGACCTTCTGCGGAGTACTCTAGAACAGGAAGTACCCAGTAGGAAACCCTTTGTAGAGTGAGTCAAACAAATCACGGATTCGAGATCGTTTCCAGACGAAGGGGCGTTGGAGGTCGGGTAAGCCTAATGCGCCCATATCGATTTCTTGGATCAGATGATGAATTGGCGGGTTAAGGCTGGAAAATTGTTGCGTGGTCTGTCCCATTTCTTTGAGCCTCAAGTTTGTTTAAGGGCGATTTAGTTGCTATAGATATCGTTTTACTGAAACTCGCAAAAGTGGGTAAATCAGTCGGTTTAGATGTTGATAGAGTGGGGTTTTTTCTTCACACGGTCATCATCACCTTGGAGAAAATTAATCTCCATCATAGTGGTCGAATCCGTTGCCACAATTGATGCACTCATACTTGAAGACCAGTTGATCTTTGAGGGGCGGAATACAGCCTTGCAGGTTTACTACGTGGCCCTCAGCTTCGAGGCTACTGATTTCGCTTTCAATAGGGTAGCCCCAGATATTAACAATAAGCGACAAATTGCCGCAATCTGGGCAACTAATCATCTCCAATAGAGTCGTTTCGGCATGAGACACTATTCTCCGGTGAAAGCGGATAGATTACCATTGATTGCTTTGAGCGGGTCCTTAAATAGTTAACCAAACTAAAATCTATCTGAGTTACGGTCCGTCAAAAATGATATTGCAATAAGCGACACAACAAGATTAGAACTCATACAAAAAGTATCCAGGAGCAGAGGTTAACCAATAATCGCGGCTCCAGCGACTTGTTGACAGAGGTCTGGTTTAGGGCAAGTGGGTGCGGATCAACGCCATTCAGCAAGAGCTGACAAGCTGGAAGTGTACACATTATAGTACACATTAAAAAAATAATATATAAATTGTTGTTTTATATGAATAAATGGCGGAGAGAGAGGGATTCGAACCCTCGATACGCTATTAACGTATACACGCTTTCCAGGCGTGCTCTTTCAACCGCTCAGACACCTCTCCGTGTTGCGTGCGACTCAATTCGAAGAACTCAATAACGTTCTCTAGCACCAGTCCCAGACGCTGGGCGATTCTAGCAAGGTCGAGGAGGCGACTCAAAGTGATTCGGCACTTTTGTTACAAGGATTACAACGCAAGGTGGTGAGTCAGCAGCGCCCGCACCGTCCAAGCGCTCAGTTAGGTAGGGCCGCTAGCGCCGCCCCATTCGTAATCGACGGCGTTCTTGTTCGCGCATGAATTCTTTTAAGGCGGCAGTGTCTGCGGTTGATATGCCGAGAAAACGCACGCCGAATTGTTGAAGGTTCGGGGCCCTGGCAACATCCAGCACGTTCATGATTTCGATTTTAGGTTGTATCTTGATCTCGGTGGTGAGGTTAAATTCAACGTGATCAATACGATCGCCTTTCTCAATCGGGACGCCGCGGCGTAGTCGAAAGGCAGCGCCCAGTTCCGAAATATCACTAATTTTGCCGCGGTACTTTTTACCTTCTTTGGTAATGCTGGCTTCAGCACGACTCGCGGCGCCGAGCTCTAACCGGAACTGGGCGCGTTGCTGCTCATAAGTCATCTCATCAGGAATCGAGCATTCATACAGTGTTGAGCCGTCAACGACTTTGATTGCGAGAACCCGAGTCTTAAACACAATAGGGGTTCCGGTAATCGAGCCCGTCACAGCGACGGTGTCTCCTACTCGGATCGGGTTGCGATGCTGAGACATGACCTCATCGAGTTGAATGACATGGCGATTAATATCAACACCCAACAGCAGGCTCGAAAACTTATCGGAGAAACGTGAGACCTGCAGGCTGACTGATGTTCTAGACCGGCTTAGCCGAAGGAGCAATTGGATTTTACGATCTTCTCGTTTGATCTCTTGTTGCTCGGCGCCGATTTTTTCGAGTTGGGCAACGAGTTTGCTCTGATGAGCAAGGGTGTTTTTAATGAGTTCACCAGAGACTCTGATAAGACGCGTTTTTTCTAAGGCGCGCGCGCTGGCGGTTCGTTTGCCGGCGTTAATACTGAGTAGGCCCTGTTCGCCAAAGTGAGCAAGTGGGCCAAGCCGCACGAGTTCTTTTTCTGCAGAGCGGTCTTTATCGGTAAAAATCAGAATTTGACCGGTCACGACAAAGTACATTGCGTCGGCATCATCGCCTTCTGCAAAAAGGACATCATTCTCTTCGTAATCAATATACTCGCCAGCCGCGCCAATAACTTCGGCATCTGAAGGGGGAAGTTCCTTAACGAAGGTCGAGTCCTGCAAATGCTGCTCGAAGAACTCTCTTGGACGTAAAGCAATCATGATGTTGGTAACTACCGCCTCTTCTTGTAAGGACGTTGAATAGGTCGTCTGGTAACGTGCTGCTACATTGTTCACGAGCTAACCTTCCTTGTAATGGCGATATACAGCCCGCCACTCCTTGGATCAGGAAATTATAGCGGAATTTTCCCGGTGAAGGCAGTCTCTGCCAGTCCTGTACTGGTTAATCCTGATATCTCAAAGACGAGTCCCGATTGCGGGTGTGCGTCTTGTCGGTTACCCGAGTTACTAATCGAAGTCGCGAACAAGACATCCAAGTTGGGGCCGCCGAACATCACCGAGCTTACAAGGGGTATCGGCAGATCGATGGTAAGCTTTAGCCCGCCCATTGGACTGATGCAGCCAATTTTGCCAGAACCAATCAATGCAACCCATAGATTGCCAGCGGCATCAACGGTTGCGCCATCGCAAGCGGTGCCGGCGGCTTTTGCATCAAAGAACGGCCTCGGCGCGCTCAAGCCCCGGTCGGGGTCATAGTCGAATTGCAATATCACGCCTCGGCCGTCGCTGAAGTATAGGATATCGCCATTGGGTGAGAAGCACGGCCCATTGCCGACGATGACGTTATCAAGCAGACGCTCTACGACACCATCACGGCGGAGCCGATATAGCCCGCCCCAGCCCTGAGTCCGGTCAGTCACGCCCATGGACGCAAATAGAAATTGACCGGCTCTGTCGGTTTTGCCGTCGTTGAGACGGGTTGTCGACATATCCGGTTCGGGGTCATGGATAAGCTGCAAGGTATGTGTGCTGAGGTTAAACCGGTGCAGGCCGCTCTGCAGGGCGACCAGAATTTCATCGAGATTGATGACCGCAAGACTGCCAACCATGCAGGGCATTTGCCAAGTCTTAATTGTGCCGCCCGAATCTCGACAAAATATCTGGCCTAGGAAACTGTCAACCCAAAACAATCGCTGGTGTTGCGCATCCCAAAGCGGGCCTTCGCCGAGGGCGCAAGGGGTCTTTGTCATCGGGCGAATATTGATCATGGATTTTTCCAAAACAATGGCGGACGTGTATGCTGACGAAAAGGGCTTAAGGACCAACCATGCAACGCACTGCCGATATTCTGCCAGAAATACGAACTGAGATGGTTGCCGCCAATGGCCTTAATTTTGAGGTCGACATGATTGGCGATGGGGACCACTTGATCATTTGTTTGCATGGTTTTCCTGAGCACAGTGTTTCTTGGCGTTTTCAGCTGCCTTATTTGGCGCGCCTGGGTTACCGCGTCTGGGCGCCGAATTTAAGAGGGTATGGCAACTCCTCGGCGCCTCAGGGTATCGCTGCGTACAGCCTTGAAAATTTGATGGATGACGTTGGGGGACTGATCGATGCGGCGGGTTGCTCTAAGGTCACCCTGATGGCGCACGATTGGGGCGCTGTCATTGCTTGGCACTTTGCGATGCACCAAATCCGCAAAATTGATCAGTTGGTGATTTGTAATGTCCCGCATCCAGGGCCGGCTGCGGCCGCGATGAGTTGGGCGCAGCTTAAAAAGTCTTGGTACATCTTTTTCTTTCAATTACCTCGCCTACCAGAACGGATGTTGCTCAAAAGCGCTGGTATGGGCGCCATGATCCAAACGACGGCCGCAGCACCGAATAACTTTTCTGAGGCGGTTGTTGCCCTGTATAACGAGAATGGGGGTCGTAAAGAGAATGTCACGGCTATGATTAACTATTATCGCGGACTCGTTCGAGGTGGTGGGATGCGCAGACAAAAACGCCTGGGTCTGCCTATTATTTCAGTGCCCACCTTAATGCTGTGGGGCGAGGATGATATGGCGTTATCCATTGAGACAACCTACGGCACTGAAAACTATGTCCAGGACCTAACGTTACGGTACTTAGCCGGGATCTCGCATTGGGTTCAACAGGACGCGCCCGAGGCAGTCAATACCATGCTCGGAGCATTCTTAGCGGGTGAGCCGGTTCCGGAATATCAAACGCTAGTAAACGCCGCTGCAACAACCGAGTTAGGCTGAGGCAGCACAAGGGCTTTTAAGGCGCTTGGCGGTCGTCTTGTGAAGGCGGCCCGTTTGCGAAAAGTAAGCCCCAATGGGTTATCTCGGCATCACGCGTAGCGTCATCGTCCTAAGGCTTCATCAAATAGGGCTTTCAGGCTGCCATCCGTGGTTATTGTCTGCAGCCAGTCGTCGATAGATTGTTTCAAGGCATCGTCTTTGTGTAACCAAATGGCTTTTTCTTGATAGGTTAAGCGTTGACCCGGCAACAGCGCGCACAATGGGCGATGGAGCCGCGTTTTGAGCGCGACCTCGATTTCATCGGTAAACATCACGTCCGCCCGTCCCGCCAAGAGCTCTTGAAAAATGAACCGATTGTCGGGAAAGGTGATGAACTGTGCGTGTTGCAAATGCTGTCGTGCAAACCGTTCATTGGTGCCCCCTGGGTTGAACACCACTCGGGTTTCTGGCTGATCAATGGCCGCAAAATCTTTGAATCGGTCTTGATCTAGGCAGCGCCCGATCGGCGTTTTACCGCCAATATGATACGGGGCAGAAAATGTGCCCAGCGCCGCCCGACTTGGCGTGATCGAAACACCGCTGATGGCCAGGTCAAAGGCTCGGGCTGTGAAGTCTTGGGTGAGGGTCGGCCAGCTGGTTTGCACAAACTGGACAGTGACCCCAAGGGTGTCGCCAAGGCGCTTGGCTAAGGTGATATCGATGCCGCGGGGTTGATCCAACGTGCCGCTAGAAAACGGCGGGTAATCCAAGGTCGTGCCCACCCTGAGCACCCCAGCGGCCTGAATTCGCTGGAGATCTTTGCCAAACGTGCTGAGATTACGAAGTTCATCGAATAATTGGTTTTGAAGGGCCTCGGGTAAGCCTTCGGTTTGGGTGTGCTGCAAAAATGATTGCCGGTCCCGGCTGTCAATGGGGCTGGTTAACGCCCTCATGATCTCGTTGCCCAAGTGGAGCAGTTTCGGTCGGATGTCCTGGGTTAAGCTGGGCGGATTCGGCGAAGGCGGATTGGCCCGCCATTGCTCAAACCAGTATTGCTGGATGATTTTCGCGGCCGTAATTTGGGTGGCAAAGAACCGCCGGGTAGGCGCCGCGGGCAAGCCCAGCGAGTGTCCTGCGCGTTCAGCGTCTTTGATTACAACGGCCTCGCGCGCCAAATCCTCAATGGGGCGCTGTTGGATGAATTTATAATGCGCCACAGCCTTCATATGCCCTAATCGCGCCCCGATTGCCGTAAAAAGTGTGTCGTTCGAGTGCGCAGGCATTGGGTGCAGCAACGCCATTAGAAGGAACAAGCCGATGATGAAAGGGGTTTGCATGGGCCGATGGTAACATCGTTTGTTGCATGTTACCGTCCGCTTGAACAGTTTGGAGTCAACTATGAGTGATGTCGTTTTATATGAGCAGAGTGGGGCCATTGTGACCCTGACCTTGAACAAGCATGAAACGCGGAATGCGATTTCAGAAGATGTCATGGTGAACGCAATCGTTGCCGCTTGCGATCGAATCAACGCAGACGACAGTGTGCGCGTGGTCATTCTTACCGGCGCGGGTTCCGCCTTTAGCAGCGGTGGCAACGTCAAAGATATGAAAGATAAAGTGGGCATGTTCGGCGGCACCGCCGCTGAAATACGCAACGGCTATCGTCAAGGTATCCAGCGCATTCCCTTGGCGGTCGATGCCTTGGAAGTGCCGATTATTGCCGCGGTCAACGGTGCCGCGATCGGCGCGGGTTGCGATCTTGCGATGATGTGTGATCTGCGAGTTGCGTCCGAGAAGGCCGTTTTTGCCGAGAGTTTTGTCAAGGTTGGATTGATTCCTGGCGATGGCGGCGCTTGGTTTTTGCCGCGGGTGATCGGTCAAGCCAGGGCCAATGAGATGTCTTTTACGGGCGAGCCGGTGAATGCTGAGACGGCGTTGGCTTGGGGGATGGTTTCAAGCGTTGTTGCGCCGCAAGACCTAATGGGGGCGGCTCAAAAATTAGCGGAGCGGGTCGCGGCCAATCCGCCGCATGCCTTGCGCATGACGAAAAAATTGTTAAAAGAGTCTCGTAAAGCGGACTTACCCAGCATTCTTGAGATGTCAGCGGGCTTGCAGGCTTTGGCGCATCAGATGGAAGATCATGTCGAAGCGGTGGATGCGATTCTTGAGAAACGAACTCCGGAGTTCAAAGGTAAATAATGGGTTCAATGGGGCGACCCTTTTACAGAGTTACTTTAAAGGTCTGCCCCCATAGCGTTCTGACGAGCCTACGCGACGCGGGCCTTGTCTTGCGTCTGATGGGTCGTCGCGCAAAGGGGTTTGGCGGTTGGTCCCGACGCTTTGACGGTGCTAGCCGCCAAAGCCCAAAGCTCCAGGGCCTGAAAGATAGCGTCGCGCATTACGCGTCGGCGGTATTACGCTTGAAGCCCGCGTTCTGGGTAATCACAAAATACCGCATCAACGCCAAGCGCGCGCATGGCGGCCAGGTCGCGAGGCTCGTTGACCGTATAAACCGCGACTTTCAAACCGGCTTGTTGGGCGGCTGTTATCCGCGCCTCGGTCGCTGTTTTAAGCGCGATGTTCATCCACTGGCCGCCCATGGCCAGGCTGCGCGCAACCATGTCATCGGCCGGACGGCCCCAGAGTATGCCGCGCGCGAAGATTGGGTCAGCCCGTTGTAATTCTGCATGATCGAACGCGCTCAATAGGAATTGATCGGTGCGCCAAATGCCCGTTGCGCAGGCTGCTTGAAGCAGTTTTGAGGCGGGTTCGGCAGTACCGGCACCTTTTAACTCAACATTAATGGCAACCTGGCCATTGAGTTCAGTTAAGACTTCGGACAAAAACGGCACCTGTTCGCCATTGCCTGCGTCCAGTGCCCTGACAGCCGCCAGACCTGCAGCTTCAAGGTGGCCACGACCGTTGGTGGTTCGGTCCAGCTGTTCGTCGTGGATGACCACGAGTTCTCCTTCTAACAGGTGGACATCAAGTTCGACCCAGGGACAGCCAAGGGCGGCTGCATGACGAAACGCGGCCAGAGTGTTTTCAGGGAAATTGCCGCTGGCACCACGGTGGCCAATAATGATCATGGGATGTCCTTGCAAAGGTCGGGTGCCGCACTAACGAATCGGTGTTAAATTCGCCCAAGCCCATTGCATGGGCTACAATCAGTCGGGTTCACAGGCGCGTACTATGTCATACCAGGTTCTTGCAAGAAAGTATCGGCCAGGCCATTTCAAGGCGATGGAAGGCCAGGGGCATGTGCTCCAAGCATTGATTAATGCGCTGGATCAAAACCGGTTGCACCACGCCTATTTGTTTACCGGAACGCGTGGGGTGGGTAAGACCACGATCGCCAGAATTTTTGCGAAATGTCTAAATTGTGAACAGGGCGTAACCTCAGAGCCCTGCGGCACGTGTTCTTCGTGTGTTGAGATCAGTGAAGGCCGCAGTGTCGATCTCATTGAAGTGGATGCCGCCTCCCGAACAGGTGTCGATGATATGCGGGACCTGCTCGATAACGTTCAGTACCTACCGACGGCCTCACGTTTCAAAGTGTATTTGATTGACGAAGTGCATATGTTGTCCAAGAGCAGTTTCAACGCCATGTTGAAAACCCTTGAAGAGCCCCCAGAGCACGTCAAGTTTTTGTTCGCAACAACCGATCCCAAAAAGCTGCCCGTGACGGTTTTGTCACGGTGCTTGCAGTTCAATTTGAAGAATATGACCCCAGAGCGGGTGGTCAATCATCTAAAAGTCGTGTTGGCTGAAGAAGGTATCGAGGCTGAGGACAGCGCGCTTTGGCAGTTGGGTCGTGCCGCCGACGGCAGTATGCGCGATGCGTTGAGCCTGACAGACCAGGCTATCGCATTTGGTTCCGGCAAATTACTCGGGACCGAAGTGGCGAGCATGCTCGGCACTGTAGACCGGCAAGAGGTGTATCGTCTCATCGATGCGGTGGCGGCAGGGGACGGCGCAAAGGTTTATGAAGTAATTGATCAGGTTGCCGAATTTTCGCCAGATTTTTCAGCGTTGCTGGACGAAGTATTAACGGTGTTGCACAAGGTCGCCGTTTTTCAAGTGGTGCCGGAAGGCGTGGATAACAGTTTTGGTGATCGGGACAAAATAGGTCAGTTAGCGACCCACATTTTGGCTGAGCAGGTCCAGTTGTTTTATCAGATTGCGTTGATGGGTAAGCGTGATCTGAATCTCGCGCCGGATCTAAAGATGGGCTTTGAGATGACCATGATCCGAATGTTGGCGTTCGAATTAGACGATGGCGCGCCGCCAGGGGCTAAGGTGGCAGCCCCAAAGCCCCCGGCTGCTGAACGCAGCATCCCTAAGCCGGTTGCAAGCTCTCCCTTGGCGGGACTTCGGGACGCTCTAACGAGTGGTCAGCCGCCGCAAACAGCGCAATCAACGCAAACGCCTGCCGCAACGCCCAAGGTCGCAACGATTACCGCGCATGAAACGACCCCTGCGGCAGTACAGCAAGGGCCGAGTGCAGAAGTTGAACCTCGAACGCTCAGCTCGGCTGCGCCAGCGCCGGCTGTGAGCGCGCAAAGTCCTAGTGCGTCAGTCGACCCTGGCGGCCGCATCGAACCAGGTGCGGCGGCAAGACCGCCAGCCCAGAACATTGCCGCGGCCGAAAGTCTGGGTCAATCCCAAGATGACGGTGCGGAAGTTGTTGCCGTGAATACCGCGCGGTCGCAAAAGCCGAACAATGTCATCGAACTGCCAACCGACGCCGCCGTGCAGGTGCTCAGCTCAGCCGAGCCCGGCCAATCCGGACGCGATGACCGGTGGTGCGAGTTATTAACGCAAACGAATTTAGGGGGCATTGCCTATGCAATGGCCAGCAATTGTGTCTTGACCGATGAAGCGGAGGGCCACTTGCACCTGAGCCTCGACCCGGCCCACGCAAGCTTGTTTAACGAGGGGCAAATTGCTCGGTTATCAGAACTGCTCGGCGATCTGCTGGGCCGAGAGACGGCGGTTGCCGTGACCATTGCGCTGGCGCCCGGTAAGACGCCAGCGGCGTTGATCGACGCCGCGCGTGCCGCGGCACTCGACGCCGCGGAACAGGAAGTCAAGAAAGATCCGGGCGTGCAACACCTGATCAAAGGATTCGATGCAAAGATTGTCGAGGGGAGTATTATGCCCAAAATCGCCAAAGGAGAAGGGTAGCCATGTTAAAGGGTGGGATGGAAGGCTTGATGAAGCAGGCCCAAGAGATGCAGGGCAAGTTTCAGGAGATGCAGGACAAAATCGCCTCGATGGAGGTTCAGGGTGAATCGGGCGCTGGAATGGTCACGGTGCAAATGACAGGCCGATATGATGTTAAGCGCGTACACGTTGATGCCGCGGTCCTGTCCGAAGAAAAAACGTTATTGGAAGATTTGCTGGCCGCCGCAGTGAACGATGCGGTTCGCAAGGTCGAGGCGCAACAAAAAGACTCAATGTCGAGTTTGACGGGCGGGATGCCATTGCCGCCGGGTTTTAAGTTTCCTTTTGGCGCGTAGAGGATGACGCGAAAGGCGAGTACGCGGTTATGAATGATGCGCTGATTGAACAATTGATAGATGCCTTTCGGTGTCTGCCCGGTGTTGGGCGAAAGTCGGCCCAGCGCATGGTCTGGCATTTGCTTGAGCGGGATCGTGCCGGTGGTGAAGCGCTTTCAAAGGTCTTACACGAGACCCTGACCCGAGTTGGTGAGTGCCAGGGGTGTCGAAACTTCTGTGAAACGCAAATCTGCCACATTTGTGCCGACCCCAAACGCGATAAGGCGCAGCTGTGCGTTGTTGAAAGTCCAGCGGATGTCATGGCGCTTGAGCAATCGGGTAGTTTTCACGGACATTATTTTTTGACGAAAGGGAACCTGTCGCCGATCGATGGCATTGGTCCGAAAGAGATCGGCGCGGAAGCGTTAATCGCTCGATGTCAGTCCGAGGTGCAAGAGGTGGTGATCGCGCTGGATTCAACGGTCGAGGGCGAGGCGACAAGCCATTACCTTTGCGATCGATTGCTCCCCCTCGGGGTGGTTGTAAGCCGAATTGCCCACGGTATTCCAATGGGCGGTGAACTTGAGTTTGTCGATGGCGGTACTTTGGCGCACGCAATGCTGGGAAGAAAACCAATCTAATGAATTATCACTATATTGACGACGATGCGGGGCTTGAGACGTTGCTAAGGGCCTGTGAATCGGCGCCCGTAATTGCCCTCGACACGGAATTTGCGCGGTTTAACACGTATTACCCGATGATTGGCCTGCTTCAGATCGGCCTGGGTCATGACAATTACCTGCTCGACCCGTTGCCGATCACTGACCTTAGTGGCTTGCAGGCACTCATGAAATGCCCAGACACCTTAAAGGTGGTGCATTCGGGTTCAGAGGACATGGAAGTGTTCCAGTACTGGCTTGACTGTGTGCCGACCCCCGTTTTTGATACCCAGATTGCGGCGGCGATGGTGGGGATCGGTTATGCCTTAAGTTATCAAAAGTTGGTTGCACATTTTCTGAGCATTGATATTCCTAAAGGTGAAACGCGGTCGGATTGGCTGGCGAGACCTCTGCGCCAATCGCAGTTGGATTATGCCGCGCAAGACGTTATTCATTTGTTCGAAATTTACCCGATGCTGGCCGAATTGCTCGCGGAGAAAGATCGCATTGAATGGGTGCTTTCGGAGTCTTTTAAGTTAACCCAAGACTTGCCGACTAAAATTGATCCTGATGAGGCGTATCTTAAGCTGAAAGGCATCTCGTCATTAAATTCTCGGCAATTACAGTACCTGCGCATGTTTTGCGCGTTTAGAGAGCGTGAGGCGCAGACTCGGAATGTGCCGCGAAATCGGGTCCTTGATAATGACGAATTGATTGCGCTGGCGTTGAATGAAGTCCAAGGCGTCGCTGATATGAAAGGCGTCGATTGGGTCGACAGACGCGCGGTCAGTCGGCATGGCGACGCGCTCGCGGCACTCGGCATGGCCGCGAGTGCGGTGCCGACTGCTGAGTTGCCTGCGCGGTTGATGAACGACACAACCCCGGTGAATAAAAATAAACTGGATCGTTTGCGCCGAGTCGTTGCTGATCGAGCAAAGCAGTTTGGCATCTCTCCTGAGCTCCTGAGCCGGCGGCGGGACCTAGAGGCCATTATTAAGTCAGACAATCAGGGTGGGGCAATGCTGCCCGATCATCTCTTGGGTTGGCGTGAAGCTGTGGTGGGGATCCCGTTACTCGCAGCGATAGGTCAATCATGAAAGTAACCGTTTATAAAGCCTCAACGCGGGAGTACTTGTACGTGTACGTCTCCGAAGCATCCGGGCTCGAGAAAGTGCCGACGGCACTGCTGGCGCAGTTCGGTGAGCCAGCCGTGGTCATGACGCTTGATTTAGAAGCGGGACAAAAGTTGGCCCGGGTGTGCGCTGAAGAGGTCATGGCGGCAGTTGAAGATAAAGGGTATTACCTACAAATGCCGCCGGTGGTTGGGTAATGCGTTTTTGGGAGACCAAACGCCTTGAAGAAATGAATCGGGCTGAGTGGGAGTCTTTGTGTGACGGTTGCGCGCGGTGTTGCTTGCACAAGCTCGAGGATGAAGATACCGATGAGGTGTTTTACACCGACGTGGTGTGTCGCTACTTAGATCAGGATGCCTGTCGGTGTACCCAGTACCAAGATCGGAACAAGTTGGTGCCAAATTGTGTTTGGCTGACGCCCAACGACGTCGCCGCGTTTCATTGGTTGCCGACAACCTGTGCCTATCGTTTGGTGGCAGAGGGTAAGCCGCTGCAGGATTGGCACCCATTGATATCTGGGCGCGCGGAATCGGTTCGCGAAGCCGGCATTGCAGTGACTGACCGGTGTGTTTCTGAGGAATTTGTTCACGAGGAAGAGCTTGAAGAACGGATTATTCACTGGGTTGAACAGTAATGGATAGCAGTATTGAGTATGTGATTGCTTGGGTGGTTTATCTTGGGTTCGGGGTCTTGTTTGGGGCGCAGTTGTTTGCGCTGACAGCGGCGCGGTCCTTCTTCACCAAAGCCATGATTCGAGGCCATTTTATCGTATTGGCCTTTACGCCTGCCGAGATCGCGGAATTTCCGGGCCACTATGCGCCAGCGGTGCTCACGTTGGTGATGGATGTCATGCTCCAAGGCGCGGCGACAACGCTGCAAGGCGGCGTTATCTTACTGGTTTCGTATTTGGCGATGGTGGTGGGTGTCGGCGTTTTTGGAATTGCCCGCCCTCGAAATAAGAGGGCAACCACGGATGCGCCAGACCCAGCAGACAGTTAGGTCGCTGGCGCCCGGCCGAGACTTGCTATGCTCGCGCAGTCAAATTAAAGTACGGGGCGAGTAAAAATTAATATTGATCAGGATGTAAGGGACGTTATGAAATTCTCAAGTACCAAAACCTATATCGCCACAGATGAACTCCAGATGGCGGTTAACGCTGCGGTCACGCTTGAACGACCACTTCTGATTAAGGGGGAGCCCGGCACCGGTAAAACGATGCTCGCAGAAGAAATCGCGGAATCTTTAGGCTTGCCAATCATTGCCTGGAATATCAAATCAACCACGAAGGCTCAGCAAGGGCTGTATGAGTACGATGCGGTATCACGTTTGCGTGATTCTCAGTTGGGTGATGATCGGGTCCACGACATTAAAAACTACATCGAGAAGGGCAAGTTGTGGGAGGCTTTCGAGGCCGATCATAAAGTTGTGTTGCTCATTGATGAGATCGATAAGGCCGATATTGAGTTTCCGAACGATCTACTGCAAGAACTCGATAAAATGGAGTTCTATGTCTATGAAACAGGCGAGATGGTGAAGGCCAAGGTGCGGCCAATTGTCGTCATTACGTCGAATAACGAAAAAGAACTGCCCGATGCGTTTCTCAGACGGTGTTTTTTCCATTACATCCAATTCCCGGACCGCGAGACGATGCAGCAGATCGTGGACGTGCATTACCCCAGCATCAAGCAGGACCTCGTAAAGGAAGCACTGGAGATTTTCTTTGATGTCCGCAAGGTGCCGGGCCTGAAGAAGAAGCCCTCGACCTCTGAGTTGATTGATTGGTTGAAACTGCTGATGGCGGATGACATTCCGGAAGAAATCTTAACCAATCGCGATACGACGAAAGCGATTCCGCCGCTGTATGGGGCCTTGGTTAAAAACGAGCAAGATGTGCAGTTGCTAGAGCGACTGGCCTTTATGAACCGGCGTCAGTCGGGCGGTAATAGCTCTGGGGGTCAAGGCTAGGCTTAGGTCAGCCTCAAGCCCATTGTAACGGTCGACGCGAGATTTGGATTGACCGGCTATGACCATGCGCCTCAGAGCGCGGCCTTCAAGGCCGCCGAAAAGGCCCGATCGAGGTTGGCTATAGCGCGCAGATAGCGGCGTTGGAAGGCGTTTAAAACCGGTACTTGGACATCAGACTCAAGGTTCCAATAAGTGGGATCTCGAGTTGAGTCGGACCGGCAAAGAGCCTCATCCTCATACCATACCGAGAGATGATGCCGATGAGACAAGCGGTAGACGCAGAAGCTAAGCGGCTTCAATTGCGTAAGTAAAAAGGAAGTACTGAGTATGCTGATCAATTTTTTCATGGAACTCAAGAAAGCCAGAATTCCGGTTTCGATCACCGAGTTGATGCACCTTTTAGAAGTGCTCAAAGCGCGTTTGGTCTATGCCGATATCGATGAGTTTTATTATCTAAGTCGTATGACCTTGGTTAAAGACGAACGTCACTACGACAAGTTCGATCGCGCTTTCAGTACATACTTCAAAGGCTTAGAGGATCTTGCGAGTTTACTTTCTAGCTTAATCCCAGATGAATATCTGCGCCGTGAATTTGAAAAATCCCTTTCCAAAGAAGAACTCGAGAAGATCGAAGGCTTGGGCGGGCTTGAAAAATTAATCGAAGCGTTCAAGCGCGAGGTCGAGAAAGAAGCTCGGGGCGAAGGCGATAAAAAGGACAAAGAAGGCAAAGGCAAAAACGGTCGAGGCGAAGAGGGCGACGACAAGCGTGGTAAGAAGCGGCGCGGTAAGCGGCAGTGGGATAAACGCGACTACAAAGCTTACGACGATAATATTGAGCTTGGCACCCGCGGCTTAAAGATCTCTTTGCGCCGGCTCAGAAAGCTTGCTCGGACCGGGGCAGATGACGAATTTGATATCAACAACACCATTGATAAAACGGCTAAAAACGGCGGTTTGCTGGATATCGTGATGCGTCCCGAGCGCCGTAACACGGTGAAGGTGTTGCTGTTTTTGGACAATGGCGGCTCGATGGACGCGCATGTTCGAGTGTGTGAAGAGTTGTTTTCGGCGGCCCGTAGCGAGTTCAAGCACCTAGAGACCTACTACTTTCACAATTTTATTTATGACGGCGTGTGGAAAGAGCACCGCCGGCGTATGAACGAGCGTATCGACACCTTTGACATTCTGCATAAATACAGCCACGACTATAAAGTGATCTTTGTTGGGGATGCGACCATGGCGCCCTATGAGATTACGCATTCCGGCGGCAGCGTTGAGCACTGGAATGAAGAGGCGGGTGCAATTTGGATGCAGCGGCTACAAGACACTTTCGATAAAGTGATCTGGATCAATCCGACGCCGCAAGATACCTGGGAGTACTCAACCTCGGTTGCGTTGACCAAGAAGCTGGTCGAGGATCGGATGTATCCGCTGACCATTCGGGGTATTGAAGAAGGGATGAATGCCCTGTCGAAGTAACTAAGACAACTGTCTTAGTGTGATTCGTGACGTTGCCCTTATCCAATGAAGTGAAAGACCATGTCGCAAGCGGAATCCCGGCCCACCCTCGCGCAGCAGCTTCAGGGCTGTTTGATTCGAGATCGCTTTTCGCTGGCTAGGTTGGCCAGCAACCCGCGACAAGCCAAGCAATTTGAAAAACGTAAAGCGCGCTCTGAAGCGGCTGTTCAGGCACGCGTCGCGGCTAAACCGGTTGTGCACTATCCCGACATATTACCGGTTGTTGGGCGGCTTGAGGATTTAAAGACCGCGATTTCAAAGCATCAAGTGGTGATTGTTGCAGGCGAAACCGGCTCGGGGAAAACCACCCAATTACCGAAAATTTGCTTGGAACTGGGGCGGGGTGTGCTTGGCACGATCGGCCACACCCAGCCGCGCCGTGTGGCGGCTCGTACGGTGGCGGCGCGGCTGGCCGAAGAGCTTGCGGTGCCCATCGGCGAGCAGGTGGGCTTTCAGATTCGTTTTGGGGACCAAACCAGCGATCGCACCCTAATTAAAGTCATGACCGACGGGATTTTATTGGCCGAGACGCAGAACGATCGGTTTCTAGAGCAATACGACACGCTCATTATCGATGAGGCGCATGAGCGCAGTTTGAACATCGACTTTTTATTGGGCTATATCAAACGAATACTACCGAAGCGCCCCGATCTTAAAGTCATTATTACGTCGGCGACCATTGATTTAGAACGTTTCTCAAAGCACTTCAATGATGCGCCAGTCATCGAGGTCTCTGGCCGAACCTATCCGGTTGAGGTGCGTTACCGGCCCATGACCGAGCAGGCCGCGCAAGACGAGGCCGACGCGGGTCTGCAAATGGGGATTCTTGAGGCCCTCAATGAAATTATGGCCCTAGAGCGCGGTCACCGATCCCCGGGCGGCGTGCTCATTTTCTTAGCGGGCGAGCGAGAAATCCGCGAAGTTGCGCTGTTATTGCGCAAAAAGTGGAAGGTGCCAGCTGAAATTTTGCCGCTGTATGCGCGTCTTTCGGCTAAAGAGCAGAACCGGGTGTTCTCGCCCCTACGCCAGACTCGGGTCGTGCTAACCACGAACGTTGCAGAAACCTCGCTCACCGTGCCGGGCATTCGCTATGTGATTGACCCAGGGATGGCGAGGATTTCACGATACAGCGTGACATCAAAGATCCAACGGCTCCCCATCGAGGCGATCTCTCGCGCCAGCGCGGATCAGCGTAAAGGGCGTTGCGGACGCATCAGCGATGGGGTGTGTTTCAGGCTTTATAGCGAAGAAGACTTTCTCGGCCGGCCCGAATTTACGACGCCTGAAATTCTGCGTACCAATCTAGCGGCCGTGTTGCTGCAAATGATGAAACTCAAGCTGGGGGATCCCGCAAAGTTTCCCTTTATAGAGCGCCCAGAGCAGCGCCAACTCTCCGATGGGTTTCAACTGTTAACGGAATTGCAGGCCATTGATGGCGAGCGCAGGCTGACGCGGGTGGGGCGCGACTTGGCGGATTTCCCCGTGGATTTGCGCTTGGCGAGGACATTGGTTGAGGCCAATCGATTCAGTTGCTTAAAAGAGGTCCTGATCATTGTCAGCGGTCTGTCGGTCCAAGATCCGAAGGAGCGGCCAGCCGACGCCAGCCAAAAGGCCGATGAGGCGCATCGACAATGGCGGCACGGTCAATCAGACTTTTTAGATTTGGTGAAGCTTTGGGAGGGGTTTGAGGCGACGCGGCAAGCCTCAACCCAGGGCGAGCTTCGGAAGTTCTGTCGAAGTCAGTTTCTATCCTACCTGCGAATGCGGGATTGGCGAGAGATTCACACTCAGCTCCTGCTCATCTGCCGCGAGAAGAAGTTCCGAATCAACCGAGGCGAGAGTGATTACGAGCAGGTACATCGGGCGTTGTTGCCGGGCTATCTTGGGCAGGTGGCAGAGCGCACAGACAAGGGTGATTATGCCGGTGCTAGAAATCGCCGGTATCATATTTTTCCCGCATCGAGTCTCTTTAAGCGCAAGCCGAAGTGGCTGATGGCGGCAGCGCTGGTTGAAACGAGCCGATTGTTCGCCCGCACCAATTGCGAGATCGAGCCGGAATGGGTTGAGTCTGCCGCTGAGCACTTGGTGAAGCGGCGCTATTTTGAACCCCACTTTGATGTAACCCGTGGGCAAGTGCTGTGTTTTGAGGAAGTCAGCTTGTTTGGGGTTGTGCTGGTGAAGCGCCGGCAAACCGATTACTCGAACATTGACCCGAGCGGCGCTCGGGATCTTTTTATTCAAGACGCACTGGTCATGCGACAGTTGGTGGACCGGTTTAAGTTTTTGCGCAAAAACGAAGTGCTGATTGATGAAATCGAAGCATTAGAGTCCAAAAGTCGCAAGCGAGACCTGCTGGTAGATCATCAAAGGTTGTTTGAGTTCTATGACTCGGCCTTGCCGCAGACCGTCGTGAGCGAGATTGATCTAACCGAGGCGCTCAAGTCAGATCGCGGTTTGGGAGGGCGCTTGTCGCTGACCCGGGAATTTCTGATGCAGCGCGATGCGGCCATTTCTGAATCGCTGTACCCCAACGCCTTGTCGGTTGGTAATAATGCTTTGCCGCTGCAGTATGCGTTTGACCCGGCCGCCGCGGATGACGGCGTTAGCATTGATGTGCCGATATCGCTGCTGAATCAGGTTTCGAGCGAAAAGCTGGACTGGCTCGTGCCGGGACTGCTGCCGGAAAAATGCCTCGCCCTAATCAAGTCGCTGCCGAAAGCGTTGCGTAAGAATTTTGTGCCGGCCCCGGAGTTCGCTGAAAAAGCGCTAGCCGGGCTGGATGCGTCCAAAGGCTCGCTTCGAGCGGCCTTAGCAGACCGCCTTTTTCGCATGACGGGCGTTGCGATTGCCGAATCGGATTTTCAAGTAGCAGGATTGGATAAACATCTCTCGATTCAAGTGCGGGTGGTTGATGCCTCAGGTAAGGTCTTGGGTTCAGGGCGGAACCTGGCTGCGCTTTTTCAGCAGTTTAAGGCCCGCGCGCCAGATCGTCAGCCGACGCATGCGCTGGCTCGAGTCGGCCTCAAAACTTGGGATTTCGAAACCCTGCCGGCGAGCGTCACAACCCAAGAAGGCGCGATCGAAATAAAGGGTTACCCCGCATTGGTGGATCAGATCGATCATGTGGATATCGTCGTGTTTGAAGACGTAGGCAGTGCCGAGCGAGCACATGCTCAGGGTGTGGCAAGGCTGCTTGCGTTGTCTTTACCCGACCAACGGCGATACCTGCAAAAGCAATTGCCGGGTCTGAAGGCGCTTGGCTTGCAGTATGCCGCCCGAGGCGATGCCCCGCGGTTGCAGGCCGATCTGATCGACGCCATTTTTCGACATACCTTGGTTGATGATCAGCCAATCGTGCGCACGGCCGCCCTGTTTCAAGAACGGTTAGAGGGCCGAGGACAGTTATTTGAGCGTGGTCAGCGACTGGTTGCGGCGCTAACGGAGGCGTTAAAGACGGCAACCCGTATTGAGATTCTGCTGGCAAAGCTTGTGAGCCCGCCGGTGCAGGCAACCCGAATGGATATTGACGCCCAACTGCAGTGGTTGTTTCGTGCTCGCTTCGTGACCCAAATTGAGGCGCCTTGGCTAATGTCTTATGCCCGTTATCTTAAAGCCATTGATTACAGACTCGATAAACTGCCCGGCAATTTGGCGCGAGAAAATGAAAACTTAGCCAAAGTGGCGCGCTTCCAAACGCGTTTAACTGGGCTTAGTGTGGAACAGCGCCGGCTGGCGGGTGAATTTGAATGGCTACTGCAAGAGTATCGGGTGTCGCTGTTTGCGCAACCGGTTGGCACGCGGGTCCCCATCTCTGAAAAGCGGCTCGAAAAAGCTTGGACTGAGCTTGAATCAGCGCTACGCTAATTGCGCAATTTGCCGGTCTGAATCGGTGAAGGGGGTTGAGTGCAATGGTTTCGACCGTGTTGAGGTTCTGATGCTGAACGATCGTTAATGTCAGACAACGCAAACATTTACCTCGTTTGTGGCGAAGATCCTTTATGCCCTGTTGGTGATTGGGTGCATCGTCAGCTTCATGAGAATCCTCGGGTAAAAGTGGTTTCGGTGGATGCCTTGATGCGGTCATTCAATGAACTGCCCCTTAGTCCGGCAATCTTGTTGATTCAAGCGGGCGACGCCCTAACCCAATGTCTGCCACAGTTTGCCAGGTGGATGCAGCGCTGGCCCAGTTTGCAAATGCTCTTGTTTGGGCCTGTGTCGGCTTCTGATTTGGAAGCGTTCTATGGCCAGGGTGGGTGTGATCTCGTGCCGGCCGCGCTCAGTAATACCGATGGACTCTCCAGTTACTGGCAGGCCAAGCTCGATACCTTTGAGCGGCAAGCCAAAGTCGGACGTCAAAAAAAGCAAGCAACGCGCAAGCTGCAAGCCATGGCCGCAAGTTTACTGGCGGTGGAGGAAGATCAAGCATTGGGCGCGAGCGTCCAAAAAATGTTAATGCCTGAGGCGGCGCTTAATTTAAAGGGCCTGACGGTTGCGCATGACATCCGGCCGTCGCTCATGCTGACAGGCGATTTTATTCAGTACAGTTCGATCAGGGCCCATGAAGTGCTGTTTTGCCTTGCGGATGTTTCGGGTCATGGCACAGGGAGTGCTTTGGTTACGGTACTGCTCAATGAGCAGGTAGAGCGTTTGGTGCTGATGGCGGCGGCCGACTCGAGCCTCTCGATCGGACGCATGATGGCGCAAATCAATGAGGCCTTGTGCGAGGCGGTCTTTGATCATCATGTAACTTGTGTGCTGGGAATTATTGATCTTCGGAATAATCAACTGCGGTATTGTTCAGCGGGCCATTTTCCGCATCCTTTGCTGGTACAAAATGGCGCAGTACAGGTGCTGGAAGCCGGTGAATTACCCCTAGGTTTATTGAAATCTAAGGAGTATGATGCCGTCCAGCTTGCGTTGGCACCTGAATTTAAGTTGCTGATCATGTCGGATGGGGTCTTACAAGGCCTGCGCGGCGAAGCCTTAGCGGAAAAAGAAGCAACGTTAAAAGCGTTTGCTTTGGGGGATTCGGGTGAAGTGGAAGGCTTGCTCGAACGTTTATTTGAAGTTTCGGACGATGGGTTAGCAGATGATGCATCTGTGTTAAGCCTCGTAAGGAAGGTTGGATATGACCGGTAGAATCCTGCACAAGGTGGTTGATGCAAGCCACGTCTTAAAGCCTGTTGGCGATGTGAGAGTGACCCAGGGTCCGATTCTCAATCAGTTCCTTCAGCACCTCAACGAAATCGATATTCTAAAGTCTGTGATCGTGGATTTGAGCGATACGGAATGCTTAGACAGCACCGCTCTAGGCTTCCTCGCTAAAATTGCGATCGCAACTCGATCGCAATTTGGATTTAAGCCAACGCTGTTGTTTGGCCATGAGGATATCCATCGGGTGATTGCCAGTATGGGTTTCGATGAGATTTTCGTGATTTTAAAAGCGTCAAACAACGGCTATGCCGATATGGCAGAACTGGTGGCGGATCAAATCACGGAAGAAGGTCTGCATGACCAAGTGCTCGACGCGCATAAAACGCTCATGCAACTCAATCATCGTAATTTTGAAGCCTTTCGCGATTTGGTTTGTGCGCTAGAAGCGCAGTGCCCCGAGTCGGCTCAAAAGGGCCTGCGCGCGACGGGTTAATAGGTGCTTAAGGCACCGGGCTTTGTGCTTGCGTTGTAATCGCTAATCCAATCATTAAATCAACCATTAAACCAACCATTAAACCAATGGCGAAACGAATCGGTCTTCGCGCTCGGGTGTTGGGTCTGAGTTCCTGCCCTGGCTCAGATGCCACCAATGCGCTGAGCGCTCCCCGCAACCAGCGCGCAACGTGGCTTAGACGATAACCCCAGCGGTGATTCAATCAACGGGCCGCAACGGGCTATATCAAGGCTTTCGTGCCGACTCGCGAAACCTGATCTGCGATCGTGATCGCGTTGACCCGCTGTTGATGGCCTATTGATCGCGTGCTTTGGCGCGCGCGTGGATAACGTCGCTGTGATCGACGCTGAGCAATCCTGCGATACGACGAATGATGTGGTCTTCCTGGGGGTCGATGTGGGCATCCGCTAAGGCAATTTCCCAGAGATTGACCACAAGCTGCTTCTTCTCGGGGTAGGTAAAGCGCTCATTAATAATGCTCGTGAAGCTGTACAGGTCATGGGCTTCTTCAGAGGCATCCTGGGCGAGCAAGAGCAGACCCGTGACCGCCTCATCGGTAAGCTTCAGGCGCGCGCCCAGCTTTTGCAGCATGAGGCTGCGCTCTTCTTCACTTTGTTCAAAATCTGCTCGAGCCACTTCCATCATTAAAGCGGCCGTCGCCAGTTCAAGTTCGTCGGGCGCGTCGTCGACTGCCGGGACTTCGATTGATTGGTTAAACCAACTGGAGAGTTTATTCATCATAGCGTGCTGTCCTGTTCGGTGTTTGGCGGTGGGTAATGGCTCGGTCAAAGACCTCAATGCCGGCGTCGTCTTCAAACATATGCTCGCTCAGGTAGCGTCGGTAGCTTCTAGCGCCAGGCTGGCCAAGATACAGGCCCAATAGGTGTCGTGTCATGTGTTTTAAACGAACGCCTTGGGCTAATTGTACCTGCATATAGTCTCGAAATTGGTCAATGATGACCGCGGGGTCAATGGCGTGGGCTTGGTCGAGCGCGACATCGAGGCGGGCCTCTGAGCCTGCGGCGTCTGCCTGCAACCGGTAGACCATTTCCTCGTGCTCACTAAACAAGTCTTCAATACCGGATGCCATATCAGTAACAGCGCGGGTCACTTGAGACTTGCGCTGCATCTGAGCATGAACCTTCTTGATCTCCTTCAATTTCCGGAGATGGATCTTCTCGGCTTCCTTGAACCGTTCGTATTCCTCGGGGGTCATTGCCACTACTATACCATCAGACGTCTGTTCGGACTGTTATCAGTTCTGTGACCGTTCGCGACCGATAGTTTTGCCACCGGTTTCTGCTTCCTGGTCAGACACATCGAGCTGAGGTTCTTCTTGCGCACCGCTCGTATCTCCCATGCCCATTTCAAGTTTAAACTGTTTGACCAGTTCTGAGGCCCGAATCTGCTGAGCATCTTCTTCGATTTGCATGGTTTCTGTATCGACAGAATCGAGGGCCATTTCCATGCGCGCCTCATTCTTAGCGGTTTGCTCCTGGATGCGATTGAGCATCTCATCATGGGTCTGATCGATACCCGTGACTTCAAATGACTCGAGTGTATCCGCAACCTTGGCCTGCCATTTGGCACGCTCGTGGGCACGAAGTGCGTCTTTGGCTTCAGCAATTTTGCGTTCTTTTTCCCGCATAAAGGCCTTCTTGACCTGCAGGGCCTTGTCATAGGCTGCAGAAGCATATTTGAGTTGCTCCTTCGTAGATGCCACGTTTTCACGGACACTTTCAAGACGCATCGCATAGCGCTCGGCGATATCATCGCGCCCAGCTTGGATGCCAGCCTTGATTTTTGACGTCACGTCTGCGAGCTCTTGCTCGTATTTCTTGACCTCCCTGTAAGGGAAATCTCTATAAATTAGTGTTTAGCCCCAAGTTCTGGTCCATTCCTGATTAGCGTTTCTGGAGATGTGGACGTATGTCAAGGGCGGATACGACTATATTGCCTGAGCCACAATACGCTTGATTTTCTTCCTACCGGTCAGGAGATAAACTCCACAACCACGTTGTAGCTGCCGGCATGCAGGGTCATGCCGTTGAGGTCGGTGGGCTTCATATTGATGAAG
>ENA-OWPI01001749-OWPI01001749.1-marine-metagenome-genome-assembly--contig:-NODE-1749-length-22836-cov-3.457050_pt1 | contig 22836 bp, 19 predicted proteins | sample MGYA00238138_ERZ651775 | MGnify/ENA primary metagenome ERZ651775 (study PRJEB26906, sample SAMN06265043) | marine metagenome | isolation source: Helgoland LTER site | place: Germany:Helgoland, sampling...
CTCTTGGAAATCGAAAAAATTCACCTCAGTAAAAAAGATCCAAATGAATATCTTACCATCAACGAATTATCTACTTTTGGATCTGTAGAAGAATTTCTTACCAGTATTGATCGATTACAAAGAATGCTTGTTAATCAAGATTTGGAACCGATTTTGAAAAAAGAAGTTACTAAAAATCTGACAAAATTAAAAGCCTCACTTAATCAAGAACTCGCAATGGGAATAGAGCATATTAAAGAATTATCGAGAACTGCTTTGGAGCAAAAAATACAACTACAAAAAAAACTTTTGGATTTAGAAATGATGAAAAACGATATTCACTCGCTTCATCCACGCTTCAAATTATTAAAATCTGTAAAAAGTCAACTCGATGAAAAAAGAGCTATCTTTTCAGCCGATTTTCAAAGATGGCAAAATGTGAAACAAGGGGTAGTCTTTACAATAGTTCCTTAAGATAGTAACTCATCCACATAATTTCTTTGGTTAAATAATTTGTTAGCCTGTGCAAATATAGCGGTTGTGGACTGCATCTTTATTTCCGCCCGGGCCAGCCTGCTTGCCGTGATTGCCATATCAACATCCTCGATACGGGATAGGGATTTTTCTGTTTCCATGGAAAGGTTTTCATTGGCTGTTATTTCTTTTTCCAATCTTGATAAAGAGGCTCCTCCTATCGCTCTCGCGTTAGAAACTCCTGTTAAAATATTTTCCAATGATCCTAATGCTTTTTTCGCATTTTCGATTGAATCCACACTGATCATAGAACTAAAGATAAATTTTTGAAAAAGTGCGTTTCCAATTTCAAAACCACCTCCTTCAACATCATCATTTACTACTAGATTTCCTTGATCGGTTTCCCGGACGTAACCAAGTGGTTGATAAGTTGGATTTGAGGAAGATGTATTTCCTAAATCGTTCCAAGCGCCTCTGGTCCCGTCGAGTTGCGGAGCTTGACTAATCTGCAGGTAATCTTCCGAATCACCATTTGGCTCTCGGTTGCCCCAATTTTCAAACATTCCATCAACGGGACCAAAAGTCCCATCATCAGTTGGATGGCCTATGAATTTACCATTCCAAAAAGGGGTACCTGTTCCACCATTTGCTTTTCCTTCAGGGCCTTCCGTCCACCTCCAATCATTTTCCACGATGTCTTGACCACCCAACCAGGCATTGATTCCTACATCGCCAATTTGGAATGCAATTTCAATCTGCTCTAGCTCTGTGGTAATTGTTGCTAAATAATGTTCATTTTTTGAATCAGAAGCATTCAATGCGTCCACTTCTGCTTTTGAGTCAGTCCAGTTAATGGCCCCATTCTTATTCACCAAGGTATAGGACTTATCCCTGAACAAATTAATTCCATTAAACTTCTCACGACTTAATTTTAAAGCAGCGTCACGAAGCTCCTGAAATTCCTTTTCATAATTTTCACGATCGGAATCATTCTTTGTAACATCCATAGCCATTGTAGAAAGCTGTGCCATTCGGTCATAAATTTTATGCACGCTTGTAAGTGCACTATCTCGGACCTCGAGGTATGATTTGGCATTTTGTAAATTTCGATTAACCGCTTTGAGTCTCTTTTGTTCGCTCACCTGCTTTATCTTGTTAGACAAAGCACCGGCGTCATCAGTTGATTTCTCAACTTTTTTGCCTGAGGATAGTTTTTCGATGTACATCTGTCTTTCTCGTTGGATTTCTTCCATGTTACGAGATAAACGAGATGCAAAGTTATGGGCATCTGATACAATCATAATTAGTTAATTAGTTAGATATAAAATATGGTAATTAATATAAATCTAACGAAAGAATAAAATTAGGAATTAAGCACCCGGGTATATACGAGTACAAAATGATACAATGACATCCTTGTCGCTATAATTTGATAATAATCAATTTTGGGCATGTATCGTCCTGATCATGCTCCGAAAGTTTATATTAGTTCATAATACTGGGTCTTTTGGGTTTATATGCTTGTGCAATAATTTCTGAATTAATCGAAATTAATGCCAATAGAATGTAATCGAGATGTAATCTCTAAGGAGTACAAATCGAGTCCATGAAGGATAAATTATAAAGGTAGGAATTAAATGTTGTGAAATACGCTTTTATCTATCTAAAGATAAAAAGAGAGCGACCACGACTAACCTCCTGTTTTGTCGAAACCAAATTTTATAACGGTCACATCCTTGTGACATTTATTATAGTCGGATCGATTCTTAAAAGCTTTAGATTTTTTCTTTTTCTTTTACTCGCATGCCTAGAAAGTTCATAGTAACTGAAATACCATTTTTATTTGTGACCCCCCAAAAAAATATTGTAAAAGAAGGATTCCACCCTTTTGCTTTTGAGCAGTTCTTTCCTCTTCTCTTGGTTTTTAAGAACTATTCTTTCGATTTACTTAATGCAGATTGTAGAGCCGCACTCAATGTTGCACTTTTAGCGATTCCACAAGGAATGGCCTATGCATTGGTCTCTGGATTGCCTATTCAATATGGCTTATTAGGCTCCGCTGTAGCAGCAATCCTGGGCTGTTTATTTTCAAATTCCCGCTTTATTACGCTTGGACCGACTAATGCCACATCAGTCTTACTGTTTGGCGTTTTTGCCAGTTTAGGAATGATTAATCAAGACGGAATGGGAACAATTGAGGCAATTAAGCTACTACCCTGGATTCTACTTTTCTCTGCCTGCTTCCTTATTCTTGCTTCGATGCTTCGAGTTTCCTTCATGATTCAATTCGTATCAAGAACGGTTATTACTGCTTATGTAACCGCCGCGGCATGCCTGATTATTGCAAACCAGACTAAACATGTTTTGGGCTTAGAGTTAGACTCCCGGGACACTATCGCTACTTTTTGGCAAATTATATATGCATCTACCAAAGCATTAGCTGGTTTTTCTACCCCTGCATTGATAGTCAGTGGATTTACCGCCCTCAGTTATATCATTTTACAGTATAAACTAAAGTCTTTGCCCAATGTGGCAATTACTCTAATTCTCGGGTCTGTTTTTCATTTTCTCCTCCAAGATACTATTGGTTCGGTAAATACACTTGCTACATTCGATTCATCGCTCGGAATACTTTCCTCCATAGATTTTGAATCTTTATCTCATTCTAGCGGAACCATTCTTTGGGCATCAATTGCAATTTCTTTGCTCTGCCTCCTCGAGGGACTCTCCATCGGTAAATCACTCGCGGCAAGAGCTGGTGAACGAATTCAAACCAATCGGGAAACCTTTGCTATTGGAATGGGTAATATGGGCTGCTCCCTTCTTTCTGGCATGCCCGCCTCAGGCTCACTTACCCGCTCCTCTTTGAATATCCAATCGGGTGCGAAGACCAGTGCCTCTAATCTTTATGCAGGAATTTTTGTGGTAATTGGATACTTCTCACTCGGCTCACTGGTCTCTTATATTCCAATTCCTGCCCTGGCCACATTAGTAATCTTCATCGGTGCTTCCTTAATTAAAGGTAGGCAGATTCAAGCTGTTTCCCGAGCCACCCGATCGGACGCAATTACTTTTACGGTGACACTAGTAGTCGGGCTTATTATTTCACTACAAATGGCAATTTTTGCCGGTGTTATTACTTCAATTCTTTTATTTTTAAGGAAAGTAGCTGTACCTGAAATGGTTGAATATGGATATAATGAAGAGGGTGAACTTGCGGCGTTGTCCGGAAAGGCTCGACGTCCTGAACCGGAGGTTTCTATTGTCCATGTGGAGGGTGAAATATTTTTTGCGGCCGCAGATTTATTTTATGAGCAAATAAGGCGGGTTGGTGAAGACCCAAACTTACGGGTTCTAGTATTAAAACTTCTGAACGCCCATCATTTAGATGCTACTTCCGTAATGGCACTAGAAGAATTACTGGATTATTTAAAAGAGAAAAATTGCCATGTCCTTCTTTGCGGAGTTAGGCGGGATATTTTAAGAATTCTAAAAAATGCAGGTGTACTTTCACGAATGAATCGAAAAAATATATTTCCACACACTGTCAGTAATCCAACATTATCCACTGCAAAAGCGATTAAAAGAGCAAAGTATCTAACCTCGGGAGAGGAAACAAAAGTAACGATCTATGCAGAGCAAATGGGAAAAGAAACAAAATAACCTTTATCGCAATTCACTTCTCCGCTTCACCTTCATCGATTCCACATTCTCCAAAAAGTGATTGAAGTTCTTTTCTTAAAACTTTAATTTCATCCTTGCATGAATCTATGTCAGATTGCTGTCCTTCCTCTTGCAGTAATTCTTTTAACTGGGTCCTTAGTTTTACCATTTTCATACGAACTTTAGATCGATGAATGCGGTCTTTATCTGAAAGTTTTGTGCTCATTATTTGTTAACCTTTAGCTTTAAATTATTTTTGCAAACTCTTTTTACTACTCTCCCCTTTGCTTCCCATCAAAGTAATCAAAATCAAGGCCATAAAATTTACTGGCGTTACAATAACTTTGTTGTGCTATTTCTTCCACAGGTACTTTCAGGTACCCTGAAAGAAATTCACCAATAAAAGGCAGATAACTTGGTTCGTTTTCCTTTCCTCTTTTTGGCTCAGGTGCAAGGTAGGGACTATCTGTTTCCAGAATTAATTTCGCAATACCTTGCCCTTGTAGTGCTTCCCGTAAAAATTCATTATTCTTAAAAGTTATAATTCCTGTAAACGAAGCATAACCACCCCGGTCATTGAGTTCCTTTATTTCCTTCACTCCTTCTGAGAAACAATGAAATAAAACCTTCTCCCAGGGGAGTCCGGATTGTTCAATAATTGTAATACAATCACTAAACGCATTTCTAGAATGAACAATCGTTGGCAAATTATACTGGGCAGCAATTTTGAGTTGTTCCAGAAAAGCAATTTTTTGATTTTTTATAATCGAGAGTGCTTCATTATGATTCTTGGGGAGGTGAAAATAATCCAAACCGATCTCCCCAAGAGCAACCGGTGGAGTACCAGAACCTAGATAAGATTCTATTTTTTCTATCACATTTTCATAACCTTCATTTACATAACAGGGATGTAATCCAACAGAATAAAAGATTTTGTCTCGATATTGCTCCGATAAATTCTTATAAATTTCCCAATCGTCATTTGATGTTCCAACCGCGGTCATTCGGGAAACTCCATTTTCCTCGGCTCGCCTAAGAATTTCTTCTAAATTACCCTTATTCTTAAAACCTTTAAGGTGACAGTGACTATCAAACCAATTCATATACTCGACCCATTCAAAAAACCTAACATCTCTCACACTATAATTTCTTTCTTCTTTGTTACCACAAAATAGCTACTATTTAATATACTTTATATGGAAAACATAATCATTCTTGGAACTGGCTGTGCAGGATTCACTGCAGGAATATATACTGCCCGGGCAAACTTAAATCCACTGATTCTCGAAGGTAGGCAGCCTGGTGGTCAACTTACCACTACTTCAGAAGTCGAAAACTTTCCCGGGTTTCCCGAGGGAGTGGACGGATATTCACTGATGGATCAATTACGCAAACAGGCGACCCGGTTTGGAGCGAGAGTTGAAAATGCCTTTATTGATAAAGTCGACTTTAGCGGAGACACAAAAATTCTCTTTTCTGGAAATAAAAAATTTGAATCTAAAGCCGTTATTATAGCAACCGGTGCGGCTCCAAGGCTTTTGGGCATTCCAGGTGAAAAAGAAATGTACGGAGGAAAAGGGGTAACCACTTGTGCAACCTGTGATGGTGCTTTTTATCGAAACATGGATGTCATTGTTGTCGGAGGTGGAGATTCTGCATGCGAAGAAGCTCTCTTTTTGACCCGCTTTTGCTCCAAGGTAACTCTTGTGCACAGGAGAGATGAACTACGTGCTTCACAAATAATGGCAGAAAGAACCCTGGCCCATGAAAAAATTGAGGTTGTTTGGGATTCTGGGATCCAAGAAATTCTACCTGATGAAGCTGGGAAAACAAGAGCCATCACGGTTGAAAATCTCAAAACGAACGAACTTTCTGAAATCTCCTGCAAAGGCGTATTTATCGCCATTGGACATGTTCCCAATACGCAACCATTTAAGGATATATTGCCCCTTGATTCAAACGGTTATCTAATTCCTGACCAAGGTAGCCAGGTGCAAACTCAAATCCCCGGAGTTTATGTGGCAGGGGATTGTGCCGATCATGTGTACCGACAGGCAATTACTGCAGCGGGAATGGGCTGTCAGGCTGCCATTGATGTGGAAAGATGGCTCGCGGAACAAAAATAGTCGGTGGTCGGATCAGGAAAAGATGATAATATTGCCACTCACTTGGCCAATGCATCTGTTCTTGCCCCAGACCAATTAGCAATCGTTTCAGCAAGAAGTGGTTTTTTCGAACCACGTTCGTTTAAAGAACTCTATCGGGAAGTTCAGATCTGTGCGGACTTTTTAAAAGCCAAAGGCATTTCTAAAAATGATCATGTGCTGCTGGCGGTGAAACCGGGCTATCAATTAATTCTTATTGCCTTCGCACTCTTTTACCTAGGGGCAGTTCCCATAATTATTGATCCTGGTATGGGCTTAAGGGCATTTCTCAAGTGTATTAAAAATACCAAACCCAGCGCATTAATTGGAATTTCATTGATCCATGTATTGAGTAAATTCATACCCCGCCCATTTCGTTCAATCGAGAAAAAGGTGTTGATTCAATCCAATCATTTTTCGAAGGAAATTAAAAAGGGGGAAAGGAACCACACGACACTACCAGCCACCACCCTACCCCAAGACTTGGCCGCAATCGTATTTACTTCTGGATCCACTGGTACTCCTAAGGGGGTGTGCTATTCCCACCAAGTTTTTGAGGCGCAAATTAATCACCTACAAAATGATTTCGGGATTGAAAAAGGAGAAAAAGATTTAGCAACTCTTCCGATCTTTGCCCTTTTTAATCCTGCCCTGGGAGTTACTTCTGTAATTCCAGATATGAATCCTAGAAAGCCCAGCACTGCAGACCCCAAAAAACTCACCCGATCCATTCAGGAGTTTGAAATAACCACTGCGTTCACATCCCCCATTATTGGGGAAAAAATTGTCGCCTCTTGTTCTTCACAAAAAATTAAGCTCCCCAAAATTAAACGGTTTTTATTGGCCGGTGCACCAGCACATCCTTCCCTAGTGCACGATCTTTCCAAAGTAATTCCAAATGGAAAAGTAATTCTTCCGTATGGAGCAACCGAAGCACTTCCTATTTCTGCCGCTGATCATATTGAGGTTAACAAGCTATCCCGAGATATTTCCCTTGGACAGGGTTCATGCCTAGGTCGACCACTACAAGGAAATACAGTGCGCATCGCACCCATTAGCTTTTCTCCCTTTGAATCAGGACTCAATTGTCCCCAAGAACTACCCCAAGGTGAGGTAGGTGAAATTTGTGTTTCCGGACCTGTAGTAAGTCAGGAGTATTTTAGGATGCCCGGTGCCACAGTGGATTCGAAATTTCATGACGGGCAACTAAATTATCATAGGATGGGCGATCTAGGCTATTTTGACTCGGAGGGATTCCTTCGGTTTCTTGGACGAAAAGTTGAGAGAATTATTACCCAAGATGGCCCATTAGAAACCGAGCGATGCGAACCTTTAATAAATGGAATAAAGGAAATATCCAAATCTGCACTAATCGGAATTGGTGAAAACCCGGTCAAGCAACCATGCTTGGTGGTAGAGCCTTACCCCCATATAAAACAAACAGATTTGGCCGCTTTAAAAAAACAGGTTTTTTCCACATTGAAGATTCACCTGCCTTCGTTTTCTTTTCCTTATATCGTATTTGAAAAATCGCTTCCTGTGGATTCTCGGCACAATGCAAAAATTCACCGGCTATCTCTGGCGAAAAAATGGACCCGCTTGGTGCGAAAGAACCCGTCAAAGTATTCATAATAATGAAAATTATTATTACAGGAGGAACCGGGTTTCTTGGCTCTTCTCTTACTCATAAATTGCGCACAGATGGTCACGAAGTGCATACCATTTCGAGGCACCCTTTACCATCTAGCGACCTTGAGGGTTATTCCTTTCACCATACATTCGATCTTACTCAAGAAGCATTGCCCCAATCTCTTCTCAGTAAAACAGATGTCTTTTTTCATGTTGCAGCCAAGGCTGGGGTTTGGGGAAAGTACTCTGAATTTTATGATGCAAATGTTCGAGCAACTGAAAATATAGTCGCCGCCTGTCAGTTATCTAATATCCCTCGATTGATTTACACGAGCACGCCCAGTGTTGTATTTTCAGGAAACTCAATTAACAATGGCGACGAATCGCTTCAGTATGGAAATTCCAGTCTTTCTGCCTATGCAAAAACTAAATCCATTGCGGAACGGAAAGTACTTCGTGCAAATGAACCTGGCCGTTTTCAAACTTTGGCACTTCGACCCCATTTAGTATGGGGAAAAAAGGACCCCCACCTATTACCTCGCGTTATCTCTCGCCACAGAGAAGGAAAATTAAGAATTATCGGTTCGGGTGAAAACCAAGTCGATCTAACTCATATCGATAATGTAACTCACGCTCATGTTTGTGCAATGGTCGCGATGCAAAAAAATAGCAACCTGGGTGGAAAGCCGTATTTCATAGGCCAGGACGAACCAATACAATTATGGAAATGGCTAAACGAATTATTTCAGTTAATTAACCTGCCACCACTTACCCAAAAATTGAGCTTTCGAAATGCGTTTCTTTTAGGTGCCACACTGGAAAGTACTTTCAAGTTATTACTGATCAAAAAAGAACCACCAATGACTCGTTTCGTTGCTTGTCAACTTGCACATGACCATTGGTTTTCCGCACAATCGGCCCAAATTGATTTGGGATATTATCCTATTAAAAATATGAAACAAGCCTTGGAGGATTCGATTCCCTGGCTTAAATCAATTTAACTTAGTTCTCTACGGTTACTTTCAGCAAGAATACAGGCCACACTTGCATGAAGATTAAGAGAGTCGGCATTTCCTTTCATTGGAATATTAACCGTACAGTTCAGTTGATCTAACCAAAATTTTCCTAGCCCGTTTTTTTCACTTCCAAATACAAAGGCCGTTTTGGAAGTAATCTCCTGTTCCCAATAAGGATTTTGAGCACCACCACTCGTTCCAACCAGCATAAATTTTTTGTTCTGCAAAAAATCGTGAATTTCTTCTTTGCTTCCCATTCCAATATTAACACCTGACATCAAACCCCTCGACGAACGAATTACGTTAGGGTTAAAACAGTCAATCACGGCATCAGACAATAATATCGACTTTACCCCGAAAGCTTCTGCCGTTCGAATAATCGCCCCTAAATTGCCAGGTTTTTCTATTTCATCCAATACAATACAAATCTGAGTTTTTTCACCAATACTGTTTTCCAGTAGTAAAGGCCAGGAATGGGCAACTGATATAAATCCATCCGAATTTTTTCGATAAGATGCTTTTGTAAATGCCTCCTTACTGAGCTCCGTAAATAAAAGTCCAGTCTTTTCAAATTCTTCGAATTCATTCTCTAATCTAGCTTTTTTAATTAAATCCCAACAGAAAAATATTTCCTCCACCTTTCGTCCGGCTTCAAAAATGCATTTCAAATCGGGGTAACCTTCGATCACAAAATGGTTCTGCTCCCTTCTTCGCCTCGCGGATTCCCGTAATTTGATCAATTCCTTAACCTTGGAATTACTTAAACTGAAGATTATGTCTGACATCACTTTAAAAAAAGGGTTTTGCATGAAGAGGGCGAGCCCGTTACGAAACTTCATGACATGAATACACCACCAAAAGGTTTTAACGAACACCCCTACCCTTATCATCATGAGTTAACTCTTGATGTGGAAAATGTAACCAACCTGGGTTTTGGCATTGCAAGAGACAATGGATGGGTAGTTCAAATCGCATTTGTTTTACCCGGTGAACGGGTAAAAGTTCGAATTTTTCGGAATCATAAGAATTATTCAGAAGCAGATTGTATTCAAGTAATTGAAAAGTCTCCCGATCGAGTGGATCCACAATGCACGCTTTTTGGATCCTGTGGTGGTTGCCAATATCAATCGGTTCAATATTCAACCCAACTTGAATGGAAAAGGAATCAGGTAATTGATAATTTTGAACGAATCAGTGGATTACAAATTGAAGTGCTTCCAGTCATCCCTTCCCCTAAGCAATATGGTTATCGCTCAAAGCTTACCCCCCATTATGAAAAAGCAAGATCATCCGATCCTAGAAAGATTGGTTTTCTAAGATATGGTTCGCGAAAAGTAATTATCGATGTCCCCCAATGCCCCATTGCCACCGATAAGATTAACCAGGAACTCCCGCGTGCCCGCGAAGAACTACCCCTTCACACAAAAAAGAATAAAGGGGGAACCCTCTTACTTCGAGACACGCTGGAGGGGGTGGTCACAAACCCGAAAGAAGTAGTGACCGAAAAAGTGGGAGACCTCATTTTTCAATTTAAAGCAGGAGAATTTTTTCAAAATAATCCGTTTATCCTGCCCACACTTGTTGACTATGTTGTCGGACAGGCAAAGGTCGGTAGTTCCAGTCTATTAGTAGATGCATATTGTGGGGGTGGTCTGTTCAGTCTCTCAGCGGCAAAGCATTTTGAAAAAGTAATCGGAATCGAAATAAGCCGTGAAGGTTTTGAATGGGCACGAGCAAACGCTTCAATTAATCGAATTGAAAATGCAGACTTTTTCCTCGGTACTGCATCCACAATTTTTGATGAATTAGAAAGCCATGATGAAGATTTTTCCTTGGTGATTGATCCCCCGAGGAGGGGATGTGACGAAGATTTCTTGCAACAAACACTCGCATTCAAACCAAAGAAAATAATTTATGTTTCTTGCGATCCGGCCACGCAAGCTCGGGATGCTAAAATATTAGTAGAGGGTGGATACAACATTACCGATGTTCAACCATTTGACCTTTTTCCACAAACCAGACATGTAGAAAATATTGTTACCTTTATCCGTTAAGGATATTTTCTTTGTTCTCTCCACGAAATAGAGGAGAATTGTTCCACATATGGACTTCGTCCTGTTATAAAACTGTCAGGCCACTCCGTCTCTTTTACACCTTCACAAACAAGGTCTTCCATTTCGTTAATAAACGAGGTTCCAAATTGTTTTAAGTCCAAATTCAGAAATCCTGAAAGATCAATTGTGCCTTGTATCAAAATTCCCTTTTTGGTTCTTTTCATCGCGGCACCGGCAAGTTTTTTGTTTCCGTTTTTTGACATCAGGTCACGTCCGACTGGTTCTAGAAAACAATTCCCCGGTATGCCTGCTTTTTTCTCACCAGTTTGCGGGCAAGGCTTCAAGCTAGTCTCATGTCCTAAATTGAGTAACACCTTGCCAATAGAACTATGAATCGTTTCATACAGGTCAAGTGCGGGAATTGAAAAAGACATGTGACCCTGTGGCAGAATAAACATGTATGTCCAATCATTACCATGGGATACAATTCCCCCGCCGGTCGGTCTTCTGGTAATTTCCCTGGACTTAATTACTTCCTGTTTACTTACCCATGTCCACTTTTGACCATACCCAAAAGTGACTTCATTTTGATGCCACCCATAATGTCTAAAGATTGGATCACTTTGAATAGTTTGCTGAAATAAATAGAAGTCACTTGCCATATTTTCAGGGCCAGATTCTTCTATGTATGGGTAAATAATAAGAGACATAAAAACTAAAATCGGGGAATGTAACAATTAGGACTATCTGCAAATTTTCGATACCATGTATACATATCCTTTGGGATTTGAAGTTCTTTTAATTGTTCCTCAATTGATAAGGGCACGCTTCGAACCTTGGATACCAGGGGTTCCAAAATAAAGGACAAATGCTGTGGGCGTTGCCCTTGATTTTCGGGATTTTTTATACTTCCCCTAATAATATTTTCGGGATTTATTCCAAATCGTTTTAGTATTCGAATCCCCAATTCATAACGAGATATTTCTTCATTTCCTGCCCAATGAAAAAGACCATTCAAGTTTGGTCTCTCGATAAGTTCGACTATTACATCAGAAAGATTTTCCACAGAACATGGTTGTCGGATTTCATCGTCGAAAAGGGTTAATTTTTTACCCGACATCAGGGCGCGAAGAATTTTCTCATGCTGACTTCTTCTGCCTAATGGACTATTTCCATTGAGTAAAGTAATTCGTAATACCGCTAAATTTTCATCGGTTACCGATAAAACCCGTTTTTCTGACTCAAGTTTTTGTCTACCATATTCACTAAGCGGGTTAGGCATATCTGTTGAACGATAGGGTGATGTTGAACCATCAAAAACCATATCGGTTGAAATATGAATGAAACGGGCTCCAATATGGGCAGAGATACTCGCAAGCCGGGAGGCACCCTCTACATTAACTAAATGGGCCAACTCAGGAGATTGATCGACAGTGTCGGGGGAAGAAATCGCCGCACAGTTAACCACCGCATCCGGCCATTGATCAAAAAACTCTCGGGTGAGTTGATTATCATCAGAAAATGGCAGTTGCTTACTGTGGTATTGATCTGAAAAGGAAATAGTTTCACGATTTGAATATGCCAAAAGAGAGTATCCACGATGAATTACAGACCTGCAAACCGCAGATCCCAATAAACCCGATGCCCCTAAAACAGCAATTTTCACAGAACTAGAGTATAAGAAAAATTGGCTTTAAACAACTACAGGTTTATCGTTCCTTTTACTTGAGTCCATCGATTCGTTTGAATAGGATTTAGTCTATGAATTTACCCCAACTTGCGAATCCTCGCATTCTGGATCAACCCGTTTATCAACCCGGCAAGCCTATTGAGGAAGTAGCACGCGAGTATAAGTTAAACCCAAAGGATATTTGCAAACTTGCCTCCAATGAAAATCCCTGGGGAGCATCTCCACACGCGATCGCTGCTGGAAAAGAAGCGCTAAACCACATTCACCTTTACCCAGAAGGTAGTGGTACAGAATTGAGAAGTGCGATTTCGAAGAATCTCGGACTCCAGTCCGAGCAAGTTATTTTGGGGAATGGTTCCAATGAAATTATCGAATTACTGGGTCATGTTTTTCTGGAAGAGGGAGACGAGGTAATTGTCGGAGAACACGCATTTGTGGTATATAAATTAATGGCATTACTAATGGGTGCGAAACCGGTTCCCATAGCCATGCCCAACCTTGTGCACGACCTCAATGAAATGCGCCAAGCTATTACCGACAAGACCAAGCTAATATTTCTTCCCAGCCCAAACAACCCTACAGGTACCGCGAATTCATCCGAAGAAATTTTTGCTTTTATTCAATCTCTTCCCGATCATGTAATCTTTTGCCTGGACGAAGCATACACAGAATATTTAGAGGATCCACCTGACTTAAGGCCATTGATCGAGGAAGGAAGGAAAATTTTGGCGATGCGCACTTTTTCAAAAATTCATGGATTAGCGGGCCTTCGAATTGGCTATGGATACGGAAGTGAAACATTGGTAAAACTTTTACAAAAAGCAAGGCAGCCATTTAATGTAAACGCAATCGCGCAAGCTTCTGCAATCGCCGCAATTGAAGATAAAGATTGGGTCACTCAGTGCCGAAAACGTAACACAGACGGCCTCGAACAAATGGCATCTGGTTTGGAAAATTTGGATTTAGAATATGTTCCCAGTAAAGCTAACTTTTTATTGGTCAAGGTTGGGGATGGACAGGCCACCTTTGAGTCACTACAAGAAAAAGGTATTATAACAAGACCAATGCCTGAAAGTTTAAATTCATTTGTCCGCATATCCATTGGGACGGAAGAGGAGAACAGAAAAGCCCTAACTGCCTTAAAGCAAGTGCTTAATTAGGTTAAGGCTAGATAATGAACGAAGCTCTTTTTCTGTACGATTTTCGCTTTTTTATTCTCTTCGCATGGTTTCTTTTGAGCTTGTGGGGACTTAATGTAAATACCTACCGTGCACTAATTGATCGTGTGCGTGCTGGAATTTCCCCAGTTCCCGACAATAAAAATTCTAATAAACTATTAAGTTCTCTCCTCGCCGCTCCCAATCACGAAAGACCCTTCCACATAGAAGCCGCCCTACTCTCTGCCCTTCAAGTAATTTTAGGTACGATTGCATTTTATTCTTTTTTAAGACACGGCGAGGATACTTTTTCGATCAGGCTCGGTTTTTGCTTTTTAATTTCAGTTGGATTGGCATTTATTTGGGAAAGGGCGTGGACCGGCATTGCCTCCCATTCAATTGCAGCAAGTGCGTTCATATCTTTGCATTTAAAGCTGGGAAAGCCTTTTATGATTCTGATCAAACTGCTTTGTTTTCCTCTCAGCTTTTTACTCAAACAAATTGAGAAAGTCATGAAATCATGGTCCGATCCTCAAATTGTCGTGAAGGATGAAAAGAGTGAACTGGCCGATCATATTCGAACCTTAAGCAGAGAAAGTTCCACCCTTGATCCCGAGATTTTTGAAATCGTGGGAAACACTTTAGAAATGGGACATTTGCATGTTCGTGATGTCCTCGTTCCTCGGAATCAAGTGCAGGTATTAGACTGCCAGGACTCGATCGAAGAAAACCTGCAAATTGCACGAGATTGTGGTCACACAAGATTGCCAATCTGTGAAGGTGATTTAGACCAATGCATCGGTATTATCCATGTTAAGTATGCATTTCGAATCTTAAGCGAAGGCAAGCCAATCGATTTACGATCTTTAAGTAAGTCTCCCGCAATACTTTCTACCGAGGATCCACTCCCCGTAGCACTACGAAAAATGATGCGTTGGAAAGTTCACATGGCCCTGGTAAGAGATGAATTTGGCGGAATTGATGGAGTGATAACTCTTGAGGATATCCTCGAGGAAGTGGTGGGGGAAATTCAAGATGAATTTGATGCCGAAGAGAATACAGTTCAGTCATCCGGTAATGGAAAATGGAAAGTTTCTGGATTAAGTCCGGTGCATGAACTACCCAAAGAATTAGCTGTTGTGGAGGAAGAGGAACTATCCAGCTTTGGCGGACTAATTACCAAAGAATTGGGGAGAATTCCGGAGGTGGGGGAAAGCCTAACCCTTTACAATATGCACATTAAAATTCTCGAAGCAGATGAGACTAGGGTTTTACTTACAGAGGTAACTCTCCTCACCGCAGAAAAAGAAAATGCTTCTTAAATTAATCTCGAGGAAATAAAATCGTTTTTTCTCCTAAAGACTGTCCTTCCAGTCTGTAATCCCAGTGTAAATCTGTTTCCCAATTTTCACACTCGGGTAAGCCTAATAATTCATTCACTTTTTTATGCACACCTGGCATAACAGGTGCGAGCATCTGAATCGCTAATCGAAGAGATTCTACCATTTCTCCTAAGCAGGTTTTTAGTTTCTCTTGGTCTTCTTTTAAATCTGACTTCGCCAGCTTCCATGGGGTTCTTTCGTCTGCGTACTTATTAATGGAACGAATAAATACAAAAATCTGCTCCAATCCTTGATTAAATTGGAACCTATCAAAATGTTCCATTGCGTTTTGTTTAGCAGTCTCAAAGTTGAGCCTGAGCTTTTGCTCAAATTCTTCATTAAGAATAACCCGGGGAACCTTGCTGTTTTCGTAAGTGGTGATCATGTGAAATAAACGACTAAGTAAATTCCCCAAGTCATTCCCCAAATCAGTTTTGTAGCGTGATTCGAAGCGTTCCAATGAAAAGTCGGCATCCTGCCCCACAGTCATTTCCCTCATCACAAAATAACGAAAGGCATCCACGCCGCGTTTCTCTACTAAGCTTAATGGATCAACAACTTCTCCAGTGCTCTTCGACATTTTTTCGCCTGAACTCATCCACCACCCATGAGCCAGTATTTGCTTTGGCAAAGGTAAGTTTGATGCCTTCAGCATAATTGGCCAGTAAACCGCATGGGGAGGTGCTAAAATATCTTTTCCGATAACATGCAAATCAGCGGGCCATAAATTGGCAAACCCTTCCTCCCCGTACCCTGCGGCAGTTACATAATTCACTAAAGCATCGAACCAAACATAGGTTACATAATTTTCATCAAAAGGGAGAGGAATGCCCCAAGATAACCTTTCTTTCGGCCTTGAAATACATAGATCATTTAAGGGCTCTTTTAAAAACTCCTGCACTTGACTACGCCGAAAATTGGGTACTATGAAGCTCTCATTATTATTCAAATACTCAACCAACCAATCTTGGTATTTACTCAGCTTGAAAAAGTAATTACTTTCAGTAATTTCTGTGACCTCTCCATAAATTTCAGGCCATTTTCCATCCACCTTATCTTTTTCCTGAAGAAATTGTTCTGCACGGGTTGAATAAAAGCCCTGATACTCCGCCTGATAAATTTCTCCCCGATCGAATAAATCCTGTAATAAGCTAGAAACTACTTTTTTGTGACGCGACTCCGTTGTTCGAATATAGTCATTATGTGAGATATCTAACTGAACGAGTAAATTTTTAAATTCCCCCGCAATTCGATCACATCTTTCCTGTGGAGAAATTCCCTCGCTCTCCGCGCCTTGTTGCACTTTTTGCCCATGTTCATCCAGTCCAGTTACAAAATGGGTTCGCACTCCATTTAACTGTTTAGTTCGAATAATTACGTCCGCCAAAATTTTTTCATACGCATGTCCAAGGTGCGGAGAACCGTTCGCGTAATCAATGGCAGTAGTTAGATAAAAGGTTTTATTCATGTAACGATCATTTATTAAACGATAAAAGAAGAAGGACAAACCCATATTGTGATTTCAATTTTTACATGGTTGACTTACAGATTAGGAAATTATGTAATTATTACTTAAATAAAAATTCCTTTGGTTTCTATCCCTACGCAAAGAATTTCTTATTTGGTTTTTTAATCCTTTCCGATTTTTCGGATTTCCTTAAGGCAATCATTGCCTCAAAATTGTATCATTTTAAATGAGTGAAAACGAACAGACTAGTCAAAATTACCTTGAAGTGGAAGGTATTCTTGAACTAAACGAAAATAAAACTGGAGTTCTTCTTGATCCTAAAAGAGGTGGGAAAACAACTCCCACGGATCCCTTTGTTTCAAAAGAATTAATTCGACGTTTCAAATTAAAAAAGGGCTCAATCATAACCGCCGATTCAATCCCGGATAAAAATCGCCCGAACCCTAAAGTACGTTTCATTCATAAGGTGGACGGCATGAGTCTAAATGACCGAAAGCAACAGTTTCGCTTCGATCAACTCACCACGATCCAACCAAAAGAGAAGATCAATTTAGAAACTAAAGATGGAACAATGACCACTCGTGTTATCGACCTGTTTTGCCCGATTGGCAAGGGTCAGCGCAGTCTAATTGTAGCACCACCCCGTGCCGGAAAAACCACCATACTTCACGACATTGCAAAAGGAGTGGTGGAAAATCATCCCGAATGTCACTTAATGGTTTTACTAATAGACGAAAGACCCGAAGAGGTCACCGACTTCTCCCGATCTGTACCAGCGGAGATGTACGCTTCCTCCAATGATGAAGAAGTAAAAAGCCATCTTCGGATCGCAGAACTCGCAATTGAACGTGCCAAAAGATTAGTGGAGAGTAAAAAGGATGTTGTCTTACTCTTGGATTCAATTACCCGACTTTCCCGGGCTTACAACGCCGCATCTGGTAAAAGTGGCAGAACAATGACAGGAGGATTGGATGTTCGTGCACTCGAAAAGCCTCGTCAGATTTTCTCCGCAGCAAGAAATTCTGAAGAAGCCGGTTCCCTTACTATAATTGCAACTGCATTAGTTGAAACGGGTTCCAAAATGGACGAACTAATTTTTCAAGAATTTAAAGGGACCGGAAACTGTGAAATTATACTCGATCGAAAAGTGGCAGAACTTCGATTATGGCCAGCAATTAACCTCGCTTCCTCGGGTACGCGCAAGGAGGAAGAGTTAGTCGATCCTAAGGTTTTGGAAAAAACATCTTTTCTTCGTCGTGCCATGTCACCAATGAAAATTATTGACGCAGCAGAGAGCCTCCTCGATCGAATGACCACCACAAAATCGAACAAAGAATTTTTAGACCTAATTCAAACCCCTTAACTCGTTGACAAAACCCCATTTTTTCGACAATTTCTGACTTTCTTCTTTTTACCTTTCAAGCCCCCTTATGCACAATTTTTCCGATCAATGCTTGGATTTAGCCCGTTCTCTTCTGGGCAACAACCTTCAGCACATCAACGAAGACGGTACTGTCACACCAGCAGCCGGCGAAGAACCTCGGGTAGATGAACCCGGGCACGCCGCTCTTGCCATTGGAGAGTTCTTCCGTGCAACTGGCGAGGTGGAACTTGGTGAGTTCGATCTTCATGACTTAGCGGCACGTTGCGTAACTCAACAGGCCTTCAATGAAGATGCCAATGAAAATGGTATGGCCTACGCTTCACTTGGGCTTCTCTCCTTCGGGGCATCAAAAGAAAGAAATGCGGTGTGGGAACGCTTGCTTGATCCAACAAGAGAACAATTAGACCAATGCTTGTTAGATCGCTCGGATCATGAGAATCATTACCAAGCATTCAATGTGGCTAAATCAGTAGCTCGATTCAGTTTTGGACTTACCAAAAAAGATGATACCGGTAAAGTAATTGACCGATTTGTTGAACGAATTGAAGGTAGTAGTTCCAGTGGTTTTTTTGACGACAATACAAAAGGAACTGGTGGCGTATACGATGTGTACGGCTTGCTCTCTTTTATTTTTATCCGCCAGGCACTTCAACTACATGCTAATGTTCACCTGAAGGACAGAAAACTTCCTAAACTCAGAACTTTTGCCGAGAAGTATCTTAAAATGATTCCCGATATGGTTCGTCAAGACGGATTAGGTTGGAACTATGGACGTTCGGTGGGTGCTTATGGGCAGATTCATTCGATCAGTATGATCCTTCAATCCATGAGAGATCAGTGGATTAGTTCCGAAAAAATGCCTCTCTATCTAGATACATTACGCAGGCTTTTTCAATATTTCTTTGTTACTTACTTAGACCAAGAAAAAGGCGATCTTGTTATACGCGATAGTGAGCGGAACACCGTACCTAATCACACCACAAGGATGGCAAACTTTGATGCCGCACGAAATCTTTGCCAATGGTCACGGTTGGCAAAAGTGATCGGAGGCTCATTGGCAGTGCCACCCTCTAACCGCTCCAAAACGGCTGGACGTTTTGTTATTTTCGATAAGTCCCACAAGAAAGAACACGGAGCCTTCCTTTTCAGAGATGAAAATAACGGCCTTCAATACCAGCTTCCATTGATAGGCCCAGGAGAAAATGTGACCAGTGACAACTTGGCTTTCCCGCATTGCTCTGGCATTTTCGATTGGCCCGTAAATAAATACCTACCGGTCATGATGCCAGAACTCACTTTTGGTGACTCTGTCATTATCCCCTCCTATTACGGTAAGAATTGCGTGACTGGAATTGGACTCAAAAAATCATTTTATCTTCGATTTGATCAACCCGACCTCATTAAGACAGACGGAACTTTTGCCTATGGCATCGGAAGTTGTCAGGTACAATGGTCTTTTAGTGAAGGCCGAGTACAGTCCGAATTTTCATTCAAGGTTAAAAATCAAGTCACCATGGATAAAATGAGGCTTGCACTCGTTATAGGTTCTCCTCACTCAACTTACCGTCTCGGAACTACTCTTCGGCAAGGTGCAGAAGGGCTTCGTGCGAATGTGGAAGTGGATGATTTTCATGCAACATGGGGTTCCTTTGAAACACTTACTGATGATCCAGATTACAGAGGGTATGCTGGCAATATCCATTATGTACAATACCTGGTACGCGATCACCCTCTAGTTATGCGTCCGGGCCAGCAATATAAGTTGGTACTTTCTTACCAGCCTGTCATTGCATTCGCTGACGAATAATTTCAATTTACTTTGATCGCAATCCATGACGATTCACGTAATAAGATTATCTTAATTTATGCTATCCGCCCGAGTCATCCCCTGTCTTGATGTCGACAACGGTCGTGTGGTAAAAGGAATAAAGTTCAAAGAATTACGGGATGCTGGAGACCCCGTCCTAGTTGCTCAAGCCTACGAAGAACAGGGGGCAGATGAACTTGTTTTCCTTGATATTACTGCTTCCAGTGATGAACGAAATACTATGCGAGATGTGGTCGAAAAAACCGCAGCCACCTGCTTTATGCCCTTAACTGTGGGGGGAGGCATTCGAAATGTAACTAATATTCGAGACATGCTTCTTTCTGGCGCAGATAAAGTAAGTCTGAATACGGCAGCGATACTCAAGCCCTCTCTTATTAACGAGGCTTCCAAAACTTTTGGCAATCAATGTATTGTGGTGGCAATCGATGCCAAAAGAAACACCGACTCTAAAACTTGGAGTGTCTATACACATGGAGGAAGAAAAATTACGCCCCTTGATGCAGTAGAATGGGCAAAAGAAGTAGTTCAGCGAGGAGCAGGAGAAATTCTCCTTACCAGTATGGACCAGGATGGAACTAAAGCAGGATATGATTTGGAATTAACCAGAACAATTAGTGATGCCGTTCCAGTCCCAGTAATCGCATCTGGTGGAGTGGGAAATCCGAGTCATATGGCTGACGGAATCATAAAGGGTAAGGCTAGTGCCGTTTTAGTGGCGAGTATTTTTCACTTTGGGGAATGTACAATACCCCAAACTAAGAAAGTGATGGAAGCAGCGGGAATTCCCGTTCGTCTGTAAAAATTTGTTATTTCTTCTTTACCCAAGAGGAAAATGCCTCTGAACCAAGTCGAGAAATATCTTGCTTCCCACTCGTAGTAACAACATTTCCATCTGGATCCAGTACGATCAGGTAAGGAATATACTCCACATCGAGAGAAAGACTGAGTTCCCGAGCTTCCTCTGATTGATTTTTTAATGCAAGCCAAGGCATCTTATACTTCTTCATGTAATTTGCCTGTGCTTTCGCACTCCCATCTGAACCTACTAAAACCACCTCAAAATTTTCTTCGTTCTGGTCTCGAAATTGAACTAATTTTGGAGTGAATGTACGGCATGGACCACACCAGCTCGCTGAAAAATAGAGTCCAATATACTTTCCTTTTAATTCATCTAATAATACTTCATTTCCATCGGTATCCAATAACTCGCTTGGTAAGGTTACTTTCTTTCCAGATACCGTTGTTTCTTTTGCCACTTCCTGTGACTGCGAGAACAAGTGGATTCCATAAGTAAGTACTCCAATAAACCCGAGGGTCAGAAGAAGTCGTAAAGGATTTTTCATGATTTTATAATAGAATGAATTGAGTTGGACTCCAAGCATTTATAAATGAATATCAAGAATCTTTTTTTGAAAGTAAATTACTAAAATCTCCAATATACTGGAGTGCTAATCGATCTAATTCGAACTCTTTCGCCTTTATTAAACAACGGGAAGAAAAAACCATATTCTGATTGGTTGCCTGTATAGACTTAAGGAGAGTTATAGAAAGACTACGAACTAAATCTTTCGATCGATGGTCAAAAATGTACCCATTCTCGTTTTCTTCGACCAGATCCTGGAAACACTCCAATGAGGAGACCAAGGGAACACATCCACAACTCATTGCTTCCAAGACAGCGAGTCCAAAGGTTTCTCCCTTTTCCGCAAGCGAAGGATATACAAAAAGCCTCGTTTTTTGTAATTCGAATTTTAGTTCTGCCGAAGAAAAGGTAGGTTCCAGGATTTCAATTTGAGGACCACAGTCTTGAATCGCATTGGTTACTTTAGATAAATAGTTTTCCCCTCCACCCCCTTGCTCTGTTCGCCATGGTCCACGAATCAATAATTTCCAGTCCTTACGATCAGCTAATGGAATATTCTTGAAAGCATTAACTAGCTCGAAAATTCCTTTCTCCGCATGTATTCTACCAAGATATAAAATTGTTTTAGGCCGTTTGGAATACTCATAATTGCAGTCGATATTCCAACCTATAGGGTACGGTAAAATACAGATATCATCGGAGCGCTTGGGTACTTCATTTTCTACCGCCCGGGCAATCGCGCTAGTCGGGACCTGAAAGCGACTTGCTTTGGTATAAAACTTCAATTGACCCTTGGGATATCGACCCACATGCACGAATATTTTTCCATATTTCTTTTGCGGTAATAAAAGTGGGGCCCAAAAAGTATGGGTCACCAAAATATCAGCAGGTGGTAAAACACTCCTTACTTTTAAAACATAAAGTAACTCCTTTAATTTTAAAAGGTATGGATTCTGTACACTTTTAAATCCCCTCACCCTCAAATGATGAACCGCCCCGATATACTCATTATCCGGAAGCTCTGGGTGTCTTTTTGAAATATGGGTTACAGTGTGACCAACTGCAGCAAAAGCTTGCCCTAGCACCTCCCATGCTTTCTCAATCGCACCCCCCTGAATTGCTGGTACTGGGAAAAAAGCACCCTGTAAGATTGTTATTTTCATAATCCGGTTATTGGAAAATGAGTCTAATCGTTCTTTGAAAAAAGAGACATAATATTTTCTGCTGTTTTGGAAATATTAAACTTCTCACGAAAACATGACACTGTGTTTTCTACCAATTGATCATGCTCTCCCCTGCTCCATTTATGAACAAGTTCTAAAATTCCTTCTTGGTGATCATCCGACACAATGCCAGCACCACAATCAACTACTTCTCTCCATAAATTCACTTTATTTGTAAGAAAAACAGGAGTTCCAACCGATAAAGCCTCGGCAATCACCATTCCAAAGTTTTCCTGGTGGGAAGGAAGAATTAAGGCATCGGCTACTCGCAACGCTCCCCATTTTAAATCTCCCTCCAGCATACCGGTCCATAGAATTTGCTTCTCATTTTTTGCAGTTAATTTCTGTAAGGTTCTGAGGTAAGAATCTTGTTTATTAGAAG
>ENA-OWPI01001752-OWPI01001752.1-marine-metagenome-genome-assembly--contig:-NODE-1752-length-22787-cov-5.233421_pt1 | contig 22787 bp, 23 predicted proteins | sample MGYA00238138_ERZ651775 | MGnify/ENA primary metagenome ERZ651775 (study PRJEB26906, sample SAMN06265043) | marine metagenome | isolation source: Helgoland LTER site | place: Germany:Helgoland, sampling...
CCTTTTTAGCTGCTGGCTTTTTCTTGGCTACTGCCTTTTTAGCTGCTGGCTTTTTCTTGGCTACTGCCTTTTTAGCTGCTGGCTTTTTCTTGGCTACTGCCTTTTTAGCTACTGGCTTTTTCTTGGCTACTGCCTTTTTCTTTGCAGGTGCTTTTTTAGCAACCGGTTTTTTCTTAACTGCAGGCTTCTTTTTAACTGCCATTTCAATTACCTCCTTCTTAAGTTAAAAAACTAAGCATAACTTTATCTTTGTTTATTGCTATGCCATTACTGATGAAGTACGCGCTACTATGTGCGTACCTTGGTCAGTTCGTAACAAAAAAGCCCACGGACGAATTACGAAGTCCAAAAACTTTTTTTTATTTAAAAGGATAGAAGGCCATTGAGTGGCCGAAAGAAGAACGGCACTCTCTGGTGAGGGAAATAAAGCATTCCCGATGTTAAATAAGCAAGAGATCATAATCTATAACAATACTCTTGCTTATTAGCTCACCATTAGGTGAGTACGTTTTTTTCTCAGACATCGAGAAAACGTAAGTCTAGTCATTCAGCTCCGTTTTGCGCCATTCAGAATTCGACGCTTATTACTACTAAATTACTGTTTGGCGAGATTATTATCGTTATATTCTTTTCTCGCAAACTTTTTTGATACTTTTTTTGATAAATGTATTTTTTTTACAACTGTATTTTTAATTAATCCCAACTTAACGCGCCACCTGTTTGGTATTCTGTAACTCGCGTTTCAAAAAAGTTTTTCTCTTTTTTAAGATCGATCATTTCAGACATCCATGGAAAAGGATTATTTGCATTTTCATAAAGCATATCTATTCCGATTTGCTGGCATCTTCGATTCGCAACGTAACGTAAATATTCTTTAAACATCGGAGCGTTCAATCCGAGGACGCCTCGAGGCATAGTATCCTCAGCATACCGATACTCTAGTTCCACGCCTTTTTTCATTAGACCTTGAATGTCCTTCTTAAATTCCTCGGTCCAAAGATGTGGATTTTCTTGCTTAATTTGATTAATCATATCGATACCAAAATTACAATGCATCGATTCATCACGAAGGATGTACTGATATTGCTCTGCAGCACCCATCATCTTGTTTTGTCTACCTAAAGCTAATATTTGGACAAACCCGACATAGAAAAACAAACCTTCCATGATGCATGCAAATACGATCAAACTTCTCAGAAAGTCTCTATCTGCCTCTGGTGTTCCTGTTTTGAAGTTAGGATCGGACAACACCTCAATAAATGGAATCAGAAACTGATCTTTATCTCGAATACTCTTTATTTCGTTATAAGCGTTAAATATTTCACTTTCATCGAGACCTAAACTTTCTACTACATATTGGTAAGCGTGTGTATGAATTGCCTCCTCAAAAGCTTGTCTTAACAAATACTGACGACACTCTGGCGCCGTTATATGACGGTAAGTTCCCAACACTATATTGTTAGCTGCCAGCGAGTCTGCGGTTACGAAAAAACCCAAATTACGCTTTACGATAAGTCGCTCATCATCAGTTAAGCCCGCTGGGTCCTTCCAAGTAGCAATATCACGAGTCATATTGATCTCTTGCGGCATCCAATGGTTCGCGCACCCAGCTAGATATTTATCCCAAGCCCAATTATATTTAAAAGGAACGAGCTGATTAACATCGGCTGTCCCGTTAATCACCCTTTTGTCTTCCACTCGTACTCTTGTACTAGTAGCGCTTGCTACCGGATCAAGTCTGTCCGGCACATTACCGAGCGTATTAGTATCAACTGGCGATGATTCTTCAAACTGGAGCATACTATTTCCTTATCAATACAAAATTTTTATTAAAATGATTAAACCTAAGTGTGGCTCTAATGTTTTATTGGTCAAAAAGAAAAATTGGTCTTTTTTTTCTTCTTAATAACAGTAGTTTTCATATCAGCTAAGTTACTTTGATCATCCAACCCGATAGAGTTCCTTCCCACAAAAAAATTCGCTCGTCTTCTCGCTGCTGACTGAATTTTTTTCAATATTCTCACTGACAAGCCTCGCATTCAGGGTCGTCAATAGCACAAAACTGTGGTTCTACCGGCGCCACACTAGAAGAAACAGCATTAAGCTGCCCTGCCGCTACCGTAGACTTTTCTGCAGAAGTCGCCCCCATAGTTCTGAGGTAATAAGTTGTCTTAAGACCTCGATGCCAGGCTAGCTTGTAAATATCATCCAATTTTTTACCTGATGCCCCCGCCATGTAGATATTTAATGACTGGGCCTGATCAATCCATTTTTGTCGACGAGATGCACATTCGACTAACCATACCGGATCCATCTCAAAGGCTGTCGCATACACTGATCTTAGTTCGTTCGGTATGCGGTCTATCTTAGATAGAGCACCATCAAAATATTTAAGGTCAGAAATCATCACGTCATCCCACAAACCATATTTCTTTAAGTCGTTTACTAAATAGCTATTAGTGACTGTGAACTCACCGGAGAGATTCGACTTAACATATAAGTTTTGATACGTCGGCTCGATAGATGCTGATACTCCGATAATATTGGCTATCGTTGCTGTAGGTGCGATCGCTACACAGTTAGAATTTCGCATACCAACTGATTTGATACGATCACGCAATTGATCCCAGTCTAAAGTGGTACCTCTATCAACATCGAGATATCCACCCCTTTGCTGTTCTAGAAGCTCAATTGAATCAATAGGAAGAATTCCTCTCGACCAAAGTGATCCATCAAAAGTTGAATATCTCCCCCTCTCCTCCGCTAAATTTGTCGAGGACCAATACGCGTAATAGCAAACCGCTTCAGTAGACGCATCAGCAAATGCCACGGCCTCGTCTGAACCATAAGGGATGTTCATCTTGTGCAAACAGTCCTGAAAACCCATCATCCCCATACCCACTGGACGATGTTTTAAATTTGAATTCCTTGCTTTACCAACAGCGTAAAAATTGATATCGACAACGTTATCTAACATCCGCATAGCGGTAGAAACCGTTTGTTTTAACTTTTCATGGTCTAGTTTGCCATCCTTAAGATGAGCAACAAGATTAACTGAACCTAAGTTACAAACCGCTATTTCACTCTCTGAAGTATTCAGTGTAATTTCTGTACACAAGTTGGAGCTGTGCACAGCGCCTATATGATGCTGCGGGGAGCGAATATTACAAGGATCCTTGAATGTGATCCATGGATGTCCCGTTTCAAACAACATTGAGAGCATCTTTCTCCAAACCTGGACCGCTGGGACCTGCTTAAACAATTTTATTTCACCTGCTGCCGCCATACGTTCGTAATTTGTGTAAGCTTGCTCAAAAGCATCCCCATAAAGGTCGTGCAGATCTGGCACCTCTGATGGCGTGAACAAGGTCCATTGCTCATTTTGAATCACACGCTTCATAAACAAATCTGGAATCCAATTCGCAGTGTTCATATCATGAGTTCTGCGACGATCGTCACCCGTGTTCTTTCTCAACTCGAGAAATTCTTCAATATCCATGTGCCAAGTTTCTAAATAAGCGCATACGGCTCCCTTCCGCTTACCACCTTGGTTTACCGCGACAGCGGTATCATTAACTACTTTTAAAAAAGGTACTACTCCCTGGGACTTTCCGTTGGTACCCTTAATATGCGACCCCATGGAGCGAACAGGAGTCCAATCGTTCCCTAACCCTCCAGCATACTTTGACAGCAAAGCGTTTTCTTTAATCGCCTCATAAATACCGTCTAGATCATCGTCGACTGTAGTCAAATAACAACTCGATAATTGCGGCCGGGTCGTTCCAGAATTGAAAAGCGTGGGTGTTGAGCTCATAAAGTCGAATGACGACAATATATTGTAAAACTCTATCGCTCTGGCTTCACGCTCCACCTCTCCCAAGGACAACCCCATCGCCACTCGCATAAAAAATGCTTGTGGTAGCTCGATACGACGATCCTCAATATGCAAAAAATATCTATCGTAGAGCGTTTGAAGTCCTAAATAACCGAACTGCTCATCGCGCTCAGGCTTTAACGCGGCTCCCAGAGCTGCCATATCAAACTGAAGCATTCGCTCATCGAGTAGCTCCGCCTCGACCCCTTTTTTAATAAATTCCGGGAAATAAGTTGGGTACCTAACTGCCATTTCCTCTCTTGTGAGCTCTTCGCCTATCGCCTCCCGCCGCAAGTCGTTGAGAAGTAGTCGCGCAGTCACGTAACTGTAGGCTGGATCTTTTTCAATTAACGATCGCGCAGAAAGGATCAAGCTTTTATTGACCTCGTCAAAAGGTACTCCATCATAGAGATCACGCACTGTAAGGTTCAAAACGTTTTCAGCACTGACAGCCTCTTCTAGTCCAGAGCAAGAATCCTCTATTAATCTCTTCAAATTATTAATATCTAACGGCTTAGATATGCCATTTACCACCATCGTTAATTCGGGTGGCGCTTCATTTTGATTGACATCAGACTCTTTTTTCGCGCGGGCTCTTTCCTGATTTCTTTGCTCTCGATACAACACGTACGACCGAGCTACCTCTTGCTCTCCGTGCCTCATTAAAGCAAGCTCAACCTGGTCTTGAATATCCTCAATATGCACTGTCCCACCGGTTGGGTTCCTTCTCTTCAACGCCGCTGCCACATTTTGCGTCAATTGAGATACGAGCTCTCGTACTCTAGCCGATGCGGCACCTTGGCCTCCACTAACAGCAAGGAACGCTTTAGTCATCGCTATTGAGATCTTGGAGGGCTCGAAACCAACAACAGAACCATTACGACGCACAACCTTCATCATCGCACTATCAATTTGTCCGCTTTCCTCTTGAATTTCACGTATGTTTTCTACGCTCAAACCAGTCGTCTCACTTACATTAGGCGTTAATTGCATTTAATCTCCTCACGTCTTATCCCTCTATATTTTTCGCTTTTCATGCACTTCTCACATCCCCGAGGGTTCTGTCTCCGGTCATGCATGTGCATAACATGAGGATTCCGACTGGCTTAAACCCTCAATACTGGCAAAATTTATTAAACTCACCCACAAGTTATACACATGTGATACACAAGATGTTGTGTTCTCCAGTGGACCTCAACACCAATTCTAGTGTTGGGACGATCTGTGTCAAGCGTTTCTTATATTAATTTTGCGTCGATCCACTATGTCGTTATGACAAAATATCCCTACTTTGCGTAAGGGCCCTTCTCTGTCCTCAGATTACGGTTGAGAACATCCAGCCAACATCCGGGAATAACTATTAAGAAGGTGTCTCAATAAGGCCCAAGCCTGACAGTTCAGCCCAATTAAACTCGTCGCCTGGGTCTTGTTTTCGCCCCCTTGGCACCGCGATATGCGAATGTCCTAGCGCTGCTTCAATCGGGTAGCAGTCAACTAGAGCAAGACACAGATACTTCAGGCTCGCATATTGATCAGAAGCAAAGCCTCCCGTGTCAGCACCTTCCAACTCAATTCCTATGGAAAAGTTATTGCAGTTTGATTCTCCTCGCCATTCTGACTCTCCCGCATGCCAAGCTCTTTTAAGGCAAGACACAAATTGGGTGACTCGACCAAGCCTATCCAGGAAAAAGTGGGATGAAACTTTAAGTCCTCTTATCTTTGAATAGAATGGGTGCTCATCAAAATCAAGCTCATTTGTAAATAACTGGTGGACATTTGAACCGCCAAACTCCCCTGGCGGTAGACTTATAGAATGAATAACAATAAGGCGAGGGAGCACATTCAGCGGACGTTCATCGTAATTCGGCGAGTGACAAATCTCTACATCACACAAATAACCATTTTCTATCCGAAAATGTGGCTTGGTCATCGAGGTGACTTATCCTTTTCTTTGCGATGCTCATTCGAGCAAAAAACAAGCCCTCCGGAACGAATACCCTCATTTAAAGGAAAGTGAATACCACAATGAGCACAACGAGCCATATCCTCTACAGCCGGAGTTGAATAGTCTTCCTTCGATGACGTTTCACGAAGCTTTCGCGCTTTGGTTTTTATAAACGCGTAAGCCAAGACAATCACCACAAACAATAAAACGTACTTAAGCACTCATCTCTCCATTAAACTCAATTAAAACTACGTCACGCCAGCTAATCTCACGCCTAGGCATGCTTTCTCCAAGCTCTGATGAAAAAATATATATTTTTCAATAGCTTAAATTCCATAGAGCATATACTGAAAACGCCATAACGAAAATTAAACGAGCAGTTAACGATATATTTACCTATTAAATGTTCTCCCTAACTTATCCTAGATAGCGAATTTGCTGCCAATTCAACCATACAATCTTTGTATGGTGACTTAGGCAAACTAGAAATAATATTTTCGGCTGAATTTATCTCTAATTTAGCTAAACGACGGGAATATTCAAGAGAATCTAGCCGCCGAAAAATATCAACAACCGAATCTAAATCCGCAGCGCCATCTGCGAAAATCGCGGCTCGTATTTTTGCAACATCCTCGCTAGATCCATGTTCGAGAGCATGAATCATGGGTAATGTAATCTTTCCCTCAGCCAAGTCATCGCCCAATTTTTTACCAATTTCGCCCTCTGAACCATCATAGTCAAGGATGTCGTCAACAATTTGAAACGCCGTCCCTATATGCGCTCCATATTTTCCAAAGTCGGAAATCACCCCGTGCTCACCACCAGCAACAATCCCCCCGAGCATAGCGGCCGCCTCAAATAACCGAGCCGTTTTCGAACGAATCATCTCAAAATATGAGTCAACGGTTAAGTCAACATTTTTTACATTTGATAACTGAAGTACCTCGCCCTCGGAAATATCATTCGTTGCGTCCGCCATGATTCTAAATACACGGCTCTCACCAACATCAACCATAATTTGAAAGGCTCTCGAGTATAGGAAATCACCGACCAACACAGCTGCGGCGTTACCAAAACGCTCATTTGCGGTTTGCTTTCCTCTTCGGACGGTTGAGCTATCAACAACATCATCATGTAATAAGGTCGCTGTATGAACAAACTCAATTGCCGCAGCTAACTGCACCGCGCGACGTTCCTTGCAACCAAGACTACCAGCTGACAACAACAATAAAATAGGTCTCAGCCTTTTACCACCACTGTCGATGGTATATCGTGCCACCTCGCCCACTAAGGGTACCTGAGAAACCAACTGGACTGCGATCTCCTCATTGAGTTGCGAAAGCAGTTCGTTCGTAATTGTAGTAGAAACCGTGGTCATCTAAAGGGTCTGCTTATTATTCAGTATGTTAAAGGCTCAAGATTTATCGATTGATCGATGTTATGGACCACTCATGCGGGTGTCAAATAAGTTTGTGGATTATTGCGCCGTTCTCTGAAATCCTGTAAGCTACGCTCCCTTTTTAGTAAGAAATAACGGTTAATTGCCGGATGAACCTGGGATAAAATAAAAGTCATGTATGCTGTAATTAAAACTGGTGGGAAACAATATAAAGTTGCCGCTGGAGAAAAACTCAAAATTGAATCGTTGGGCGTAGAGGTCGGCGAGCAAGTTACACTGGACCAGGTGCTTATGGTTGTGGATGGTGCTAATGTTTCAATTGGCTCACCCACCGTTGCAGGGGCCAAGGTCGAAGCGACGGTCTTGAGCCATGGTCGCGGCAAGAAAGTGAAAATATTTAAGCTTCGTAGACGAAAACATTACAAAAGACAGCAGGGGCATCGACAAAACTACACAGAAGTTGTCATTGGAGACATAACGGGTTAAAAACTCTACGTCTATTAGGACAAGAAAGGTAAATAATTTATGGCACATAAAAAAGCTGGGGGTAGCTCGAGAAACGGTCGCGATTCAAACGCAAAGAGACTCGGCGTAAAGCGCTTTGGCGGAGAATTAGTATCTGCAGGCAGCATCATCATTCGTCAACGTGGTACACAAGTGCATCCCGGTGATAATGTAGGGATAGGCCGCGATCACACACTCTTCGCAAAAACAAATGGTCATGTACTGTTTGGAAAAACAGGACGATTGAATAAGAAGATTGTTAGTATTGTTCCAGCGTAGGGTTAAGCTGATCCGAAAAAACCCTGCCTGATAGGCGGGGTTTTTTTTTACCTAACCGATTAAAATTAAAAATGAAATTTGTTGATGAAGCCAAGATAGACTTGCACGCCGGTAAAGGTGGCGATGGCGTCGCGGCTTTCAGGCGAGAGAAATATGTGCCAAAGGGCGGTCCAAGTGGTGGTGATGGCGGTCGCGGGGGATCGATCTTTATTCGGGCCTCCAGAGACATCAATACTCTTTTGGAATACCGGTATAAACGCATATTTCGGGCTAAAAATGGGGAAAATGGGCAAGGCAAGGATTGCTACGGAAAGTCAGGCGAAGATCTCTTTTTGGAAGTGCCAATGGGTACGATTATCTACGATGAAACCGACAATTCAATCATATTTGATCTGAGTCAAGACGGACAAACAGAGCAACTTTGTAAGGGCGGAAAAGGCGGCTTAGGGAATCTTCACTTTAAATCCAGCACAAATCGCGCTCCGAGACAGTTCACTTATGGAGAAATTGGTGAGAGTCGAAGTATCCGAATGGAGCTCAGCGTGTTGGCCGATGTGGGGTTACTGGGGTTTCCCAATGCCGGGAAATCAACTTTAATAAGTGCGGTATCAGCCGCAAAGCCAAAAATCGCAGATTATCCGTTCACAACGCTTCACCCCCACTTAGGGGTTGTCCGGTCAGGGTTTAAAGGTGGCTTTGTAATCGCCGATATCCCTGGATTAATTGCAGGAGCGTCCGATGGCGCCGGATTAGGCCATCAGTTTCTCAAGCATTTACAACGAACCAAGATACTCTTACATGTCATAGATGTGGGAACTGAGTATCCAAATACTGAATCTATTGTCCAAGGTGCTCATGAAATTTGTCAGGAATTGCAAAAATACGATGAATCCCTATTTAATAAACCTCGATGGATTGCTCTAAACAAAATAGATTTGATTCCCAAAGAGGATCGGACTGCATTTTTTGAGAAAATATCGATCGACCTTGAAAAGGGGCTGGCACACAGCAAAAAAATATTCCCAATATCTTCCATCTCATCGGACGGTACAGCGACATTGGTCAATGGAATCATGGAGCATATGAGTAAACTCGAAGAAGCTGAAAAGAATTAACAAATACGTTGAAGTCCATAACGCAGAGATGAATACCAAGATAAATTCTACTAAACGAATCATCGTCAAGATTGGCAGCAGTCTAATTACAGACAATGGACGAGGTCTGGATTTCATCGCGCTTAAAGAGTGGACACGACAAATCGCTGAAATCAAGCAACAAGGGTACGAGGTAACGCTTGTATCAAGTGGTGCGGTCGCCGAGGGAATGCTTCGATTGGGATGGAACAAAAGACCTTCAATGATTCATGATCTGCAAGCCGCCGCCGCTGTAGGGCAGATGGGATTAATTAGGGCGTATGAAGACGCGTTTCAGGCTTTAGGATTGCACACTGCTCAGATTCTACTCACGCACGATGACTTAACGAATAGAACACGCTACTTAAATGCTCGGTCAACACTTCGCACACTTATCCAAATGGATATTGTGCCAATTGTGAATGAAAATGACTCGATAGCTACGGACGAAATTAAATTTGGTGACAATGACACTCTAGCCGCGTTAGTGGCTAATTTGATAGAAGCGGACACCTTAATTATTCTCACGGATCAAGACGGGCTCTTCACTGGAGACCCAAGAGCATCCTCTAACGTGCGTAAAATTGATTCAGCAGATGCAGGGGATCCCTCATTAGAAAAAATGGCAACAAAAAACGGCTCAACATTAGGTAGTGGTGGCATGCTAACCAAACTAAGCGCAGCCAAACGGGCTGCTCGAAGTGGTACAGACACCGTAATTGCGAACGGCAAAGAAACCAATGTTTTAATAAGAATCATTGCTGGAGAGAATGTCGGAACCCGGTTGAAAACATCTAAGCCTCTTATGACAGCAAGAAAACAGTGGCTCAGTAATCACTTGCAAGTTCGAGGATCTGTGATCTTGGATGACGGCGCGATACGCGCCATAACTTTAAACAATAAAAGTCTACTACCCATAGGCGTTACGGCAACGGTAGGCGAATTCGACAGAGGAGACGTCGTAACGTGCACTAATAAAAATGGCGAAGTTATTGCCTACGGGCTAATCAACTACAGTTCCGAAGAAACTAATCAAATCAAAGGAAAAGCCTCAGAAAAAATAGAGGAAACTCTTGGGTACGTTGACGACCTAGAATTGATTAGCCGGGACAACTTAGCGCTAGACAATTAAGAGAAAGGTTACGATTTCCCTCCTCTGCCAGGCCAATCCATTTTTCCGTTCTTAAGCAATGTATTTAAACGGCTTTCCTCTAAGGTTATTGCCCCGTTACAAATGTAATACTCTAACAAATCACCCCTGTAGCTATTCGGGCTTGTAGGACTTATCGTTCTCCATTTCGCTCCCTTAGTGGGCAACCAATTAGCGTCAAATGCCCAACTTAATGCGTACAATTTGTATTCTTTAGTTTCACATCTGAAACCCTCATAAGTGATGTTTTCACTGCCTTTAGGGGAGATAGCAAGCAAACTCATGCGTACCACTCCATCCGCCGAAAAGCTGATCGAAGACACGTCAACATAAAAATTAAACCCTGTTTGGCTTCTTGTCTGATATTGAGTGAAACTGCTTTTAGGAGAAAGAGCGGGCAAGTCAATAACCGACTCCCGCCAAACCTGTGGAGTTTCATATTTATAAACTCTCGGATCACCACGCGGATCGTTCGCCTGCGCAAGTACTTCACTTATATTGCTGGCGATTGGAGAAGAGAATAACCAGATAAAACCAATAAGACTAACTACTGTCGATTTAAACCGTGCTAAGAGTGGGGGCATTTCGATTTTTAAAGATAAATGTGCTGTCTAGTCAATGGATACGAGACTTTACCCGAAGCTAGAGGCTTTGTGCCTAATATTTGGAAAATAGAAATCCAACCACGCTCAAAGGCGTGAGCTGAACCTGCCATGTATATTCTCCAGATTCTGTAACGCTCCTCTCCAATGATCGATTTCGCCTCACTCTCGTTTTTTTCTAGCCGATCAACCCAATGCCACAGCGTTTTTGCGTAGTGCGGCCTTAAACTCTCAGCGTCCCAAACTTCGATACCAGATTGAGCTACCTCTCTCAGGACAGTAGAGACGTGAACGAGCTCGCCGCCTGGAAAAACATATTCATCCACAAAGCTGCCTATATCGCTACCCAATGCATGGTCTTCGGTTGAATTTGTAGTAATCCCGTGGTTCATGACTAAACCACCAGGCTTTAACAACGTATAAATTTTTTTAAAATAAACTGGGAGATTACCTTTGCCGACATGCTCAAACATGCCGACACTCGACACCTTGTCAAAGTAGCCCACATGAGATAAATCACGATAGTCTAAAAGCTCAACTCGGCATTTACCCTCAAGCCCCAACCGCTTTATTTTTTTCGTCGCGTATTCATGTTGCTCCTTGGATAAAGTAATACCCAATGCCTCAACGCCATAATGCTTCGCCGCCCAAGTGATTAGGGCGCCCCACCCACAGCCTATATCCAGCATTTTTTCACCTGGCTTTAACGCGAGTTTTTTACAGATATGGTCGAGCTTTTGCTCCTGGGCCATATCTAAAGTGTCGTTTTCTTTTTCAAAGTAACCGCAAGAATATACACGCTGTTGATCTAACCATAATCCATAAAACTCGTTTCCGACATCATAGTGACTCTGGATTGATTGACGATCAGCAGGTTTCGTGTGTCGCCAACGCTTCAAGAAATCTAAACGTTTTTTATAGGTTGTAGAGGTATCCGCGACTAGTTTTTCACCTAGCACCAGTGTTTGGCGAGCGTCTCCCTCAATATCAATTGTGCCACGTACGTATGCTCGCGCGAGTTTTCCAAGTGTCGGCCTACTCAGGGCGAGCGCCGCCATCTGCGACTTGAGCGAGAGTTTCACCTCAGGATTGCTGACCGCGCCAATGCGGGAACCATCCCAGAGCACAATTTCAATGGGTAACTCCAACTCCTTGAGCTTTTTCTCAATATTACCAATCATAAATCGTTATAGAACTAATCCACGATATGAATTAGTTTATAACAAAATAACTGGTATGAGACTACATGAGTTTGATGCTTGCTATTGCACGCTCAAATCACCGGCAAGTGAGTCGCGCAGCTTTTCCGGCACTTCTTCTATCTCTACTTTGTAATTCGGGTGATCCACACCTATACTCAGCGCTGAACCATGCAATAGCGACTTCTTCATGTCAGCAGTCAATTCGAAGCGCAGAAAGTGAACAGATGAGGTTTTTTCCCCGTTTTCTCTATCTAAATCCTCATCGGCATGCGGAAAGACCTTCTGAAAACCAGGAACACGCACCCACACCCTATCCTCCAAGTCGATCAGCTTTGAGAGCGCAACCTTTCTCTCGGCCTCATCTGGATATTCGATTAAGAGCGTAGCCTTCCAATTACTTCCGTCAGGGACTAGAGGTAAGTAAGCATGAAGTTCCTCGTCAATTGCCTCTTCTTCGAAAATTCGCTCGATTCGCAACATCTCTTGAACCTGATACTGAACCGTTAGCGCATCCTCAAATAACAAGGTTACATGCTCTCCAAGATGGATCTTTCTCACCTTTTTGTGTTCCATAACCTCAGCGCGAAAGGAAGGTCTACGTTTTGCATATTCCTCTAATGACATTAAACTTGTTCTACTCAACATTTTTATTACTCTCCGATTTTTATAACCCGTATGCAATCCTCAATAATGTGATCGGATGACGTTTTTTCACCTCACTCACATCCTGCTTTGCTTCCATCCCTTGCATTATGTGTGTAGCAGCAATAGCACAATCTGAACTGATGTACTGCGGTGTCTTTTCACCCATCTGACGGAATACAGGTCGGCCGATTTTCATCGAATCCTCAAAGTACTCCTTCTTGACACCCCATGTGCCATCGTGCCCAGAACATCGCTCTACGGTATTGACCACAGTATCAGGTACTCGTTCCAGCATTTCCTTGGTTTTAAGACCAATGTTTTGTACACGCAAATGACAAGGCACGTGGTACGAAACCTGACCCAACGATTCTTTAAAGTCGGTGTTGAGTAAACCGTCACGATCACGTAACACCATGTACTCAAATGGGTCGACCATCGCCGCTGCTACCAACAGCACTTCTTCATCGTTCGGGAATAGCAGCGGGAGTTCTTGCTTAAACATCAACGTGCATGAGGGAACGGAGGTCATTAAGGCGTAACCATCGCGGGCGTACTTCGCCATTTGAGGAATATTTTTCTCTTTTAAACTCTTAACGGCATCCAGGTCGCCCAATTCTAATTTAGGCATGCCACAACAGGCCTCTTTTTGCACCGCGACCGTTGGAACCTTGTTGTGTTCGAGCACCTTAAATAAATCATCGCCGATATTCGGCTCGTTATAGTTAACGTAACACGTAACAAAAACAGCAACCTTACCTAACGTTCTCTGACCATCTTGAGGCGTCAATTCCTCAGATTCAGGCAGTCGAGATCGAAAAGTCTTTCCTGCATATTTAGGTAACTTTCGGTCCTTGTGTATCCCGAGGGTCTTCTCCATCACGTTTCGAGTTAGTTTATTTGAGTTCACCGCATTTATTGTCTGAACAACCACCGGTATCGAAGATAACTTACCCAGCGCATCAGTACTTGACAGCAATTTATCCCGAAACTTAGCGTCACCCTTCTTGAATTTTTGCGCTTTGGCCCTAAGCATCAAATGCGGAAAATCAACATTCCATTCGTGGGGCGGCACATACGGACATTTACTCATGTAACACATGTCACATAAGTAGCACTTATCAACTACTTTTGAATAATCTTCCTTCGCCACACCATCGACCTCCATAGTGGCGCTCTCATCGATTAAATCGAATAACGTGGGGAATGTGGTGCATAAATTAACGCACCGTCGGCATCCATGACATATATCAAAAACCCTCTCGAGCTCTGCATTCAACGGCTCTTCTTTATAGAAGTCCTCATCTTCCCAATTTAGGGCATGCCGAGTGGGCGCCTCAAGGCTTCCTTCTTTCATAAAACTTCCACCATAAACTTTAAAATCCACAAAAAAGCGTGAGTGAAATCACTTTGCACTCACGCTTATACCTACCAAAAAACGATGGATTCAGATTTAATCCTCTAAAGCATCCAAAGCTTTTTGAAACCGGTTGGCATGAGACCGCTCAGCTTTCGCCAGAGTTTCAAACCAGTCAGCGATTTCGTCGAAACCTTCATCACGGGCAGTCTTGGCCATTCCTGGATACATATCTGTGTATTCGTGAGTCTCACCAGCAACTGAAGCAGTTAGATTATCCCGTGTACCTCCAATTGGTAATCCAGTAGCCGGGTCACCCACCTGCTCGAGGTACTCTAAATGACCATGCGCGTGCCCGGTCTCGCCCTCAGCAGTTGAACGGAAGACTGCTGCCACATCATTTTGGCCTTCAACGTCTGCTTTGTTTGCAAAGTACAAATATCGTCTGTTTGCTTGCGATTCACCTGCAAACGCATCCTTTAGACTTTGCTCGGTCTTTGAACCTTTTAAATCCGCCATTGGAAATCTCCCTTTTCGTTATTCAATTACAGTTAAATGTTGCCTCACAGCTGCATTGGCAGATGTGAATTAAAGTCATAACATGTTCATAGACTATCAAACTTTAGACAAGTTCTAAATTTTTGATACCAGAAGTGTATTTTTACGCTCGAACCCTGTCAATCCGAGAGCTCAATAATTAGTGGCCTTGAGAGCTTTTATGCAACGAACTTTTATCCCAACTTCTTAGGGCGAAAGTATGATTCATTCAGATAAAAATCTAATTTCTCATTTTCATCCCAGCAACCAGGCAGTCCGAGCATCGGTAACGGCGAAAACTCACGGCCAGACTTAAACAACCTTTGATCCGACACTAGACCCAATAGCACGTTATCCACATCGATCTTGGACCCACTCGAACTGGAATCGAATGCATAATAAGGCTGATTGATGATCAAGGCCTTGCCTGTCATTCCAACATAAGGGTTTATCGTCTTCTCTAAAAGAGCGTGCCCAAAAACATAGAATGACATGTCCGACAAAACCTCATGCCTACGTTTGTGAAAAAGCTCTACCCAGCGAAAATCTGTCAGTAAACGAGTTAATTCGACGTTACGAGACAATACAATCACGCCCTCCTCATCAAACAGTGTGAGCGCATCACCCTCGGGAGAACGACCTAGAGACTGATCAGTCTCCAAAACGTTGTAATGTCGCGCGTTAAGTACTGCTTTGGATTTTGGAAATAGCAACCAAATCAACGCATTCAATAGGTCATGCCAATTCTCGGGTCGAACCTGGACCTCTCCCGATAAAAAAGCACGTTGCTCAAAACCTGTTTCGAAACTTTTCGGTCGTTCATACTGGGGCACAAATTGGATATCAATGCCATTCGTGTTTACGATAGTCTCGGTTCGCTCACATAATAAATTATTGAGTACGTCACAACTGGGCCAATCAGATGGGTCTAGACTGCGAAGACATTCTTTTAGCTCTTCGCAAAAGTTACTTGCTAATAATCTTTTCAGACCTTCTTGAAAACTCACTGGATTACGACGTTAGAATAGAGTGTAAACATATTATCCCAGATGCTATCAAAATAAGAAATTAAGGATTTATAGTCGAAGTGGATCAAATCGAATGTGTAATTATTGGTGCAGGAGTAGTGGGTCTATCCATTGCCCGCGCGCTAGCACTCGAGGGGCGGGATGTCCTCATTATCGAGAAAGAAGACGCTTTTGGGCTTCATACCAGCTCACGAAATTCCGAAGTAATTCACGCTGGAATTTACTATCCTAAAGACTCGCTTAAGGCCCAACTGTGTGTTGAAGGAAAACAACTACTTTATGAATACTGCAATCTTCGCAGCATTCCGCATAAACGCACTGGAAAATTGATTGTTGCAACAGAAGATTTTGAGATCGAAACCGTAAAACAATATATCGATAAAGCAAGTGATAACGGCGTTGACGACCTCATTTGGCTAAGCCAAAGCGAGGTCGCAGAACTGGAACCAGAGGTTAGTAGTGTAGGTGCGGTCTTCTCTCCATCCACTGGCATTATCGACTCACATAGTTATATGATGAGCCTTCTGGGAGATACGGAGAACGCGGGGGGACTCGTGGTGTATCAAACCTCCATTGCATCCATAAAGCCTCAAGGAGACAAATTCATTGTCAAAACAACAGGTCTCAATGCCCACGAAATAAAAGCAAGCGTTGTCATTAATGCGGCGGGTTTATATGCATGTGATGTAGCGAGAACCATCGCAGAATTGGATGAAACATCTATTCCCCAACCTTATTATGCGAAGGCTCACTACTACTCATTATCGGGCCGTAACCCTTTCACCCATCTCGTTTACCCAGTTGCACGTAAAGCGTCACTCGGTGTTCACGTCACAGTTGATATGGGAGGGGCCGCAAGATTTGGGCCAGATCTAGATTGGATAGAAGGAATTGACTATTCTTTTGACGAGTCTAGGAAGCAACTTTTTTATGACGCCATTCGTCGATATTGGCCATCAGTGGGAAGAGATCAGTTACAGCCCGGCTACACGGGAATTAGACCAAAAATATCCGGTCCTAATGAACCAGCTGCTGATTTTTTAATTCAATCTTATGAAGACCATCAGATGAAAGGCCTGATTAATCTGTTCGGGATAGAGTCTCCGGGCTTAACCGCTAGTTTAGCCATCGCTGAACTAGTCGGACGGCAAATTGAGTCTTAGAGCTAAGACTCAACTACTTTTTTTTGTTCGTTTAACAAATCAAGTGCTACATCTACGATCATATCCTCTTGACCACCAACCATCCTTCTACGACCAAGCTCGACTAATATATCAATGGTCTTTAATCCATACTGACTAGCAGCTTTCTCGGCATGCAATAAAAAGCTTGAATACACCCCAGCGTATCCCAAAGCGAGTGTTTCGCGATCAACCCGCACAGGCCGGTCTTGTAAGGGCCGAACAATATCTTCTGCGGCGTCAATCAACTTATATAAATCGCAACCGTGATTCCATCCAAGACGATCCGCTGCGGCAACGAAAACTTCTAACGGTGCATTACCCGCTCCAGCGCCCATGCCAGCCAAACTCGCATCGATACGATCGCAGCCCTCCTCCACCGCCACGATCGAATTAGCCACTCCAAGACTGAGGTTATGGTGCGCATGCATCCCCGTTTGTGTCTCAGGTTTTAGAGTGTCTTTAATCGCCTTGAAGCGATCACGGACGTCGTTCATATTTAGTGCTCCCCCTGAATCAACCACGTACACACAAACTGCGCCGTAACTTTCCATCAATTTTGCTTGTTTCGCGAGACCAGAGGGGCTGTTCATGTGACTCATCATCAAAAATCCAACAGGCTCCATGCCGATCTCTCTTGCATATTCAAGATGCTGCTTTGAAATATCAGCCTCTGTGCAATGAGTTGCCACACGGACAACTCTCGCTCCAGCATCATAAGCTGCCTTTAAGTCGTGAATTGTTCCTATCCCCGGTATCAGTAATGTCGCGACTTTAGCGATAGACAATTCTTCCGCAACCGCTGCAATCCACTCTACATCTGTATGCCGCCCAAACCCGTAGTTAAATGATGATCCTTGTAATCCGTCGCCATGTGCGACTTCTATTGAATCAACGTTCGCCTCATCTAAGGCCCTCGCGATACTTTTAACATGGTCAATCCCGTATTGATGGCGAATCGCGTGTGATCCATCGCGCAGAGTCACATCTGAAATATATATTTTTTTATTCATTTTTCAACTCCATTCCTCAGACTGCAACCGTGGAGATCTGTTCGAGCGCTCGCTCGGCAAGCTTCTCACCTGTGGCAAGCGCCGCAGACGTCATGATGTCCAAATTTCCCGCGTAAGAAGGCAGATAATGAGCAGCACCCTCTACTTGGAGAAAAACGGTTGTTTTGATACCACTCAATTCACCAACACCAGAAATTCGGCAAGGACTATCAGGACCAAACTCCTCGAACTGGACTCGCTGCTTCAGACGATAGCCGGGAACGTAAGCTTGGACTTTGGCAACCATATCCTCAATCGCTCGTTCTATTTTTGTTGAATCAGCCTCTGCGGACAAAACATACACCGTGTCTCTCATTAACATCGGGGGCTCCGCCGGATTCAGAATAATTATTGCCTTACCCTTCTTGGCCCCTCCAATAACCTCAATACCCTTCGAAGTGGTTTCCGTAAACTCATCAATATTGGCTCGAGTACCGGGCCCAGCCGAGCGACTAGAGATAGATGCAATAATTTCAGCATAGTGCACTTCAGCCACACCCGACACTGCTGCCACTATGGGTATAGTGGCTTGCCCACCGCACGTCACCATATTCACATTAGGCGCATCTAGGTGTTGCTCTAGATTTACAACGGGTACGCAATAAGGACCAATTGCTGCGGGCGTTAAATCAACCATCTTCACGTCAGGCTTAATTGAACGAATCACGCGATCATTTTCTATATGCGCACCCGCCGAAGTCGCATCAAAAACGACCTCAATATCTGACATTACAGGATCTTTAGTCAGTCCGACGACCCCTTCAGAGGTGGTAAAAACGCCATTCTTCTTTGCCCGTTCCAAACCATCAGATTGCGCATCAATACCGACTAGGGCACCCATTTCGAGAAATTGTCCCTGCCTCATGATTTTCATCATTAAATCTGTGCCAATATTTCCAGAGCCAATGATTGCGGCTTTGACCTTTTTTGTCATCTTTATTCCCCGTCGTTAATCTCGATGAACGATACCTTAGGCTAGTGAACCGATAGCCCTTTCAATTCGAATTTATGCAAAGACCTACATTTTCAGCCATTATAATCACCTAAGATAATTCTCGTAGGCGAACCAAAATACAAGAAATAAAAAGAAAAAATGCACTATTCTTTAACTAACTCAAACTAAGGTTATCATCATGAATCAGCTAGATCTGAACAATAGGACAGCAATTGTTACGGGAGGGGCTTCAGGTATTGGCGAGGCAACAGTGCGCAGAATGATCAGCTCGGGTGCAAATGTGGTCATTTGGGATGTACAAACTGATAAATTTAAGAAATTCGAAAAAGAATCACAGTGTATTCAAGTGGACATGGCAAGCGAAGAAGCTGTTTATCAAGCTCTGGAACTTACACTTAAAAGTCATTCTAAAATTGATATTCTCGTAAATTCAGCTGGCATCAATGGAGTCAATGAGCCGTTAAAAGATTATCCGACAGAAATATGGAAACAAGTCATAGATGTCAACCTGATTGGCGTGTTTTTAGCGTGTCGTGCAGTCGTACCGCACATGTTGCATAACTCATATGGTCGAATCGTAAATCTATCCTCAGTTGCCGGCAAAGAGGGAAACCCGACTGCATCAGCTTATTCTGCTGCGAAAGCAGGCGTCATTGCGCTGACAAGATCACTCGGTAAAGAATTAGCAACGACTGGCGTATTGGTTAATGCCGTCACGCCTACAACGGTCGACACACCGATTCTCGAACAAGTCTCACAGAGCCATATCGACTACATGAAATCGAAAATACCCATGGGTCGCTTGGGCACAGCAGAGGAACTCGCATCATTAATTGCGTGGCTTTGCACTGAGGATTGCTCTTTTAGCACCGCCGCGGTATTTGATGCCTCTGGTGGGCGAACAACTTACTAACGGCTTCAGAACTTTAAGGACACAATCTATGAAAATGAAAGCAGCGGTCATCCGCCAAATGGGCGCCGACCAACCTTATGCGGAATCAAAACCCATGAGGATCGAAGAAGTAGAAATAGCAGCCCCCCAAGAGCGAGAGCTACTCATACAGATCAAGGCCGCAAGCCTCTGTCACTCCGACCTATCTAGTGTAAACGGCAACAGACCAAGACCCATGCCCATGATTTTAGGTCATGAAGCAGCGGGCATCGTGGTTGAATGTGGGCCAGGAGTTACGGACATCGAAGTCGGCGATCACGTCGCATTGATCTTCGCGCCGAGTTGCGGTGAATGCATCTCGTGCAAAGAGGGCCATCCTGGCAGATGCGAACCAGGACAAAAGTCCAACGGCGACGGAACACTGCTTGGTGGAGGAATACGTCTAAGTCAAAACGGTCAACCGGTCTACCATCATGTTGGCGTTTCTGCGTTCGCTGAGTTCTGCGTGGTTAATCGAGGGTCCCTTGTGAAGATCGATAAAAGTTTGCCATTTGATGAAGCAGCTTTATTCGGATGTGCGGTTCTCACCGGAGTTGGTGCAGCACTAAATACGGCCGGCGTATTTCCGGGCTCCTCGGTTGCCGTGGTTGGTCTGGGAGGCGTGGGTCTCAACGCACTACTCGGTGCAAAAGTTGCTGGCGCTGAACAAATCATTGCTTTGGATGTTCATGACGACAAACTGGAAATAGCGAGAAGATTGGGCGCTACCGCTACAGTCAACGCAAAAGACGATGACGCGATTGAAAAAGTTAAGGAATTAACCAATGGCGGCGTAAATTTTGGCTTTGAGATGGCTGGTTCGGTACAGGCTATGGAATTAGCATACCGCATCACCAGGCGAGGCGGGACTACTGTTACCGCAGGACTTCCTCACCCTGAAGCCCGCTGGGAACTTCAGCACGTCAATCTAACCGCAGAAGAACGCACCGTAAAAGGCAGCTATGTGGGTTCGTGCGTGCCTTCGAGAGATGTACCTCGTTACATCAACTTATACAAAAGTGGCATGCTACCAGTTGATCAATTGATGAGTGATCATTTAAAACTGGAGGATATCAATGAAGGATTTGACCGGCTGCAATCGGGTCACACCGTCAGACAGATCATCATGATGTAATGCGGCAACAATTAGCAGCCCGAACACGTTAATGCAAAACTGTTATGCCTATGAAGGGCTAAAAAAACTTGCAACTTCACTTCTAAACGGTTCGGGAATGGATGGAGCTAAGTCCACAGTAATTGCTGACGTGCTGCTTGAAGGGGATCTACTTGGACACGACACGCATGGGTTGCAACTTCTCGCCCCTTACTTATCGGATATAAAATCAGGGGCTATGGCAGTTACAGGAGAACCTGATGTGATCAACGACCTTCCTGCTGCGATTGCTTGGGATGGGAAACGACTCCCAGGAACTTGGCTCACTTCCAAAGCAATGGATCTTGCAGTTAATCGAGCAGAAACCTACGGCACTTGCACGGTTACAATCGCGGGTGGACACCATATTGCCTGTTTGGCAGCCTATCTTTTAAAAGCTACCGAAAACAACATGGTGGCAATTATTATGTCTTCCGCCCCTGAAAATAAATCGGTTGCACCTTTTGGTGGGATCACTGGAGCACTCACTCCCAATCCAATTGCTGTCGGATGGCCAACCGATGATGAACCCATATTGATCGATGTTTCTACGTCCATCACCACCAACGGCATGGTCGGCCGAACGACACAAACTCAAAAGAAACTGAACGGTCCTTGGCTTATCGACTACAAGGGCAGGCCCACCAATGACCCTAGCGTTATCACATCAGATAAAAAAGGAGCGTTATTACCAATAGGCGGTTTGGAATACGGGCACAAGGGCTTCGCTCTAGGATTGATGGTTGAGGCGCTAACTCAAGGCCTGTCAGGGCACGGCCGGGCAGACAAGGTTAGCAATTGGACTGGGGAAGTTTTCCTACAGGTCTTAAATCCAGCTCTATTCGGAGGCATTACTCAATTTACAAGACAATCCAGCTGGATCAAAGAAGCCTGTTTGAAGTCAACGCCGATTGACCCCAAAAATCCCGTCCGTATGCCTGGCCAAGAAGGGCTCAAGAAACGACAACACCAACTGAAACATGGGATAACGCTTCATCCTTCGATTATGCCCGCTCTTAGTCAATGGGCATCAAGTATTGGGGTGGCTCTACCATCGCCGATAAATTGATGAGCAGCAAACATGAAAGATTCTGAATAATCATAAATGGGAGTGAGTTTTATGGGGAAACAAACGCTGACAGATAGACTGTCACAATTGCATGCATCAGCCGTGCATGACGTTCTCTGCCAGATCGGATGCGACGACTTCGTCCTACCGAATACCATCAAGCCTATTGAATCAAGCCAAAAATTAGCGGGTAAGATCTTTACCATCGAAGGGGAAATCACGACTAGCCATACTCCGCACGACACCCTCATTGAATGGACGTCCCTCCTCTCGAGCATTCCTCAAGATTATGTAGGGGTGTGCCAACCGAATACCACCGAGGTGGCCCTAATGGGCGAGCTCTCGGCGGAAACGTTACAAAAACGGGGCGTCATCGGTTATTTAGTAGATGGTGGTTGTCGTGACGTCTCAATTATCAAAGAGCTGAATTTCTCCGTATTTTGTTCATTCAATACTCCGAAGGATGTTGTGGGTCGATGGATACCAACAAAACTAGGAGCTCCTATAATCATCGGTAATTGTACGATCCGGAAAGACGACTATCTTCTCGCGGACTTAGACGGAGCCGTAGTCATCCCTCATGAGCGCGCTGAAGAGACAATCACCCAAGCAGAATTAGTAATGAATACAGAAAGTGCCGTGAGGAAAGCAATTATGGCTGGAATGGACCCTAAAGAAGCCTATTTAAAATTTGGAAAGTTTTAACCAGATTTAACGCTAAATCCTCATGTCATCGTGAATCAAATCAATGAATCCACCAAAATGGTTCGCTGCTTTGGTGGACATAATAGTAA
>ENA-OWPI01001753-OWPI01001753.1-marine-metagenome-genome-assembly--contig:-NODE-1753-length-22785-cov-23.848600_pt1 | contig 22785 bp, 16 predicted proteins | sample MGYA00238138_ERZ651775 | MGnify/ENA primary metagenome ERZ651775 (study PRJEB26906, sample SAMN06265043) | marine metagenome | isolation source: Helgoland LTER site | place: Germany:Helgoland, sampling...
TTAGCCATAAAATTACTTCCTTTTTAAAAAATTTAAACATTATCACTCACAAAGAGGGAGAGTTTTTGCCCTACTTTAGTGAATAATTAATACTATAGTTTATTAAAGTCGGGAATTATTCCTTATTTTGGTGCATAAGTCGGAGATTTTCCTTATGTTGGTGCATTATGTCTACTATTTAAGGTTTCAAGTCGGGTGAAATTTTTCTGTAGGAGAATGTGGTGTGCCCTGGTCACGAATCGAACGTGCGATCCTCCCCTTAGGAGGGGGATGCTCTATCCACTGAGCTTTGTTAAAACCTTGATTTTATGCACCTTTGAGCGGTTTATAAAATGTACCATTGAGTATATTTGGAGGTGAATATTGTGTCAAGTGTGCCCAAAGTGTGCCCAAAGTGTGCCTAGCTAGATTTAGATTTATTTCAGCTATTTATATTTTTATGATGTACCACGTTGATACTGAGAATAAAGTATACTTATATTAAGGGATTCTGATAGCGACTGATTGTTTATGTTACTCCTTTTAATCGATTTTAAAAAGTAAACGCAGACATACTAATGAAAAAAGTCGTACTCTTAATCTTCATCACCCTGTTCTTTCCTCTGTTGTGTTTTGGTATGGCTCCGAAACCAATTTGCATTGACGGATTCAATCCCGGCGGATGTCAGCTTGAAAATTCTACTGGCGTCAGTGTCTCCATAACCGGCGATATCAACACTGATGAAGGGGCTGCTATAACCATAAGGGGTGGCAGTGACAATACCCTCACCTCATCCGGGAACATTAATGTTGTCGAGGACGTTTTGTCATCAGGGGTGCAGTTGGATAACACCTCAGGTAATAGGGTAACAATAAATGGAGACATCAATATATTTGGAGAAAGGGGGGGGCTTCTAGCTGAAGGCATTTTCGTATTAGACGACAGTTATGATAACACCATCCAAACTGGGAACATCACCATTAGCGGAGAGGAGGATGCAGTTGGGATATACATTTATAATTTTGGCACCTCCTCTCTAGGCAATACCATTCAAACTGGGGACATCACTATAAGTGGAGGAGATGATGGCGGGTATGGTATTTTGCTTACCGGGGCCTGGAACGACACTATAGTTACTGGGAATATCAGCATCGAAGACCCATTCGCTGCTGGAATTATTGTTGAGCAATCTCGCGGTGTTAGCATCCAAGTAAACGGCGATATTTCCCTTATTGGTGGGGACACAGTAGCAATTGGCTTATTGGATTCGGATTCAACAAGTATCACCGTATCCGGCGACATCACCACAGCCCATGATGCCATTGAAGTGATTGATAGTTCCTTCAATACAATCACCCTGAATGGAAAAGTCAGTGCTAATGCAGGAGATGATGCTGCAATTTATGTGAATAGCACTTCAGATAATAATACTTTTACTCTGAACCAAGGCAGTGTGATTGATGGTCGACTCCACAATGATGGCAGCAACAACACCTTAAAACTGAATTTAGGAGCGGGACGCAGTTATGCATTAGAAACTACAGGCTCTTCCAGTTGGATCATTGAAGACTTAAATAATCGTCCGATGGTGACTGGTTCTGCGTATGGGATTGGTGTCGGTAATATGGAAACCCAAGGGCATGAAATGTATCAACGCACTTATCAAATTAATCAAACCTTGCAACAAAGACAATTAGCGAACTACAAAGGCAATGCAACTCCCTACTGGATAAATTCATACTACAATGAATCGAGTAGGTCAGGTTCAGCCAATTTATCTTCGAATAATTTGCAATTTAGTAATCATCGCTCTGGCATTAATTTAGGCTATCGGGTGACTCAATATGAGCAACCGATTGAGCTTCTGTTTAACTATGAAAATAGTTCGATGAACCACGATGACTTTAATCATCAAATCTCCAGTGACTCGATGATGGTGGGTGTACTGATGCCTAATATTCAACACATTGCCGGTGGAGAATTATCCGTGAATGCCATGGTTGGCATCAGTGACTTCAGGGGCAATCGTCAAGTCATGACCAATAGTGCGGGGTATTCAGGGATGCGCACCATTGGCAGTGATTACCAGGCAAAACATTATGTGGTGGGAGCTGGGTGGTTAAAAGCGTTATTCAAAGGTGAGATGCTGCAAACGTATGTCAATATTGGTGCCGATATTAACCATCAACGCATGGAGAGTTACCGTGAAGAGGCTTATTACAAATTTGATAGCCGTGACATCACCCAACTGCAAACCCGAATGACCTTGGCGGTCGACGCTCAACCGTTTAACAATCAATTAAATATCAATGTGAATTTAGGTGTGGAAAATAGAAACATGATTGCAGGCACCCAACAAGGGCTGTCTTTAAATAACACTAAAACAGAATACAGTCACATGAATCAAACGAATACTTACCTCACTTCATCTTTAAATATAAGTTACCCATTTACCAACACCATATCGGCTTATGCCGGTTATCAATACTTTGATAGTGGTGATGATATTAAAATGTCTTCAGGGCAAATTGGGGTGAGTGGGTCGTTTTAAATCTTCTATCTATATTTTTTAGATAACAAGCAAATAGTGTATGCAATATTTAGTTGGAAAACTCTGTGATGACTACTTTTTGTTGAAATACATCCTGCCTATCGTAAAATCATATGCAAGAGCGCCTAGCGTGCCGCCAATTAAAGGACCAATAATGGGTACAAGATAGATAAGTGTCCCATCGGTTAGTCCGTTATTGCTAAAACCAAGCATTACCGTCATTAACCTGGGTCCAAAATCACGTGCCGGATTGATAGCGTATCCATACATTCCACCAAAGCTCATCCCTATTACCATAACAAGAAGACCAATCATGATAGGGCTTAGATATTCGGAGCCGACTCTTTTAAAGTGATCAAGTACAGCAAGTATGAGGAATAACAACAAGAACGTCCCCAATACTTGATCAAATAACCCAAACATGAGATGGTCTGGCTCAGCAGGAAACGTTGTAAAAATTCCTGCTGTTTTAGAAAGAGAGGGATCTATTCTTAAAATTTCTCTAAAATAATCAAGATAAACAACCAACGCAGCCATAAATGCAGCAAAGGTTTGTGTTAATGCATAAAGAGGAACTTTTTTCCATGGAAAGCGATGGGTCGCAGCCAAAGCAAAGCTTACTGCCGGGTTTAAATGGGCGCCTGAATAACCTCCCACAAAAATTCCAAACATTACCGCAAACCCCCACGCTAAGGTAATACTTAAAAAATTTCCTTTATCGCCTTCAAACACAACCGCCATTGCCACTACGCCGAGTCCAAACAACATCATTATAAAAGTCCCTAGGAACTCGCTCAGTAACTCTTTATAGGTTTCTTTCATGGACATTTCCTACTAAATTAAAATTGGATGCAAGCATTGACTGCCCTCTTCCATCCCGAATATAAATTATTGGACTCGTTCATATCGAGCTTAGCCGACCAACTTCCTTTTACCTTCCAGTGTTTAGCAATGTCTTCTTTAGATTTCCAAAATCCAACTGCAAGTCCTGCCAAATATGCGGCACCCAATGCTGTTGTCTCTTTTGTCTCCGGGCAAAGCACCGGGATACCCAGGATGTCAGATTGAAATTGCATTAAAAACGAGTTGGCTGTTGCTCCGCCATCCGCTTTAAGTGTATTTAATTTAACTCCACTTTCTTCTTGCATGGCAATAAGAATATCTTTAGTTTGATAAGCCATAGACTCTACTGTTGCTCGTATAAATTGACTTTTTGAGGTTCCTCGCGTTAACCCAAAAATTGCTCCACGAGCATTGGCTTGCCAATAAGGTGCTCCTAAACCAACAAATGCAGGAACCATATAGACCCCATCTGAAGAGCCGGCACTGATACAATGCTGTTCGGTTTCTTGTGCATCCTCGAACATCAACAGCCCATCACGAAGCCATTGAATAGCAGACCCCGCAACAAATACCGCTCCTTCCAGAGCGTACTCAACTTCACCATCAACTCCCCAAGCAATCGTTGTTAACAGACCTGATTTTGATTGAATAACCTCTTGACCAGTATTCATGAGTAAAAAACAACCTGTTCCGTATGTGTTTTTTACGGACCCTTTTTCAAAACATGCCTGACCAAAAAGTGCAGCTTGTTGGTCTCCGATTGAAGACGAAATTGGAATCCCATGGCCACCAAATAAATCTTTTTTACATTCTCCGTAGACCTCGCTAGAACTTTTAACCTGTGGGAGCATCTGCAGAGGAATGTTTAATATACTTAGTAATTCTTTATCCCACTCTAAGCTGTGAATATTGTAGACCAGGGTCCTTGAGGCATTCGAATAATCGGTGATATGAGCATTGTTTGTGGTGAGGTTCCAAATTAACCAGGTATCAATTGTGCCAAATAACAAATCACCATTTTCTGCTAAGGCTTGAGAGCCCTCGACATGATCTAAAATCCAACGTATTTTCGTAGCAGAAAAGTAGGCATCCACAACCAAGCCTGTTCGTTCTCGGAAAGTATCTTCGTGACCTTCTTTAATTAAGGCTTCACATATACCTGCCGTCTGCTTGGACTGCCAACAAATCGAGTTGTAGATGGGAATGCCCGTATGTTTATTCCAAACCACAACCGACTCTCGCATGTTGGTAATGCCAATTGCTGCAATTAACTCTGGATTTACTTTAGTTTTTTGAAGAAGTTCTTTTATCGTCCACTTTACTGTTTCCAACATCTCAATGGCATCATGTTCAACCCATCCTGGTTTTGGAAAGTGTTGCGTAAATTCTTTTTGGGCAACACCCGCTGAAATCCCATCATGGTCAAACAGAATGCTTCTTGAGCTAGTTGTGCCTTGGTCTATGGACAATATATATTTTTTCATTTGTTTCCCAAATGAATGAATTTATAACTATTTACCTTGAACACCAGAGCCCCAAGTCAAAGAATTAAAAATTGTTCCATTAGCAACCTTCTGCATCTTCACTTTATTCATCCAAGCTTCTAACTTAGGCCAATCTTTAAACTCAGGGGTTCTGTTAAAATGGTCTTGAATTCCATCTACATTTTTATAAACCTCATGGAGAACAAAAATAACATTGCCTGTTTTTTTAGAATTAAAATCTAGAGGATCAGATAATTCATCCATTGTTGATACTTCATAATAATGCAGCGCTTTAGGACCTGATTTAAAGTGAGTGGACTTCATCCATTTAGCATGTGACATCCAAAGCTGATAACCCTCTTCAACAAGCTCAGGCGGCACCACCATAGTGAAAGTTAATGCATGATGATCGATTGTGTCATGCTCTCCAGAAAACACATTGAGTGCAAACAATAGTGAAACGAAAAATGTGATTAATTTTTTCATGTTACCTCTCCATTAAGTAAAAATATTTAGTTTCTTAAAAAACTATATTAAAAATATATGAAGGAGTAACGTAAAAAAAATGTCGTTATCAGATTCCTAAAAAAGCGTGATTAAAATTTAATACAGCTTTTCTCCAAATTATACCTTTAGTTAAATTACGTCAACTTTTAATTTTGAATTTAAATTTTATTATTAATGAATTTAAATTTTATTAATAATTTATAAAAAATATTGGGGATAAAAATTGTATCAAGTGTGCCTAAATTGTGCCCAAATCAGTTCTCTAAAAACAAATGTGGCGCCCTCGACACGAATCGAACGTGTGACCCTCCCCTTAGGAGGGGGATGCTCTATCGCCTAATAACTACCCTAACCTATTATTTTACTAACACTTTAATCAGTGGTTAATGTGTATTTTTAGAATTTAAGATTAAATTAGAATGGTGTTTATATTCCTTAAATTTTTTCTAAATGAATCTAACTCCGCACCTAATATTTTTTTTCATTTGATTTTGAGCTAGCTCCCAATAAGGAAATACTTTACTTAAAAGCTTATTTCATTTTTGCCGTTAAATTAATATAAGTAAATCTTTCATCTTAACCAGAATGTTCAAGGATATTAATTTCAGTCATATACAGCCAGTTTCTTCTATACTATGAACTAACTTAATTAACGAAGAGATTTTTCATCATGAGTTCCTGTGTACCCCAAACCATCTTTCTTAAAGATTATTCGCCAGCTCCTTATAAGGTTGAACATGTTAATTTAACTTTCAAGTTGTTTAAAGGTAAATCAGTAGTTAAGTCTGAGGTGATCTACGTAAAAAATTCTAATAGCATTGATCATGATTTGGTACTTAATGGGCAAGATCAAACTATTGTTTGCGTACAGTTGAACGGTGCATCATTCGATGGTTATACAATTGCAGATGATAAGATGACCATCAGTAATCTGGCTGAAAAATTTACGTTAACCATTACTTCAGAAATTGACCCTGTTGCTAATACAGCTCTTGAAGGTTTGTATCAATCACAAGGAACTTACTGCACTCAATGCGAAGCTGAAGGCTTCCGCCGTATTACTTACTTCCAAGATCGTCCGGATATACTTAGTACTTTTTCTGTGCGGATTGAGGGCGATCTAGAGCAATGCCCTGTGATGCTTTCTAACGGTAATTTAATGGACTCTGGTATGTTGGGGGATAGTCGCCACTATACGGTGTGGAACGATCCATTCCCTAAACCGTGTTACTTGTTTGCACTAGTTGCAGGTGATTTAGTCCGTATTGCAGATACATTTACTACAATGTCTAACCGTAAAGTTGACCTGCATATTTATGTGCGGTCTGGTGATGAGCAGCAATGTGGCCATGCGATGGAATCGCTGAAAAAATCTATGAAATGGGATGAAGAGAAATACGGTCGTGAATATCAGTTGGATTTATTTAACATCGTAGCCGTCAGTGATTTTAATATGGGGGCCATGGAAAATACCTCGCTCAATATTTTCAATACCAAACTAGTATTAGCCCATCAAGATACGGCGACAGATAATGACTTCTTGAGTGTTGAAGGTGTGATTGGTCATGAGTACTTTCACAACTGGACCGGTAATCGAGTTACTTGTCGAGACTGGTTCCAGTTATCTCTGAAAGAAGGTCTCACTGTCTTTAGAGATCATGAGTTTAGCTCAGATATGAATTCTCGAGATGTGCAACGTATTGATGATGTAACGCATTTACGTCGCTTTCAATTTGCTGAAGATGCAGGGCCCTTAGCGCATGCAGTTCAGCCGGATAGTTTTATTGAGATTAGTAATTTTTACACTATGACCGTGTATGAAAAAGGGTCTGAACTAATTAGAATGCAACATACGTTGCTGGGTGAAGGTACTTACCGTAAAGCAACAGATTTATACTTTGAACGATATGACGGACATGCTGTTACTTGCGACGATTTTGTACAGTGCATGGCTGATGCATCAGGTCGAGATATGGGGCAGTTTTTCTTGTGGTACAAGCAAGCTGGTACACCAAAATTATCAGTTACCAGTCATTATAATGCTGCGAAGCACTTATACACGCTAACGTTTACTCAATCACAAGACAATACCGTTGGTCAAACTAATAAGCAGCCACTGTTGATTCCAATTTCAGTGGGCTTGCTAGACATTCAAGGCAACGAAACCCATCCAACACAAACATTAGAAATGACACAAGCTAAACAAATCTTTACGTTTAATGATGTCATTTCACGCCCTGTACCTTCGATTTTACGTAGTTTTTCTGCGCCCGTTAAATTAATAACTGACTTAAGTGATGATGATCTACGTTTATTACAGCTGCATGATACGGATGGCTTTAATAAATGGGAGGCGGGACAAATATTAGCGTTACGCACTATTGAGCGTGTCATGGTTAATAAAGATGCTGATATTTCAGGTTTTATGGATGATTTTGGTATGTTGATACAACAAGGATTAACTAGGAAAGATAATAAAGCACTACTAGCGCGGGCTCTATCGTTACCTAACGTGACGGATATCGCACAGACACAAGCCGTGATTGACCCAGCGGCGATTAATTATGCTCGTACACATATTCTTCAATCAATCAAGCGTACACATAAGGCAGCTCTAGTTATGTTATATGATGCCAATGCAAATACAGGTAATTTTGCTATTACACCAGAGGCGATGGGGCGGAGAGCCTTGCAAGGTGTAGTGCTAGAAATACTGACCATCAGTAATGGTAGTGGGTGTGCAACTCGCTCCAAAGTGCACTATGATAATGCAGATAACATGACTGATCGTGTTGCCGCATTAGTTTGCCTAGCAGACAGTACCAAGCCAGAACGTGATATCGTTTTTGCAGACTTTTATGAGCGATTTAAAGACTATCAACTAGTTGTTGATAAATGGTTCTCACTTCAAGCAATGGCGAATCGTAAAGAGATTTTTGATGACTTTTCTACCTTACGAAATCATGCAGAATTTAATATTAAAAATCCAAACCGTGTGCGCTCACTTTATTCAGCATTTGCCGTTAATAACCCAGTTAAGTTCCATGACCCTAGCGGAAAGGGCTACGCACTATTAAGAAACGCTATTATTGAATTAAACACAATGAACCCACAAATTGCAGCGCGCTTAGTAACACCGTTAAAAGAATGGAAACGCTACACACCAGAGCTTCAAGAGCTCATGCAAGCTGCACTGCAAACAATTATGGATGAACCTAAGCTTTCAAATGATGTCTTTGAGGTGGTAAGTAAGAGCCTCAAGTGAGCTCAAAATGTGATCAAAACCAATATTGACTTGCCTTCGTAAGATACCTAGTTGGATGGTAAAAAGCTGAAAGCCCCTGTTTATCTACCGGTTAGCTCTCGGGGATTGGTGCCCTCGGCACGAATCGAACGTGCGACCCTCCCCTTAGGAGGGGGATGCTCTATCCACTGAGCTACGAAGGCAGGACTAAAAACCCGAATATTTACAATTTTGCTGGGTTCTAAAAGAATACTATTTTAACTGGTTTGAATAGGTTTTAGAATCTAATCTTCGAAAAACTGATAAACTCAAAAAATGACAACCGTAAAAATTTTACTCTCCTTTTTAATTTTATTTTCACTTCAACTTATGGCTACCGAAGAACCGGAATTCACTCTTATTCACAAAGAAAATAATTTTGAAATAAGAGAGTATCCACCTCGATTTATTGCACAGGTCAATGTCAGTGGTGATTTTGATGAGGCTTCAAGTGCAGGTTTTAAGGCCCTTGCTAACTATATATTTGGTAACAACACACTGGATGATGGGTCTCAAAAAATAGCTATGACAGCCCCGGTTCTGGCAGAACCAAAACATAACAAAATAGCTATGACCACACCAGTTTTAGCCCAAAGCGTTAATAATGACTGGCTAATCACTTTTGTCATGCCAAAAGAATATACGTTTAAGAATTTACCCAAACCCAATAATAGTGAAGTAAAAATCTTAGAGCTGCCTGCTGAAAAGTATGCTGTGGTCGTATTTTCTGGACTCGTAAGAGAGTCAAGCTACAATGAAAAAGCAGCTCTTTTAAAAGAGTTTGTTATTTCTAATCAATTAAATACGGATGGACCTATCATGATTGCAAGATATAACCCACCCTGGACTTTGCCATTTTTTAGACGCAATGAACTAATGATTAAGGTTCGATAAGCAATGTTGCGTCAGTTTAGTGATATTAAAATATTTGTTATAAGTCTGGCTCGAGAGAAACAACGACGGGAGGCTATGCAAAAAAAACTTTACGGTATTTGTGATACTTTTGAATTTTTTGATGCTATCGACGGTAAAAAAGAACGGCTCTCTCAACATAATGATTATATTGGTTTAAAAAGACGATTATTTTACGGGAAAGATTTATCAGACGGAGAGTTAGGTTGTTTCTTCTCACACCGGGCATTAATCAATAAAATTGTTCAAGAAAAAATTCCTTTCGCCGTGATTCTTGAGGATGACGCCATACTATTAAATGATTTTAAACCAACCGTAGAATCATTATTGAACACATCCTACTCATGGGACTTTGTTCGGTTCTTAACTAAGCCAAAAATTCAGCGTAAAACGCAGACAATCGTAGCGAACCTATTTGATAATTATCAACTGCTAAGGATTGCCACTGCACCCGGTGGTGCATACGCTTATATAGTATCAATGAAAGGCGCAAAGAAACTGCAGCGATCTATGGAAAAGGTCTGGTGTCCTAATGATACGCTTATGGGCCAACCATTAAGGACGCATGCCGAAATTCTTACCGTCTACCCACCTATTGCAGATTGGGATAAATCATTCAATTCAGCCATTGGGGACGATAGATTTAAAAAAAATAGGCTCTCTGGATGGGAAAAGGCAGTCTACCCTATCACTCGTGGGGCGTTTAAAGTGACCGATGGGCTTATACGAAAAAGTTATTTCTTCATAAAAAATTTTAAGAGCTTTTAGCTTACATAATTAACTATGCAATCACTAAAAAAAACACAAGCACCCTCCTTCAAACTTAGAGATTCAACTGATCAATGGGTTGATTTGAATTCATTTAAAGGGAAATGGCTAGTAATCTTTTTTTATCCTAAAGACGACACTCCGGGCTGCACCAAAGAGGCTTGTAATTTTAGGGACAATTACAGCCTTATTAAGTCGATAGGGGCGAATATTGTTGGTATCAGCCTCGATGGCTCGTCTTCACACCAAAAATTTAGTGCGAAACACGGTCTTCCTTTTATGTTGTTATCTGATCCCAATGGCAATGTTACAAAGGCCTATGGGGCGCTGTTTCAATTCTTTTGTATTAGATTAGCCAAAAGACACAGCTTCATTGTCGACCCAAGCGGACTGATAAGAAAAGAATACCGGTCGGTCAATCCCGCGACCCATTCCGATCAAATCATCAAGGACCTTGAGTTCTTACAAGCCCAGAATTGATTATTTTTTTATAATGCCTTGTAACATAGTTAAACCAAAATTCACCCCAAATCCATTCACATCACTACTGATAGCTCCAAGACCACCCTTACGATTACTAGAAGACAAATCAACATGAAGCCATGGCGTATCGAACTCAACAAATCGGCCAAGGAATCGTGCTGCATGAATATGGTCTGGGCCACCTTCCAATGTACATTGCTTGATGTCAGCAATTTTACTTTCTAAATCTTCCTCGTAATCCTCGTCATACGGAAACGCTGCTATCCGCTCACCCGATTCTGCCCCGGCACCCACAGCCATGCATGCAAGGTCCGGTTTGTTACTCACAACGCCGCTATAACGGTCACCCATTGCAACATGCATGCAGCCAGTTAAGGTGGCAAAATCAATAATAGCCTGCGGCTTTTTCCTAGATGCCATTGTTAATGTATCCGCTAACACCATTCTTCCTTCTGCATCGGTATGGACTATTTCTATCGTTAACCCATTGAGCGCTTTGACCACATCATTTTGTTTGTATGCTTTGGGTCCAATATGGTTTTGGGCGATAGCCAGCCAGCAATCAATGTTAACTGGAAGTTTCGATTCGGTTGCTGCCTGCAAAATACCTAAAGCAACTGCCGACCCATTCATATCCTCGTGCATACCACTCATATACTTTGCGGGCTTGAGATTATGGCCTCCAGTGTCAAAACAAATACCTTTACCCACCAGCGCAATGGTTTTTTTTGCATTTTTCGCGGTGTATCGTAAGTGAACAATAGCGGCGTCCTGTGGTTCTGATCCCTGACCGACGGCAACAAAAGCCCCGGCTCCCATTTTTTTCAACTGGGTCATAGTAAAATCTTTGTAAACCCACTTGTGTTGCTTAGCTAGTTGCTTAATTTTTGCTCTATATATGATGGGTGTTAAATCATTAGGCGGCGTAATTGTTAAGCTTCTTGTCAGAGTGTTACCGTTTACCAGGGCAACAGTCTTTGATAAATCACACTTTTTAACGCCCATTAAACGCAAGTTTTTTAAGGCGATGTCTTTAGCACCTTTTTTTAAATTGGGTAGCGGTTGTGAGTTAGCTAAACAAACATACGTGCAAGCATCTACCCAGGTTTGGCTGATATTGTCAGGTAAAAAGCTGATGGATAACTCAGTAGGATTTTCAGCGGCAATAACATGAAAGGCTTTTCTTATTTGGGTATGTATTTTAAACATACTTAAGTCAGGGTTATAAACCACCCAACTGATCATAGCTCCGTTAGCTATTTCAGTTGTGACCGATGTTTTAGCTAGGTCACTTATTTTCTTCCCCAAACGCTTTAATTTATTTTTTAATAGGTCAGCAAATGGATAGTTAGATGCATTAATATCAATAACAAGCATATGGTGAGAGAATGGCTTAAATTGATTTTCGGTTGGTGTGCTCTGAACTATTTCGATTTTTGTTTTCATGAATGCCTCATAAGTAAGATTGCCATAGTTTAAGCTAATTCACTTAACATAATTTTGTTAAAACTATAACGTTTAAAAAATACTAATATCAATTATAATATCTTCTACCATTTCTATGACATCATAATTAATCAATAATTTCCTTATTGTCGGAAATAGTTGCAAATAACTAAATAGAATAACTTTGAGGGGCAGTATGAATGAGTTTGTTTCCTGATACAGATAACCAAGAAACCCAAGAATGGCTAGCATCACTCAATTCAGTGATTGAAGCTGAAGGGACTGAAAGGGCTCATTTTTTAATTGAGGCTATGATCGATCAGGCACGTCGTTCGGGCTCCAACCTACCATATAACGCTACTACCTCGTATGTCAATACGATCCCTACCCATCTCCAACAAAGGCATCCGGGTAATCCAGATATGGAGAGAAGAATTCGAGCATTAATTCGTTGGAATGCTGTCATGACAGTACTTAGAGCCAATGAGAAGTCACCAGGTATCGGTGGGCATATTGCCAGCTTCCAATCAGCAGCCACTTTGTATGACGTAGGTTTTAACCACTTTTTCCGTGCCGCCAATGAAAATTTTGGAGGGGATTTAGTTTATTTCCAAGGGCACTCCTCTCCGGGTATCTATGCTAGGGCCTTCTTAGAAGGAAGGATGAATGAAGATCAGTTAAACAATTTTCGCATGGAATCTAGTGGCCAAGGTCTTTCTAGCTACCCCCACCCATGGCTTATGCCTGATTTTTGGCAGTTTCCTACCGTGTCAATGGGTCTGGGTCCAATTATGGGAATTTATCAAGCGCGCTACCTCAAGTACCTTCATGATAGAGGCATTGCGGATACTTCAGATAGAAAAGTATGGGTCTTTTGTGGAGACGGTGAGATGGATGAGCCTGAATCCCAAGGAGCGATATCGTTGGCGGCAAGAGAAAAACTGGACAACTTAGTTTTTGTGATTAACTGTAACCTGCAGAGACTTGATGGGCCGGTAAGAGGTAACGGGAAAATAATCCAAGAATTAGAATCAAATTTCCGTGGGTCGGGATGGAACGTACTGAAAGTTATATGGGGATCTTATTGGGACCCACTCCTTGCCATGGATAAAGATGGCATGCTTAAAAAGCGTATGGAAGAATGCGTTGACGGTGAGTACCAAAACTTTAAAGCTAAAGGTGGTGCCTACACACGAGAGCATTTCTTTGGTAAATACCCTGAACTCCGTGAAATGGTCTCAGCTATGTCCGATAACGATATTTGGCGATTAAATCGTGGCGGCCATGATCCACACAAAGTTTATGCCGCCTACGCTGCAGCCTCATCCCATAAAGGTCAGCCGTCTATTGTTCTCGCTAAAACAGTGAAGGGATATGGCATGGGTGACGCAGGTGAAGGACAAAATATTACCCACCAACAAAAAAGTATGGACATCGAATCATTAAAAGCTTTTAGAACACGCTTTGATTTGCCAGTCAGTGACAAAGAGGTGGAGAGCTTGTCATTTTACAAACCCGCCGATGATTCACCAGAAATGCAATACATGATGGAACGAAGAAAAGAGCTGGGTGGTTTCTTACCCGCGCGTCGCAGAAAAACTACGGCATTAAAAACTCCTGCACTAAGCGCATTTGCTAATGTCACAGCAAGCTCAGGTGAAAGAGAAATTTCTACCACTATGGCCTTTGTCCGTATACTTAGCACGTTGGTTAGGGATAAAGAGCTAGGAAAATATATCGTACCGATCGTGCCAGATGAAGCAAGAACATTCGGTATGGAGGGGATGTTTAGGCAGTTAGGTATTTATTCTTCCGTAGGACAACTATATGAGCCTCAAGACTCTGACCAGGTCATGTTTTATAAAGAGCAAAAAGACGGGCAAATACTGGAAGAAGGCATTAATGAGGCAGGTTCTTTCTCCTCGTGGATTGCAGCTGCCACATCCTACAGCCATTCAGATATTCAGACGATACCATTTTACATTTTCTACTCCATGTTTGGTTTTCAAAGAATTGGCGATTTAGCGTGGGCTGCAGGTGACTCGCGTTGCAGAGGGTTTTTACTTGGGGCGACAGCTGGGAGAACCACCCTTAATGGTGAGGGGCTTCAGCATGAGGATGGTCATAGCCATCTGTTAGCCGCTACTATACCGAATTGCGTAGCTTATGACCCATGCTTTGCTTATGAATTAGCCGTGATCATCCAGAATGGCTTAGAAAGAATGATTCAAAACCAAGAAGATGTGTATTACTACATCACCGTCATGAATGAAAATTATACGCACCCAGAACTTCCTGACGGAGTAGAACAAGGAATCATTGACGGGATTTATTCTTATAAAAAATCGACTAGCAAAGGTTCTAAAGTGCAGCTAATGGGTAGTGGAGTGATACTTCGAGAAGTCATTGAGGCTGCCAATATCTTAGAGAGAGACTTCAACGTGGCCGCAGATATATTTAGCGTAACTAGCTTCAACGAACTAAGAAAAAATGCGTTAGCAACAGAGCGTTGGAATAGATTAAACCCTGCTAAAGACAAAAAATTATCGAATATAGAAAAGGCTATTACCGACAAAGATGCACCCATCATCGCCTCAACCGATTATATGAAATCATTTCCAGAGCAGGTCGCACGATTCCTACCTAATCAATTTATTGCATTAGGAACTGATGGGTACGGAAGATCTGATAGTAGAGAAGCCTTAAGAAGTTTCTTTGAAGTAGATCGTCATTATATTGTGGTAGCCGCATTAACCGCATTAGTTGATACGAAAAAGTTAGACGTATCGGTCTTACTTAAAGCCATCAAAGATTTTAAGCTTGATGGTGATAAACCTAATCCCATGAGCGTGTAACGGATACCTATGGCTACTGAAGAAATTTTAATACCGGATATCGGCAACTTTGACAGTGTAGATATCATTGAGATTTTAATTAATGTCGGTGACGTGGTTGCATCTGATGACCCTATGCTAACTGTAGAGTCTGATAAAGCTTCAATGGATATCCCAGCCCCTTACGGCGGGACCATAAAAGAAATTAAGATGAGCATTGGGGATAAAGTAAAAGAAGGTTCATTGATTGCTCTGATTGAAAAGGCAGAAGTGCCTGAAGATAAACCTAAGGAAAAGCCCGTACTCGCTGAGGAAGCCTCAAGCAAAGTCAGTGATGTGCCGGTACCCACCCGACCGGTGCCTGAGCCTCCTCAAACTATAGCGCCCATGGATAAACCCTTACCCGTTGCTGAAAGTGTTTTAGTGGCCAATGATAAGGTCAGCCATGCATCGCCATCAGTGCGAAAATTTGCCCGAAACCTTGGGGTAAATTTAGGCTTCGTCAAAGGTTCTGCTCCAAAAAACAGGATCGTTATTGGCGATGTTGAGGCATATGTTAAGAGCGAATTGACAAAACCGCGATCGGATGACATGGGCACCCATTTTGCGCCTATCGCTATGCCCAATATTGATTTCTCTCAGTTTGGTTCCGTAGAGTCGAGACCCTTGTCAAAAATAAAGAAAATTTCTGGGGCCAACCTTCACCGAAACTGGGTGACGGCACCCCATGTTACCCAATTTGATGATGCAGATATTACCGACCTTGAAGCGTTCAGAAAGTCTATGAAAAAAGAAGCGGAAAAAAAAGATGTGAAGCTTACCTTGCTCGCCTTTTTGATGAAGGCCTGTGTGAATGCTTTAAGAGCTTACCCTGTTTTTAACAGCTCTATCTCACCGGATGGAGAAAGCTTGATTATGAAAGATTACTTCAATATCGGTTTTGCTTGTGATACGCCGGATGGTCTGGTAGTTCCTGTAGTGAAAGATGTTTACAAAAAAGATGTGTTAGAAATTGCCTATGATCTTGGTGATCTTTCAAACAAAGCACGGGAACGTAAATTAAAAATGGATGACATGCAGGGCGGATGTTTTACCATATCCAGCTTGGGTGGCATTGGAGGAACTAAGTTTACCCCTATTATTAATTGTCCGGAAGTCGCTATCTTGGGGGTATCCCGATCCGCTATGCAGCCAATTTTTAATAATGAAACACAAGCATTTGAACCCCGCCTGATATTGCCACTATCACTGTCGTATGACCATCGCGTGGTCGATGGTGCAGATGGTGCACGCTTTACTACGCATTTAAGATCCATGCTGTCTGATGTCAGAAGGCTTTTACTGTAACTTTATGGCTAATTCTATTACAGTAGAAATACCGGATATTGGCAACTTTGATAGTGTTGATATCATCGAAATTCTCGTTAAAGCGGGTGATACGATTAACAAAGAGGACCCGATCATTACGGTAGAGTCAGATAAGGCTTCGATGGATATCCCCTCACCTGCGGATGGCATAGTGGCTAAAATACTGATCAAAGTTGGCGATACGGTTAAACAAGGCTCCCCCATTATTGAGGTGAGCAGTACCGAAGAAAAAGTTGATCAGCCTCCAAAAGAAAAACCTATAGCCGCAGAGAAGAGTGTGGCAGAGAAGTCAGCGGAAAAAGCTGAGGTAATAAACGTACATGCCTCCGACCTGAATTGCGATGTAGCGGTTCTAGGTTCCGGTCCAGGCGGTTATACTGCCGCATTCCGTGCCGCGGATTTAGGTAAATCCGTGATCTTAATCGAACGATACTCAACCATTGGAGGCGTCTGCCTAAATGTTGGATGCATTCCCTCTAAAGCTCTTTTGCATACAGCCAAGGTTATTACTGATGCCGAAGATACTGGCAGTCACGGAGTCACGTTCACCAAACCAGAGATTGATATTGAAACGCTAAGGGACTGGAAGTCGAATAAAGTAGTGAAAAAGTTGACGATGGGGCTGACCCAAATGGCGAAGCAGCGAGGGGTCCAGGTTATAGAAGGTCAAGGCCAATTTATTTCAGCCAATCAAATATCAGTAACGGCAAAAGATGGGCTCCAAACCATTATTGGCTTTCAATCAGCAATTATTGCTGCGGGCTCACAGCCAACTAAAATACCCGGCACTCCTGTTGATGATCGTATTATGGACTCTACCGGCGCACTTGAGTTAAAAGATATCCCTAAAAAATTACTCATCATCGGTGGTGGCATTATTGGCCTTGAGATGGGTACCGTTTATGACGCCTTAGGCAGTAAGGTGTCGCTAGTAGAATTGACCGATGGCTTGATTCAAGGGTGCGACCGAGATATGGTGAGGCCACTGCATAAACGCATGGCAAAACGTTTTGAAAATATATGGCTAGCTACTAAGGTCTCCAAGATGGAAGCGAAAAAAGAAGGCATACTGGTCTATTTTGAGGGTACTGACGCCCCGAAAGAAGCATTATTCGACCGGGTATTAGTAGCTGTAGGAAGAAAACCTAACGGACTGAATATTGGAGCAGATAAAGCGGGTGTTGCCGTGGACAGCCAAGGATTTATCGCAACTGACAAACAAATGCGAACCAATATAAATCATATCTACGCTATTGGGGATATTATCGGCCAACCCATGCTAGCTCATAAAGCGACACATGAAGGAAAAATTGCCGCCGAAGTGATAGCAGGTGAGAAGGTAGAGTTTCAGGCAATGGCCATACCATCGGTAGCCTATACAGACCCAGAGTTAGCTTGGGCAGGGATTACCGAAGAGGAGGCCCGTGAAAAAAATATTGAGATAGAAAAAGCCGTTTTCCCCTGGGCTGCAAGTGGAAGAGCAATATCCACTAATCGCACTGAAGGGATGACCAAGTTAATTTTCGATAAAAAAACGGACAGAATTATTGGTGCAGCTATAGTGGGAACGAATGCGGGCGAGCTTATTGCAGAAACAGTACTATCTATTGAGATGGGTGCTGATGCGCATGACATTGGGCTATCGATTCATCCCCATCCCACGCTTTCTGAATCTATTGCTATGGCATCAGAAATGAAAGAAGGCACCATAACCGACCTATACATTAAGAAGCGTTAACCCCTCAAACAATAAATTTTCTTCTAGCACAATCCTCGCCTTCCAATCATTGTCCGCTTGCTCGTATATAGTTTGGGCATCACCCCCTGTAAGTAATATGGGAAGTGAGGCAGGGAGCTTTTTACAGACCTGATTCACCGCACCTTGAATGGCAGTAAAAATACCGGTCGTTACCGCGTCAGTAGTATTGAGGCTAGGATATTGGCAAATCCCCATCCCTACATCAATTAAACTAGTGCTGTTATTTAGAATAGCCATACTGATCGCCACACCGGGCAGTATCATTCCTCCCTTAAAGTGTGGCCGTCCTTGGGTGTCTAATGCAATTAAATCGACCGTAATAGCTGTACCCGCGTTAATGACCAGTAGTGCTTTTTTTTGAGTTTTCCACGCTCCCATTGCAGTTAGCCAACGATCAACGCCTAATGACCCAGGATCCACGTAATCATTGATCAGCGTCTGATTAGATTCTGAGCATGCCTCTATAATGGGGCAATTAAAGGGAGTTACTATCTCTTTGATTTTATCCAGTACGACCGAGTGATTAACGTTGGATACCACCACTCTCTTAACCTCTGTTAGGTGAGAAAAGTCGATATCCGTAAAATTTTCCACCATGATATTACCCGCATCCAATATCTCTTTATCATCACGGTGCTGCCATTTAATTCGGGTATTTCCTACATCAATATATAAATACATTACTCCGCCTTTCTTATAGTAACTTCACCAGAAGCATAAACCTTAACCCCATCGTCGGTCACCACCTCCAACGAACCTGCATCGTTGACACCATTCGATCTGCCTTGCATTATATTGCCATCGCCCGATATGATATTAATCACCTTGTCCTGAAAAGCATCGTAACTTGACCATTCATCTTTTAACGGGGCAAAGCCACTCTCTTCAAAAGCAGCCATTACCTCGGAGAGATCCCTAATAATCGTCGCTAAGATGGTATTAGGGTCTATCGGCTCATCCGTGAATTGGTTGATGCTAGTAGCAGGCTGATCAATCTTAGCCGTTTGCTTCTTTGAAAGATTAAGGTTTATTCCTATACCAATAATCGCAGCACTTTGACCATCCATGTCGCCTTGCAATTCAATTAAAATACCCGCAAGTTTTTTATAAGCGCCATCATCATAAATCAAAATATCATTAGGCCATTTTAACAAGGCTTGATGTATGTGCAATTTTTTTAAGCTTCTAATGAGGGCAATACCAACAGCTAAACTGAGGCCAGATAAAGCAGATGCCCCTTTTGTGAACCGCCATAAAAAAGAAAAGGTAAGGTTCTCACCAAGTGCCGATTGCCACTGCCTCCCCCTTCGCCCCTTCCCATGAGTCTGTATATGGGTCACCACACAAGATGCATGGGGATGGCCCGCAGCCGCGGCTTTTTTTAAATAATTATTTGTTGAGTCCACCACATCCAATACGGTCAGATGAAACCAATTGGCCATTTCTCCAATAGCCTGCTTGATTTTTTCTTCATCTATCAAATCTAATGACTGGGTAAGGCGGTAACCCTTTCCTCTGACAGAAAACACCTCTACCCCCAAATTTTCTGCCTCGGTAATAGCATGCCAAATAGCCACTCGGGAGACCTTAAAATGCTTGGCCATAGCTTCGCCAGAATGAAATTTTCCATCTGAAAGAATGGATAAAATAGGAAATAATAAATGGCTCATGACGACATTGTAAAAATATAATAGGAATCATAACACGGTATTAAATAGTCAAATATTGATCTTAATCAGTGTAAAATAGCGTTCATATGAGTGATCCGACGAATACAGATAGTACCCCATCAAATTTTATTCGCGCTATTGTCGAAAAAAATGTTTCTCAAGGGTTGTATGCCCAAAAAAAATGGGGAGGCTCCCCTGGCGATGCTAAGCACCATGAACAGGGCAGCGTCGATGCAGCAAAAATACGTACCCGATTTCCTCCCGAACCGAATGGCTATCTGCATATTGGTCATGCTAAAAGCATTTTTCTTAATTTTGGTTTAGCTCATGACTTTGGTGGTAAATGCCATTTACGCTTCGATGATACTAACCCGGAAAAAGAGGATGAAGAATATGTGCATAGTATTATTGATAACGTCGAATGGTTAGGATTTGATGCAACAAGCGATCAATACTTTGCCAGTCAATACTTTGCCTTTATGTTTGAGGCTGCTAAATCGCTCATCGCATCTGGTCATGCCTATGTTGACCAACAAAGCGCGGATGAGATTCGAGAAAACCGCGGAACCCTGACATCAGCTGGAAAAAATTCGCCATGGCGTGAACATGATCATGATTATCATCTCAATCTGTTTGAAGAAATGCGGGCAGGCAAGCATAAAGATGGTGCTATGGTGCTTCGTGCCAAGATTGATATGGCTTCGCCTAATATGAACCTGCGTGATCCTGCGATATACCGTATTAAACATGCAACCCACCATCGAACAGGTAACGATTGGTGCATTTATCCTATGTATACGTTTGCTCATCCAATAGAGGATGCACTCGAAAAAATTACGCATTCGATATGCACACTAGAATTTGAAGACCAGCGCCCTTTTTATGACTGGCTACTAGAAAGGTTGCGGGATAATTCCCTGCTTCAGGATCCGCTGCCAAAACAATATGAATTTGCCAGGTTAAACTTAACGTATGTCGTTCTCTCAAAGCGTCGCCTCATTGAGCTAGTGGAAAGCGGTTATGTATCGGGATGGGATGATCCACGTATGCCAACTATCGTCGGTGCCAGAAGGCGCGGTTACACACCAGAGGGTTTCAAGTTATTTGCTGAGAGAATAGGGGTTTCTAAGGCTGATTCATGGATTGACTATTCTACGCTTGAAGACGCTATGAGGGAGGTCCTAAATCAGGAAGCTGATAGACGTGTGGCCGTATTAGACCCCCTTAAGTTAATCATTACTAACTACCCTGAAGATCAAGAGGAAGACTGTCATGTGGCTAATCACCCTCAGAATGAATCAAGAGGTAAGCGAACCATCAAACTGACACGAGAGCTATGGATTGAGCGAGGTGACTTTATGGCAGAACCCGCTAAGAAGTACTTCCGCCTCTTCCCTGGAAACCAAGTACGTCTTCGGCATGGGTATGTGGTTACTTGCACTGATTTTAAGAAAGACGATCACGGTCATATTACTGAGGTTCATTGTGAATACCTCCCAGATACCAAGTCAGGAACCGCGGGGGCAGATGCGGTTAAGGTGAAAGGCAATATACACTGGGTCTCAGCTAAACATGGGATCCATGCCAAGGTTCATCTGTATGACCGTCTATTCAAGACAGAACATCCAGGCTCACAGAATGAAAACTATTTAGACGATCTGAATCCACATTCTAAGACAACCATTACCGTTGTGTTAGAGGAAAACTGCCTCCAGGTAAAACCTTTTGAGCAATATCAGTTCGAACGGCACGGTTATTTTATTTGTGACACAGACAGCACAAAAGGTAGCATTGAATTTAATCGCACAGTGACGCTAAGGGATACCTGGAAGTAAAGTTACACCCCCTATAGTTACGAAGTGCATACCCTAATCTGGTCACTATTTTGTGGGCTTGGTAGTAAATGCGATTTTACTTAACTCTGCTTTTCGCGACGCTTCCATCATATTGATAATAGATTGATGCCGCGCGTTAGCATCCGCACTAATGATTATAGGGGTATCTTTCTTCCCTTGTGCAATCTCTCTTAAGGTGTTTGCCATATCCTCAATAGCGACGGATTCTACTAGCTTCTCATTAATTAAATAGCGGCCATCTTCCGTGATCATAATATTAATAGGCACGGCTTTCTCTTTGGTGGTATTTTCCTCCGCCACCGGTAAATTAATCTTAATCTCACTTAGCTTCGCGAAGGTTGTCGTCACCATCAAGAAAATAATGATCACTAATAACACATCAATTAAAGGGATAAAGTTAAGCTCTATATCGTCAGAACGGTTCCTTCTACTCGTACGCATACTTATTTCCTTTCGCTAGTTATTAAGTCAATCAACTGTGTGGCTTGCTCTTCCATAGTTTGAATTTGTTGATCAATTTTTGCGCGGAAAAATCGATGGCTAATCATGGCAGGTATCGCTACCACAATCCCACCGGCCGTATTATAAAGTGCCACAGAGATTCCTCGAGCAAACATTTCTACATCATGACCTGTGCTGGTGAATGAGCTAAACAGTTCTACCATACCCACAATTGTTCCAAACAAGCCAAGTAACGGGGCGACCGTAGAAATCATGGCCAAAATGTGAAGATTTTTTTCTAACTTATGGCTAATGGAATCTCCTATTTTAATGACGGCATCATTTAACACCTCCAATGATTTGCCTTGGTTTTTTATCACCGTTGCCATCATTAGGCCGGCAAGTGAATTCTCACTTAGTCGCTCCAACTCTTCTTTTTTTATTACGCCCACTTTTATCTGTACCTCAAGGTCTGGTAACAATTGGCTGGGGACAATAATACTATCCCTTAGAGAGAAGAGGCGCTCAAGGATGATCGCAAATCCAATAACGGAAGTAAAAATTAAGGGCCATATCGGCCATCCTGCATCATTAATAATT
>ENA-OWPI01001757-OWPI01001757.1-marine-metagenome-genome-assembly--contig:-NODE-1757-length-22711-cov-5.287002_pt1 | contig 22711 bp, 23 predicted proteins | sample MGYA00238138_ERZ651775 | MGnify/ENA primary metagenome ERZ651775 (study PRJEB26906, sample SAMN06265043) | marine metagenome | isolation source: Helgoland LTER site | place: Germany:Helgoland, sampling...
TCATTGATATAGCAGCAACAGGATCTAAAGAAATTGTAAATGGAATTAACAAAGCAATAGCCATAGGAGAGCTCAAACCTGGTAAAGCTCCAACTAAAACACCAATTAAAACACCTGAAAGAATCAAAATAATGTTTTCAAATTCTAATAATAACCCTAAACCTTTTGCTACATCTTCCAAAGTTTAATCCTCGTCAATTTTTAATTAGTTCGAGTAATCCTGGTTCAAAATGAACACCCAGAACAATGTTGAATAAAATAATTACAAATAAGGGAAATCCAATTATGTAAGGTACTAATACTTTTAATCGTTTTTCACCCCAGTAAAGAGGTAAAGCTATACTTATAGCTATTATTGTTATTGCTGCCCCCAAAATTTGTGATGAGGCAACAATAGTAGATAAAATAACCATAGTTCCTAAAGTTGATTTTTCTATAGGTTTATCTCTTCCTGCATCAATATTCTTACCATTTTTCTTTAAAAAAATATGTTCGAAAGGGATAATTAGAATCATTCCTAAAATTATAATAAGTAAAATTTGAGGGAACATTTCAGGAGGTATGTTATTAGAAAATAAATCAGGAACTTTTTCAAATTTAGTGGTTTCAAACCATAAGAATCCTATTAAAGCAATCATCAATAAAGCAATGATGGTGTCCTTTTTATTTAATAGTGCACCCAGGTTACTGGGTGCATTTTTTTTGGTCGACATTTTTCTTAAAACCTCAGATTTAATTTTATTTAACTAAACCAAGTTCTTGTAATGCTGAAGCAGCAACTTTATACTCTGCCTTTAGGTGTTTATCCCAAATCTTAGTTCCAGCTACACTGCTTTCAACTGTAAGACCTGCTCCTGCAAGGTAACTAGCAAAAACATCATGTTTCATTGCTTTAACCATTGCTTTTGATATTTGATCTATAATTGGCTGAGGTGTAGAAGCTAATACAGCATATCCTCTAGTTGTAGAGCACTTTGCCTTAATCCCTTTTTCGAAAGTAGAAGGAACATTTGGATAATCCTTAAGTCTTTCTTCTGCCATTACAGCTAAAGCCCTGAAACTTCCATCTGCTACTTGGTTTGCAGCTTCACTAACATTTGGCAATGTGGCATCGATTTTCCCAGCCATAAGGGCTTGAACCATTTGAGCTCCAGATCCAAAAGGTACCACTTTAAATTTAATACCTGCTTCTTTAGCAAATTGAGCTAGACCAATATGCTCTGTTCCTCCGATTTGAGCCACGCCCCAATTTAATGGAGCTTTTTTAGAAGCTGCCACCAGGTCTTCTAGTGTTTTAAACTTACCTTTACCTGATACCGCTACAAAAGTGGGATCATCCATTGCTCTTGCAACGCCTACAATATCATCTATCTTCATTTTAGACTTTCCTCGAGCCATTGTGTAAAGATGAGATTGTGTAAGGGCCATAATTGTATAACCGTCAGCAGGCTTAGATAATACGTAGTTTTGAGCTTTTGCTCCTGAACCGCCTCTCTTTGCTACAATTGATATATCTGTTTTTAGGTTTCTTCTCGTTCTTATAGATACCATTCTTGCTGTTGTATCTGTTCCTCCACCATATTTTGCATGAATTACTAATTCAATAGGTTTGCTTGGGTATTTGTCAGCATTTGCTATAGAAACTAAACCAAAAGTACTTAGACCTGCTACAGTGGCAATACTTAAACCTGCTTTGACTATATTTCTTCTTAAAGAAGTTTTTATTTTTGTCATATTGTCCTCCCAATATTAATAATATTTACAAAAGCTTGCATGCCACAGTAATTTAATTCAAATCATTTTTTCAAATAGCTATTATAATATTTTATAAATTACTTTATCATTTATGCATAAATCTTTGTTTCACCCTTAATTTGAGTTCTATGCATTACCCTTCTAGTGTTAGGATCAAAGGCATCTCTTTTGTGAAGAACATTCAAGTTTTTCCACATTAATAAATCACCTTTCTCCCATTTTTGTGTCCACGTATACTTTTCTTGTGTAGCGTGTTCCCAAATGGCATCCAATAGATCTTCGCTTTCATTTATATCTAAGCCAATTATATATGCGTGTGGTCTTCTCCCTAGAAAAAGAAACTTTTTATTAGTTTTTTGATCTGTAATTGCAATTGGGTGTCTGGCACCAGGCGTTTCAGAAGGTTCTTTTATTTCTGAGTGGCCTTTTCTTAGCATGCCGGCACTATTATGCGCAGAATCATGAATGAGCTTTTTACCCTCTATTTTACTCTTTAAAGCGTTTGGAAGCTCTTCGTAGGCTAAAGCCATATTTGCAAAATGAGTGTTACCTTGATTTTTTGGTACTTCTAATGAATATAAAATTCCTGCTTTGGGAGGAATTTCTTGGTATGTCATATCAGCATGCCATACAGCTTCGCCGTCTCCTAAATTACCTATTGGCGTACCTTCTTTACTTTTGACATTTGAAATAACATTAATTTCTGGAAATTCTGGTAAAAAGGTTATTCCATATGGATTGGGACCTGGTGGATCTAATTCACCAAAATTTTTACTAAAATTTATTAACGTTTTATCGTCAACATTCTGATTCTTAAAAACTAAAACTAATCTTTCATCCCAAGAGGTATTTATAAAATCAATATGATCTTTAGTTAATTTTGCATCTATTTTTATTCCAACTATTTCGCCACCTAAAGAAGCGGAGCTATTTATCAAATTCATAACAATTCTCTTTTTGAAGTTAGTTAGTATTATTTGTTTAAAGATAATGTATATTTTTTATTCCTGTCAATCATAAGACTTGATGAGAGGCGCCTCAAATCTGTATAATGCAGACTATGAAATAGAGTTAACTTTATTATTCATTAAAAAATGCTAAAATTTGTGTTAAAGAATGTAGGTATAATATAATGAAGCATATATAAAAAATATGTTATTAATAATTTTTACGTTGGAGAAATTAATGAGTGTATATAGTTTAGGGGACAAGAGCCCAAAATTCCCAAATGAAGGTGATTACTGGATAGCGCCTGGAGCTCATGTATTGGGGCAAGTAGAATTAGGAAAAAATGTAGGTATTTGGTTTGGTTCCGTTTTAAGAGGAGACAATGATCTTATCAAAATTGGAGACGAAACTAATATTCAAGAAAATACAATTATTCACGTTGATCCTGGTTGTCCAGTAACGATAGGAAGAAATTGTACTATTGGTCACAATGCTATTATTCATGGTTGTACTATTGGAAATAACACCCTAATCGGAATGGGAGCAACAATTTTGAACAATGCAAAAATAGGTAATAACTGTTTAGTTGGTGCTGGTGCACTTGTTACTGAAAATAAAGAATTTCCTGACGGATCATTAATAGTTGGATCGCCCGCTAAAGCTGTAAAAGAATTAGATGACAAAACTATTGCAAACTTAACAAGATCTTCAAAGCATTATGTAGATAATTTTAAAAAGTTTTCAAAAGAGTTGAAGGAAATTAAATAATTCCTTTTTCCTTAAATGATTGTATTTCTTCTTTAGAATATCCAACGTTGTCTAAAATTTCTTCATTATGTTCGCCTAGTTTAGGGGCGGTTCTAATTACTGGCGGGGTTTCAGAAAATTTCCAAGGTGTGCCATGAATTTTTAATGTCTTGTCAATCTCAGGATAGTATTTTTCTGTTACATAATTATTGTCCGCAATGTTGGGTTCATTTGAGGCTTCAAGCATTGTGTTGACATGTGTAGAAATAATATCTGCATTTCTTAAAATATGAATCCAATGCTCTCTTGTGTTTTGAGAAAAAAGACTAGCGAGTGTTTCAAGAATTTGGTTCTTTTTATCTTCAGATTCAAATGCTAATCCTAAGTCGCTTAAATTTTTTTCCATCATAGTTTGATAGAAGCCTAAAGCCTCAAGTGCAGGTTTCCAATCCTTACTGTCAACTTGCATAGCCAGAGGTTTGTTTTCACTGTCGTTAAAACACGCTGCTATCCCAGGTTTTTCTCTTGTTCCATTTATTCTAGCACCTGTAATGGGTGGCTTGTTTTTCCACATTGCAGTTGTCATAGTCCAGCCCATTAATCTAAAAGCACTTCCAACTAATGATGTTTCAACTTTTTGGCCAACTCCTGTAGTCCTTGCATGCAGTAACGCAGCTAAAACACCGCCAAATGTTAATATAGCACATGTCTCGTCAGCTACAGAAGCAACACCTGTTCTAAGATTTTGTCCAGGTATTGAAAAGGCTTCAGTAACCCCAGCTAAAGCTTGGCCGACAGCATCAGTTCCTGGTAAATCTGCGTCTGGACCATCTGGTCCGTAAGCAGATACAGACCCATAAACAATTGCAGGGTTAATTTTTTTCAATTCCTCATAACTAAAGCCCAGCTTTTTGGCAACTCTAGGTCTAAAGTTTTGACCAAATATTTCTGCTTCCTTTACTAGTCTATGAAGTATAGCTTTACCTTCGTCTGATTTTAAGTTTAAGGTAAGGCTTTTTACGCCTCTATTATTAGTTTCAAAAAATGAACTAAACGAGCCAATCATTTCTCCTGAATATCTGTTATTATCACCTTTTTCAGGTGTTTCAATTTTAATAACGTGAGCTCCAAGATCTGCCATAAACATGTAAGGTACAGTTCCAGCTTGCGCTGTTGAACACGTAACAACTTTAATTCCAGATAACGGACCTGTATTTTGTGTCATCTATTACTCCTAATTCATATTAGAATAAAAAATTTAAAAGTATTTATTTTAACTTTGGCATATTATATCGATCTTCTGGTTTTAACCAACCTTTGAAATTAGGCTTTCTTTTTTCAGCAAAAGCTCGTCGACTTTCCATTCTATCCTCGGTATCTCCATGAAGATGAAGTTCCTCTGCCAGTTCAGCAATATTAGAGCTAATTTTAGGAGCCATGTGCTTCATCATATACAGAGTATTAACTCTAGCAGCAGGTGGGAGTGTTAAGAGATGCTCAGCCATTGAATAAGCTTCGCTCATTAAATCCTTTGCCTCTACAAGACGATTAATAAAACCAACTTGATGCATTCTTTCAGCAGATATTCTGTATCCAAAAGCCATTTCAGTTGCAATTGGATGAGGTAGATTGCCATAATGGCCGTGATTGTAACCACCAAGAAGCCAACGTTTAGCTTCTGACATTTCAAATATAGCCTCTTTGACAGCTATTCTAAGATCAGTTCTTTCAACCAACATGAAACCACCACCCATTGCAAAGCCGTTTACAGCTGCTATAACTGGCTTTTGAAGAACACCTGTTTGGAAAGGATCAACCAAATTTTCTTCAACGAATTCTTTTGGAGACCCTGGAATACCTCTATCAAGAGATTCCTTCATATCTTCTCCAGCACAAAATCCTCTTCCTGTGCCAGTTAGAATAGCAACTTCAAGATCATTATCTTCATGAAATCTGTTAAAAGCTTCAGCCATTCCATTACGAATGACTGTACTTAGAGCATTTAATCTTTCAGGACGATTTAACCTGATCGTTATAATTTGCCCATTGATTTCAGTTTCAACAAAACTCATAAACAACTCCTAAATATAAATCTTAATTTAACAATTTATATACTAAAAAATCTTGCAAGTCATCGATATTAAATCATAATTAAGTTTAAGAATTTTCAAATTTATAAAAAAGGGGTGTGATAATGAAAACTAGAGCTGCTGTTGCTGTTGAAGCTGGAAAACCACTTGAAATTATGGAAGTAGATCTAGATGGTCCCCGTTCTGGTGAAGTTTTAGTTGAAATAAAAGCTACAGGTATATGTCATACAGATGAATTTACTTTATCAGGAAATGATCCTGAAGGTTTGTTTCCTGCAATTTTAGGCCATGAAGGAGCAGGAGTAGTAAAAGAGGTTGGAAAGGGTGTCACATCGCTTAAAGAAGGTGATCACGTCATACCACTCTACACACCTGAATGCAGAGAATGTGAATATTGTCTACATCCAAAGACTAACTTATGCCAAGCTATTAGAACCACTCAAGGTCAGGGTGTAATGCCTGATGGAACAAGTCGTTTCTCAATAAAAGGAAAACCTATTTTACATTATATGGGCACCTCTACTTTTTCAAACTATACTGTGGTTCCTGAAATTGCTTTAGCTAAGGTTAACAAGTCAGCCCCATTTGACAAAATTTGTTATATTGGTTGTGGGGTAACAACAGGTATTGGAGCTGTAATAAATACAGCTAAAGCCTCAGCTGGTTGCAATGCTGTTGTATTTGGACTCGGCGGCATTGGCCTAAATGTTATTCAAGGCTTAAGAATGATAGGGGCTAATATGATTGTTGGCGTGGACATGAATAATAAGAAAGAAGCGTGGGGCAAAAAATTTGGGATGACACACTTTGTCAACCCATCTGAAATAAAAGGCGATCTTGTTAATCATATAGTTGAACTAACAGGAGGTGGGGCAGATTATTCATTTGAGTGTATTGGAAATGTAAATGTAATGCGTCAAGCTCTTGAATGTGCTCACAAAGGTTGGGGAGAAAGTATAATAATTGGTGTTGCAGGAGCAGGTCAAGAAATAACAACAAGGCCGTTCCAACTCGTGACAGGAAGAAGTTGGAAAGGTACTGCTTTTGGAGGCGCTCGAGGTAGAACAGATGTACCTAAAATTGTAGAATGGTATCTTCAAGGAAAAATTGATATTGATCCTATGATTACCCATACTTTAGATCTGGAAGATATAAATAAAGGCTTTGACTTGATGCATGCAGGTGATTCTATTAGATCAGTGGTTGTATTCTAATGAAAAAAATATCAGAAACGTTTTCTTACGGTGGGAAGCAAGCTGTCTATAGCCACAAATCAAATGTAAACAATTGTGATATGACTTTTGCGATTTATACCCCGCCAAATGCAAAAAACGCTCCCATTTTATGGTACTTGTCTGGCTTGACTTGTAGTCACGTAAACGTAATGGAAAAAGGTGAATATAGACAAAAAGCCGCACAGCTAGGGTTAGTAGTAATTTGTCCAGATACTAGTCCTAGGGGAGAAAATATTCCTGATGAGGAAGATAATTGGCAGTTTGGGAGTGGAGCAGGATTTTATCTTGATGCAACAAATAATCCCTATGATAAAAACTATAATATGTATAGCTATATAACCACTGAACTGCCTCAATTAATAGAAAGTAACTTTGAGTTTGATATGTCTAGACAAAGTATTTGTGGGCATTCGATGGGAGGTCACGGAGCCTTAATAATGGCTTTAAGAAATCCCAAAAAGTACAAAAGTTGTTCAGCTTTTGCGCCTATTGTTGAGCCTTCGACGGCTAGTTGGTCAAGTGAGGCTTTTAAAAAATTTTTGGGAGAAAATAAAGATGTATGGAATATGTATGATAGTGTTTCATTGATAAAAAATGGATATTCATTTCCTGAAATTTTAATTGATCAAGGTCTGGCAGATAGTTTTCTTGAAGAAGGTTTAAGGCCTTGGTTATTAGAAGAAGCTTGTAAAAACACAGATATTAATTTGAAACTCAGAATGCAACCACATTATGATCATTCTTATTACTTTATCTCAACTTTTATGGCGGATCATTTAGAGTGGCACAAAGAAAGAATTTAATTAAACTCTTTTATTCACGTGGTATTGAGTATGTTAATGAAGCATGAGCAACTGGCTCTTTAATGCCTTTTGAGTAAATCAAAACATCTCCTACACTCAGAGTTTTACCAATCTTTAATACTCTTGTTTCACTAATTAGGTCTGAAATATTTGGTTTTCTTAAAAAATTAATTGAACAATTAGTGGTAACGGTAAGACTCTTTGGTCCTATTATGCTTAAAGTTGCCAGATAAAAACTTACATCCGCTAAAAGAAACATTGTAGGGCCTGAAACAGTTCCTCCAGGTCTAAGGTGTTCGTCTGAAATATGCATTAACATTGAAAGAGAATTTGGTTTAGTATTTAAAATTCTAAAGTTACTACTGACTTGAGGAAATTCTTTTTCTAAAAAATTTTCAAGATCAACTTTTGACATTAATGGTTTCATTGTTATTCCTATTAAGATTACCTGTTATTTAAAAGTCTTTGTGCCATTGCAGGGCCAGCTCCTAAATAATTTGAAGGATCAATAACTTTTTCGAGTTCTTTTTTGTTAAACACATTTGATATTGCTTTTTCAGATAGTAATGCATCAATAAAGGTAACTTTGTTTTTTAAAGATTCTCGACAACATTCGTAAACAATATCATGGGCTACTTGCCTTCCAATATGAGGAGCCAAAGCCATCATTACTGCTTCAGCTACTATTAACCCATTTGTTTTATTTAAATTAAATTTCATGTTTTCTGGAGAAATTTCTAACCCTTCTAGAAGATATCTTGCGGAACTTAAACACGCTGATGAAATGATAAAGGCGTTGGGTAAAGTATACCATTCCACATGCCACTGACCAGTTGCTCTTTCATGATCAAGCACCATTGCATCTAACATAGATGAATGATGTTCTCTTAATATTTTAGAGCATGCCAACATAACTTCTGAAGAGATTGGATTTCTTTTTTGTGGCATAGTAGATGAAGACCCCCTTCCATGCAGAAAAGGTTCTGCCACCTCTTGAGTTTCTGTTTGCATCATCAACATGACATCGTATGCAATTTTACCTAATGAAGAACCAACTAAGGCTAGCCATCCAGTGACTTCACAAAAATTATCTCTAATTGAATGCCAACTAACATCAGGTACATTTAAATTTAACTCCTTAGCCAAATTAGCTTGGGTGTTCAATCCATCAACTTCTCCAAGAGAAGCAAGCGTTCCAGCAGCTCCAAAAAATGATACATTAAAAATACGAGATTTAATTTCTTCTAATCTTTTTATATGCCTATCTATACTAGACAACCATGTTGCAGCCTTATATCCAAAGGGAACAGGTAATGCATGTTGTAGGTGGGTTCTGCCAGCCATAGGAGTGTTGATATGGTCTTTTACAATTTTGGTTAATGCATTAGCAATTGAATCCAAATCTTTAGATAATAAATTTAATCCCTTCCTTATTTGCAACACATCAGCTGTATCCATTATGTCCTGTGTGGTTGCGCCCCAGTGACAATATTGACCATATCCATCTTCAACCGATAAACTGAGTTGTTCAACTAAAGGTAAAATGGGATAACCTACTATTGAAGTTCTTTGTTTAAGAATGTCCCAATTAATTAAATCTAAACTTGCAGCAGAAGTTATTTTCTCGCCGGCCTCTTTGGGAATGACACCTAATTTTGATTGAGATCTAGCAAGAGCGGCTTCTACCTCTAAATAAAGTTGAATAGTTGATTCATCAGAGAAGACATGATGCATCTCTTTTGTTCCAAACATTTCTCCCCAAATTTTTGAATTAGTTACTAAAGCAGGCATATTATTTTTCCTTAAAATTAAACTATTTTGTATACCAGGAGGCAGTTCTTTTTTCTAAAAAACTATTTAACCCTTCTGTTGCTTCGTCAGTCATTCTTTTTTTTGAATGTTCTATGACTAATTCTTCAAATTTATCGTCAGTTAACAACAAACCGCTTTCAATTAAGGCTCTCTTCTTGGTAAGTTCTAGCGCTTCAGGTGCTGACATTAGTAGGTTCTCAATGATCGGTTTAACGGCGTCATCAAGTTTTCCAGTTTTACAAATATGATGAACAAGCCCTATATTTTTAGCTTCAGTTGCGTCAAATCGTTCACAAGTTAGAGCATATCTTCTGACATTTCTAACTCCAATACTTGCATTTAAATGAGGTATGATAATGCCAGCCATAACGCCCCACTTGGCTTCGGCTATGGAGAATATGGCGTCTTCACTAGCAATAACAATGTCTGCTGCTGCTGCGATTCCAGTACCACCTCCAAAACACCCTCCATGAATCATAGCAATAGTAGGCTTAGGGAACTCTGTAAGACCTTTAATTGCTGATGCGGTGTTTCTAGACACTTCAATGTTTTCTTGTTCATTTAATTTACCAATTTCTTTTAGCCATTCTAAGTCTGCACCACCTTGAAAATGTTTTCCTAGCCCCCTAATTAGTACTATTCTTACATCATTATTTTCATACAAAGAGGTGAAGCTTTTAATTAGTTCTGATATCATCTCACCATTATAAGCATTATTTCTTTCCGGACGATTTAACGTAACTTCAGCAATTCCTCGGTCATCTATTTTTGTTAATACAATCCCTTCTTTCATTTCAAAACCCTCTCATATTATTTAATAGTCTTTTTTATAAATCTAATGCCGAAATCAAAGTGTCACCAATTGCAAAAGATCTTAATCTAATTTTCACATTAAATTTATTTTTTAAAATCTCACCTATTTTTTTAAGGCATTTTTCTTTTTTAATATCATCTCTATTTTTGGTGTCTCTAAACTTCAATTCTCCAAAAACTTTATATTTTGAAGTTAAAATTTTGCTATAAACCCATACTATTTGACAATTATCTTTTTTAGCTTCCAGCTCTTTTGTAATTGTTTGAATTAATTTATGTTCAACGTCTTCTAGTTCAGTAAAATTTGTATTCCTATGTAAATTTTCTTCGATATAAATAATAAGAGAGGGCATTATCTAATTCCATTTATTATTAATTGATAATATTGTGTTTTTTATATTAAATAGTATTCATAATTAACATGTTTATAAAAAATTAGAGGCTCAGTAAATGGATAATGAAGATTTGGATATAAATCATTTAAATAAATGGCTTGGTAACACAGAAATAGTTACAGATTATTTAACGCCAATTGTTGAGCAGAGATATAGAGCAACCTTAAACATAGATCCGGGAGATCCTAAAATTGGAGAACCTTCTACCACGGGCTTGCATTGGATGCTTGGGTGGAACCTTAAAAAAAATGATGAACTGGGCGTAGATTCGCATCCTGCAAGGGGAGATTTTCTTCCGCCAGTTCCTCTTCCACGAAGAATGTGGGCAGGTAGTCAAATTAAGGTAAATAGTCCTTTAAGAGTTGGAGACACAGTTATAAAAAAATCTAGTGTTGCTGACATAAAGCTGAAAAATGGACGTACAGGACAACTATGTTTTGTAACTGCTGAGTATGAATATGTAGTTGACGACGAGGTAAGATTACATGAGCTGCACAATATAGTATATAGGGATGTTACTAAAGCAGGTGGTGGATCTGGTGTGTCTGATATAATACCAAAAGACGCAGATTTCACAGAAACAATTTTTATGCATCCAACTATTTTATTTCGTTATTCAGCAATTGGCTTTGTTGGACATAGAATACATTATGATTATCCCTATACTAAAAATGAAGAAAACTATCCAGATTTGATTGTCCACGGACCTTTACAAGCTACATTTTTGTTAAGAGCTGCAGAAAAGTTAAAAGGCAAACCTGTAACTTCATTTAATCACAAGGTTATGGCTCCAGTTTTTGCGAATAGTGATTATATAATTGGAGCAAAAGAAAATTCTGATGGAAGTATTAGTTGCTGGGGCGCAGTAGAAGGTTCAGGAATGACAATGCAGGCTGACGCATATTTTGATTAAAATAAAAGGGGAAGAAAATGGTTTCTATAACTAAATTATTTGGCAGCTATGGAGCTAATTGTAAATTAAATAGCTTTAATGATGAAATGAAGTTCTTTGCAAAAATGTCTATATTAGACTGGTGTGGTGTGGCTTATGCAGGAAAAAAAGAGCCAGTATCTAAAATCGTATCTGAAATGGTTATGGAAGAAAGTGGTGTTAATAAAGCTACTGTTATTAGTAATGGTCATAAAGTATCTTCAAGAGGAGCGGCATTAGCTAATGGAGCAACTGGTCATGCTCTAGACTACGATGACACACATTTTCTATTTGTAGGTCATCCTACTTCAAGCGCTTTACCTACAGCTTTGGCTTTGGGAGAAGAGCTAGATACTTCAATTGAAGATATTATTTTAGCTTATATGGCAGGTGTCGAGGTTTCTACAAGAATAGGGCATATTCTTGGATATTCTCATTATAATGCAGGATTTCATCAAACCGCAACAAGTGGTTCATTTGGATCTACTATAGTGGCCTCAAAGTTATTAGGTTTAAATGAAGATCAAACCATTAATGCGCTTGGTCTAGTTTCAACTAGAGCATCTGGGATTAAATCACAATTTGGAACTATGGGTAAACCTTATCATGCAGGTATGGCTGCTTCAAACGGAATTGAAGCCGCTAAATTATCTAAACTTGGTTTTGTTTCCCGTGAAGATGGTATTGAATGTGAACAAGGTTTTTTTCAGACACATGGTTGGAACAAAGAAATTCCTTCTAGAGCTGTTGAAAACTTAGGAACAGAATTTTTATTCCCAGAAATTAAATATAAATTTCATGCATGTTGTCATGGCCTCCATTCATTTCTTGAGGCACTTGACGATTTAAAAAAGGTAAATAACTTTAACCCCGAATCAATAGAAGAAGTGAAAATAGAAACAAACCCATCTTGGTTGAAAGTATGTAATATTCAGACACCAAAAACAGGTTTAGAAAGCAAATTTTCATATAAATTAACAGCAGCGATGTCTATTTATGGAACTGATACTTCAAAATTAGAAAGCTATAATGATGATATTTGCTTTGAGGATAAAATAGTGAAAATGAGAGACAAAGTTAAAGTTATTCCAAATGAACAGTTAACTGATATGCAATCAGTAATTTCAATTCATGATGGATCTGAAGAAATAAAAAACACGCATGATTTATCTAATAAAATTGAAAAAAATATTCTTGAAACGAAAATAGTTGGTAAGTCAGTGTCTTTGCTTTCACAATCGAAATCAGAACAAATTTCAAAAATGCTTGATGAACCAGAAATAAACAAGGTTAGTTCTCTAGTTAATTGTCTGGCCAGCTAATGGAAAAACAAGATTCGAGTAAAGACCTAGAAGGACTGTTAGTAGTTACAATTGAACAAGCTGTTGCTGCGCCTTATACATCTTGCAGGCTTGCCGATGCTGGAGCTAGAGTGATTAAGGTAGAACGACCTGAAGGCGACTTTGCAAGAAATTATGACAGTAATGCTCTTGGTAATAGTGCTTACTTTGTTTGGTTGAACAGAGGTAAAGAATCTATTTCTTTAGATTTAAAAAACAATAAAGACTTTGTAATCTTAAAAAATATAATATCTAAAGCAGACATCTTAATTCAAAATTTAGCTCCTGGTGCTTTTGATCGACTTGGTACAAGTCTTAAAAAATTAAGATCAGAGTTCCCATCTTTAATTACATGTTCTATCTCAGGCTTTGGTGATGACGGTCCTTACAAAAATCAAAAAGCCTACGATATGTTAATACAAGCTGAGACAGGGGTTATAGAATTAACGGGACTTCCTGATAAAGAAGGCTTTGATGGAAGAGCTAAAGTCGGTCCATCAGTTTGTGACATTTCTGCAGGAATGACAGCTTATCAGGCAATTTTACAAGCTTTAATTAAAAGAGGGATTTCTGGAAAAGGAAGACATATTTCAGTGTCTATGTTTAATTCTTTGGCAGACTGGATGAATCCGTTTTATTTAGGTTATGTTTACAATCAAAAAATTCCGAAAAGAAATGGTATGACGCATCCAATAATTGTTCCTTATGGTGCTTATAATTGTAAAGATAATCTAACACTGTTAATTGCCATTCAAAATGATCGTGAATGGTCAAATTTATGTAAAATTGTTTTATGTGATGAGACAATGGCAACAGACAAGCGTTTCAAAATGAATGCTGACAGAGTTGCTAATAGAGCATTAACTGAAAAAATAATCCAAAAAAAATTTTTAGAGTTTAAACGAGAAGATTTGATACAAAAGCTTGAAGAAGCAAGTGTGGCTTATGGAAGAATTTCTGATATGGAACAATTAAAGAACCATCCTCAAAATAATTATATAGAGATAGGTACAAAAAATGGAGATGTAAAAGTATTAGGTCCAGGAGCTGTTCATGATAATTTCATTCCAACCGTTAACAAGATGCCTGAATTAAATGAGCATGGAGATATAATAAGGTCCGAGTTTGATTTTAAATAACTTTAGAATAATAGGAGATAGTTTTGAGAAGTATTTTATTTTTACCTACCGATAAGATTGAGAGGTTGCCTAAAGCGCTTGGTTCAGGTGCTGATAAGGTTATATTTGACCTTGAAGACGGGCTCGCAGGTGATAAGAAAGTTGTTGGTAGATCAAACTTTGCAGACTTAGCAAATAGGAACTATGACGGACAGTCTGATAAGTTTTTATTAAGGATTAATGCATTAGATACTCAAGAATATCAAGAAGACATAAAGATGTTAAAATCTTTGTCAACGCTCCCCTATTCAATAGCAATACCTAAAATAGAATCCCCTGATGAATGCAGAACATTTTTAGATGATGTTGGTAAAAAGGTATTAATCCTTCCACAAATAGAAACACCAAGAGGGATAGCAAATATAGAAACATGGGAATGTTCAGATATAGAATTTTCTGGAATTGGTTTTGGTTCTGCAGATTATTGTGCCTCTACTGGAGGTGACATGGGAAAAGCTAGTTTAGCTTATGGTAGGGGTAAAATTATTAATGCTGCTGCCATTTATAACACAATTGCTTTAGATGGAGTTTGGTTAGACTTTAAAGATCCAGAGGGTTGCAAAGCAGAAACCGAATATGTAAAATCAATGGGCTTCAAAGGAAGATTTGCAATACATCCAGATCAAATTAAACCAATTCATGATGCTTACAGGCCTTCAAGTGAGGAGTTAGAATGGGCCAAAGGAGTTTTAGAAGAGGCTAAAACTGCGGGTACTGGTGCTTTTAAATATCAAGGAAGAATGGTTGACGCCCCAGTGTTAGCGGTGGCTAGGTTGATTATATCAAGGGAGGATTAAATGGATGAAAATACTTACGGAATTAGAAAAATAGGCCCCCAAAGATATAGGGAAGATCCTGGAAGATACTTTGAAGATTTTCAAGTAGGGGATGTTTATGAACATTGGCCAGGCAGAACTGTAAGCGAGGCTGATAACATATGGTTTACTAATTTAACAATGAACACACACCCAATTCATTTTGATGCTAATTATGCATCCAAATCAGAATTTGGAAAATATTTGGTAAACTCTGCATTTACGTTAGCTCTTGTTACAGGCATGTGTGTTAGTGGTACTAGCCAGAAAGCGATAGCAAATCTTGGATGGGAAGAAATTAAAATTCCAGCACCTGTTTTTGTAGGTGACACGCTATATTCAGAAACAGAAGTTTTGGACAAAAGAGAATCAAAATCCAGACCAACTCAAGGCATTGTAAAAGTAAGACATATTGGAAAAAACCAAGATAAAGTAGTTGTTATGGACATGGTTAGGTCTTTCTTGGTGGCTAAACGTGGACATAGTGTAGTAGATAAAATCATTGAAGAGACAGCTAAATAGAGGAAAACATATATGAACTTGCCTCTTGCTGGAGTAAAAGTTATAGCCTTTGAACAATATGGTGCAGGACCATTTGGAACTCAATACCTTGCAGATATGGGTGCTGAGGTTATAAAGGTTGAGCCTGCCGGAACTAGTGGAGATTACTTAAGAGAGATTGGCCCTTATTTTATAGATGGTGAAAACAGAAATTCTGCCTCAAGCATTTTTTTTCAGGCACTAAATAGAAATAAAAAAAGTATCACCCTAGATGTTTTGTCTAAAAAAGGTAAAAATATTCTAAAAAAACTAGTTCAAAATGCAGATGCTGTTTGTAATAATTTACGAGGTGATGTTCCTGAAAAATTAGGAATAACCTACGATCAACTTAAAGATTTTAATAAATCTATAGTAGCGGCTCACTGCTCTGCATATGGAAGGGAAGGACCAAGAAAAAACTGGCCAGGGTATGATTATTTAATGCAAGCTGAAGCAGGATACTTTTCTTTGACAGGAGAACCAAGTGGTCCTCCTGCAAGATTTGGCCTTTCTATTGTAGATTATATGTCGGGGCTGACAATGTCTTTCGGTCTTGTAAGTGCAGTGTTGTCAGCTAGATCAACAGGCCTGGGAAGAGATGTTGACGTAAATTTATTCGATACAGCCATGTTTAATCAAAGTTATATGGCTGCATGGACACTTAATTCAGACTTTAAAAGTGAAAGGCTAGATAGGTCCGCTCATCCAATTTTAGTTCCTTGTCAATTATACAAGACTAAGGATGGATGGATATATCTGATGTGTAATAAAGAAAGTTTTTGGCCGATATTATGTGATAATATTGGTAGAGAAGAATTAAGTGATGACCCAAGATTTGTAAACTTTAAGACAAGACAGGAAAATAGGGATGAAGTTACAAGAATTTTAGATGAAGAACTTATGAAAAAGACAACAGCTGAATGGCTTGATAAATTTGGTGGGATTGTTCCTGCTGCGCCAATATTAGATTTGAAAGAAGCTCTAGAAAATCCTTTTTTGAAAGATAGAAATAACATACAAAAATTAAAAACTAAGAATGGTGTGGATATAAGTTTATTAAAGACACCTGTGCATTTTTCAAAAAGTACTTTAGAAGATAAAACAGCTCCTGAACTCGGTGAAGATACTAATGCTGTTCTTGAAGAAGCTGGTTTTACAAAAAAAGAAATAAGAGATTTCAAAAGTGATGGAATTATCTGACAAAATAGATAACATATTCAATAAATAATTTAATTTATTAGAAATAATAGTTTACCTGATATGTATAACGATATAGTTTGTGATTCTTAATATTAGGAGGAAATTTTTATGAAATTGACTAAATTATCACTTTTAGGCGCAGCAAGTGCTGTAGCCTTGACTTTTGCAGCTGGAACTAATCTAGCAACAGCTGACGGTCACAAAATTAAACCAATCAAAATGCGTTGGGCATCAGACCACTCTGGTCCGCCACATCCAGCTGCAATAGCAGAAGTTTTCTTTGCTGAGCAGGTTGAGAAAAAAATACCTGGAAGTAAAGTTCAAATCTATTGGGCAAAATCTCTTTACAACGTTCCTAAGGGTACTCAAGCCTTAACTAAAGGTAACTTAGAGATGATGACTGGGCAGTTTGGAAAAACATCAAGTGTTGAGCCATTAGCTAACACAATTGTTGGTGCAGGAAAATTAACAACTCCTGGTGCTATTCAAGGCCTTGATGGAACAAAAACTTATGCTCAATTAAAGAAAGTTTTTAATGATAAGCATGGAATTACTATATTCGGTTCAGGACATTTAAGTATGTATATGGGCGCAGGTGCTGTTAAAAGTAGATTGCTAGTTCCATCTGACTTTGCTGGTAAAAAAATAAGAAGTATGGGTCCTGCTGAAAATGCATTATTAGGTTCATTAGGTGCTAACGCTACTACAATGTCTTTCGGTGACGTTCCTCCCGCGCTTCAAACTGGAGTGATTGACGGACTTCTAACAAGCTTAGGTGGATTTAACGCTACTAAAGAACAAGCTCCTTATTTCACAGTTGCAGGTATCAATGGTATTGTTGGAGACTATTACTGGATGGGTGCATCTAATAAGTGGTGGTCAAAATTATCTAAGAAGCAACAGAATGCTCTAACTGATATTATTGTTAACGACTTTATCCCATTTCAAAAGGCTATTAACTTTTGTAATGATAAAAGATTAGTTGATAAGTATAAAGTTACTGACAAGTCAAAGGCGGGTATTTATGTTATGAGCCCTACTGAAGCTGCTGTTTTACAAAAAGCTGAAGGTGGTGCAACTAACAACTGGATTAAAACTAAAGTTGACGCAACAGGTGCCAAAATGGTTGATCAGTTTACTGCTGAAGCCAAAGCTCTTGTAGCAGCTAATCCAATGGGATCAAGTGCTTTAGAAAAAACAGATTGTACTGCTTTTGCAGCTGACTTTGCAAAATATGCAAAAGGTACTGCTCTACATAAGAAAAAAGCTAGAAAATAAATTTTTAAGAAGGCCTGATTTAATTCAGGCCTTCTTACATTTTTACATTAAAGTAAAAACATGAATTCATTTTACAAAATTTCAAATACATTAAAATCCAATATTAATTTAGTTTTAGGAAATTGTTCAGCTTATTTAATGATAGCTGTCACACTCTTTGCATTAGCTGAAATTATTCGAAGATATATTTTTGGAGTTGTGTTTGAGTGGGGCCAAGATGCAGTCATATATGCAATGGTTTCGTCTGTTGCATTATATATTTGTGTTACGCAAATTAAAAGAGGCCATTTAGTTATGAGCGCAGTGCTTCAGTTATTAAATGCTAAAGGCTTTCATCGAACAGTTGGGTCTCTTAAAATTTTTGTCTCATTTTTTATATCTCTATTTACAGGATCATTAACATATACCGCTTATTCAACTATTGAGTATTCAATACAAATAGGAGAAAGAACGGAAAGCTTGTTTTTTTACATGTGGCCTTTTCATTTTATACTTGCAATTGGAATGGGATTAATGTGCGTGGTTTCGTTTCTTCAATTTATTGAAGATATTCATAGTTATATCAAAGGTGATCACTTTACTGATGAAGTTGAAGTGGCAACAGATGTCTAAATTTTTTAGAATAGGAGATAAATAATGTTTTCATTAGGTGGATACTTATTTAGTCTTTTATTCGCTGGTGCGCCCATAGGCATAGCGCTTGCCGGTGCAACCGCACTACTAGTTTTATTCGATGACTTTCTAACTTATAGTACCCTATTTGAGGCGTTCTTTAGTTTTTTAACTAAATACACATTAGTAGCAATTCCATTTTTTATTTATGCTGGTTTTTTAATGGAACGTACTGGTTTGGTTGGAAGTCTTTTTAAGTTTGCTGATGCCCTAGTTGGTTGGGTTCCAGGTGGTTTTGCATACGCAACTTTGTTAGCTGCTGTTTTATTTGGAGCTATTTCAGGATCATCTACTGCAATGGCTGCTGCTATGAGTGTTATTGCTTACCCTGAACTTGTAAAAAGAGGTTACCCAAAGTGGATGGCGGCAGGTGTGATTGCGTCTGCAGGTGGTATTGCACTTTTGATACCTCCAAGCATAACACTAATATTATTTGGTGTTATTACAGAAATGGATATTATTAAATTATTCTTTGCTGGAATTGTTCCTGGGATAATGTTGGCTATTAGTGACGCTGTAATTATAGTAAGTGTTTCTCTATTTATAAAATTACCTAGGGGTAAATTTGATTTATGTGAAGTTTGGCGGTCTTTTAAAGAAGCTCTTCCAGCCTTATTAATGCCGGTTATTATTTTAGGTGGATTATACGGAGGAATATTTACTCCGACTGAAGCCGGTGCCGCTGCCGCTGCTTATGCTTTGTTTTATGGATTAATATTTAAGCGTAAAACTTTTGTTAAAGAGGTAATGCCAACAACAATAAGAACAATGAATCTTACAGCTGTAGTATTTTTCTTACTAGGTTGTGTTGGAATATTTCAATTTTACTTAGCAAATATGGGCTGGCCTATGATGATTGCTGAATGGGCTGGTGAATTAGGTTTGTCTAAACACGGATTTCTCTTTGCATTAATGGGATCATTGTTGTTTTTGTCTATGTTTTTAACTGGTGTGGCTATTTTAGTTTTAACTGTACCAATTTATTTTCCGGTTGCTTTAGCACTTGGTGTTGATCCAATACATCTTGGAATATTGACAGCTTTATGTATAGAAATAGGTAGTGTTATTCCACCTGTCGGACTTAACTTGTTTGCTGTTAGTGGAGTAACAGGGCTGCCTGTAACGACTGTTATAAAAGGTTCATTTCCTTTTTGTATATCAGATACAGTCGTTTTAATAATAGTGTTATTGTTTCCAGCGCTAGCTCTAACTTTACCTGAGCTTTTGGTAGTATCTCATTTTAAATAATTATCATAAATAGTTTTAGAATAATCTAGCAATTCGTTGTCATTTCCAAACTTGGTAACTAGTTGACAACCAATTGGTAGATTTTGTAACCCTTTAAATAATGGCAAAGTTACACAAGGGTTACCGCTCAGCGACCATGTCGTGTTAAACATAGGTGAACCAGTATATCCAAGCCCTTTTAAGGCTTCACCAGGTGCACTTGGAGTAATTATAAGATCTAATTGCTTAAAAACTTCATCAATTTCGTTTTTTAAAATTGAAAGATTTTTTATTGCAACCTTATATAATTTGTTAGTGACTTGATATCCATCATTTAATCTTCCACTTCTAAGTTGATCACTTAGTTCGTTGTAGTGATTAAATCTCTCGTAAGAAATAGATCTTTTAAATTCATAGCCGCTTATGTCTAAGTGTAATTGATCAGCTTTTGAAATAATTTGGTTTAGATTAAGATCAATTATTTCAAATTTTTCAACACGTAGTTTTTCAATAAATTTTTCTAAGTTATTTTGTGTAGAAATGTCAGTTTTATCCCAATGTGGTGTTCTAACAAAACCAATTTTAATTTTTTTCAAATCAATATTTTTAGGTTTTACAATTTTTTCTTCTAGTAATATTGAACGAAAAAGAGATAGATCCTCAATAGATCTTGTCATTAATCCTAAAGTGTCAATTGTTGGAGAATTTGAAAGGATTCCAGATTTGTCAAAATCTCCATAAGAAGGCTTGTATCCAACAATACCACAATAGGCTGCAGGTCGAATAACTGAACCAGTTGTCTGTGTACCAAAGCAAACAGGTGCCATCATAGAAGCTACAGCAGCTGCAGATCCAGAGCTAGAACCGCCTGGGGTGTAATCTTTATTATGTGGATTTGTTGTTTGTCCAGGGCCTCTATGTCCTAGCTCAGTTGATACCGTTTTGCCTAAAAAAACACAGCCAGACTGCTTGGCAATGGCAACTGAACTAGCGTCTCTTGAAGGAATATTTTTTTCATAAAACGGTGTCCCTAAGCCGGTGGGTATATTGCTTGCATCAATAATATCTTTTATTCCAAAAGGAATACCTAATAGAGAATGGTCATTTAAATCGTCAAGTTGTATTGCTTTTTTTAGAGCATTTTTTTCGTCTAAATATATCCATGCCTTTACCTCACTATCTTTTTGTTTAATCCTATCAAAGCAACTGGATACCCATTCATATATGGATAATTTTCTGTTTTTTATAAGTTCAATCGCTTCGGTTGCAGTAAATTCATAAGGGTTTGTCATATTACTCATTCTTATTAATTTTAAAATTTATACATATTAAGGATTATTTTTTGGTTTTGTAAAATTAAATTTTAGTTTAACGTTTTAGTTAAGTTAATTGGAGGAATAAATGGAAAATATGACAGAAAAGTTTGCTGAGTTTTGTGAAGAATTAAAATATGAAGATTTGCCTCCAGAAGTTATTAAAAGAACTAAATTATTAATTTTAGATACAGTAGGAATTATTATTAGGGCGAGGCATGATGCTGAATCAACCTCTAGTCTAGTTTCTGCAATTGATAAATTAGAAATGGGTAATGGCAGTTGCCAAGTTTTTTCTGATAAAAAAACCTATACACCAAGTGCAGCCGCTTTATTAAATGGAACGTTAGCTCATTCACTTGATTTTGATGACACTCATGCAGAGGCATCGCTTCATTCAAGTGCACCTATTTTGTCAGCAGCATTGGCTGCGGCTCAAATGAACAAATCATCAGGTCAAGAATTGATAACTGCGTGTGTTGTTGGTTATGAAACTCAGATAAGATTAGGTTTGGCAGGTGGATCATCAGCGCATTACAAAAAAGGATTTCATCCTACTGCAACTTGTGGTGTTTTTGGAGCGGTCGCAGCAGCAGGACACCTTATGGGTCTAACTAAAGACCAGTTTATTTCAGCTTTTGGGATTGCATTAAGTCAATCGGCAGGTTCCATGCAATTCCTTACAGATGGAGCTTGGACAAAAAGATCACATGTTGGTCAAGCGGCACAAAATGGCTTAAGTTGTGCCATTATGGCTGGAGAAGGTTTTAAAGGGCCATCACAAGCATTTGAAGGACAATGGGGTTACTTTCATTCATATGCCTCAGGTGGTGATTTCAAAAAAGCTCTAGATGGCCTTGGCAAAAAATTTGAAACTCTAAATTTAGGCGTAAAACCTTATCCTTCTTGTAGGTATAGTCACGCAGCAATTGATGGCATTATAGAGCTAAAAAATGAATTAGGCTTTTCATCTGAAGATGTTGAAAATATTGATATTGGATTATCAGAAACAGCATTGAATATAATCGGATATCCATTAAAGGATAAACAACATCCTAAAAGTATAGTGGATGGACAATTTTCTATGCCTTTTTGTGCTGCGGTTACAGTCAAGAGTGGAGGGTTAAACTGGGATGACTATAATAAACATTTAAATAACAATGATACTCTTTCCTTTTGTAATAAAATAAAAGTTAGCCCAGATGAAGATGCTGAAAAATGTTGTCCAGAGTATATGAGTGCTAAAGTCAAATTAGTGGTGAATGGCATTAAGCACGAAAAATTTGTGAAAATCCCTAAAGGAGAACCAGAAAATTTCATGAAGGACGATGAATTTATTTCAAAATTCAAAGGTTTAACTGAGCCATATTTATCAAATAAGAGAGTTGATCAATTAACAGACATGATGCTTAAAATTGATCAAGCAAATAATGTAAATTCGATTTTTGAATTTAGTCAAATTGATGTGTAAAGTTTTAAGGAGTAGGTTATGAATGAACAAAGATTAGTGGATATTGATCCTAAAAGCGCTACTTCAGAAGAAGAAATTCTTATTATAGATACTGTAAATAAGTTTTTAGAAAAAGATGTAAAGCCCTTTGTTAAAGAATTTGAATCTG
>ENA-OWPI01001761-OWPI01001761.1-marine-metagenome-genome-assembly--contig:-NODE-1761-length-22687-cov-3.574701_pt1 | contig 22687 bp, 23 predicted proteins | sample MGYA00238138_ERZ651775 | MGnify/ENA primary metagenome ERZ651775 (study PRJEB26906, sample SAMN06265043) | marine metagenome | isolation source: Helgoland LTER site | place: Germany:Helgoland, sampling...
CAGATAACCAAGACTTAGAGATCACTAAAACGAGTATGGTTGATTCTAGGAATGCCGCTAATATTAAATTTAATGATGTTGCAGTGTCGTCTGAAAATATTTTAGGTGAAGAGAATAATGGTGCGTCTGTATTGGAGGTGGTCCTAGATAGAGCACAAATTGCTATTTCTGCAGAAATGCTTGGAAATGCCAGTCAGGCTTTTGATTTGACACTTGAGTATTTAAAAGAAAGAAAACAGTTTGGTGCTGTTATTGGAACTTTTCAGGCACTTCAACATAGAGCAGCTGAAATGTATTCAGAACTAGAGCTTACAAAATCATCCGTTATTGCAGCATGTAATGCTGTAGACCAAAACTCTAATGACCTTAGAAGAATGGCTAGCTTGGCAAAGTTTAAATCTGGTGAAACAAATTATCTAATCACTAACGAAGCTGTACAAATGCATGGCGGTGTTGGAGTTACTGATGAATATGATGTGGGTCTTTTTATGAAAAGAGCTAGAGTTACGGAGCAAATTTTTGGAAACTCTGAATATCATATTGATCGATACGCTACTTTAAGCGACTACTAAGCTGAACAATACAGATAAGCTCCTAGAGGTTATGTCTCAACTTAGAGACAAAGAAAATGGCTGTGAATGGGACAAAGAACAGACATTTCAGTCCATAGCACCCCACACCATAGAAGAAGCTTATGAAGTTGTAGATGCAATCAACAGATCCAATATCCCCGATCTTGAAGAGGAATTAGGAGACCTTTTACTGCAAGTGGTTTTTCTATCTCAAATTGCCTCAGAAGATAACCTTTTTAATTTTAATGATGTTGTGCAAACAATTACTCGAAAATTAATACGCAGACATCCATATGTTTTTTCTGAAAAACGCGATCATTCCTCTGAAGAACAAATGGATCAATGGGAAGAAATTAAACAAGAAGAGAGAGAATTAAAGAAGCAAAGCGGCATATTAGATGGTATAGCTCAAAATTTACCTGCCCTTAAAAGATCCCAGAAAATCCAAAAAAGAGCTGCAAAGGTTGGTTTTGATTGGCCTGATAGAAAGGGTGTCTTTAAGAAAATAAAAGAAGAAATTAGAGAATTAGAAGAGGCCATCGAATCTGAAGATCAAGAATCTATGAAAGAAGAAGTTGGTGATCTGCTTATGATAATTACTAATCTAGCAGATAGGCTTGATGTAGATTCTGAAGAAGCATTAAAGGGTTCTAATGAAAAATTTATTAATAGATTTAGTTATATTGAAAGTAAGCTTAATGACTCTGATAAAAGGTTTGAGGACTCAAGCCTGGCTTTACTCGATGAACTTTGGGATGAATCTAAAAAATTAGGTTAGAATTTTGGTATGGAATTTTTAAAAGGAGCGCTTGCCTTTATTCTCTTAGTTTTTAATACGCTGTTTTGGTGTGCATTCCTCCTTTCGATAGCAATCCTTAAACTTCTTTTTCCTATTGAGAGTTGGAAAAGATTATGCACAAGACTCATTATTAATATCGGTGAATGTTGGATTTATTGCAATGGAATTTGGATAAGACTTCTACATAAACCTCAGTGGACTGTCGAAGGCTTTGAGTCTCTTGATACTTCTAATTGGTATTTATCAGTTGCTAATCATCAATCCTGGGCAGATATATTTGTATTACAAGATATCACTAATAGAAAAATACCGATGCTTAAGTTTTTTATGAAACATGTCCTTATATGGGTTCCGGTTATTGGATTAGCTTGGTGGGCTTTAGATATGCCTTTTTTAAAGCGATATTCCAAAGAACATTTAGAGAAAAATCCTGAATTAAGAGGCAAGGATATCAAGGCAATGGAAAAATCTTTTGAGAGATTTAGTAGATATCCTGTATCTATATTTAGTTTTGCAGAAGGCACTCGTTTCACGGAAAAGAAAAAAATAGATCAATCTTCTCGTTATAATTTTCTTCTCAATCCTAAATCAGGCGGCCTAGGGCTTACCCTGACTACAATGCCTTATATCAAGCTCATGCTTGACTTCACTATTGTTTATGAAGGATCTGAGAGATCATTTTGGGATTTTTTATGTGGCAGAATGTCCAAAGTGAAAGTTAAAGTGGAACAAGTAGAGATACCTGATAATCTGCTTGGTAAGAATTATGAAGAGAATATTGAGTTCAGGGAAAGTTTAAAAGAATGGACCGAAAACCTGTGGTTAGAAAAAGATAGATATATTGAGGAATTAAAAAAATGATAGATCTGTATTACGCCCCTACTCCAAATGGATGGAAAATATCAATAATGTTAGAAGAATGCGAGATGGACTATAACGTCATACCCGTCAACCTTGGAACAGGCGATCAGTTCAAACCTGAATTTTTAAAGATCAGCCCAAACAATAGAATGCCTGTCATTGTCGATCATGACAATATCATCGATGAAGAACCGCTTAGCATATTTGAGTCAGGAGCTATATTGATGTACCTAGGAGAGAAATCAGGTAAATTCCTTCCTACACAATCACCTGAAAAAGAGAAAGTCTTGGAATGGCTTTTTTGGCAAGTTGGGGGTCTAGGCCCAATGGCAGGTCAGGTCAGTCACTTTGTTAATTACGCCACTAATTTTCCTGGTGACCACTCCTATTCTGAAAAGAGATATAAGAATGAATATGATCGTTTATTAGGTGTCATGAATACGGTCCTTGAGCAAAGAGAATACCTAGCGGGAGACTATTCAATTGCAGATATGGCTTCGTTTCCGTGGATAACTGCATATAAGCGCTATGAAGTAGATTTAGACTTATTTGTTAATGTCAGAAGATGGTTTGATTCCATTAAATCAAGGCCGGCTGTCAGGAAAGGAATTGACGTGGGAAAAGAAAACAGGAGCTTTGGAAAGGGCATTACTAAAGAAGGTCTCAAGACTATGTTTAGTCAAGATTCAAAAAGTATTGCCGAAATGGCAAAAGAAAAAGAATAGTTTTTAAAGAATCTCTTCGATCAATTGAATTCTATCATTCCCAAAATACATATCTAATTCATCTACAAAGAAAGTTGGAGAGCCAAAACCACCTCGATCCATTAGCTCTTGAGTATTTTTAATTAATCTAGACTTTACTGTTTCGTCATTAATGAAGTCCAAAAATTCCTTTGGATTTACTCCAAGCTCGCTAACAATTGAAGACAGACAATCATCATCTGAAATGTTCTTTCCTTCAGTCCAGTAAGATCTAAATATTGATTCAAAATATAATTCTGCGCCCCCATTGTCTACAAAATAAAAAGAACCGCGCATGGCCTTTACGCTATTTATAGGAAATATTTTAGGCCAATTAATTTCAATGCCTCTTGATCTTGACCAGTCTTGAAGATCTTTTTGACTATATTCAAGCTTTTCTTTAACCGGATTTTTTCTACTTTCGTAGACACTCGGATTAATTGAATTAAATATTCCACCCACCAATATTGGTTTCCAAATGATATTGACATCTTTTCTTTTCATTAGATCGAGGACCCCCCTAAAAGAAAGATAAGTCCAAGGACTGCTGCAATCTAAAAAATATTCTATTTTTTTCATAATTTTTTATTGAGATAAAGTTAACTTTTAATTTATGTCCACAAAGATTCGGTAATTCCATCATAAAGATATAACAAAATAATAATTTAATGAATCTAATTTTTATATAAAATAGACAGTATCCATCCCTAGTTGAATACATGCAGAAAAATATAGCTTTCATACTTTTATTAATGACTCCTTTTTGGAGTTTCGCTTCAGAAGATAAGGCTATAGAAGAATTCACTCTTAATGATCAACAAATTATATTAGCTTTTGAAATACTAGATACTCTTGAATCTAATCACCTCATTAAAAAAGATTATGCCTCTATAAGACATGAGTCTTTTGAAGTCTTCATAGACAGACTAGATCCAAATAAAACAATTTTTACCTCTGAAGAGTTAGTCAGTCTATTAAGCCATGCTAATGGAAATATTGATCTAGAAAAAGATTTAGAATTAGCATTCAAACTATTCAATTTTTATGTCAGTCGATATCAAGAAAGATATCAAAGACAAATAGAATTTTTAAATACAGCTCAAACAGAAAGCTTTGATACGCCTAGGGCTTTACTAAGAGATTTATCAGAGATTGAAAGGTTGAGCTCTCTTGATGACCTAAATGCATTATGGATAGATTTAAGTACTAATGATGTCATTCAGTTGATGCTTTCCGGTAACACTCTAGAAGAGGCGATTACTAAGACTATTAAGAGAATGGATAATCAATTGAATTATTTTTTGCAAACGAGAAATGAAGATGTATTCAATATTTTTGTTAATGCTATTGCTTCTATATATGGTCCCCACACCAATTATATGTCGCCTAAAAATTCAGAAGATTTTGATATCAACATGAGTTTATCTTTAGAAGGAATTGGCGCCCTACTTTCTTCCGATGGCTTATATACATCTATTTCTTCACTTGTTCCCGGTGGGCCGGCTGAAAAGACTGAATCCTTAAAACCTAAAGATAAAATTATAGGAGTTGGGCAGGATGAATTTGGCGAGATTATAGATGTTATCGGTTGGAGGATTGATGATGTAGTAGACCTGATAAGAGGCCCTAAAGGATCAAAAGTAAGACTAGAAATTATCCCTTCTACGTCTCTAAATGATTCTGAAACAAGAGAAATAGAGATCATTAGAAATGTTGTTAAGCTAGAAGATCAAGCTGCAGAGAAAAAAATTCTCTCCTTCAAAAGGAATGAAATCGATTACAAAGTAGGCGTTATTGAACTACCTGCTTTCTATTTTGACTTCGATGCTTATCAGAAAAGAGACTACAACTACAAAAGCAGTAGTAAGGATGTTAAAAAACTACTCAAAGAATTAAAAAAAGAAAATATAGATGGTCTGGTGATTGACCTTCGAAATAATGGCGGGGGATCACTGTACGAAGCAAATGCCTTGGCTCATCTTTTTTTAGGAAGAGGAACAACAGTTCAGGTAAAAAGCTCTAGTGGCAAAATACAAGGCCTAGGTGAAAGATGGGGCTATCAATTCTTTGATAAGCCGCTTCTCGTGCTCGTTAATAAGTTTAGCGCTTCTGCATCTGAAATTCTTGCTGGAGCAATTCAAGATTACGATAGAGGCTTGGTTGTTGGTACTGACACTTTCGGTAAAGGCACAGTTCAAAAAGTTGATCTGCTATCGTCAGGCCAAATTAAATTTACTGAATCAAAATTTTATAGAGTCTCTGGCAGTAGTACTCAAAATCAAGGAGTTAAGCCTGATATTGAATTACCTTCACTTTTTAACATTGATGAAATTGGCGAAAGTAAATTAGATAGAGCTCTTGCGCATGATTCAATACCCATGGCGTCTTTTAAGAACTTTAATCGCGTTAGTAGTTATAAAGATACCTTGAAGCAAAAAAGCTTAATAAGAATTAATGAATCTCCATTATTTGAAAGTATAAGAGTTAGAAAGCAATGGCAAGAAGATAATGAAATTGAATTCCTAGACTTGAACTTTAAATCAAGAAAAAAACAAAAAAATAAAATAGAAGCATTTTTACTGTCCAATCAGAATAGCCTTAGAGAGAAAGTTAACTTGCCTACTTATGAAACTTACAAAGAGTTTATGGAGCGTGAAGATGATCCAGACATACTCGATATTGACTCTGAAATTTTGGGGGAAGCCGCAAATATACTGATAGATTTAATTGAACTCAAAAATAAACCCCTACTAGCGCTATCAACAAAACAGGACAATGATGAAAGTTATCTCATTCAATATCAATAGCATTCGTGCGCGACCTCATCAAGTAGAGGCGATAGTAAAAAAACATCAACCAGACGCAATAGGCCTGCAAGAAACAAAAGTTCATGATGATGACTTCCCATATGAAATACCTGAATCACTAGGCTATAAGGCTCATATTCACGGTCAAAAAGGTCATTATGGCGTTGCTATACTTACAAAGGAAGAGCCCGTTTCAGTCAATAAAGGTTTTGAAACGGATGATGATGAAGCTCAAAAAAGATTTATATCTGTAACCCTTAAGAAGGGTAGAAAAAAAATTCATATATTAAATGGCTACTTCCCCCAAGGAGAAGAGCGAAATCATCCAATCAAATTTCCTTACAAGGTTAAGTTTTATCAGGATCTTATGGTTCATATCAAAAAAAATTATGACCCGAAAGATCATCTCATGGTTATGGGAGATTTAAATATATCACCAGAAGATATTGATATAGGTATTGGTGAAGAAAATAAGAAACGATGGCTTAGATCTGGAAAATGTAGTTTTTTGCCTGAAGAGAGAGAAATGCTTTCTACATTAACCAATTGGGGGCTTTTTGATTCATATCGAACACTATTTCCAGATAGTGATGATGAATTTAGTTGGTTTGATTATAGAAGCAAAGGGTTTGAGGACCATCCTAAACGCGGACTTAGAATTGATCATATTTGGGTCACTAAAAAACTCAATACAATCGTTCGAGATAGCGGTATAGACTATGAAATTAGAGGGATGGAAAAACCTTCAGATCACGCCCCCATCTGGACCAAGTTCGATCTATAGCCTTCTTTTAGAAAAAAAGTTCTTTAATAGCCGAGAAGATTCTTCAGCTAAAGGGCCCTGAGAATAAGCGACTTTATGATTGATATAGTCGGAATCAAGTAAATTTCCATTACTTATAACTGCACCGGACTTAGGGTCTGTGGCAGAAAAAATTAAATTTTCTATCCTGGAATGGATTAATGCTCCACAACACATCATGCAAGGTTCGAGAGTCACGTATATTGATGTCTTCTCTAATCTGTAGTTATTAAAAAACTTTGCAGCCTGTCTGATGACATTAATTTCAGCATGAGAATTAGGATCATTCGTTGAAATCGGTTGATTATGCGACTCTGCAATAATTTCACCTTCAAAAGTTAAGACAGCCCCTACCGGAACTTCTCCCATATCAGAAGCTTTATTGGCTTGAGCCAATGCCCTTTGCATGAAAAAAAGCTCTTTATTCACAAAATATCAATTGCAAATTCTTTGATTTGTTCGATTTCAATTATTTCTAGTGCCTTGATATTAGTTGCTCTTGCAATGATATGAGGTGCAGCACCAGCCTCATAAGCTTCAAGCCATCTATTAGCGCAAAGACACCATCTATCTCCAGGGTTAAGACCAGGGAAATTAAATGCTGGCACAGGATTGATTAGATCATTGCCCCTAGATAGGCTAAATTCAAGAAATTCTTTATTCATGAGTGCACAAACTGTGTGACTACCTGCATCTTGATCTGAGGTCTCACAGCACCCATTACGAAAAAAACCTGTCATAGGATCACAACTACAATCTTCTATCTCTTCACTAAATATATTCAGTTGTATTTCTTCAGTCATTAACTTTTTTAATCATTTTGTACATTGGAACTTTATTTCCAATTTGACTAATGTACTCGACTTCTTGATCAATCTCATACCCTCTTTTTTCATAAAGCAAAATTCCAGAGACAGTAGCCATTAATTCAAATTTATTGAACCCTAATTTTACTGATTCATCTTCGGCAAGTTTTAGTACATAACTTCCAATGCCCTGCCTAGTATGCTCCGGATGAGTATACATGGCTCTTATTTTGGCCGCATCCATGCCCGGAATCAGCAAATCATCAGACCTATTTGGGGTGTGATTGCCACCAAAGAGTGTTTTTCTGGCACTGTACCCACCAGATCCAACTAATTCATCATTCTGAAAGACTAAAAAATAGCTTTTATCATTAATAAGCTGGCTGTCTAAACCCATAGATTCGTTTGCGGCCTCGAGTTCACTCTCATCAAGCAGATCCCCTAGTAGTTTAGAGATAGATAGATTCATCAATTTTTTTATCTGATGACTATCTTTAAGACGAGCTATTTTGTGTTCAAGCATAGATAAGGTACATACTTAAAAGGTACATGTAAGAAAAAATAACAAAATATAAGCGAAATAAGCATTTGAATAATTTTATTTTAGTTTGCATATATACTCAACCACCTTTAAAATGGCGCGATCGAGCTTTGATCCTATTGCAGCGATATAAAAAAAATAGCTAAAACGGAATTTAATTCTGTTCATCTATTTACTCTCTGTCTTATGTGAAAAGCTATTTTTAAATAAACTTTGGGGTAAACAATATGTTTAAAACAAGAATAAGCGGATTAGCGATTGCTCTTTCACTTTTACTTATCCCTTCAATTCCTTCTCTTGTCGCAGCTGCTGACGAAGTTGAAGAAGTTGTAGCGATTGGTACTAGGAGAGAGGCAAGATCTGTTGGTGATTCTCCTGCTCCCGTTGATATTATTAGTGGATCTGATTTCACTAATCAAGGCGCGGCGGATCTACCTGACATGATCAGAACACTCGTTCCTTCCTTTAACGTAAATACACAGCCTATCAGCGATGCTGCGACTTTAATAAGGCCAGCGAATTTGAGAGGCCTACCGCCCGACAATATGTTGGTTTTGGTCAATGGAAAGAGAAGGCACAGAGGTGCTGTAATATCTTTTCTAGGAAGTGGTATATCTGATGGAGCTCAAGGACCAGATATCTCTGCAATACCTTCAATAGCACTTAAGCAAGTTGAAGTATTAAGAGATGGTGCGGCTGCTCAGTACGGATCAGATGCTATCGCAGGTATCATGAACTTTGTTTATAAAGACAATGCTGAAGGTACACAAATCGAAATCAGAAGTGGTGAATACGCAGACGGTGATGGCGATATGTACAGAATCGCAGCTAATGTTGGTATGCCTTTCACAGCGAATGGTTTTGCAAACTTTTCTGTAGAATTACAAGAAAGCGATGCTACTAGCAGAAGTGTTCAAAGAGGCGATGCTCAAGCACTTTATGATGGTGGAAATCCCGCTATTTGGAACTATCCTAACCCAGCACAAACATGGGGATCACCTGATGTTAGTGATGACGTTAAATTAGTTGCGAATATAGGTCTTGAATTAGACACGAATAAAGAATTCTATCTTTTTGGTAACTATGCAGAAAGAAAAGTTCTTGGTGGTTTCTTCTTCAGAAATCCTACTAACAGAGGTGGAATTTTCTCAACTGATGGTGGAACTACTCGTATGGTACTTGACGTTGCAGAAGCAACTGCTGGTGCCGATAGAACATGTCCTGTTGTTCCAGTACCTGCTTCAGGTGCCGGATCTGCTAGCGATTCAGCTCTAGCTGCAATCATTGCGAATCCTAATTGTTTCGTTTTTAACGAAATGTTCCCTGGAGGCTTTACACCAAGTTTTGGTGGAAGCGTTTCTGACTGGAGTATAGCTTCAGGAATTAAAGGAACTATGGATTCAGGCACTATGTATGATGTCAGTGTAAGTATTGGTGAAAATACCGCTGATTACTATATTGAAAATACATTGAATGGTTCATTAGGACCTGATTCACCCACATCATTCAACCCAGGAAGCTACATACAACTTGAAAAGAATTTCAATGTTGATTTTGTAACGCCTGTTGCAGTTGAAGGTTGGGCTTCTGACCTTAACGTTGCTTATGGTCTTGAATTCAGAGAAGAGCAGTTTACTGTTGTATCTGGAAATAAAGAAAGTTGGGAAATTGGACCTTACTTTAACCAAGGAGCTGGTATTGGTTCTAACGGTTTTGGTGGATTCAATCCTGATATGGCTGGAGTCTGGGATAGAAGTAACGTTGCTGTATATTTAGACCTTGAAGCTGATCTTACAGAAAACTTCTTAATGGGTCTTGCTGGAAGATATGAAGATTTTGATACTTTCGGAACTACAAGTAACTTCAAAATATCTGGTCTATACACAGTTAATGATGATCTAAGCTTAAGATTCACAACCAGTACGGGCTTTAGAGCACCTACTCCAGGACAAGGAAATATATCTAATATTTCTACAGTTTCTGGAACTGATGGTGTGTTGTTCCAAAAAGGAACACTAGCTCCAACTAACCCTGTATCCGTAGCTTATGGCGGTAAAGAACTTCAACCTGAAGAATCTTTTAACGTATCTTATGGTGTAGTTTGGAATGCAACTGACGCTTTATCTATTACTCTTGATGCTTATTCAATTGAATTAGAAGATAGAATTACACAAGGTAGTGATGTATCACTTACTTCAGCTGACATCGCTAGTCTTCTAGCACAAGGTGTCCCTGGAGCGGGTGACTTAACTAACTTTAGATTCTATGTTAATGACTTTGATACAACCACTGAAGGTGTAGACTTAGTTGCTACATACTCTGCTGAAATGTTTAATGGCAATACAGACTTAACTTTTGTCTGGAGTACTGTTGAAACAGAAGTTGATAAAACTAGTGGTCTAGTTGGTGCTGCAAGAATCGGTCAATTAGAGAGTTTGCTTCCTGAATCAAGATGGAACCTAACAGCTGTTCACAATACTGGTGACTGGTCATTAATGGCTAGATATAACTGGGTTGATGAGTGGATCTGGTGGGATATATATGCTGATCCTGTTTTCTCTGAAACAGTTGATGATATGTTTACTCTTGATCTAGAAGTTAGAAGAGATCTAGGAGCTTACACACTTACATTAGGAGCACAAAATGTTACTGATGAAGTCCCTGATAATCCTGCATCTACACTATGTTGTGGTATGAAGTACCCTGAAGGTTCGCCTTTAGGATTTAATGGTGCTTTCTACTACTTTAAAGTAGGTATGGATTTCTAAATTAGATCTAAAAAAGGAAGGGCACTTAGGTGCCCTTTTTTTTACTTTGAATAAACAATTGATCCGTCAACAATAGTCATTTCAACTTGTGAGGACATAATTTCATCCTCTGGAATAGTCATAATATCTTTAGATAGGATTGTTAAGTCAGCAAGCTTTCCTATTTCAATAGTACCTTTTATATCTTCTTCAAACACTGAATAAGCAGCCCATTTGGTAAACATATAAAGACCTTCTTCTCTTGTAACAGATTGCTCAAGATTCCAATAGTCTTGATAGTAACCATCTAGATCTTTTCTGCTAACAGCCGCCTTAAATTCGACCCTAAGATCTCCTATCTCTACAGGAGCATCTGATCCTCCGGCTACAAGTACGTCCAAATCAATTAGATTTCTCCAAGTGTATGCGTTATTTAATCTATCTTCTCCCAGGCGTTTATGAGCAAAGTGTAAGTCGCCAATAGCATGGGATGGCTGCATGGAAGCAATCACATTCAAGTCTGCATACCTTTGTTGATCCTTTGGCAAAATATTTTGTGCATGTTCTATTCTCCATCTAGGCTCTTCTATCATTCTATTAGCAGACGAGACAGTATTAAACGCCTCCTCATACCAATCTAGAGTGACGCTATTAGCCAAGTCTCCAATAGCATGTGTTTGAACTTGTATGCCGTTCACTAAAGCCTTTATCAGCTTAGGCATTGTTTTATCCTTTTGAAAAATAAGAAAACCTTTAGTTTCGTAATCATCATATTTCTTAAAAAACGCCGCGCCCCTTGATCCTATTGCGCCATCTGCATAAAGCTTTACACCTCTAGCGGTCAGCATATGATCTTTATCAAAATAGGGACCATTATCAATAAATTTTAGAGCATCATCTCCATCGCTAACATAAAATTGAATCCTTACAGGGAGGCCTTCTTCATCTTTAATTTCTTTTAAAAGTTCATAATCTAATAAAGGTGAACCAGCATCATGCAATTGTGTCCATCCCATTTGAGCAGTTCTAATAAGACCTTCTTTCAAAGCCAGCTTTTCTTCAGTCCTTGATTTCTTGGGTATTATGGATTCCACAAGAAGTGATGCTTTATCAATCAAGACGCCATTGGGCTCTCCATTTTGGTCTTTATCGATCTTGCCTCCAATTGGATCAGGTGTATTTTTATTAATTCCAGCTAAATCAAGGGCAAGACTATTTACAATAATTGCATGGCCATCAGCTCTCTCAAGGGCAATAGGTTTATCTTTAGAGATTGCATCTAATTCTTCTATGGTAGGAAATCGAGCCTCAGGCCATTTCTTTTCTATCCACCCTCTTCCTATAACCCAGGAACCTTCTGATACTGTATTTGAATGAATCTTAACTTGTGTGAGCATCCCTTTTAAACTCTCTGCCCCTTGGAGATTAAGACTGATCTCTCTATATCCGATGCCTTTTAAATGAGCATGCGCGTCTATAAAGCCAGGATAAACAAAAGAATTCTCAAGATTTAAAATTTCTGTCGTTCCGCACTGATAAGGTAAAGAATCTTTATTGGAACCTATAAATATAAACTTTCCATCAAGTATTGCTAAGGCTTCTGCTTTAGCTTGTTGTTCATTGGCAGTATAAATCTCGGTATTAAAAATAAGTAAATCTGCTCCTTTACATTCTTGTTCAGTCTCACATGCTGAAAGAAGTATCACAACAAAACCTAATGATAAATTTTTATAAATATTCATTTTAGTTATCCTTTATTTATCGGACCAAAAAATAGATTTATTGTTCTTCAACTCTTCTAACTCAGAATCTTTGAAACCCATTTCTTTAAGAACCTCTTTAGTGTGTTCACCTACTTTGGGTGCTCTATTGAATTCAACCTTCTCTTCTTCTTCTATCCTGAAAGGACTATTGATAGTCATTAAGTTTTCAAAAGATTCATGCTCTAAAGGCACTAGTGTTTCTGTTTCTAAAAATTGCTTATCATGAGCATGATCTGTTGTTCTTCCTAAAACACCATAGGTTACACCTGAATCTCTTAACAAATTATCAATTACATTTAGATCTCTACTTTTAAATTCCTCTGACAGTTCGCTTCTTATAGTGTCTGCATTTGCAAAAGGATCATCAAATGAAAAAAGCTCCCTCGTTTCCCAGTCGCTTCTGTTCAAGATACTTATAAGCTTAGGCCACTCTATTCTTGAATTAATCATTCCCAGTGCAAACTCTCTATTATCTTTCGTAGAATAAAAGTCATAAAACGGATGCCTGGGTAATGGTTCAGGTCTTGCAGGGAATTCTATGTTCATTAAAGCGGCTTGGATGAAAACACCATTAGCCCATGCTCCATTAGCCATTAATGAAGTTGAAACTTCACTTCCTTCTCCAGTTCTTTCTCTCTTATAAAGAGCAGTCATAATTGCTCCATAAAGTGCCATACCGGTGGGATGATCTCCCATTCCTGGAGTTGACCAAGCTACAGGATGGCCATTGGAAGGTCTAACAAAATCCATCAGACCACTTCTAGCCCACCAAGCCATTGAATCGTAGGCTGTTCTGTCTGCATCAGGCCCAACTTCCCCATAACCAGTAAGAGAAGCATAAATTAAACTTGGATTATGTGGTCTGATATCTTCCACTGTAATGTTAAGTTTTTTTCTTACCGGAAAGGGCATATTTGTTATGAAGACATCTGCTTCTTTTACAAGATTAATCAAGATTTTATGAGCCTCTTGATCTTTGAGATTTAAAGAAATGCTTTTCTTATTTCTAGACGTAAGTTCCCAACAATAGTTCTCAGGACCTTCTGGCATCCTTCCGTTAGAAATTAAGTTCCTAAGACTATCTCCACTTTCAGGTTCTATCTTGATTACTTCTGCGCCATAGTCAGACATAATTGTTGCTGCTGATGGTCCTGCAATAAAACTAGCGGCATCAATTACTTTTAAACCCTTTAAAAGAGGGTCTTTATTTTCTTTTTCCAAAATTTTCTCCAAATTCCTAGAATTTATAATAACTAATTTATTAAATAATTTTTAATTAATCTTATTTGAAGGTATCTTGTAAGCTTCTTATTGGGGAAAAATACATGCAACAAAGATTTAAAGTCATAGCTCTAACAGTGGCAGCGGTTTTTATATGTTATATAGATAGGGTTGTAATTTCTTTAGCTATCATCCCTATGAGCGCCGAAGCAGGATGGTCGGAAACTCAAAAAGGAATAATTCTAGGCAGTTTCTATATTGGTTACATGGTAACTCAGATTTATGGGGGGTTGCTTTCAGATAGGATAGGCGCAAAAATAGTTTTGGGTGTTGGGTTGATTGTTTGGTCTATATTTACCCTTATAACCCCTTGGGCATTCTTTGGCGGTATGATCTCCCTTATCATCGCAAGAATAGGCATGGGCTTAGGAGAAGGTATAACCTTCCCTGCTTGGCATAGTCTCTATGCGCGGTGGATTCCTTTTAGCGAGAGAGCTAGATCAGTAGCAATAACAAATAGCGCAATTCCTATAGGTACTATATTCGGACTAGTCGTAACACCAATCATAATTTTGAATTTAGGATGGCAATGGGCCTTCTATTTATATGGTGGGCTGGGTTTTGTCTGGTATATTTTCTGGCAAAGAATAGTCGAGTCTTCTCCAAAAGAAGATCTAAATATTTCATCTGAAGAATTAAAGTTTATTACAGAAAATGCTCCAGCAAATGAGAAAGCTGAAGCCCTTCCCTTTTCAGAATGGCGATCAAATCGAGCGCTATGGGCAATAACCGTTGCTCATTTCTGCAGCAACTATAGTTTATTTGTTTTCTTATCATGGCTGCCCATATTCATAAAAGATGGCCTTGGTGTACCAATGGCAGCAGTTGGGCTGCTGGCAATGCTACCTCATATTGCTTCTTTCATATTTATTAATATTGGTGGTTATTTTGCGGACTACTTAACCAATAAAGGAATTCGCCTTCTTACGGTTAGAAAACTTTGTAATTCAATAGCATTCGGAGGAAGTGGGATATGTTTGTGTATTGTTCCAGAACTTGAAAGTGTTGCTGGAATTATTGCAATTATGTGTTTAGGAAACGTTTTCGGTGGGTTTAGTGCAGGAGGTTTTATCGTAAATCATGCTGATATTGGTCCTAAGCATACCGGGAGATTGATGGGCATTACCAATATGGTGGCTGCACTACCTGGTCTTGTTGGAGGTGTGCTGACAGGAATAATTCTAGATGCAACAAATTCATGGGATATGGTATTTTATGTAGTAGCTGGTATAACTTTCTTTGGAGGAATATTTTATTTTCTCTTTGCCAGCACTGAAAAACAATTTGATTAGATTAAAAATGAATACAACTATAAAAAAAGAGTTAAAAGATAATGGAGTCTTGATTTTAACTCTCAATAGACCTGAAGTTCTTAATGCAATGAATAAAGACTTAATCATGGGTCTTTACGAGATCTTCCAAGAAATAGAGAAAGAAAAAGATTCTAGAGTGATAGTTATTACAGGAGAAGGTAGAGGATTTTGTTCTGGAGCAGACCTTGCAAATGGTGGTTGGCCAAGTGAAGAAGGTATGACGGGCGGCGAGATAGGTGCAAATAATATGGAAATTGGTTTTAATCCGTTAATTAGATTAATAACTTCTATAGACAAACCAGTTATAACCGCAATAAATGGTATGGCAGCCGGAGGTGGTGTAGGTTTAGCCCTATCAGGAGACTTAATAGTCGCTTCTGAATCTGCAAAATTTAAATTAGTCTTTGGACCCAATCTTGGGATCATCCCTGATGTTGGCGCCTCTTGGTTTGTACCCAACCTAGTAGGAAGGGCAAGAGCTAACGGAATGGGATTGCTTGGAGATGATATTTCAGCTAAGCAAGCTAAAGAATGGGGATTAATTTGGGACTATTATCCTGATGGTCAATTCATGGAAGAAACGCTAAAAATAGCTGATAGACTGGCTGATGGAGCTATTAAGGGCTTAAAAGCGGTATCTAAAGCACACAATAAAGCGCTTTCTGGCTCTCTAAGTGAACAACTAGATCATGAAAGAGATACTCAAAGAGTCTTGTTAGATAGTGAAGAATTTAAAGAAGGTGTTGGGGCATTTCTTAGTAAGAGGAAGCCTAATTTTAGAGATTTAGATCAATAAAGCTCCAGACCTGCTACATCTATATCGGCATAGAAATCTTTTCCATAAGCAACGATACCGATACTCTTAATTGTTGTTGGATCAAATTCTTTGGGAACAAACCGACTAAACCTCCCTTCACTTTTGTTAAATGAAGAAAAAGGTATTTCTAGCCATTGCCAATCTTTTGAAGCGATAAAAGGTGATCCGTAATACAACCAAGGCAGTCTAGTCTTTGAAGTTCTTAGAAAAAGATAATATTCCTCACCGTTCCCTCGGGTTCTAATCTTTAAACCCTCATAAGGTAAGTCTTCTATTTCCAACTCAGCTCTAAATTGAATAAAGCCCCCGTTATTTTCAGTACTGACTTGTCCTTCCATATGATAAAAAGAAAGACCATTTTCTTCCTTCTCTAGAAAATTAACTTCGGAAATACCACCCATTACTTGATCAGAGAAAGGAGTCCACTCAACTCTTTTATCATCTAAATTATCAATCACTTCTGGCATTGCTTTTAAAGAAATAAGTAAACTAAATAAAACTATAAATATTTTCATATATAAGTTAATCATATAGTAAATCTTATGAAGGTGTATATTCCAAAAGTTAAAAAAAAGAGTTAGAGTAAGATTAATAATTGGGAAAAATTAATGAAGAATAAAATCTACTTTTTAGCATTTGTACTAGCGATAATTATTTCAGGTTGTAGTAATTCTGAGCAAGAGACTATTGCTGAAAATTCTATTAATTCAGGATCGTCGTCTATAGGTCTAATAGATGATGACAGAATATTATCTGCAGAATCTGAACCCGGTAATTGGTTGGCCTATGGAAGGACTTACGAAGAACAAAGATTCTCTCCTTTAGAACAAATCAATAAAGAAACAATAGGTGATTTAGGACTAGTTTGGTCTAAGGACATGGGAACTAATAGGGCACTCGAAGCTACTCCAATAGTTGTTGATGGAATAATGTTTTTTACAAGCACCTGGAGCAGAGTCTATGCGGTTGATGCTTTGACAGGAGAAACAATCTGGAAATTTGATCCGGAAGTTCCCGGAGAATGGGCAAGAAAAGCCTGTTGTGACATTGTGAATAGAGGTGTTGCGGTATACAACGGTAAAGTTTATTCCGCTAGTCTTGATGGAAGACTTTTTGCTTTAAACGCTGAAAATGGAGAACTAGTTTGGGAAGTAGATACAATAATTGATAGGACAAGAGCTTATACAATAACAGGGGCTCCAAGAGTCGCTAAAGGAAAGGTATATATTGGAAATGGCGGAGCTGAATATGGCGTAAGAGGATACGTTACAGCATACGACTCAGAAAGCGGAAATCAAGTCTGGAGATTTTATACTGTACCTGGTAATCCTGATTTAGGTTTTGAAGATCCAGCGATGGAAATGGCAGCAAAAACCTGGAAAGGCACTAATTGGTGGGAGTTTGGAGGAGGCGGAACAGTATGGAACTCAATAGTTTTTGATCCTGATTTTAATAATCTATATCTCGGGGTTGGAAATGGGTCTCCATGGACAAGGGAAATAAGATCTCCTGGTGGAGGTGATAATTTATTTCTTTCCTCAGTAGTTGCTGTAGATGCAGACACAGGAGTTTATAAATGGCATTACCAAACCACACCTGAAGATAACTGGGATTACACGGCTGTACAAGATATGTCTCTAGCTGACATGGAGATTGATGGAGAAATGAAAAAAGTTCTACTTCAGGCTCCAAAGAATGGCTTCTTTTATGTCATCGATAGAACAAATGGTAAAGTTCTTCGAGCTCATCCTTTTGCAGCAGTTACTTGGGCGACTCATGTAGATCTTGAGACTGGAAGACCGGTTGAAAATCCAGAAGTCGACTATACAGAAAATGGTGCATGGGTCTTACCAGGTCCTCTAGGTGCCCATAATTGGCAGGCCATGTCGATCGATATTGATGCTGGGTTAGCTTACATCCCTACCCAAGAAAATGCTTTTTTCTACGCAATACAGGAAGACTACAAAAAAACGGGTGTCTATAAAAGGGATCCGGGAAGATGGAATATGGGCATAGAAATGAGCTCGTTAGCTCAAAATATTCTAAATAATCTAGAATCACAACCAAAACCCGGAGGCTTTCTAAAAGCCTTTGATCCCCTTACAGGTGAAACAAAATGGTCAGTGCCTATTCCGCATTACTGGAATGGCGGAGTCCTTGGTACAGCCGGTGGATTAGTATTCCAAGGAGATGCTTTAGGAATGTTTTCTGCCTACGATAAAGAAACAGGTGAAAGACTTTGGGAATTTAATACATACACATCAATGCTTGCCCCTCCCATCACTTTTGAAATTGATGGCGAACAATATGTATCAATCCTGACTGGCTCTGGTGGTGGGGATATGTTCGGTGGGGAACCTTTACCACCTTTAGAGGTACAAGCATCTCTAACATATAATAATTTTGGAAGAATGCTTACTTTTAAGCTTGGGGGTGAAAAAACTCTCCCTATTCCAAATGTAAGAGATAAAACAATTCCTGAACAGAAACTAATGCAAGTTAGTATTGATCAAATGCAAAATGGGGAAAGCAACTACAATGATTATTGTGCAGTTTGTCACGGATTTATTGTTAAATCTGCTGGCGGTATACCTGACTTAAGGAAAATGTCTGCTGGTACACATGATGCATTTAATCAAATTGTTTTAGAAGGCCTGCTTGCAAGTAATGGTATGGCATCATTTTCAGATGTTCTTTCTGAACAAGAAGTAGAAAATATACATCATTATGTCAAAGCAAGAGCTCATGAAGATAGAGAAGTGGCTCTTGGTAACTTGGAAGCTCCTCAATTTACTTGGTTTGGACAAGAAGAGGAGTAGCTTACTGGTCTAAAATCATTGTTTTAGCAGGCAAATCTAATGGGGGCACTTCAATAAATTCAAATGAAGGGCTCCCTACTTCCGGATCCCCTTCCTGAATGTCGTAAACATCTGAATCCTTTCCTTCATTGTCTTTATTTAAGACACCATAAGATTTTTTTCCATTAAGTTGCTGGCCCTCTTTAATTTTATGGAGAGCATCTTGTGCCTTCTTGTAGTTGTCATCGTTCCAGACCAACCTATAGGCTCTAGGATCACCAAATGATTTATTAAACTCATCAACTTCACTAACCCAAAGAAAAAGACTTCCTTCATTGCTCTGTGCTTTGTTAGGTTCTTGTATTACAACCCAATTAATATTAAATAGTTCAGGTAATTCTTCTGAAGTTGGCCACCCTAATATTCCCTCATACCCCTTCCAACTAAATACATAAAAGAAAGTTAAAACAACAATACCGGTTAATTTAATCTTTTTAGAAAAACCAGTATAAAAACAAAATATCAACAATAAGGCTGAAATGATTACGTAAGCCAAAGTCAATAAGATCCTTTCTTCTAGCATTATTATTTAGATCCGAGTGCTTTTGTAAGAAGTCTTTTAGGGATTTGATTGGTATCAGAAACCTCTTTATCTCCATTTACAAAGAATCTTAGAGCGGTAATCTCATCCCCTACTCCATTAAGAAAATGTTGGCCATAATAAATAAGCTCTACTGAAGGATTTAATTTTTCTACCTTCACAGTCACGGGCAATGGTTCTTTAAAGTTAGACTTATAGTGAAGGAGATTAATTACATATTCTCCGGTCTGTAACCCTCTTACAGTTATTGTCTCTTGATTAATTGGACTAGAAACAACATCACCTTTCAGATTAATATTATCTGCTAGGTTTCCTCTATCATCTCGATCTAAATGCATTAAGCCTGAGTCTCTATTATGGTACCAAACTAATTTTCCCTGAGGGTCCTCTACCACAGCATCTACATCATCTGGATGCTCATCAGGCCATTGGACAGAGATTAATACCTCGGCTTTTGTATTAATATTGCCAGATTCTTCTGAGCTATTTATCAACATAAAAGCTATTGCAAACATGAAAGCAAAACCGAGCAGTGCATTAAAGAGGAGATCTGTAAAAACATCCTGTTCTTCAGATTTCAAAAGGATTTTATTCTTCATGGGTACTTTGAATTAAGGTGATTTAATGTCTGACTCAAGCTTGAATCTAATAAAAAATATTGAAATTTAAGGAGCATACTCGTTATAAGCCCGGTAAGTGTTGTGTACAAAGCAACTGCCATTCCACCACTCATGGTCGAAAGTAACTTTTGAAGTATCTGAGGATCAAAATCTCTAATTTCTCCAATTGGGAGCAGCATTAGGATAAAGCCGATCACGGTTCCAGTTAAACCAAGCTTTAGGAGAATATCTACAATCAAGTAGCCTATAGAGTGTCTATTAGAAAGTTCATCTTCAAGCAAAGATAGTTTATTTAAAGAACCATATTCGCTTTTAAGCTCTATTTCTTTTATAAATCTACCGATTAGGGTGTTCTCATTAGGGCTATCTATACTTGAAATCTCTTTATCTAAAGATAGGGCATTAAAAAACCAGTGCATACTAGAGATAAAATAGATGAATAAAATCACTAAAGATATTTTGCTTTTGTCTGATTCGATAATTAATCCGAATAAACCTAAGTAATACAGTAAATAGGCTGAGAAAACTATCAGGGAAAGAAGCAAAGATGCTTTCAAAAGTAAGTAATTCGGTTTTTTATAAATTAACATAAATCTTAATCGTGACTTGCTCCATCAACCTGGTTAATTTTTATCGTAGATGGCAACAATATATCATCAACACACATAATATTTATACTTATCTGTGAGGGATCTCTTCTCCGTAGATGATGAGTATATACGCCACAAAAGGTGCAAAAATAATGCTTTGCTATGTTCTTGTTCCATTGGTAATTATTAAGAGTGGATTCTCCTGACAAAAGATAAAAATCTTCTTTCTTGATAGGCTTCATGATGATCGATTTCTTGAGGCACAACGAGCAATTACACGTATAAAGTTCATCTAAAATTTGATCAGTAAAAAACTTAAACTTTATTAGCTTACAGTGACAAGAACCCAGGAATTGATTCATCTATATATGACCTGACTGGCCTCCATCAACCTCAATAGACGTGCCACTCACGTAGGAAGCCGCTTCTGAACACAAAAATGTAATGAGTGAGGCTACCTCTTCAGAAGTACCATATCTACCTACGGGAACAGATGCACCATTTCCCTTAATGACATCTTCCATATTTCCTCCAGTGGCTTCAGCAATCTCGGTTGCTGCCCTTTCCCACATAGCAGTATGTATTAAACCCGGCAGAACGGAATTAATCAAAACACCATCAGAACTATACTTCTGTGCCAAAGACTTAGATATTGAAATCATTGCAGCTTTAGTTGCTCCATAATCTATTAATGCTGCATTAGGGTATTTTCCTGCTGAGCTTGAAATCATAACTACCCTTCCCCATTTTTTTTCTCGCATACCTGGAAGAAAAGATCTTGTACATCTAACCGCAGATAGAAGATTGAGTTCATGTAAATCTTGCCAATCTTCATCTGTCATATACAAAAAATTTCTAGAGGGAGATGCACCTACATTATTTACCAAAATATCTATATCTCCATCTGTAAGAACATTATCAATAAATGCCTGAGTAGACTCTCTTTCTCCCATATCGGCAACAAAGCCTTTTATAGAACCGCTTTCTATTACTGAAGATGCAAGTTTATCTACAGATTCAGCTGTTCTTGCACAAAAAGAGACATCGGCTCCATGTTCAGCCAACATTTTAACAGTTGCCTCTCCAATACCTAGGCTAGCCCCAGTCACGACTGCTCTTTTGCCAGTTAAGTCTAAATTTATCATTTTATTTCTCTCCAAGAATTAAGTTCATTTTAGTATTACCCCTTAGGTATCTATTATCATCATTTTGAGGGCATAAAACAAAACCACTAGAATGGTACAAATTTAGGGCTGGCTTTAAAGCATCATTTGTAATTAAAAATATTTCTTTGGCATTCTTATCACTAATTCTTTTTCGCATTGGGTGACTATTCCTTCAAATTCATAGTTTGTTACCTTTTCGTCAACATTATTGCTTTACGATTCGTCTTAATAGATTTGAACTGAATCGTCGCGCTTCAGGGACAAAGGGTAGCATATGACAAAAACTGTGATGATTGTTGAGGATAATGAACTCAACATGAAACTGTTCAACGATTTGTTGGAAGCCAAGGGTTATCGCACCGTAAAGACCAAGAATGGTCTCGAGGCGCTTGATCTTGCGCGCGCTGAAAAGCCTGATTTGATTTTGATGGATATCCAATTACCTGAGGTATCAGGCTTGGAAGTTACTCGTTGGCTCAAAGACGATGATCAGTTGCATACCATTCCTGTGATAGCCGTGACGGCTTTTGCCATGAAAGGGGATGAGGAACGCATTCGCCAAGGTGGATGTGAAGCCTATATCTCCAAGCCAATTTCGGTCGTGAAGTTCCTCGAAACCATGCACACCTATCTCGGCGACGCTTAAACCTTTAGAATCGGACAGAATAAATGACAGCGCGAATTCTTGTTGTTGACGATATTGAAGCAAATGTACGCTTGCTGGAAGCGCGCCTTATGGCCGAATACTTTCAAGTGCTGACAGCCAGCAATGGCCGTGACGCGCTGGAGATCTGTGCAAATGGTCAATGCGATATTGTTTTGCTGGATGTCATGATGCCGGAAATGGACGGCTTTGAGGTGTGCAAACGTTTGAAGGCTGATCCAAAAACCATGCATATTCCTGTGGTGATGGTCACCGCATTGGATCAAAGCGAAGACCGCGTCCAAGGTTTGAACGCGGGTGCGGATGATTTCTTGACGAAGCCAGTAAACGATTTGGCTTTGATCACCAGAGTTAAAAGTTTGGTTCGTTTGAAAATGCTGACCGACGAGCTGCGCT
>ENA-OWPI01001765-OWPI01001765.1-marine-metagenome-genome-assembly--contig:-NODE-1765-length-22648-cov-19.837889_pt1 | contig 22648 bp, 17 predicted proteins | sample MGYA00238138_ERZ651775 | MGnify/ENA primary metagenome ERZ651775 (study PRJEB26906, sample SAMN06265043) | marine metagenome | isolation source: Helgoland LTER site | place: Germany:Helgoland, sampling...
TTCCACCAAAACCGAACTGTTTCGTGGCTGATCTCAATGCCTCGTTCGTGCAGAAGATCTTCCACGTTACGGAGTGACAGCGGAAAACGAACATAAAGCATCACAGCCAAGCGGATGATCTCAGGGCTCGTTTTAAAGTACCTGAATAGAGAGTGTTTTGTCATACGGAGAGGCCACGAAACCGCCTGCCCCGCCTCAAGCTCGTTTTGTCTGACAGTACTATACTGAGGAATAGAGCAAGAAAAATTTTAAGCAATTTTAATCTTACAGTATCATGAATTCTATTCAACTAAAACCAAATGACCTTTTTCAATTTCTTTGTATTGAGGGACTTTTACTTCATAACCGACAGGGAAAACTGGCGAAGGTATGGGTCTGAAATTCACATTTCCTAAAATGTTTCTTTGCTTTGGATCTGCGATTGGAACAGCTGATATTAGGCTACGGGTATATGAGTGTTGAGGATTTTCAAAAATTTGTGATCTACTTCCCATCTCGACTAGTCGCCCAGAATACATAACACCAACTTTATGAGATACTCGTTCTACTACAGCCATATCATGGCTAATAAACAGGTACGATATTCTTAACTCGTCTTGTAATGACATCAACAAATTCAGTACTTGAGCCTGAACCGAAACATCTAGAGCGGAAACGGCTTCGTCTGCAATGACCAGGCTTGGATTTACAACTATGGCACGTGCAATAGCGATCCGTTGGCGTTGACCACCGGATAATTCATGGGGAAACCTTTTTAAAAATGAAATTGGCAGCTCAACTTTCTTAAGCAAATCAGCGACCAAATCATCAGTCTGCGATTTATTTGTAATGCCAAAGTTTTTGAGGGGCTCTGAAATTTGATCCTTTACTCTCATGTAGGGGTTTAATGAGGAGAAGGGATCCTGAAAAATCATCTGCATATCTCTACGCGCGGACCTTAACTCACTTTTATTCAATGATAATAAATTCTTTCCATTTAGAATTATATCTCCAGACGTAGGTTCCACTAATCGTAATATGGAGCGCCCACAACTCGATTTTCCACAACCTGACTCTCCAACCAATCCAAATGTTTCGCCCTCATTGATTGAAAACGACACATTTTCGACGGCATGCACATTGGCTACTTTACGTTTTAATACCCCACCATAAATGGGAAACCGTGTTACCAAATTCTTCAATTCCAAAATATTTTTATTATTGGCTCTTTCAGCCATTTTATTATTTATCTGCTTGTTTGTTTTGCTGGAAACATCCAATGGTTTTGGATATTTCGTGCCTGTCATCGCTCCAAGTTTTGGAACTGCAGCAAGCAATTTTTTGGTGTATTCTTGCTTGGGCCTATAGAAAATGTCATCAACGGACCCCTCTTCAACAATTTTACCTTGATGCATCACCAAAACACGATCAGCCATCTGCGCGACGACTGCCATGTCATGTGTGATGAATAGAACACCCATATTATGATCAGATTTCAAGCGATTGATCAGAGCTAATATCTCAGCCTGAATAGTAACATCTAGCGCGGTAGTCGGTTCATCGGCAATTAACAGTCTTGGAGCGCATGCCATAGCGATAGCTATTACGATCCGCTGGCGCATTCCACCGGATAATTCGTGAGGATATTGCTTCAGCCGTGCTTCAGGTTCAGGTATTTGTACTTCTCGAAGCAGGGCGAGCGCTTTTGCGCGCAATTCAGGTCCAGTTAATTTTGTGTGACGTTTCAAACCATCGGTAAGCTGCTTTTCAATGTTAAACACAGGGCTTAATGACGTCATTGGTTCTTGAAATATCATACCAATTTCTTTGCCCCTCGCTGCCGTTATGGTTTCCAAATCTGTGTCAACCAAATCCAGTTTCCCGGATGTTGCAGTTTCCAAAGCCAGTTTTCCTGAAACAATTTTACCGCCACCAAATTCCTCCAATCGCATAAGAGACAGAGAAGTTACTGATTTTCCAGATCCGCTCTCTCCAACCAAACACACTGTTTCACCAGGAAAAACGTCAAAGCTACTATCTTCCACGGCAATCACAGTTCCGCTATCTGTTTCAAACTCCACTCTCAAATTGCGGATCGCAACTATTGGTTCGCCGTTTTTTACTGGTACAACTGTGTTCAAACTCATGTTTTTGACCTCGGATCTAGTACATCGCGCAATACATCACCAAACATATTTAACCCTAAAACCGTTACAGCCACTGCAATTCCTGGCACCAATGCAGTCCAGGGCGCTCTATCAAGATAATCTCGAGATGCTTGTATCATTAAGCCCCAAGAAGCTTCTGGAGGTTGAGTGCCCAAACCCAAAAATGAAAGGCCTGCTTCGGCTAAAATTGCAAAAGCTAAGCTTATTGTAAATTGCACAATAATTACCGGTGTTATATTGGGCAAAATGTGCCCAACTATTATTCTAATATTATTTGCACCAGCAGATCTTGCAGCCTCGACATACGGCATTTGAGATACTCTTAAAGCCTCACCTCTAATTAGCCTTGCAAGATATGGAGTGAACGCAATTCCAATCGCCAATATCGTATTTATAAAGTTCGGTCCCAATACTGCGCTAATAGTGAGCGCCAGCAACAATGCAGGAAAGCTAAGAAGCGTATCAACCAATCGCATCAGTATATTATCGACGGTTCCACGAAAGAAACCAGAAATTAGTCCCATTGGCAAACCGATTATTAAGCTCAAAAGCACAGCGGAAACTGCTATGCTTATAGATGTCCGTGCGCCAAGCATTACTCGATAAAATAAATCTCTGCCAAGTTGGTCTGTTCCAAAAATATGATCTAATGTGGGCGGAGATAATCGAGCTCGCATATCCATGTTTGTTGCATAATCTAGCGGTATAACCAGCGGCGCTATAATTGCCGTACCTACAGCAAGAACCACTAAAGACGTTCCAATCAAACCTTTAAAATTAATAAATTTTTTAATAAAAGTCATGATAGCCGAACTCTCGGATCTAAAATTGGGTACAAAAGATCAATGAGTAAATTTATTAGCATAACGGCGGCGGCTATTGAGAATACCGTTGCTTGTATAAGTGGTATATCCCTGTTCAGAAGCGCTTGATATGTTAACCAACCCATGCCCGTGTAATTAAATAAGCTTTCCATCACAATAATTGAACCAAATAAATAGCCCGTTTGAAGACCAGCTACGGTAATAACAGGTCCAATTGCACTTGAAAGGCCATATTGCCAAACCACAACTTTTTCTTTTAAACCCTTTGCTCGCGCTACGCGGATGAATTCCTGAGATAGAATGCCTGTCATCGTTGCTCGAGTCATTCTGGTTAAATGCGCCATTAAACCAAGACCCAAAGCTAATGATGGAAGAAATGCGTGCTTGATCGCGAGAAAAATGTCTTCGTTTGGGTGAACAAAACCAGATGAGGGAAACCAGCCAAGTGCTCTAGCAAATATTAAAATGAGCATAATCCCCCAGAAAAAATCAGGCAAACTAACGCCGATTATTGACACAGAGCTGCTAAAATTGTCCTGCCATCTGTTTTTATGAACTGCCGCCCAAACACCCAGCGGAATTGCAAGGAGAAGCGCTACAGACATTGAAAGAGCAACGATCAAAGCGCTGGAGGTTATTTTTTGCAGAAGAAGAGGCCCGATTGGCATTTTAAAAAGTAACGACGTCCCTAAATCACCCTGCAGAATACCCAACACCCAGTTCCCATATTGAACAAAAAGTGTATCGTTCAACCCAAGACTTTCACGAAGATTTGCTAATGCTTCAGGATTTGATTGAGTGCCCATTATCATAATTGCCACATCACCAGGCAAAATATTCGTAATTACGAATGTGATAATTGATATCAGAATAAGCGTAAAAGTCATCGATAAAAGTCTTTTAATTACATAAGACATTTCTCACCATTCCATATAATTATAGCAGAGCGCTCGGGAGGCGCTCTGCGATAATATTTTACTCGATCCAAACTCTATCAAAGTGATAAGTCGCACCATCAGCGTTAACCAACGTGTCAAGGCCACCTATGTTTTTTTGGGCACCAAAGGAACTATTACGGTGCCATAACACAATGTCATGCACTTTATCAAAAACACGCTGCTGAACTTCCTTATAAATTTCTGCGCGTTCTGCTTTATCGATTGTCACCCTTGCTTTTTCGGTCAATTCATCGATAGTTGGATCGTTTATGCCGCGATAATTAAAGCCGCCAGTTGAGTTAAATAGGCTGTAATATAGAAAGTCTTCTTCCCAAATTGAGTTGAAGTTCATCATCGACATTTGAAAGTCTTTATCTACCCACACTTGGCTTAACCAGTCTGCCCAAGTCAGTTGCTCGATGGTGAGTTCAATCCCTGCCATCCTGAACCACTCTACTAATATTTGCGCAGCCTCCACATGGTATGGATAATTCGTAGTAGCTTTAAATACTACTTTGAGTTCACCGGGCCCATAACCGGCTTCAGCCAGCAAGGCTTTGGCTTTTTCAATGTCTTGCGGTCTTTGCTTGAGTTCATTGTTGTATGAAGTACTTGTGGCAAAACCTGGAGAAGCTGCCGTTTTTCCCTGCCCCCATAGAGCACCTTGAAGCAACATTTCTTTATCAATCAAATAATCGATAGCAAGCCGTACACGCTCGTCTTTAAAGGGCTCAAATCCATAGCTTAGATTAACAAAGTCAAATACACCGTGTGACCAGCTTAGAACCTTTAAATTGTCATCTGCTTTGATTTCTTCAACACGGTCTGTAGGTATATCGTTAATCAAATGCATTTCGCCTGTGCGTAAACCTGTAAGCCTCACCGTTGGTTCGGTTACTTCGCGAGCGATTAGACGATCAATGCAAGACGGTCCGTTCCAATACTCGTCAAATCTTTCTAGTTCTACTTCATTACCAAACTCTCTTCGGACAAATTTTAACGGTCCAGCACCAATTGGAGCTTCACCTTGTATATTTGCAGATCCTTCCGGGATTATTGCGCCTGCCCCGAGAGCCGCAAGTCGCCCCAAGAATGGGGCGTTTATTTCGTTCATACGAATTATAACAGTATAGTCATCAGGCGTTTCTATCGCATCCACACTATTAAAAACAGGTTTATTCACTGCCCCAGTATCTGGGTTCATTATAGTTTCAAAACTATACTTCACATCAGCGGCAGTCATCTTGCTACCATCATGAAAGAGTACGTCATTCCGCAATTCAAACGTGTAAGTCAGGCCGTCGTCGCTTAGCGAGTAATTTTTGGCCAACTCAGGGATGATGTTCAAGTTCTGATCAGTTGTAACGAGTCCATCGTGGATGTTTTGTAAAATCCGCAATGTGGATATAGTACCAGTCTGATGGACGTAGAGATTTTGAGTGGTTTCAGAATGACCCCAGACCAGAGTACCTCCAGTCACTGGGCAGTCTGATGCATAGCTCGCCGTAGTAGTGGAAACGAGCAGACTTGTTGCCAGCGCAATACAAGTATTAACTAATTTCTTCTCCATTTTCAGTTCCTTTCTTAGTTGTTGTCTAAGCCGATTAGGTCCCTCAATTCTTTATTTGTCGAAGCACTGGTTTTTCTCCTGCTACACTTAATTTTTTTTCAAGCTTCATGGCAAAACTCAAAATTTCGCCCTCTTTAAATAACCCGCCCCATATGGAAAATCCTTGAGGAACACGATATTTTTGTCCTCGGCCCTCCGATCCGGTATCAAGCTTTCCACTACCCAATGACGCCGCGCCTCTAGATGCAAGGCTTGAAAACCCGGAACGGATATGTACGCAAGGGTGACCAGTAAAGTTGGTTGCAACGAGCATTGGGCCAGTATCGAATGGTCCAACCAAAACATCCACTTGAGTGAATAAATTATCCATCGCTTTCATTGCCAAAAATCGCAACCGATCGAGCTGCACGTGGTCAACCGCCGAAAGAAACCTTGCCTTGCGGAATGTATTTGGCCAAGCCCCCTCATCCTGCCAGGTCAAAGTATCATCTTGATTTGTAAGAGTAAGGTGTTCAAAGCCAGCAGCGGCTTCAGCATAAAGAATGTTTATGAGCGACATATAAGGCAGATCCTCCAATTCTACCTCATTAACTTTAAAGCCGAGACTTTTTACAGCTGCCAGCGCATTGTGATCTATTTGGTTTGCTCCATCACCGAACGCTTTAGCTAAATATCCTACTCGCAAATTCTTAGAAGTTGCTCGCGCATCGAAGCTAAACGGCGCCTCGATACTACCCAAATCGCCCGGATCGTACCCATTTAACACAGATAGAACACGTCCAGTATCTTCAACATAGCGACAGATAGGTCCTACTTTATCTAAAGACCAACACAGCGCCATACCACCTCTTCTTGAGACACGACCAAAAGTCGGCCTAAGGCCGGTTGCCCCACATCGATTACTGGGTGATGTTATTGAACCCAGGGTCTCTGTTCCAATAGAAAAACTACACAGCCCTGCCGCCGTAGCAGATGCAGAACCAGCACTAGACCCACTACTCCCTTCGGACGTATTCCATGGGTTTCGAGTTCTACCACCGTACCAAATATCGTTGTAAGCAAGGGCTCCCACGCTGGTCTTGGCAATGAGGATAGCTCCCGCTCCTCTCAATTTTTTAACAATTTCTGCATCAGCTGAGGGCACGCGATTTTTATAAGGCTCTGCGCCCCAGCCTGTAATTATGCCATTTGTATCAAATAGATCCTTAAGGCCGTAGGGAATTCCATGAAGTGGGCTTAGCTTCATTCCCACCGACATTAATGCATCCATAGCATCGGCTTCTTTCAAAGCCTCAGCAGCTAGCACAACTGTAAAACATTCTAGATTTGCAGAATATCGATCGATCCTATCAAGGTAAATTTCAACGAGCCGCCTGCTAGTTATTTCACCCCGCTCAATCCAAGATGCTTGTTGACGGACCGATGAGAATGCAATTTGCTCATCGCTTTGAGGAATTTTATCGTTACACTCACTTTCAATATAGCCATCTTCTCTTGGCATACTGAAATGTGGAAGTCGTGGATCAAATCTAGATGCCATCGGGCTATCGTTATTTAACTCTACGCTCCGTCTTGCCTTAGCTGACAGAATTTGACCTTCGAGATTGCTCAGCATCTGCTCACGCTCATCAGACGTGTAACTAATTCCAAGTAACTCTTCGGCAGCAGCAATTTTTTTCTGAGATAAATTTAATTTAGCCATTTTTACTCCCAGTTTTATTTCACCCCCAATAAATACTGTCCAGACAATTCGAGCATTAAATAATAACATGAGTCAACAAGAATAATCTTCTTCTGATTATTCACTAATCACCAATATGGATCATGAAAATAGTGCTGATTACCAATTTACGAGCATGCCATCCCGCGTCACGCTGGGTACATACCCGCTGAGCTGGGTTCAAAAATGCCACTAAACCAAATCAGAATTACACAATCGAAATAACGGTAAGAAAAGTACCAAAAGTTACTTCGATAGCGTTTTCATACGATTTTCTTGCGGCAATTTTCCCGGATCTTCGCTGGTTGGAATCTCAGGATGGTACATGAATGGGTTCCCTCAAAATTATGCTTCGGAGACTTGCCGCAGTTTCCGCTTTGAAAATAAAATTTTTCGGTCGATTATTTAAAGAAGTTTACAGTCTAAGCAACGCGGGAGTTTATCATGAACTGGTCTGATTATCTGGAAAACAATAAAAGCCAATACACCGGAGAATTACTGGATTTTGTAAGTATACCATCGATATCTGCTCAGGATGAACATTTTGATGATGTGATGGAAGCGGGTAACTGGGTCGTACGCAGATTAGTTTCAGCCGGTATATCTAACGCGAGACTTTTGCCAACAAAAACCCATCCTGTAGTATATGGGGATTGGCTCTTGGCTGGTGAAGATAAGCCGACAATCCTGATTTATGGTCATTTTGATGTACAGCCTATCGACCCCCTAGAACTTTGGGACAGTCCGCCGTTTGAACCCGAAATACGCAATAATTGTGTATTTGGTCGCGGAGCTTCCGATGACAAGGGAAATATGCTGGCTCCAATTATTGCAATTGAAGCGTATCTAAAAACAAGCAGTTCACTGCCTGTAAACGTAAAATTCTTCTATGAAGGACAAGAAGAAATTGGCTCTCCTACCTTGCCAGAATTTATAAAAGAAAATCGCTCAATGCTGTCTGCAGACATGATTTTCTCTTCGGATGGAGGTCAATGGGGTAAAGATCAACCAAGCTTAGTAATGGGTTTGAAAGGGCTTGTGGGATGTGAGGTGAAGGTAACTGGCGCAGCGAGAGATCTGCACTCGGGAATGCACGGAGGCGGCATTGCGAACCCAATACATGCCTTGTCTCTGATAATATCTTCTATGAAAGACAAAGATGGTAAAATAACGGTGGATGGATTTTATGATGATGTCGTTAATCTGACTGTTGAGGATCGACGCGAGATAGCAAAAGTCTCATTCGACGAAGAAGATTACTGTAAAAGCGTAGGAGCTCCAGAAGCATTTGGCGAAATTGGCTACACAATACCCGAAAGCCGCTGGGCACGCCCTACACTTGAACTGAACGGGATATGGGGAGGGTATCAAGGAAAGGGTACCAAAACAGTTCTACCATCTGAAGCATCTGCTAAGATAACCTGCCGTTTGGTTGCAGATCAAAAGCCTGCAAAAATTTATGAGTTGTTAAAGTCACATATTGAAGCGAATATTCCGACAGGGGTTACCGTTTCAGTGGACCAATTACCAGGAAACGCGAACCCTTTCCTGGTTCCAAAGGGGCACAACTCAAGCGAAATTGTAAGATCAGTGCTTCAAAAACTATATAATCAAAAACCCCACGAAATAAAGGTTGGTGGCTCAATTCCTGTAATGTCGACGCTGTTGGAAGAAGTAGGCGTGCACGCCACTATGTTTGCTTTTGGTCTAGATGACGAACAAATACACGCTCCAAACGAGTTCTTTCGCCTAGAGAGCTTTGAAAAGGCGCAGAAAGCTTATTGTATGCTCCTGGAAGAATTCGAGGGCCGTTGACTGTATTGCATTGACCTAATTGGTGATGTCTGATGTGGACCGCTACTTTTGTGCAAAGGTTAACTGACACCACTCAGCGAGAGCAACGGCAGGGCTAAACTTAAAATTGTTGCGTGGGCACCTCAGAGATTACAAGGTAGCCCTGCCCACTTCAAGCAAGTTCAATCTGACAGTACCGCATTCGCCACCGCGTCAAATTCGTTGCAGTTGTGCATCCGGAATATTCATTGTTTATACTATAGTTGAAAATATAGCCTCTACGGGCTTTTACAAAACTCACCGTCTCACTGGTGGCATTCCAAGGAAAAGCGTGTTGGCGATCAAAACAGCAATTATTGGCTTGGGTATCATGGGTCAACGCATGCTTGAACATATGTTGCTTCATCCTGAATTTGTGGTCGACACGATCTGGGATCCAAATTCCGCCGCCTGTCGAAGCGCGCAAAAACTGGCACCTGATGCTCTAATAGCCTCCAATGCCGAGGCCGCGCTCAGCAACGTTGACTTGGTATATCTTGCCTGTCCTCCTGCGCCGCGCAAGGCTTATGCTCTGACGGCATCAGCGCAGGGCAAAGCTGTTTTTCTAGAGAAACCGTTGGGCGTAGATGTAGCTGAAAGCCGCGTATTGGTACGTGAATTGACGGCTGCTGGCGTGCCAACCGCAGTGAACTTTACCCAAGCAGCTGGACGCGCACTCACGGACATTTCAGCAGGGTCCAAAGTCGGTGCATTGGGCGATTTAATGGGCATCGACATTATCGTAACCTATCCGCATTGGCCGCGCGCATGGCAACAGACGGCAGACTGGCTGCGGTTTCGCAATGAGGGCGGCATGACGCGCGAAGTGATCTCGCACTTCCTATTTTTGAGCGAACGCATCTTAGGGCCACTTGAATTGGTTTGGGCAGAGCCAGAATATCCTCCAAAAGGGAATTTGTGCGAAACCCATGTTGCGGCGCGGTTGGTAAATGGTGCGGGCCTACCCGTGATGATCATGGGCAGTGTTGGCGGCGCGCAGCCTGATCGCCAAGAGGTGACGATAAAGGGCTCTAAAACGAGCCGAAGGATTTCGGAATTTACCATCGACACCGTATCATCGGGCGGTCAATTTGAACCCTCGTCCTCAAACCCGACAGATACGCGTGCGACAGTGTTGAAGGCGCAATTGGATGACATGGTTCTTTTGATGAATGGCAAACCGAACCGCCTCGCCACGATCCAAGAGGCGCTTAGTGTGCAAATCTTGATCGAAGGTATTTTGTCAGGCCAGCGCGCTAGCTGATCAATATCCTAACGGAGGCATACTATGACGCAGAACGTGCTAGAAACATCGCTCAAAACCTGTCACTGGGGTTACTTTGATGCAACACTACCACCTGCCATGACCATTTCGAGTGGTGATGAAGTGGTGATCAATACCGTCTCTGGTGGACCCCAAAACCTACCGGGCCCTGGGTTCCATGTGCCACAAGAATTGCTGGACCTTCACGCCGCCGGCCTGCCTACAATGCCAGGGCATATCTTAACTGGACCGGTTGCGGTGCAAGGTGCGATGCCGGGCGATGTTTTGCAGATTGATATCTTAGACGTTTCTTTACGACAAGATTGGGGGTTTAATTATCTTGGCCCTCTCAAAGGGACATTGCCACAAGATTTTCCAAACGTGCACCATACGATCATTCCGCTAGATACAGAGCGCGGTATTGCGACATTGCCATGGGGGCTTGAGCTCAAACTGGCCCCATTTTTTGGCGTGATGGGTGTCGCACCGCCGCCCACGTGGGGACGTATTTCAACGATAGAGCCACGGGTGCATGGCGGTAATATCGACAACAAGGAATTGGTGGCAGGCACAACGCTGTATCTGCCAGTTCAAATGGAAGGAGCGTTGTTCTCGTGTGGCGACGGGCACGGCGCGCAAGGTGATGGCGAGGTTTGCGTCACCGCGATTGAAACCGCGCTACAAGGTCGATTCCGGTTGAGCGTTCTCAAAGATCGCAAGCTGATCTATCCCCAAGCCGAAACACCGACCCATTACATCACGATGGGCATGGACGCTGACCTTGATCGCTGTGTCGAGATGGCATTGCGCGACATGATCACACTAGTTTCCCAGCGTGCCCAGATCAGCCGCGAAGACGCCTATATGCTATGTAGCCTTGCGGGTGATTTGCGCATCACACAGACTGTTAACCGCGAAAAAGGTGTGCATATGGTGATGGCGAAAAATCTACTTAATACGGCTTAACCGCTCTCAAATTCCGCCTTACTTTGACCTGGACATGAAAGAAGACGCACCCATGAAATTCCGCGCCCACAATCTCTACCCTTCGCGTCGCTCTGCTGTTTTGGCTGACAACGTAGTGACAACCTCGCACCCGCTGGCAGCGCAAGCGGGGCTTTCGATGCTCGCAAAAGGTGGTAACGCGGTCGACGCCGCAATTGCCACGGCGATTACGCTGACACTGGTGGAGCCAACAGGCAATGGCATGGGATCTGACGCCTTTGCGATCCTCTGGGATGGCAAGCGATTGCACGGCCTAAATGCCTCTGGTCGCTCTCCTGCAGGCTGGAGCCCTGAACGGTTTGCCGCATATGATCAGATGCCCTTTCGTGGCTGGGAAAGCGTGACCGTACCAGGTGCGGTATCCGCATGGGTGGCCTTGTCAGGTCGGTTTGGAAAGTTGCCGTTTGCCGATTTATTTGGCCCAGCGATTGGCTATGCGCAAAACGGATTTATTGTAACGCCTGTTATCGCAGAATTATGGCGGCGCGCGGCGAAAGACCTTGGCCATCATCCAGGATTTGCAGAAACGTTTCTGCCAAATGGAGAGGCACCCAAAGCAGGCGAACGGTTCGTGAATGTGCCACTAGCAAAGACCTTTAAACTGATAGCACAGACCAAAGGCGAGGCGTTCTATAAAGGTGAGCTAGCGGACACGATTTGTGATTTTGCAGCGGAACACGGAGCGGCCTTAAGTCGTGAGGACATGGCTGCACATAAGGCTGACTGGTGCGGTACGATCTCGAAAAAATTCGACGATATGGAATTACACGAAATTCCACCAAATGGCCAAGGGATCGCAGCGCTGATGGCCTTGGGAATTCTCTCGCATACCCGCATTCGCGAGCTGGACGCGGATAATCCTCTGGCAATCCATTTGCAAGTTGAGGCGATGAAGCTGGCCCTTGTGGACGCAGAAACTTATGTCGCAGATGGCGATCATATGACAGATGTGACATCTGAGGCTTTGCTGGATGAAACCTATTTGGCCAGCCGCGCAAGCCTGATTGACGAGACCCGCGCGCAAGATTTCAACGCTGGCGCGCCTAAAAACGGCGGCACTGTCTATCTAACAGCTGCGGATGCGTCTGGAATGATGGTGTCGTTCATTCAATCAAACTATGCAGGGTTCGGGTCTGGCATAGCTATTCCCGGAACAGGTATTTCAATGCAAAATCGCGGTGCTGGGTTTTCACTCGACCCCGATAGTCCAAATCTGGTCGGGCCTAACAAACGCCCGTTTCATACAATTATTCCTGGATTTGTGATGGGCCCTGATGGACCATTGATGAGCTTTGGGGTCATGGGCGGTCCAATGCAGGCACAAGGCCATGTTCAAATGGTACTACGGACCCAAGTTTGGGGACAAGATCCACAGATGGCAGCAGATGCGCCACGTTGGCGCTTTGTTGAGGGGTTCGTTTTGGCCTGTGAGGATACGATGCCTGATGCGACCTTAAAGGCTTTGGCAATGATCGGCCACAAGATCGAACTGGAAGCGCCAGACAATGCCTTTGGCTTTGGCGGTGCGCAATTGATTTGCCGCTTGCCTCAGGGCGGGTATGCATCAGGATCTGATCCGCGCAAAGACGGGCTTGCCGCTGGATTTTGAGTGGCTTGAGGGCGCGGAACAAAGTCTTAAACTCACAGTTTGGTGCTGTCAGACTAACGATTGCATGCATCGAATTGCTAGTGCAGGCTAAATCTGTCCGCTCAACAAATGGTACCACTCAGCGAGAGCAGCAGCTCGGTTTAGCTAAATCGCAAGTTTTTTATCATTCACCCACGCTACGAATCCACCCGGCCCACTTCGACCTAGTTTAATCTAAAAGTGCCTCTAGGCTTGTTTTAAAGTACCTGTCTGGCGAGCGTTTTACCTTACGGCGAGGCTACGAAACCGCCCTGCCAGCCTCAAGCTCATTTTGTCTGACAGTGCCACTTCAACAACTCCAGACACTTTGTCATCTTGGGAACAAAGGGAGACACTACAGTTTTCCGTCGGCAAGTATTAGGATGCAAGGCAATACCGAGGCTTGAATCTTCGCGCGCGCTTCATAATACTACTAATTCACCGGACACCCTACGCTTTTGAACCCCGCAAGTCACTAGTTTAAAATAAAGATAAGATAGCCAATATCTTTGCAGGTACCCCAAAATAAGGAAAAAACCATGACCATTCTGCCCATTATTCAAGATGCCAAAGATGAGCTAACGGCTATTTTTAAAGATCTGCACGCCAATCCTGAAATTGGCTTTACCGAATACCGCACTGCAAAAGTAGTTGCCGAGAAGCTGCGCGAATACGGTGTGGACGAGGTTCACGAAGGTATCGCTAAAACTGGTGTTGTAGGCATAATCAAGGGCCGCGAAGGGCCCCGACGTGTGGGATTGCGCGCCGATATGGACGCCTTGCCTATCAATGAGTTGACCAACCTTGACTATGCATCGAAAATCCCTGGTGTGATGCACGCCTGCGGGCACGATAGCCACACCACTATGCTGCTTGGTGCGGCAAAGCATCTGGCCTCGACCCGCAATTTCACGGGCACCGCGGTGCTGATATTCCAACCCGCCGAAGAAGGCTTGGGCGGCGCGCGCGGCATGCTTGCCGAGGGGCTTTTTGACCGCTTTCCTGTAGATGAGATCTATGGCATGCACAATTCGCCCAACGGAGAACCCGGAACGATAGGTATCTGCAAAGGGCCCGCGATGGCCGGTGCCGCATTTTTTGACATTATTGTCCAAGGCAAGGGCAGTCATGCCGCGATGCCGCAACAATCGCGAGATCCCTTGGTCATCGCCGCAGAGTTGGTCGGCGCAATCCAGACCATCCTCAGCCGCAATGTCGCCCCCCTAGACACTTGCGTGCTCTCCGTAACGCAGCTGCACGCGGGATCTGCCTATAATGTGGTGCCCGATACCGCGAAGCTGGCCGGCACAGTGCGCTATTTCAAACAAGAGGTGAGCGATATGGTCGAGCAGCGGATGCGCGATTTATGCGCCGGCTATGCCACTGCTTACGGGATTGAGATCACCCTCGATCATCGCAACATTTTTGATGTGCTGATGAATGACCATGACCTGTCGGAGGCCTACCTAGAAGCCGCCGCTGACATCGTTGGCAACGAAAACGTCAGCGGCACTGATGAGCCTGCAACCGGGTCCGAAGATTTCGCGGACATGTTGCAAGTGGTGCACGGTGCCTACTGCCGGATCGGTCATTCTGGCACCACCGGCCTGCACAACCCCAGCTTTTTCCTCGATCCCGAAGTGCTGCCTGTCGGTGCATCCGTGATGGCACGCATCGTCGAGCGGCGATTGAACGCAGCATAGGCCAGCGGGCCAACCACGAACCAATAGCAAGTCAAGGAGAAGAAAATTGTCCACACGCGATCAAGCAATCCGATCGGCACAAGCCCTCGTTGATGACGGCCGCTTTGTCTCCGAGCTGGCAGAGCTCGTGGCCCGCCCCACAGAAAGCCAAGATCCGGCACGCGCCAATGAAATGCAGCGCTATCTGTCTGATCTGCTGATGCCGCGCCTGGTCGCTGCTGGATTTGACAGCGAAATCCACCCCAACCGTTATGGCAATCCGTTTCTGGTGGCCCGCCGGATCGAAGACCCACACCTTCCGACCATCCTGGGTTATGGCCACGGGGATGTCACGCGCGGACAAGAAGGAGCGTGGCACGCGGACGGCGCACCCTTTGTGCTGCGCCAAGATCAAGACAGACTGTATGGGCGCGGTACAGCTGATAACAAAGCCCAGCATCTGATAAACATACAAGCGCAGGAATGCGTGATCGCCGCGCGGGGCAAGCTGGGGTTTAATGCAGCCTGGCTGATTGAAATGGGCGAAGAAACCGGCTCGCCTGGGCTGGAAGCGTTTTGTCAAGAGAACCAAGATCTGTTGGGGGCGCAGGTTCTCATCGCCTCTGACGGGCCGCGGTTATCGCCGGACGTGCCGCTAGTGTTTCTCGGCGCGCGCGGGGCGATCAACTTCACGCTGTCGGTGGAGTTGCGAAAGGGTGCGCATCATTCCGGCAACTGGGGCGGATTGCTGACTGACCCCTCCGTCATTTTGGCCCATGCGTTGAGTACAATCACCAACGCGCGCGGCCAGATCCAAGTGCCAGAATGGCACCCCACGAGCCTTACACCAGACATTCGCGCGCTTATCGCCAAATTGCCCCTACCCGTCGGCCCCGCCATCGATAGAGATTGGGGCGATGCCGCGCTGACCCCGCAAGAACGTGTGTACGGCTGGAACGCCTTTGCCGTGCTAGCGATGGAAAGCGGGGTTCCAGCCGCACCTGTCAACGCCATCTCGGGCCACGCTAAGGCAACTTGTCAGCTACGTTTTGTCACGGGAACGGATGTAGATGATATCCTGCCCGCACTGCGTCGCCATTTGGTTCGCGCAGGATTCCCGCAGGTCCGTATTGACCGATCAGATAACGGGTTTTTCCCTGCGACACGTTCAGATCCTGATAATCCTTGGGTGGCACGGGTCATCACATCGCTGCGAAAGACCCTCGGGTCTGATCCACATATCGCGCCAAATCTCGGCGGATCACTGCCCAATCATGTTTTTATAGACACGCTCGGACTGCCGACGGTGTGGGTTCCGCATTCTTATGGCGGCTGCAATCAGCACGCTCCTGACGAGCACATGCTACTGCCCGTTGCCCGCCAAGCGCTCGGCCTAATGGCAGGCATCTATTGGGACTTGGGTGCGGAGGCATAAGCGCGCCACGCACGCCTAGCCCAATAGATCCATCCGCGGCATAAGGCTCAACAAATGACGGGAATATTCGTGCGAGGGTGCACTGAACAGCGCTTCTATATCGGAAACTTCGCAAATAGCGCCATGCCGCATGACCGCGATCCGATCGCACATCTGACGCACGACTGGCAAATCATGGCTGATGAACAGCATGGTCAGGCCTAACTCTTGTTGCAAATCCTTTAGCAGGTTGAGGATCGTCGCTTGAACCGAGACATCAAGCGCCGAGGTCGGCTCGTCGCAGATCAGGATCCGCGGCCGCGACGCCAAAGCGCGCGCGATCGAAATCCGTTGGCGCTGCCCGCCCGAAAATTCATGCGGATAGCGCAAGGCCGCACGCGCGCCTAAGCCGACGTGATCCAACAAATCTCCAACGATCTTGCGCGTCTCGGCCTCACTGCTAGTGAGCTTGTAAAACCGGATCGGCTCAGCCACGATATCAAGTACCCGCATCCGCGCATTCAGCGACGAATAAGGGTCTTGGAAAATCATCTGCAATGCGCGCCGCGCCTCGCGTGCGTCTTTGCTACTCGGCTGGGACACAACGTCCTGGCCAATCACCCGTACTTGCCCAGAATCTGGGCGGTAAAGCCCCGCAATCAGACGCGCGACTGTGGATTTGCCGGAACCAGACTCGCCCACCAGACCGAAGGTTTCTCCCTCATTCACCGTGAACGACACATTGTCGACCGCCTTCAGCATGCGGCGGTTTCGTTTCAGAATAGACTTTTGCAGGGTAAACGATAGATCAAGGTTTTCGACCTCAATGGCCTTGCCCTTAACCCGTTCACGTAGCGATTGGCCAAGCCAATGCGTCTGGATATCAATACGTCGCATCGCGACATCGCCGCCTTCAATATAGTCAACGGAAGAAAAGCGCTCCAACTTTTGATCAGCACGAGGTACGGCTGCAATCAAGGATTTGGTATATTTATGCTGTGGTGCACCAAGTATCTGGGCCACGTCGCCCGTTTCCACCACCTCACCGCGATACATGACCGCCACACGGTCCGCGATATTGGCAATCACACCAATGTCATGGGTGACGATGATCACACCCAAGGAACGCTGGCGGCAGAGCTGCTTGATCAGGTCCAAGATCTGCGCTTGGATAGATACATCAAGAGCGGTTGTCGGCTCGTCCGCGATGATTAAATCTGGATCGCCCGCTAGGGCCAGCGCAATCACGACACGTTGGCGCATCCCGCCCGAGAATTGGTGCGGATATGCGGAGAGCCGCGCCTTCGCCTCAGTAATGCCGACCTGTTCCAACAGCTCAATCGCGCGGCCTTCCACCTCTGATCCGCGTAAATCATTAGTTTTTTCAATCGTTTCAACCAACTGCGCGCCGACTGTCATCAGCGGATTGAGCGAGGTCTGCGGGTCCTGAAAGATCATGCCGATCCGGTTGCCACGCAGACGGCGCATTTCAAGCTCACTGCGGCCGCATAGCTCTTCGCCTTCAAAAAGGATCGACCCACCGCTGATCTGGCCGGGAGCCTCAAGCAAATCGATGATGGCATTGCCAATGGTCGATTTGCCAGCTCCAGATTCCCCAACAAGGCCCAGCACTTCGCCTGCCTTGACTGTCAGGTTGACACCGCGCACAGCCTGAAATCGGCCTCGGCGCGTTGGAAATTCAACATTTAAATTGGTGATTTTAAGAAGCTCTGTCATCGTAGCTTTGGATTGAGCGCGTCTCGCATCCAATCCCCCAAAAGGTTAACCGCAAAGACCAAAACAACCAATGCAACGGCCGGGAACAAGGTTATCCACCAAAGACCCGAGAAAAGATATTCGTTCCCAACGCGGATCAAAGTCCCGAGCGACGGTGTCGTGGGCGGAATGCCCTGCCCCAAAAAGGACAGAGTGGCTTCTGCGATGATGGCGAGTGCCAAACCAATGGTGGCAATCACCAAAACCGGGCGCAGCGTATTAGGCAGCACATGACGAATCATGATCAACCAAGCCGGCAGACCGATAATGCGCGCTGATTGCACGTATTCCTTGTTGGCCTCAACCATTGTTGCGCCACGGGCCACGCGCGCAAATTGCGGCCAATCGGTCAGGCCAATTGCAATAATCACAACGTAGACAGCAAACTCTTGGCGCAACTCCAACGGTAAAAACGCCCGCCCTACCCCATTGATCAGGATAGCGAGCAAGATGCCCGGGATCGTCAGTTGAACGTCCGCAATCCGCATAATCACAGCATCCGTTACACCGCCAACGTAGCCCGAGATGACGCCTAGCGTTACGCCGAGCACCATGCCAAGGCAGACCGCGGCCAGCCCAACGAGGATGGACAGGCGCCCACCATACAAGATTGTGGACAGCATATCACGGCCTTGGTTGTCGGTCCCAAGAAAATACTGGCTTTGCCCACCCTCTATCCACGCCGGGGGCAGCTTGCCATCCCAGAGGGAAATCTGGCTTGGATCAAAAGGATCAAAGGGCGCAATAATGGGGGCAAGAATGCATGCCAGAATTAGGAACACCGTGACAGCCGCAGCGATCATTGCGCCGGGCGAATTGATAAAAGACCACACAACGTCGTTGTCTTTGAAACGTTTCCACCGCGTAGTCGGACCGTCCTCAGGGAGGTTATGACTCATGAAATTTATTCTCCAAGCCGGATGCGTGGGTCGACCACAAAGTAGAGTATGTCAACAATGAGATTGATCAAGACGAACAAAAGGGCGACGAACACTAGATAGGCTGCCATGATGGGAACATCAACAAAATCAACGGCCTGAATGAACATTAAGCCTGTTCCGGGCCACTGGAACACAGTTTCTGTGATGACTGAAAAGGCGATGAGCCCACCGATGTTCAAGCCAATAATGGTGATGACCGGCACAAGCGTATTGCGCAGCGCGTGGCGAAAATTAATCGCCCGTTCCGCAAGGCCGCGTGCCCGCGCGAATTTGATATAATCTGTCTGCATCACTTCGAGCATTTCTGCCCGCACCAGACGCAATATCAGCGTCAACTGGAACAACGACAGTGTGATAGCAGGCAAAATAATTGCGCGCCAGCCATCAACTGTCAGAAGCGAAGTCTTCCACCACCCAAAATCGACTGTTCCACTGCGTCCAGATGATGGCAACCACCTCAGATGCACGGCGAAAACGTAAATGAGGGCTATACCGATAATGAAAGTCGGCAAGCTCACTCCGACCAAGGACACCGACAAGATACTCCGACTAATCCAAGAATGCCGCCGAATGCCAGTATAAACACCCAAACCGATACCCACCACAAGGGCAATTACAGCGCTCACAAAAACCAGCTCAAGCGTGGCCGGCAACCGCTCTAAGATCAGCTGGTCCACGGGCCGTTTAATCCGGTAGCTCATCCCAAAATCACCCTGAAGCGTATTACCCAAAAAACGCGCATATTGGGATAAAATCGGATCATCAAGCCCAAGTTGCTGGCGAATTTCGATGCGCTGTTCGCGTGTGGCGTCCTGACCAACCATGTTATTGACCGGGTCGCCAACAAAATTGAACAGCGAAAAACTGACTGCTGAAACTATGGCCATCACGAGAATGGATTGGGCTAACCGCCTAAAAATGAAAAAGAACATACAAGAGCCTTTGGTACCGGGGCAGAACTTGCCTACCCCGGTAACTTGTTTATTTCATAACGACGAAACGTGGACGCAACGCATCATCAGCTGCGATCGGGATATCAACATTTTCGGTCGAACCCCATGCGAGAACTTGGTGATGTATCGGCACGTAAGGCTTGTCGTCCTTGATCAAGTTCCATGCCTCATCAATCATTGCTGTGCGTTTGTCGATATCAATCTCGCTAGTGATGGCGCGAGATATTTCGTCCACCCGTGGGTTGGCATAGCCAGTCGCATTCCATGAGCCTTCGCTGTCTAGGAGGTAGGAAAAAACATAGTGGCTGTCGAGCGTCGGCACACCCCAACCCAGCATATAAAAGTCGGTTTCGCGCTTCTGGATTTTGGGGAAGTGCTGTGCCTTTGGGATCGCGTCAAGGTTCACGGTCACACCAATTTTGGCTAACATAGCCACAGCCGCCTGACAGATCTTTTCGTCATTATTGTAGCGGTTGTTGGGGCAATCCAACTGTACGGTAAAGCCGTTTGGATAACCGGCCTCTCCTAGCAGCTCCTTAGCTTTTGCAGCGTCAAACCCATAAGACGCGTCATTATCTGGTGTGTTGCCCAGAACGCCCGGGGGTGTAATCATGCCTGTTGGGAAAGAAAATCCCTCCATCACGACACGTTGAATCGCGACTTTGTCGATCGCCAAGTTAAAGGCCTCGCGCACGCGTGCGTCTTTAAACGGGTTGCCTTCCACATCAGAGGAACGCAGTTTGTCGATACCCTGGTCCATGCCAAAGAAAATCGAACGTATCTGTGCGACTGTCTGAACATTGAGGCCTTCGGTGCTCTCGATGCGCTTGACGTCCTGCAACGGCGGGTCGAGCACAAAATCAACTTCGCCAGACAACAGGGCCGCCACGCGGGTCGCAGCATTGGTGATGGGACGATATTCGATCCGGTCGAGGTTGCCGGGGAAGAGATCGCTGCCCCACCAATCTGGGTTCGCGGCCAGCACTGTCAGCTCATCCGGCGCGCGGCTCACCACCGAAAACGGGCCAGTGCCGTTAGTATTGCGCACAGCGAATGTTTCTTCTTTAGCCTTAAAGTCCTGTGGGCTGGTCACGTTGTTTGCCTCAGACCAGTCCTTGTCCATGATATAGATGGACGTCAGCTGGTTAGGTAGAATGGGGTTAGGCCCATCGGTCTTCAGCTTGACGGTATAGTCGTCAATCACTTCAACCATGGCCACGTTTTTGGCCTGTTCTTTGTAGTCAGAGGCCTCGTGCTTGGCCCGCTCGAACGAAAAGACAACGTCTTCGGCGGTAAAAGCAGATCCATCGTGGAACTTCACGCCTTCGCGCAGCTTGAACGTCCAGCCATCCGCGTCAGCTTCCCAACTGGTCGCCAATTCCGGCTGAAGCGACAAGTTGGCGTCACGGGTGATCAGGGATTCGTAGATCTGACCATTCATCGCGATCGTCGGGCTTTCGTTCTGCGAATGTGGGTCCAAGGTCAGCGCATCGCCCTGGCTAGTCCAGCGCAATACATTTTCTGCCATTGCAGAACTGGCGACCGTCAGCGCCAGGGTTGAAACGGTAAGCAATTTGGTGAATAGCATTTCTTCCTCCTTGAGTGCGTGGGCATCTCGTCATTCTGAACAGCGCGCCCCAGGCAGGAAGCTTACTACAAAAACGACATTGGTAAAGGGCCTGTTTCGACTATTGTAACCTGATCAAAAATTTAAGTGGTCGGCCACTGCGTCTGATTTGAGGGCACGCATGTTCCTCAATGACCTAAATTTAGCTCTGGATACCCATACATTCCCTAAGCGTGTGGCTTATAGTCAGTCCACTGCAGCAGTTCCCACTCGCGGCATATTTGGTCCAAGTTGACAGGGTTTGGACTGAGTATTAGATTATTTAGGTACCAGTTTTTACCTGGCCGCGGTCTTCTGATACTTGCATTTAAACAAGAAGGCTTTCGAACACCTAGAAAGCCCCTGAAAGCCCACAACGATTCATATCGCAGAGTTTATCACAAATCCTGATACTTAGGCTGTAAATGCAACTTAAAGGCCCGTAGACCACTCATTGGTCACCTTACAGAAGTCAGGCAAAACAAGAAAAACAGCAATCGGCCCTTTACACCTCTCTTTTAAGGCTCAATCTTGAGCGAGGGTATCGGGGTCTCTTTTGCTACCATGGGACCCACCAAATAGGTAATTATTTGTATTGTAAAATATAGTGTAAACACAATCCAAAATAGGAAAAAATAACCTGATTTTAATATATTTAATATATATAACAGCGATATAACACAAATAAAAGCCTGTATTGGATTATAGCAAATTTGCTCACTAACCGGTGACCATAGTTTACTCATGGGTACCCGTATACATCTCTATTTCAGCATTGGTAGCCTACCGTCTAAGTGATACCCCTATTCGGACTGGACTATTGTTTTGCCGTAAGCCTGTGTGTTGGTGTGCCCGAAGCGTCACGGGCTTCGCTCAGCGACCGAAGCCAACGGGAGTAAGGACATGGAAATTGATATATCTACATTGGACACAGCGGGCCGAGATGATCTCTGGGCTCGTTGTAAAGTACCTGAATGGAGAGCGTTTTATCATACGGCGAGGCTACAAAACCACCCTGCACGGCTCAAGCTCGTTTTATCTGACAGTGCCGAAGTGGCACTTCTGGTTGAAGTGGTTCTGGACTAACGCTTGGATGTAAGAAAATTTCTGGAAGGCCAGCCCGCGACTAAACTTAAGCATCGTCCTTTCTCGTCGTCGGAACGGTAGTTGCGAGTTTTCAGCTCTGTTGTTGCCAAGCAGCCTGTTTCTTGGCGTTTAGCATTTCCCGTTATCAACATTGGAAAATAGAGGACACATTGCAATACGAAGAAACCACACAGTGCGTTGGGCTATCGCCCGCCAGCTCCTGAAACCATCATACCACTGGATCAGAGGCCAATCATGCACT
>ENA-OWPI01001767-OWPI01001767.1-marine-metagenome-genome-assembly--contig:-NODE-1767-length-22615-cov-4.185864_pt1 | contig 22615 bp, 23 predicted proteins | sample MGYA00238138_ERZ651775 | MGnify/ENA primary metagenome ERZ651775 (study PRJEB26906, sample SAMN06265043) | marine metagenome | isolation source: Helgoland LTER site | place: Germany:Helgoland, sampling...
CTGAGCTTCGGGTGTCAACGCGCCTAGCTGTGTTGCATCGTAGGGCTGCCGATACTTTTCGGTCATGCCACGCCCCCCTTTGACCTTCACCTCCAGATAACAAAGGTCAGCGTCAACATAGCGTCTGACCCTGACCTTAAACCCCTTTCGCAGGCCTTGGTGGTGCTCGAAATATGCGCTGCGCTGCAGGTCATCAAAGTAACGGGTGTCATAGGTGAACGCGCGTTGTTCTTTAATTTTCAAAACATCAAAATGGGCAGACAGCGTTGATACGCTGTTTGCCAAAGAAGTTTGGGAAATTACGTATTTGTTGTCGATCCGACTAAGCATCTCTGCCTTTTCATTCAAAGCGTCCAAGCTGATGGGGTCAAAACATTTTGTCAGCCATTGCAGATCAAATTGGGGGTCATGTTTGGACATGCTATTCATCCTTTTGCGCGGTAAAAGACGTTGATACGGGCGAGATCATTGACGTAATTCATCTCGATGACCTGAAAATTCATAACTTCAACGCCAAGTCTGGCTGAGAGCTCTTGCCGCATCTTCTCGGTATCGGCGAGCATATGGGCGTCTATCCTATCCAAGGTCAGCTTCGTACTGGCAGCGGATTGCAGGATGCCTGGATGATCCAAGGCCCACGCGCCAAACAGAACGAATGTCACGATGATCAAGACAAATCCCAAACCGGTCCCAAGCACGGAACAAATGACCGCAACAGCGATTGCACCAAAAAAATAGCTGATCTCAATTTTTGAAATTTGCTCTGAGCGCAAACTGAACAACGCGAGAATTGCAAATAGTCCGAACCCCGCCGCGATACTGAACTCGACGCTTGAGAGGATTGTCAGAACAGAAAAGGCAAAGATGTTGAACATTGAGGCCGTTGTCGCAAGTTCTTTGTCGCGGTAGCGGCGATAATACATACCGAACATGAGCAAAACCATTGCGACAGTGTTGATCGCGAAACGAGCGGCAAGTTCCCAGAGCGGGTCGGCCCAATTGATAGAAGACATTGAAAATTCCCTTTTTGTGGATATTGGCTGAAAATTGACAGCCTCTAAGATGTCCCATGTCCCATGTCCCATGTCACTGTCATGCCTGAGCTGTCTGGGAAGCCGACCTGTGTCTGGCGAGTTTTCAGACCTTAGGCCAAGCCCCTACTTCCGCCAGATGGCGTAGTTGCCCCAACCAATAGACAAATAACCGCTGTTTGCAGCTCGGCAGAAACATGACGGGATGGGCTCGGAACCGAGATGAGCTGCGCCAATGTCCATTTCAAAGGCAGTCAGTCGTGTCACTTGATAATCGGCGTGCCCAATCACAGTCGCCTTGATTTCAGAGTGTGATTGCCAGTTTCACCGATCGACCACCTCCCAAAGTTCATTTTCAGGTTGCGGATGCGCCACCCCATTTATCCGGTTGTCGAAGGCGAGCAGTTCGCCGGCCTCATATCGCAATTTCAGCTGATAGATAGGGTTTCGCACACGTGCGCAAAAAAAGCGCGGTAGGCTTTGTAGGCGCGAGCCTGAACGCTCATGGGATGCGTGGATACCGGTGCCATGGTTTTTGCCGAGGCGGGGCTTTTGGCCAAGACGCTTGCCACCGTTCATTTCGAGGCGTTGCAAAGCTATCGTGAAGCCTATGCCGACCCGCTGAGAGTTCCCCCTATTGGTGGACAGCTTGGCTGGCCCGAATGGACATCGGTGCGCTTGTTTGACGCCACCTCAGAATGACTTAGTCCGAATACTATCCCTATCTGTGGCTGTTACAGACCAAGCGCCTTTTGCAGAACTCAACCTATCGGATCAGCGAGATTAGGAGCTTTCGCGGGTTCAACAACCCCGAAAGCTTGGCGCGTGCTTATAAGAAGCAGTTCGTCCTAACTGCTTCGGACGCACGGGAACCGCAGCTTTAGGCATCAATCGGACCATTTTTTAACCTGCTAGTTAAGGAAAAAACGGCTCTTTCCGGAAACCCCCCTTGTGGTTCAATCACATGGCCGTTCAGGGCTGTCGTTTCTGGGATCATCCGGACTTTAGTAACAAGCTCACGTAGCAGAACAATCGCCTCGGACTTGGCGGTTGCACGGTTCGGGCTGCCGGCAAGAACGTTAATCTTGGCGCCGAAGACCAGTTGGCTCTTTGGGCAAATCTGGCGCCTGCTTCGACATTCGATCGGTTGGGTTGCAGTGCGCTTAGGACTTGGCGTGCAAGTGGGTTAGCAGGTGGTGAAATTTTTCACCTTGTACAGCTACATGGCCGCGTAGTTCATCGGCGGCGCTTGTACTGTCGCCGGCGGACAAAGCTGAAACGATGGCTTCGTGTTCGGACATAGATTGCTCCAGCCGTCCGCGCAGGTGAAGTTGCATGCGGCGGTATGGCTTTAGGCGCTTTTGGAGCTTGATCGCCAATCCCTGCAAGTAGCTGCTTTTTGCGGCTTCATAGATTAGGTGATGAAACTTTTCGTTGTAGCCATAGTAGCGGTCGGCGTCGTTTTTGACGACCGCTTGCTTGCAAAGGTCGTTGACCTGCTTGAGAGCATCTAGCTCGGGCTCGGTGATCCGTTTTGCGGTAAGATGTCCACAAGAGGCTTCTAGTTCTGCCATCGCCTCGAACATTTGCACCAGCTCTAGCGGGCCAGGTTCGACCACAAAAACGCCGCGGCGAGGGCGGTGCTCCACCAGACCAGTCGACGCCAGTTTTTGGAATGCTTCTCGAATCGGTGTCCGCGAGACGCCGAAATGATCTGCCAAACGAATTTCGTCCAGACGTTCGCCGTTGGCGAAACTGCCTGTCACGATCATCTGTTCAAGATCGTCAAGTATATGATCCGCGCGGCGATTTTCCATAATTCTCTTATCTGATAGCGGTAGCATAAAATCAATATAGGACATATTGTATACAAGAAACTTGACATGGGATGCAATAATCTAAAAGCTTTGGCGATTAGCCACCGACGGAGGTTCGGTTTGGCGTCCTAGGGAGGGTACAATGAAATATAAGCTTTATGCCGCAGCGGCGGCGATTACGTTATTTGCAGGTGCTGTTTCCGCAGAGGAATTGCGCTTGTCCCACCAGTGGGCTGAAGGCGATGTGCGCCATCAGGTTGCTCAAATGGTTGCCGATGACGTCGCGGCGGCGGGTGTCGATCTGACGATCCAGATTTTCCCGAACCAGACACTGTTTAAGGCGCGTGAGCAATATACACCGTTGAGCCGTGGCCAGTTGGACATGACGGTCTTGCCGCTGTCTTACGCAGGCGGTCAGCAACCAGCTTATAACCTGACGCTGATGCCGGGCCTTGTGAAAAACCACGACCACGGTGACCGTCTGTCTCATTCGCCTTTCATGGCCGAAATTGAAAACATAATGGCTGGTGATGACGTGATGGTTCTCGTCCACGGTTATCTGGCCGGTGGTTTTGGCTCTAACAAGGGCTGCATCACCAAACCAGAAGACGTGGCAGGCGTTACAATCCGTGCGGCTGGTAAATCATTTGAAGAAATGCTTGCATCTGCGGGCGCATCGATTTCCTCAATGGCGTCATCTGAGATTTACCCCGCATTGCAGTCGGGCGTTCTGGATGCGACCAATACCTCTTCCGAGAGCTTCGTCAGCTACCGCCTTTACGAGCAGCTCAAGTGCTATACGCCTGCAGGCGATTATGCGCTGTGGTTCATGTATCAGCCATTGCTGATGAACAAGGCAACTTTTGACGGCCTGAATGCGGACCAACAGGCGGCGTTGCGTGCAGCTGGCGAAAAGGCGCAAGCATTCTATCTTGAGCAAGCAAAACTGGGTGATGCGGTTGCGGCCAAGGCGTTTAGCGACGCTGGTGTGGAGCTGGCAGAGATGACCGAAGCCGACTTTAACGCTTGGCGCGATGTTGCCGCGATGTCTTCGTATCCAGCATTTGTTGCTGAAACGCCTGATGGCCAGCGGCTGCTCGATATGGCGCTCTCCGTCGAGTAATCCTCACGACGCGTCCGCTGGATCATCTGGCGGGCGCGGACACAACTCAATTTGAAAGTTTGCCTCGTGGATAGCCCCGCTTTTTCAACGCCGCCTGTTGTCCGCTTTATCGGATTGATATCAACGGTTAGTGGCGTCATGGCGTCATTTATGATCCTCGCCTCCGTGCTGATCACCTGTCAGATGATTTTTATCCGTGCGGTGTTGGGTCAATCGACGATCTGGCAAACGGAGGCTGTCATCTATCTGATGATCGGTGCGACGATGATCGGGCTTGCCTATGTGCAAAAGCTTAAAGGTCATGTTGGCGTTGATCTCATCCCGACGATGCTCGGCCCAAAGGGGCGACGCATCATGGCGATCTTTACGCTATTTTTGACGGCGATGATGATGGCCCTGATGCTTTATTATGCCTACGACATGTGGCACTTCGCGTGGAAACGCGGCTGGAAATCCGAAACCGTTTGGGCTGTTCCGCTGTGGATTCCCTATTTGGTCATGCCCGTTGGCTTTGGGCTTTTCCTTTTACAACTCGCCGCTGACCTCTGGATGGTTTTGCGAGGCGAAGACATCGGCGCTGCCGAAGATCGGGGGTATTGATGGATCCGCTTGTTGTTGGTGGCCTCGTCGCCCTTTGCACCGTTGTGGTGCTGTTTTCAGGCGTTTCGGTGGCAACAGGCCTGTTGATCGTCGCGACAGGGTTCCTTTTTGTGTTTGATGGCGCCCGCTCGCTCGTGGCCTTGCCTGAGCTGATGTATGGCGAGTTGAACAGCTTTGCTCTTTTGTCGATCCCGATGTTCATCATCATGGGGGCTGCGATTTCGTCGACGCGGGCAGGGCCCGACCTTTATGAAGCGCTTGAGCGCTGGTTGACCAAAGTGCCGGGTGGATTGGTTGTTTCCAACCTTGGAGCTTGCGCGCTCTTTGCCGCGATGTCGGGGTCAAGTCCCGCCACATGCGCGGCTATCGGCAAGATGGGCATCCCAGAGATGCGCAAGCGCGGCTATCCCGATGAAGTCGCCGCAGGGTCCATCGCGGCAGGTGGTACGCTTGGCATTCTGATCCCGCCGTCTGTCACCATGATCGTTTACGGCATTGCCACTGAAACAAGCATTGGGCGGTTGTTTCTTGCGGGCGTCATTCCAGGCCTCCTGCTTGTGTCGCTGTTTATCGCATGGGCGATCTACGACACATGGCGGCGCGGCGCGGCTGGTGTGGCCCTGTCGGGTATCAACTATAGCTGGGCAGAACGGTTCGAGGTTCTTCCGCGCGTCCTGCCGTTTGTCGGGATCATCATTGGCGTGCTCTATGCCCTTTATGGTGGGATCGCGACGCCGTCTGAAACGGCTGCGGTCGGCGCGTTGCTTTGCATTGTCGTCGCGATGATTGTTTACCGGCTGTACCAACCATCAGCACTTTGGGCTGTGTTGCGCGATGCCACCAAGGAATCCGTGATGATCCTTTTCATCATTGGGGCCGCGGGGGTGTTTTCCTTCATGCTTTCATCGCTGTTTGTGACCCAATCGGTCGCAAGTTGGATCGCAGACCTTGACGTCAATCGCTGGGTTCTGATGGGTATTATCAACCTGTTCCTACTGGTTGCGGGTTTCTTCTTGCCACCTGTGGCGGTGATTTTGATGTCCGCTCCGATCCTATTGCCGATCATCACAACGGCTGGTTTTGATCCGATCTGGTTTGCAGTCATCCTGACGATCAATATGGAAATCGGTCTGATCACACCGCCTGTGGGCCTTAACCTCTATGTCATCAACGGTATCGCGCCTGACATTTCGCTCAAGAAAATTCTTGTCGGATCGATGCCTTTCGTGGGCTGTATGGTGCTTGCGATTGTGATCCTTTGCGCATTTCCAAGTCTGGCGACTTGGCTTCCTAATTATCTAATGGGACCAGCCCTGTGAGCCTACTTGCCGATCTTCTTTCAACACTGATCGACCGCAGGCTCCCTGTTTTGGGGGGCGTGCGGGCTGATGATCGCTCAACGGAAATGCTTTGCAGAGACCTGATTGGCACCCTCGGCGAGGTGACGGGATATGCCGTGGCACGTCAGATTATTGATCGTTATGAGGCAATGAAAGATAGCGAAAAACACGCGTTTTTCCGGTTTCTTAACAATGAAATGGATATCGACACGGATGTCGTCATGGCTGCTACGACCGCATATGCTGCTGACGGGTCAGTCGTCAACTTTCGGCGGTTGATGAAAGCCGCCGAAGCACCACGTCAGGAACTCGCGCGCCGCCTCAATCAGGTGCCCGGCGCGACCGCGCGGATTGTCGCGATGCGCAACGACCTCTTGCGGTTTATGAAGACGGACACCGAGCTGGCAAAGTTGGATGCTGATTTACAGCACTTGCTATCGAGCTGGTTCAATCGCGGATTTCTGGTTTTGCGCCCGATCAACTGGGAAAGCCCCGCGCATATTTTGGAAAAGATCATTGCATACGAGGCCGTACACGCGATTGACAGTTGGGATGATCTGCGCCGAAGATTGCAACCAACCGACCGCCGTTGCTTTGGGTTCTTTCACCCAGCGATGCCAGATGAGCCGCTGATTTTTGTCGAAGTTGCGCTGACAAAGGGTATCCCCGGTTCAATTCAGTCGGTATTATCCGAGAAGCGCGCACCGCTTTCCCCGACTCAGGCAGATACGGCTGTCTTCTATTCGATTTCGAACTGTCAGGCGGGGTTGGCGGGCATATCTTTTGGTAACTCTTTGATCAAACAGGTTGTGGGTGACCTGAGCAGCGCCTTGCCACAAATAGATACTTTCGTGACGCTTTCCCCGATCCCCGGATTGATGCGGTGGTTGACGGACAAGAAAATTGCAGACCGCGTCGACGATCCAGACATCCTGCGCGCGCTTGCCACGCATTACCTGCTCGAAGCGAAACGTGACGACGGCCTCCCCCGCGACGCGGTCGCGCGGTTCCATCTGAACAACGGTGCCTCGGTTCATGAGGTCCATGCTGGTGCCGATCTATCCGACAACGGGCGGGCCCAATCTGGAGGGGCGATGGTGAATTACCTTTACGATTTGGGTCGTATAACCGAGAACCACGAAGCCTTTGCAACAAGCCAAAAAGTGGCGTCCTCTGCGGCATTGCGCACGCTTGCCCGCAAGACGTTAACTGTCGCCGCCTGATACTCTGGAAAGTCCAATGACCAATTTACTTTATGATACATTGTTTGGGCGGCATGCTGGAAAATCCACGCCGTTTCTGCATTTGCCAGACGGGACAACGCTGACCCATGATCATTTCCTGCGTATGGCGGCTCGATATGCGCATGCGATGACTGAACTGGGGTTAGTCGCGGGCGACAGGCTTGCGGCGCAAATCGAAAAATCCCCCGAAGCTTTGGCTGTCTATGCTGCTTGCGCCCAAACGGGCGTGATTTTCTTGCCGTTGAACACTGGCTATACAGCCGCTGAACTTGACTATTTTATCGGCAACTCCGGAGCAAAGCTTGTGCTTGCGACGCGGCGTGCAGAAGAAGCGCTTTCGCCAATTGCTGCCATTTATGATGCGATATTGCGCACGTTGAACCCCGATGGCAGCGGGAGTTTCCCTGAGCTTGCGGCGAGCCAGTCCGATGTGTTCGAGACCGTGAGCCGTGCGCCCGACGATCTTGCGGCTTTCCTCTACACTTCGGGCACAACGGGCCGTTCTAAGGGAGCGATGCTCACACAGGCCAACCTTGTTTCGAACGCACAAACGCTCGCCGATTATTGGCAGTTTACGTCTGGGGATGTACTGTTGCACGCCTTGCCGATTTTCCACACGCATGGGTTATTTGTCGCCAGTAACGTGACACTCATTGCGGGCGGCGCGATGATCTTCCTGCCAAAGCTGGATATGGATCAGATGATCGGCTTTATGCCGCAGGCCACCACGATGATGGGTGTGCCGACGTTTTATACGCGGCTTTTGGATGATAACCGATTTACCGCCGAGCTTGCGGCGCACATGCGGTTGTTCGTATCTGGGTCCGCACCCTTGCTGGCCGAAACCCATGTGCGGTTCGAAGAACGCACCGGTCACCGTATCCTTGAACGGTATGGGATGACCGAAACGAATATGAACACCTCCAACCCCTATGATGGCGAGCGTCGTGCAGGCACTGTTGGTTTTCCATTGCCGGGAGTTGAGTTGAAAGTCACCGATCCCGCAACGGGTGAGAGTGTGGCCGCTGGTGAGATTGGTCAGATCGAAGTGCGCGGACCAAACGTGTTTGAGGGCTACTGGCAGATGCCCGAAAAGACGGCCGAAGAATTGCGGGCTGACGGGTTCTTTATCACGGGTGACTTAGGGCTGATTGATGAGGATGGTTATGTTACGATCGTTGGCCGCAACAAGGATCTGATCATTTCGGGTGGTTACAATATCTATCCCAAAGAGATTGAGCTCATCCTTGACGATCAACCGGGTGTCTTGGAAAGCGCAGTGATCGGCGTGCCGCATCCTGATTTTGGAGAAAGTGTCGTGGGGCTGCTGGTGGCAGAACCTGATGCGACCTTGTCAACCGAGGCCGTGATGGCGGCGTTGGGTAAACAGCTTGCACGGTTCAAACAGCCAAAAATGCTGATTGTGATGTCGGAATTCCCGCGAAACACCATGGGGAAACTGCAAAAGAATATCTTGCGCGAACAGTTCGCCGATACGTTTAGTCCACCTAAATTCTGATTGAGACATAGGAAGTCAACAATGGCACTCACGGCAATAATCGAAGCACATGGCGGACCAGAGCAGTTTAAGCTGGTGGACCTAGACGTAGGACAGCCCGGCCATGGCGAGGTTCGGATTGTACAGAAAGCAGTAGGTCTCAATTTCATCGACGTCTATCAGCGCACGGGTCTTTACCCCATGCAATTGCCCCACGCGATGGGCATGGAGGCCGCGGGCATTGTGGATGCAATCGGCGAAGGCGTGACCCATCTTAAAGTTGGAGACCGTGTTGCCTATGCCTCACAGCCACCCGGTTCTTATGCTGAGGCACGTGTGATGCCAGCCGCACAGGTTTGCCCGCTGCCTGACGGTATCTCGTTTGAAGAAGGTGCCGCGATGATGCTGAAAGGCATGACCGTGGAATATCTTTTCCACCGCACCACGCCATTGAAGTCTGGCGACACCGTGTTGTTTCATGCTGCGGCTGGCGGGGTCGGTCTGTTGGCATGCCAATGGGCGCGTTCGGAAGGAATAACTTTGATCGGCACGGCTGGATCAGAAGAGAAATGCCAGCTTGCCGTCATGCATGGCGCCACCCATTGCATCAACTACCGGAATGCCGATTGGGTGGACCAAGTTCGCAGCCTCACAGGTGGCAAGGGCGTTGATGTCGTCATGGACGCTGTTGGCAAAGATACTTTTGAAGGCTCGCTGAATTCGCTTAAGCCGCTGGGCATGATGATCAGTTTCGGCAATGCGTCGGGCCCAGTTCCGCCCTTGGATATCGGAATCCTTGGCAAGAAGGGATCACTCAAGATTACACGTCCAACTGTATTCACACATATTGGCGACCATGCGACCTGTCAGGCGATGGCAAAGCGGTTGGGCGAGAAGGTTCTTTCTGGCGACGTGAAGATTTTCATCGGCCAGCGGTTTGCTCTCAAGGATGTGGCTAAAGCGCATGAAGCCCTAGAAGCACGTACGACTACAGGCAGCACGATTTTGGAAATCTAAAATTCCGCAACCTAAGGCGTCGGGCGTAAATTCAGAAGTGCGCGGGATTAACTGGTTGCAATTTGGGTCTAAAGACGGAACCTATTGAGCTTCAACGTAACCACAAAACCGAGCATTGAATGATCGATATTTTAGAAGGCCTCAAGGCGGCGTTTTGGCTTGTCGTAAGCTTTGATGCCGAGCTTTGGGAGATCAGCCTTCGGTCTTTGCGCGTAACGTTGACAGCCTTGGTTATCGCGAGTTTGATCGCTATTCCACTGGGCACATATCTTGCTGTGCAACGGTTTCGTTATCGGCGGTTTATAATCTCTTTGATCAATGCGCTTATGGGGCTTCCGCCTGTAGTGATCGGGTTGATCGTCTATATCTTGCTTTCGCGTTCGGGGCCTTTTGGTGTGTTGAACCTCTTGTTCACGCCAACCGCGATGATCATCGCGCAGGTCATTATTATTACGCCCGTCATCGCGTCGATTGCCCATCAGGCGATGCGCGAACTTTGGGCGGAATATCATGATCTTCTGATCTCGCTGAACACGACGAAGTGGCAGCGCATCGTGACGCTCATCCGCGACGGGCGGCGCAATCTTTTGACGGCCGCACTTGCAGGGTTTGGTCGGGCGATTGGCGAGGTCGGGGCGATTATGATTGTGGGCGGGAACATTGATCATGTGACCCGCGTTTTGACGACCGCGATTGCGCTTGAGACGGGGAAGGGTGATTTCGCGCTGGCATTGGGGCTTGGATTTGTTCTGATCGGTATTGCGATTGTCGTGAACCTCGCGATCCATACGCTGTCCCGCACTGAACGGGAGGGACGGTGGTGAGTGCAATGTTTCCATTAAAGTTGCACCAAGTTCTTGTGCGCAGGCGCGGAAAAACTGTGATTGGGCCCGTCGATTTAGAGCTAGGTCCGCAGGGCGCGACAATGATTGTCGGACCAAATGGATCAGGCAAAACCACGCTTTTGCGTGTGATGCATGGGATCGAACGGATCAGTAGCGGATCGGTTCAGTGGGAGGATGATGATCCTGCTAAACATGCGTTCGTTTTCCAGTCACCTGTTGTCTTGCGGCGCACGGTGGTGCAAAATTTGGCCTATCCTTTGGAACTTTTGAAGTTGCCCAAGCTCACCGTTAAAACCTCCGTAGCGGAGTGGCTTGGCCGGATTGGGTTGCAAGGCAAGGCGGATATGTCGGCCACACGCTTGTCTGGCGGTGAGCGTCAGAAATTGGCGATTGCACGTGCGCTTATTCGTAAGCCTGATGTGCTGTTTCTCGATGAACCTTGTGCCAATCTTGACGGACACGCTACCCGCGAAATCGAGGCGATCTTGCAGGAGGCGACAGCTGCGGGAACCCGGCTGGTAATGGCTACACATGACATGGGTCAAGCGCGCAGACTTGCGCATGATTTGGTGTTTATGCTAAATGGAAAAATACACGAGACAGGCGGCGCAGATTCGATTTTTGAATGTCCAAAAACGAAGGAACTGACCGCATTTCTGAATGGGGATATTGTCGTATGAAAAAGCTAATGGTGACTGCTGCTGCAGTGTTGTGGTCGCAATGTGCTATGGCTGACGAGATGCGTCTAGCAGTGACGACCTCGTTCGACAATTCGGGTCTGTCAGAGGTTTTGCTGCCGGCGATTAAGGCTGACCTTGATATTGATTTGCAGCTTTTGGTGGTGGGAACAGGGCAGGCCTTAAAGCTTGGCGAGTCGGGCGATGTCGACGCTGTTTTGGTGCACTCCAAGGCCGCTGAAGACACCTTTGTCGCGGCAGGCCATGGCACACACCGTCGTGAAATCATGTATAACGATTTTGTCTTGATCGGACCTAAAGCGGATGGAGCAGATACGGCGAATGCGACGAGCGCTGCCGATGCATTCGCGCGTGTTGCGAGCGCTGAGGCAGCGTTTGTCAGCCGCGGCGACGATAGCGGCACCCATAAAGCAGAACTTGGGATTTGGTCCTCAGCGGGTCTTGAAGTAGGTGGTTTTGGGTCATGGTATCACGCGGTTGGGGCTGGCATGGGCGCTGCACTCAATACGGCGGCGGGTCTCGACGCCTATATCTTTGCGGATCGCGCAAGTTGGTTGAATTTCGGCAACAAAAGCGGCCTTGCGCTGACCTATTCAGGGGATCCTGCCTTGTTTAACCAATATGCGTTCTTGCCTGTTGATCCCGCGAAAAACGCCAATATCCGAAACGACTTGGCGATGAAACTTGAAGGCTGGCTCACCAGTCGGCGCGCGGCTGACCTCATCAATGGCTATGAGATCAACGGCGAGCCGTTGTTTGTTTTCAATGCGGTAGCGCAGTAATCAGTGGTGGTGCGGCTCGTCATCCAGATGGCCGTGCACCGCGAATTGCATGATGTCAGCGTCTTGTGATTCAATCATCCGGTAACTCTCGCGGACACCAGCGGGGGTTAACTCGCGGGTCACCGTGAGAAGGGTATTGGGTGCATGATCGATACAGAGCTCGGCCATCTGGTCGAGTTCCTCATATGCGGTGCCTAACGCCGCCTCGACCGACGGTGCACCATAAATATCGACGAAGTGTTGCGCCAATAGCTGTGCGATGGTTTCGCGTTCTTGCGGCTCGATTTGGGTGACGGCGACGCAGCTCACGCGCCCGAATGTCTCGGTGCCCATCCAGCCGTTTGTGAAGGCTTGACGCGCCTTGCCGACAAGATCAGCCTCGCCCCAGTTGGAGAACTCAAAGCCGCCAGAAATGCACCATTCGCCAGTGCGCGCGGGGTTGTGAAATACCCTTTGGTCGCTTTCGTCAAAGTGGATTGCGCGGGCAAGTTTCATACGGGCCTCGTGAGGATTGCAGTGAGAGGGATTAGCGTCGTATTCCCTGCGACTTTTAACAAAAGCCCCATGGATTCGTCCACGCCGAGATAAGTGCCAGTTTGCCCTGCGGCAGTGATCTCGCCTGACAAGCCATGGGCCAGTCCGACCCATTCGCGGTGCAGGCTTTTGGTGCCACCGTCGGCCCAAGCGTTGATGCCAACGAGTGTGTGGCGCACCCATGCTTCGAGCAGTTCGACGGCACTCACCTCAGCACATCCTTCGGCATAGAGGGCTGTCATCTCTGGCGTGAGGCCCATTTCGTCGCTGGCAGGCCAAAGCGAGAGCGTGAGGTCAATCACGAGCCAATCAGCCATGTCGTCGATGGGGTCAGACGCTGCAATACGCAATGCGCCGCAGATGCCGCCGTTGACATAGATCGTGCCGTCCCACCCCAGATAAACGCCGACTTCTGGCGGTGCCAAGGCGCCAAGTGCGTTTTGGATGCCAACGCCGCAGATGGGCAGCATTGCAGCCGCTTGCGCAAGCGGCACGTCGGGGGCAAAGACGATGGCCGCACGCAATGTGTCCGCGGCCAGATCGTGGATCACGAGCCCTGCGTCGCAGCCCTCAGTCGCGGCGGCAATCGCCAAGGCAAAGGGATCACCGCCCTGCGCGTCTTGCGCCGAGAATAGGGGAGGCAGCGTGACGGACGTCATGCATGCCCCTTCGCGATGAGGTCTTTGGCCACAGCGCGGAAAACTTTCGCCTGTGGGCTGTCGGGCTTGGAGACAACGATTGGCGCGCCACCGTCAGCGGCTAACCGGATATCCATATGCAACGGAATTTCCGCGAGCAATGGCACGCCCAGCTTTTTGGCCTCTGTTGCAACCCCACCATGTCCAAACATGTGCTCTTCGTGTCCACATTTCGAGCAGATATGCGTCGACATGTTTTCGATCATACCAATGATGGGTGTGCCAAGCTGGTTGAACATATCAATTCCTTTGCGGGCGTCGAGAAGTGCTATGTCTTGTGGCGTCGAGACGATGATCGCGCCGTTCAGGTCGGTCTTTTGAGCAAGTGTCATTTGCACGTCGCCCGTGCCCGGAGGAAGATCGACGATCAGCACGTCAAGCGCGCCCCATTGCACTTGGCTCAGCATTTGCTGCAAGGCCCCCATGAGCATCGGGCCGCGCCAGACCACGGCTTGATCTTCGTTGGTCATCAGGCCGAGCGACATCATGGTCACGCCAAAGTTGCGCATCGGCAGGATGATTTTGCCATCAGGAGAGGCGGGACGTCCCGAGACGCCGAGCATGCGCGGCTGAGATGGGCCGTAGACGTCTGCATCCAGTAGGCCAACGCGTCGCCCTTCGGCGGCAAGCGCGCAAGCGAGGTTGGACGCAACGGTTGATTTGCCCACGCCGCCCTTGCCAGAGGCTACGGCGATGATCCGGTCAACGCCCGGAATTTTCTGTGGGCCAGTGGGTTCGGATTTACGCGATGGTTTGAGGTCGGGTGGCGCCTTTGTCGTTGTATGTGCAGTTAGAATGATGGCGACGGTTGTAACACCGTCCAGCGCTTTGATCTGCGCCTCTGCATCGTCCTTAAGTGCAGTATATGCTGCGGCGTGGCTGCCGCTTACTTCCATTACAAAGCGCACTGCGCCGTCAGTGACCGTCAGCGCCTTGACGATACCAGCCTCAACAATCGACGACCCGCTGATGGGGTCTTTGACGCCCGCGAGGACGCCAAGCACGGATTCTCTGGTCGCGGTCACGTTATGATTGCCCTTCGATTGCGCCTGTCACGACGTGTTCCATTTCCAGTTCGTCGATTGTCAGAACCATTTTCGCCTCGAACTTACGGCCCGATGTGTCGCCTGCGTTGCGCAAAGCTTCTTCAATGGCTTGCTGGGATGTGACCCCAACCTGTTTAAGGAATTTACGCATCGACATATTAAAGTCTTCGCTCATTTTCGTGTCTCCGTGATTTTGGGATGTGGGCAACTCAGGCCTTAATGATCTTTGCGTTTTGACAGATAATCATCTGTTGATCGCGGACGCGGGCGTTCGCCGCCAGCAAACGGGTTATTCTCCGAGTGATACTGCGCATTGATCCGGCACCCGTCACACATCTGGATCATTCGTACCGCCTTTGGATTGGCAAACATGGCGTGATTGCCTGCGAGCTTTTCCATGATTTTTTCGACGGTAGATTTCACCCCAAACAAGGTGCCGCATTCGACGCAGGCAAAGGGTTCCTCTTCGTTGAGGATTGATTGGGTGAAGGCTGCGTCGGTCAGGTCAAGTTGCGGCGCAAGCGTGATTGCCTTTTCGGGGCAGACGTTCGTGCAGAGTCCACATTGCAAGCAGGCGTCTTCTTGGAACCGCAGTTGCGGCAGATCGGGGTTATCGCCAAGCGCACCAGAGGGGCAAAGCGAGACGCAAGCCAAGCACAGCGTGCAGGCGTCAGTGTCGACGATCACTGCGCCGTAAGGCGCGCCTTGTGGAAGGGCGATGTTTTCGACGTCTGGGTTGAGCGCCTTGGCGGCCAAGCGGGCGACTTGCCGCCGCGTGCCCAGCGGCAAGATAGGGGTCGCAAGTGCCTTGGTTGGAGCCTTATCAAAAAGGTGATCGGAGAGCGCGTCAGGATCAGCAATATCAAGAAGCGTGACTTTGTCGGCTGAGATCGCATCTGCCAGTGCAAGCTGTGGATCAAGTGCGTCGCGTTCGGTTTTTGGACCGAGCAAAATATCGACGTGGGCAAAGCCAGAGGCCAGAGCTGCCAGCATTTCAGCGTGACCAAAGCCAGACAATGCGCTGACCTCCATCGGGATCACATGGGCAGGCAGACCGCGCCCGTGACGTGCGGCAAGACCAATCATCTGCGCGCCGTGGTCGTCGTGGACCAAAATCGTCGCATCCTTACCGCCTGCTTCGCGGTAGGTAGACGCTAATGTATTGATGCGGCGGAATGTGTGATCAGGCGAGGGCATATCGTAGGTGATTGCACCCGAGGGGCAGACGGCGGCGCATGACCCGCACCCTGCGCAGATCATCGGATCAATTGTGACGTGCTCGCCCGCGGACAGGATCGCGCCAGTCGGGCAGACATTGAGACAATTCGAGCAGGCCGGTTTTTCAGCGCGCGAGTGGGCGCAAAGGGACGTTTCTAAACGCACAAAAAGCGGCTTCTCGAAGGTGCCAACCATTTGGCTTGCGGCGAAGATTGCGTCGGCCACTGCGGTGGCGCTTTTGGGATCGGCGCGCAGGTATCCATCACGCTTCTGAGGCGCTGCAAATAGGGGCATGTCACCCGTCAGATCAAGGATAATATCGCAATGAGAGATTGCGCCATCGCGGGCATCCGTGAGGGCTGGTGTTCCGCGCCCACCGAGAGTGCTTTGCTGAAACGCGTTGATCTTAATTTCGAATTGCCCAATGGTACCAGATGCTTGGTGTAGATGCCCTACGACAACATCAAACGCTGAGGTAGGCTCCACTACGCTATCTGCCACAAGCAAAACCGTCACAGACAGCGTGTCGGCAAGCTTGTCGGCTGCGGCCATAGCGGCCTCTTGCGGGCCAATGATCAGGCACGTGCCTTCGGACACGACGTCTATGGATTTGTAGGATGGAGCAGGGAGCGCGGCGTCGGCGATTAGTGCCGCCATTTTGGCTGTTGTGGATGCTTTGTCATCTGTCCAGCCCGCGCGGTCACGGATGTCGACAAATTGCGGCTGCTCTGCATCAAGTTCTTCTGCGAGCTCGGAAAAGCGGTGCGCCTCTTGGGCGCAGGCAATTGTGACGTTGCCCGCTTGAATGGCTTTTGCGGCGACGTCTATTTGGGTTGTGCAAAGGCTGGAATAACAGCCAGAGCACGCCGCATCAGTCGCCGCTGACAAGCGAGTGGCATCGACGGTTTGCGAACCAAGACAATCACATAGAAGTAATGTTTTTGACATGCGCTCTCCCGATCTGCCGCTGCACTCTACCGTTGCACAGGTAGTCAGCATTTTTACGGACAGTAAACTTGTTTTTCGATTTGGTAACTGGAATTGACCGTTTGCAAGCGCAGCATTTTGACTATTTTTCAGCACCTTTTGTGGGTTTTGGACTGCCGATTGCCATTAAAATAAGGCTGTAGACCATTTTTCCGCTTTGCAGCAATATTCTTTTTGTACCTTTCGGGAATTTTATTCCTTTGAAATCGCGGCGAACTGGTAAAGAATAGTTACAGAAGCAGCGGATTCGAAGGATCGACGGTTGGCAGTTAAGTACCCTAATTCACAAAGCATCCCTGTAGGGGTTGTGGTGAAGCGCACACCCGGTGTGACGCGCTGGGCTAAGTATGCTTGGCGGGCTTCTGCGATTTTACCTGGCGCGGGCAAGGCTGACTGGAAAGTTTTGCGGACTGAAGGCGACGTGACCGAGTTTCATGCAGCGACCTTGCCATTGACGCTTTATGTGTCGGATGCCGAGGCTTATGCGCATGAGTTGATGACGCGCGAGCCGTCGGTTTACGCTGTGCTGCGCCAGAATGAGGATGCAAATGACCTACCTTGGAAGGTCGCACTTGTCACAGCGTCCCCTTACGAGGCGCAAGACTATTGCGACTCTGCCGAGGAATTGGTCGAGAAAATTCCGATGCCTGATGGGTTGCATGCTTGGATCGCTGATTTCGTCGAAACCTATTACGCGGAAGAAGCATTTGTGAAACGCCGCCGCGATAAGTCGCGGACTGATCGGGTCGAGGATGGCATTGGTGATGAACGGATTAAGCAAGTAAGCGATGTGTATCGCGCACCTCGCCGCAGGGAGGTCATAAATTGAGCGATATACTTCCTTCGTGGTCACGCAGACGTGCCGCTGTTGCTTCTGAAGCGAAAGCCGAAGCCTTGGCTGCTGAGCAGGCTTTGTTGGAAAAAGAGCACGCTGAACTTAGTGAAAAATCTGACGAAGATATTCTGGAAGCTTTGGGCCTACCTGATCCAGACAGCCTTGTGCAAGGCGATGACTTTAAGGTGTTTTTGTCGAAGGCAGTGCCTGCACATTTGCGCAAGCGCGCCTTGCGGACCCTGTGGCGCAGCAACCCAGTTTTGGCCTGCGTTGATGGGCTTAATGACTATGACGACGATTATCTGACGGGCAGTTTTGGCCAAGATCCGATTAAGACGACCTATCAGGTTGGCAAGGGGATGCTAGCTCATTTGCTTGAGGTTGAGCGCCAGAAAGAGGCTGCGTTGACACCCGACGCTATTGAGGAAGTGGTCGCTGAGCCTGAGTGCCAGACACCAGAAGCTGATGCCTATGTCGCCGTTGTCGAGGACGCGCCAGAGCCGATGGAAGAGCCGATGCCAACACCACGACGTATGCAATTTCAATTTGAGGGAGACCTCGCATGAATGTTGTAGCTGCCGTTTCTGAGGTCACCCAAGAAGACCGACTGCGCGCCGATTTGTATAATTACCTAGGGCTGATGCTGGTCGGGCCGCCCGATCAAATGCTTTTGGATCAAACCGCTGTATTAACGGGTGACGACACGCCGCTGGGGCAGGCTATCCAAGGGCTTGCACGGGTGGCGAAAGTGTCAAAGCCTAAGGCCGTGCAAACGGAATATAACGCGCTGTTTATCGGGCTTGGTCGTGGGGAATTGCTCCCCTATGCGAGCTACTATCTTACGGGATTTCTGAACGAAAAACCCTTGGCAAATCTGCGTGCGACAATGGCGAATTTTGGTATGACCCGTGCGGATGACATCTTTGAGCCGGAAGACAACATTGCGTCATTGATGGAAATGATGGCCGGGATGATTGTTGGCCGCTTTGGCCGCACGGCTACTGTCGCCGAGCAAGCCGAGTTCTTTGGAGCGCATATTGGCACTTGGGCGAAACACTATTTTAACGATTTAAAGGCGGCAAAGTCATCGGTGCTTTATGCATCGATTGGCGCAGTTGGTGCCGCCTTTATGGATATTGAGCGCGAAGCATTTCGCATGACGGCAAGCTGACTGGTTTGCCAAGAAACCGGCAAGGATGCTTGCCAAATATGGAAGGGGAGACATCCCATGAGCGATAAGACCGAAGGTACAAGCCGCCGCAATTTCCTAAAGTTGGCAGGCACCGCCGCACCAGCGGCAATTGCAGTTGCGGCAGGTGGCGCCACCCAGGCCGCAGCACAGCCAGTGGATTTGTCATCCGACAAGATGCAAGACACCGAACACACACGGGCCTATCTGGCCAGCGCACGCTTCTAGGGTTTCAATCACACCCTAGTGGGTAAGGTCGTGGATGACCGAACCTCGCGGGTTTCAGAGTTTTTCCAGCATCGCTGGATCAGGGAGGAAGACAATGCTCAGGAAAAAGACCAACGGGTATACACGTAGATCAGGCCGCACGCCGATCTTGGTGAACAAAGCATCAAACGGTATTGACCGTCGCGGTTTCTTGCGCGGCTCGGGGCTTGCGATTGGCGGGCTTGCCGCGATTGCGGCCACGGGTGGCACGGTCACACAGGCGACGGCGCAATCTGCCGCGACGCGCGCAATTGAGACGATCAAATCGGTTTGCACCCACTGTTCAGTCGGCTGTTCGGTTATTGCTGAAGTCGATAATGGCGTTTGGGTTGGACAGGAGCCAGCATGGGATAGCCCGTTTAACCTTGGTGCGCATTGCGCGAAAGGTGCGGCAGTCCGTGAGCACGCCCACGGCGAGCGTCGCCTCAAGTATCCAATGAAAAAAGAAAATGGCGAATGGGTCCGTATCAGCTGGGAACAGGCGATCAACGAGATCGGCGACGGCATGATGAAAATCCGCGAAGAAAGTGGCCCAGATTCCGTTTACTGGCTCGGTTCCGCTAAGAGTAACAACGAGCAGGCCTATCTGTTCCGCAAGTTTGCAGCGTATTGGGGCACAAACAACGTCGACCACCAAGCCCGCATCTGCCACTCAACGACTGTTGCTGGTGTAGCAAACACATGGGGCTACGGCGCCATGACCAACAGCTACAACGACATCCATAACTCCAAGGCGATTTTCCTGATTGGCGGCAACCCAGCCGAGGCGCACCCTGTCTCCTTGCTGCACATGCTCAAGGCCAAGGAAGAGAACAACGCGCCGCTGATCGTCTGTGACCCACGCTTCACACGCACAGCGGCCCATGCTGACGAATACGTCCGCTTCCGCCCCGGCTCTGATGTGGCGCTGGTGTGGGGTATTTTGTGGCATATCTTTGAAAACGGCTGGGAAGATCAAGAGTTCATCCGCACCCGCGTTTGGGGCATGGACGAGATCCGCACCGAAGTGAAAAAGTGGACACCTGAAGAGGTCGAGCGCGTCACAGGTGCGCCTGGCTCTCAGTTGGAGCGCGTTGCCCGCACATTGGCCAACAACCGCCCTGGCACTGTGATTTGGTGTATGGGTGGCACGCAGCACACCAACGGTAACAACAATACCCGCGCCTACTGCATCCTCCAGCTTGCTCTTGGCAACATGGGCACTGCGGGCGGCGGAACTAACATTTTCCGTGGCCACGACAACGTGCAGGGTGCAACCGACCTTGGCGTTCTGGCCGATACATTGCCCGGCTACTACGGCTTGGCGGCTGGCTCATGGGCGCATTGGGCGCGCGTTTGGGAAGAGGATCTCGATTGGCTCAAGGGGCGGTTCTCCCCCGAGCTTGTCGGTGAAACGCCGATGATGAACCTCACCGGTATCCCTGTGAGCCGTTGGATTGACGGCGTGCTGGAGGATGCCGATAACATCGACCAACCTGATAACGTACGGGCAATGGTTTTGTGGGGTCACGCGCCAAACTCGCAGACCCGTCAGAAAGAGATGAAGACGGCGATGGAAAAGCTCGACATGCTTGTCGTGGTCGACCCATATCCGACTGTGTCTGCGGTTCTTCAGGACCGCACCGACGGCGTGTATTTGCTGCCTGCAACGACGCAGTTTGAAACGCGCGGTTCTGTGACTGCGTCCAACCGGTCCCTTCAGTGGCGCGATAAAGTGGTTGAGCCACTCTTTGAATCGCTGCCCGACCATACAATCATTTATAAGTTCGCGACCAAGTTCGGATTTGCCGACCGCATGTTCCGCAACATTGGTATGGACAGCGAAGAAGAGCCAAACATCGAGGATGTCACACGCGAATTCAACCGCGGGATGTGGACAGTTGGCTATACGGGCCAGAGCCCTGAGCGCCTCAAGTTGCACATGGCCAACCAGCACACATTTGATCGCACAACGCTCCGCGCGGTTGGAGGGCCAGCTGATGGCGATTTCTACGGTCTGCCATGGCCATGCTGGGGCACCCCTGAGATGAACCACCCTGGTTCGGCGAACCTTTATGATATGTCGCTGGCGGTCAAAGATGGCGGTTTGCCATTCCGTGCCCGCTACGGTGTAGAGCGCAATGGTGAAAACCTTCTGGCTGAAGGTGTATTTACACCGGGTTCCGAGATCGAGGACGGCTATCCAGAGTTCACCATGCAGATGTTGATCGATCTTGGATGGGATGGTGACCTGACCGCAGAAGAGCGGGCGTCCATCGAAAAAGTTGCGGGTGCGCCTGACAAGCTTGGCGGCGTGAATTGGAAAACCGACCTTTCCGGCGGTATCCAGCGGGTGTCGATTGCCCACGGATGTGCGCCATATGGCAACGCCAAAGCGCGTGCCGTAGTCTGGACCTTCCCTGATCCTGTGCCAATTCACCGCGAGCCGCTTTACACAAACCGTCGCGATCTGGTGGCCGACTATCCAACTTATGAGGATAAGAAGTTCTGGCGCGTCCCAACCATGTATAAGTCCATTCAGGATAAGGATTTCTCAACCGATTATCCGATCATCCTGACGTCTGGCCGATTGGTAGAATATGAAGGGGGCGGCGATGAGACTCGCTCCAACCCTTGGCTTGCCGAATTGCAGCAAGACATGTTCGTCGAGATCAACATACGTGACGCCAATAACTTGGGCGTGCGTGATGGGGCACAAGTCTGGGTCGAAGGCCCAGAGGGCGGCAAGGTCAAGGTGATGGCGATGGTCACTGAACGGGTCGGCGAGGGCGTTGCCTTCATGCCGTTCCACTTTGGTGGTCATATGCAGGGTGAAGACCTGCGGGCCAACTATCCTGCGGGCTCTGATCCGTATGTCCTGGGCGAGGCGTCCAATACGGCGCAGACCTATGGCTACGATGCGGTCACCCAGATGCAGGAGACCAAGACCACTCTCTGCAAAATAGCAAAAGCATAAGGAGGATACAGAATGGCTCGCATGAAGTTCCTGTGTGATGCTGAACGTTGCATCGAGTGCAACGCCTGTGTCACCGCGTGTAAAAACGAACATGAAGTTCCGTGGGGTGTAAACCGCCGCCGTGTCGTCACCATCAATGACGGCAAGCCCGGTGAACGCTCAATCTCGGTGGCTTGTATGCATTGTTCGGATGCACCTTGCATGGCTGTGTGCCCGGTTGACTGTTTCTATCAGTCTGCCGAGGGCGTGGTCCTGCACAACAAAGACCTCTGCATCGGTTGTGGTTACTGTTTCTATGCGTGCCCGTTTGGCGCGCCGCAGTACCCGCAGGTTGGCAACTTCGGCTCACGTGGCAAGATGGACAAATGTACCTTCTGTGCCGGCGGTCCTGAAGAAGCCAACTCCGATATGGAATTCAAGAAATATGGCCGCAACCGTCTGGCCGAGGGCAAATTGCCGCTTTGTGCAGAAATGTGCTCGACCAAGGCATTGCTTGCCGGTGATGGCGACCAGGTGTCGAACATCTACCGCGAGCGTGTGGTTGCTCGCGGCTTCGGTTCCGGCGCATGGGGATGGGGCAAAGCCTATCCCGGTTCCGGTTCTTAAGCAGCGGACCTGAAACAGCCGGGAACCGCACTGCGGTTCCCGGTGATCATATCGAAGATATGGTCATGTCAGTAGATCGGGCGGGGCGGCGAGAAATCGCCGCCCTTATTCCCGATGATTGCAGTACTGCCGGATTGCTCTTTTCCTGAAATTACACCGGCACCGGTTTTGCCGTGCCACACCTTGAAGGGGTGCTTTAGTTCATGACTACGAGAACCATGCGGTTATTCGCGCTGGCGATACTTGTGGGCTTGCTTGCAGGCTGCCAGGAAGGTGAAAATGCC
>ENA-OWPI01001769-OWPI01001769.1-marine-metagenome-genome-assembly--contig:-NODE-1769-length-22610-cov-3.015355_pt1 | contig 22610 bp, 15 predicted proteins | sample MGYA00238138_ERZ651775 | MGnify/ENA primary metagenome ERZ651775 (study PRJEB26906, sample SAMN06265043) | marine metagenome | isolation source: Helgoland LTER site | place: Germany:Helgoland, sampling...
TAACAAAACTCATATTGAAACAAAGTTTAGTTGACTCATCAGTTTAACAAATAAGATGACTAATAAAAGAGTATTTTCAGTAGTATTTAATGATTTAAGGAATGACAATAGAGTGCTTAACCAAGCATTCTCATTAGCTTCTGCTTTTGCTAGAGGTAATGCATCAAGATTGACTTTGTAAATGGAAATTTTTTAAATAAAGGAAAAAGAAATTATTTTCCAGACATTTATAATCCCGACCTTAATGAGGCTAGTCTATTAGATGTTAATCTTAATAATAAAGAAAATAAAAAAATATTCAAATTAGGTAAAAAAAAATTTTGAGTTTTTTCCTCCGTCGCCTGAAATGTCTTAAAGGTGGCTCGGAGTATGGAATTTCACAGAGTTTGGTGAGGTATGCTTATGTATGTACAACTTTTCAGTATCAGTAGAAGGTCTTGTAGGTGTAGCTGGAATTTCAAATTTTTACTTCATCTAAATTTGAAGCAAAAAAGTCGGGCCCGCTCAAAGTAAGACGAATTCCTTCGCCGTTCAAATCATACAACTTACGGGATAGACGATCCAAATCTTCAACCTTTCCACTGTTAACCCGTAAACTTCTAGTCGCGGTAACATATTCGATCTCGTTCGTCCGGTTTCCTTTTTCATTTAGTTTTTTGGTCTCGCTGAGAGAAGAGGAAAGCTCCACCATTTCCAAATCTTCTCCCAAAACTTCATCGACGAGTGCCCGCACACGCTCTAGTGAATCCCCCGCTTTTTCGTAGGCTTCTCCATTATCATCACCCTTTTCCGAAATGCGCACCGTTAAACTCCCCTGATCAGCGAATACTTCGCTTTCTGCATAACCCTTAACCATGATTGGTTCGGCATGCTGGATCGTAACCCAGGGCTTGGAAATAATGAAGGCTGCACCAATAAGGCCCACCACCACGGAAAGGGGAATCAGTATATTTTTATTCATATTGTAGTTTGCCAATCTTAATTCCTTTAGATGCATGAATAATATTCATCGTTCAATCTTTCTTAAAAAAGATGTTTTCCGGACTTGGCGGCTTGATGGGCTTTTTTTGTATCAAGCATAACACCCGGATCTCCCTCTGCTTCCATCCATCTTTTTAATTCCTTTCTCATTCCTTGAATCTTTGGATCGTAATGTTTATTTTGAGCTAAATCATTCATTTCATAGGGATCTTCCACCGTATTATAAAAACTGATTTCCGGACGGCTTTGGTATCTCTTGACCAGTTGGTAAATCTCGGGCTTTGCCCATGAATCTCTTATCCAGGTCGCCCAATATGGGTTATTCAAAACCGCATTGCCCTTAAGTCCCATCAGATGCTTTTCAATATAAAGTTCATCAGGAGTTAGGTTCATAATGAAACGATGGGTGCCGTCGGAAATCGTACGGGTCGGATAAGGCGGGCCCTCCGGGAAGTTGTTGTGCATACCATAGACATATTTTCGGTGCTTTTTTTCTTTTCCCCTCAGCACTCCGCCAAAGCTCGATCCGTCAAATCCGGCGGGATCCCCCCCAGCCAAGTCCAACAATGTGGGCAATATATCGGCGTACTGAACCAAAGCATCCGTTCTTCTCCCAGCCTTTATTTTTTCAGGCCAACGGGCAATCAAAGCGGTGTGCAAACCGGTATTCCATGTCGTCCATTTGCACCCGGGAAACTGGGAACCCTGCTCCGAACTAAACAGCACCAGTGTATCCTCTGCTTTTCCGCACTCCTGCAAAGCTTTGAGAATCTCCCCCACCTGTCCATCCATGTAGGTAATCTCCGCCAAATATTTTGAAAAGTCTTCGCGCGTTCGTGAAGTGTCCGCGATATTGGGGGGAAGTTTAAGTTTCTTCGGCGGATATTGCGAGGCATCCCCCATCACCCAGGGAACATGCGGTTCAGTCAATGCGATCACCAGACAGAATGGCTCATCTCTTTTCCGTTCCATAAACTTGCGGGCCGCACCGAGATCGTGTTCAAGGGTCGGATTACGAACGCAGTTCTGATCAAATCCCTCCACTTTCTCGAATGGAAAAACAGGAGCCGGTCGAATGTGTGTCTTCCCAGCCAACCCCACCCGATAGCCCAATTTTCCGAGTGCCTGGGGCATACCCGTAATTTCGGGACGGCAACCCGAGTGATTCCATGCACATCCATTCCCCATCGGATATAGTCCCGAATACAACTCCGCCCGGCATGGTTGACACATGGAAGAGGCGACATAAGCCTGATTAAAAGTAAGGCCCTCACCTGCCAACCGGTCCAGGTTTGGTGTCTTTGCATTGACTCCACCATAAAGCGGCAAGTCGTTGTAGGTACAGTCATCCGCCAGAATCAAAAGAAAATTAGGGAATTGGCTAGCCCGTAATAAAATCGGTAAAGAAAGACAAAAAAGGACTAACAATATTTTCATCTTATAAGACCTTTGGCTTTTCTTGAGTAACCGCAAGGTCTAATCGACGTCCTCGTCCCAATCGCTTATCCACTTGCTCCTCTTTTCCCTCACTCTTTAGTATATAGATATGAAAATTGCTACCCGCTCCTTCTCTCATCTCGTTTACACCCTCTTATTTCTTACCTCTGCCCTAGCTTGTGGCCAACTGTCATCCCAAGGACAGGAAAAACAAGAGGAATGGGGCGGACAAAAAAAGCAGTTCGAAAAAAGTTTTAAACGATGGCAGGACTTAAAAGATAATCATCAGGGAAATTATTCCTACACCAAAAAATGGAGTAGTTGGACGGGGTTTGGTCATACTACAACCATCATTGTAAGTAAAAATCGTGTGACTGAACGTAAATTTGAATCAATCGGTGCACCCCACCCGGATGGTAGACCAGTTGACAAAAATAGATGGGCTGAAAGAGGAGATTTCATCGGATCTTCCTCAGACAAACAAGCACATCCTGCCAAAACCCTCGATCAACTTTACGCCGAGGCAAAAGAACTATTAGCCAAGCCCATTCCATCCTTTCACAAAGGAGTTCTCCGGTTAAATGAACAGGGTCTTTTAATAAAATGCTTTGTTCAGGATACCCGTATTGCAGATGATGCTCCGGTCACGGGCGTCAATATTACCTCAATTACCCTCGGCAATCAAAAGGGTCCAAAAACCAAAGATTCTTCCCCCTCATTTGAACAGTGGATGGCAGAGGGAAAGAAGTTACCGGAAGGTATGATGTTCATAGGAGGAAGCCCATGGTTTAATGAATCAACCGGACAAAAGCGTACTGCCCAAGAGGTGTATGAAATGGTATATGGAAAGAAAGAAAAGACACCACCCAATCAACCGAATCGCCCCCAGCTAAAACCAAATAAAAGAAAACCTTTCCCCAAGCACTGGGGCGATCCTCCCAAGAGACAAACCCGAGACCTCCGCCCCCTACCCGGAGGCTATGGGACGGGAAGCGGTACCCTGGCAAAATGGATTCAGGAAAACCTCGACCGCGATCAAGGACAATAAGTCCAGTCTTAATCAAACCGAATATTCACAATACCCCCTATTTTTTTATTGAACCACTTGGTTTACACATGTACAGCAAGACTCTTCTCATGTTTAAATATTTAATATATGACCTTCAGGAGTAAACAATCTATACTAGTCCTCTTTTTTACACTCTCCGGAAATCTGTTTGGTTTGTCCAAAGATGAAATTCTTCGCAAAGGCAAAGAATTGTACAATGGTGCCGGTTCCTGCGTTGCCTGTCATATGCCCGATGGTAAAGGGCAGAAAGGCACGATCCCTCCCCTTGCCGGTAGTGATTGGCTCAAGGGCGGTTCTGCCCGTTCCATTGCCATCTCGCTTCGCGGTCTGGCCGGCCCCATCAAGGTAAACGGTAAGCACTTCTATTCCGCTATGCCCCCCCAACTACTCTTTGATGATCAGAAACTCGCCTACATCCTCAGCTATGTCAATAATGCATGGGGAAACAAGGAAGCTATAATCGACAAGGAACAGGTCGCCCAGGCTCGCAAAGAATTGCCCCAGGATGTGTTTACTCCGGAAACCCTGCTCAAACGCTTCCCCTTTGATCAGAAATACAACCGTAAAAACGGTACCTTTACCCCCACTTTTGACGATTTGGTTTCCCAAATCACAGAACCCATTATCTATCGCACCTTTATGCCGGGAGCATCCCCGGCCGCCTTCGCAGTCGCCCTCCCCGGAAACCATTACTTCTGCTGGGACGCCGGTGAATGCCGACTCCGTTATGCCTGGACCAAAGGGGGCTTCATCCGAGCCAATCAAAACCACTGGTCGAGCAACGGCAAGCCTGTCGCTCAGTTCAACGGTGTGCCCTACTATCGTGCCCGCACCACTCAACTAAACGACCAAACTTTCGATGCACTTTCCAAGACCAATAACAAACAACCGATTTACGATACCTCTGAGGCTACTGACTTCCCCATTACCCTAAAGGGAGCGGGAGAGGCTCCCACCTACCTCGGTTACCGGTTGGTGGACGGGTTCCCAAAATTCAGATACTCTCTGGGTAAGTATGTAATTACCGAACTGATATGTCCCAATGCCAACAAATCTGGTATACAAAGAACTTTTACGGTTTCTCCCACTGTTGAAACAACCCTTCGATTAACCCCGAACTCACAAGCTACCATCTCCAGTAACCGGGGTAATCTTTCTCCCGACGGAACACTTGTACTCACGGCTCGGGAATCCAATGAATTTTCGATTCTCATTCAACCCAGGGAGGAAGCCAACTAATGAAATTTATCTTATTTTGTCTCCTACTTGCATGTACTGTTTTTTCCGAAACCGCCCCTCAGTATTCAGTCATCGATATTCCGCCCCCGCCCACCAAGTTTAAAAATATTCAGATTGACGGACTCACCTTTCTGCCCAATGGCAAACTCGTGGTTTGTTTACCCAGCGGGGAAATATTTGTTCGCGATAATAAAGAGGATAAATGGGAACTCTTTGCCGAGGGCTTACATAACCCGCTTGGCGTCATTGCACTTTCAAATACAGAACTCATTGTCACCCAAAGACCCGAACTGACCCGCATCCGGGATCTCAATGGAGATGGGAAAGCGGATGACTACGAAGTGGTAACCGACCAGTTTGGCATGTCAGGAAATTACCATGAATTCAATTTTACGCCCGTACGGGACACTCAGGGAAATTATTTCTTTGCCCTGGGAACTGGATCTTCCGGTGATGGCGTACGCTCGATCACACGAGGAACTTTTAATGAAAAAGGCAGACCTGGCAGGATGCATTCCTCCGCACCCTACCGCGGTTGTGTAATGAAGTATACCGCGGAGGGAAAAACCATTCCCTACAGCTATGGACACCGCACGCCCAATGGACTAGGGTTTGATCTGAAGGGTAATCTCTTCGTCACAGATAATCAAGGAGACTGGGTCGGTTCCAGCAAGCTCTTTCATGTGCAACAAGATCGCTTTTATGGACACGCTGCAAGCCTGGCCTGGAAAGAAGGCTTTGAGGGAGTTCCCGTTGACAGCCCGGTAGAAAAACTGGCCAAGCTCCGAACTCGTGCCTGCGTCGTTTTCCCTCATGGTACTATGGCCAACTCTCCCACTGAAGTCCTCGCTATTTCAGAAAACGCCCACTTTGGCCCCTTCACCGGACAGCTCCTGGTGGGCGAGATGAATAAACCCCGAATTGTCCGGGTCATGCTCGAAGAAGTGGGCGGTGAACTTCAGGGTGCCTGCGTACCCTTTATTGATGGATCTCCCTTAGGACGGGGATGCAATCGAATGGCCTGGGCTCCCGATGGAAGCCTTTTTGTCGGGCAGACCAAACATACCTGGGCAGGCGGACAGGGAATTCAACAAGTTTCATGGAATGGAAAAACACCCTTTGAAATTCAGAATATGGAACTCACCAAGAAAGGATTCAAATTCACCTTCACTCAACCGGTGGATAAAAAAGTAGCACTAGAGAAGGAAAACTGGCCCTTCAAAAGATACTTCTTTGAATACCGCAAAGCTTATGGTTCCCCTCGGTCGGATGAGAAGTCGGTAGCGATTTCCAAAATTGAAATTTCCGGAAATGGAACGATCGTGGAGCTCACCCTCTCCGAACTTACACCTTGGCATATCCATGAAGTAAACATTCAAAATATAAAGGCACAAAATGGAACTCCTCTGGCCAACGGTTATATTGCCTACACCCTGAATCGTTTACTTGGGAAAACCCCTCCGGATCCCCTGCAAATTAAGATTGATCCCAAGAAAGAATCCTAAAAGACTCCGTTGAGTTTCTTTCTCAATCTCAGTTTTTAAGATTGATCAAAAGATTTTCAAAGAGTTTTCTTTCTTTTATTTAAAATTCTAACCCAGCCCCCATTATAATGCGTACATTAACCTCCTGTTTACTCTTCATTGCCGTCGTATTCTCGGCTCACGCCGTCCGCCTGCCAGCGGTCATCAATGCCAATATGGTCTTACAGCGCGATATGCAGGTGCCCATCTGGGGTTGGGGAGATGTCGGTGAAAAAGTATCCGTCTCCTTTGCCGGGCAGAAGAAAGAAACCACAGTAGGAAAAAAGGGGGAATGGATGGTCAAACTCGACAAGTTAAAAGCGAATGCTTCTCCCTCGCTTCTTACCGTTAAAGGAAACAACGAGATCAAATTGGATAATGTACTGGTCGGGGAAGTTTGGATCTGTTCCGGACAGTCCAATATGGAATGGCGTGTTTCCCAGTGTGCCAACCCAAAAGAGGAGATCGCCGCAGCCAAATATCCGAATATTCGACTCTTTGATGTCCCCGGACACACTGTTCACCCCATTCCCCAGCGTGAAGGCAAAGGAGAATGGAAAGTATGCTCCCCTTCCACCATATCAAACTTTAGTGCCACCGGGTACTACTTTGGAAGAAGGCTCCACAAAGAACTCAATGTCCCAGTTGGTTTGGTCGGATCGAACTGGGGAGGTACCCGTATCGAGCCATGGACCACACTCGACGGTTTCAAATCGGTACCCGAACTTTCCGAAACTGCAGAAAAAGTGAAAGCCTATACCCAAGACACCAAGGTAAAAGGAAGCACCCCTTCCGCAATTTACAACTCCATGGTTCATCCCCTTACCCCTTTCGCTTTACGCGGAGCCATCTGGTACCAGGGAGAATCCAATGGCGGAGAAGGCATTACCTATTACCAAAAGAAACATGCCCTCGTTCAAGGATGGAGAAAAGCCTTTCAAAACCCAAATCTTGGCTTCTACTGGGTTCAGTTGTGCAATTGGAAACAACCCGGCACCACCCCAGGCGGCGGAGACGGATGGGCCAAGTTACGCGAGGCTCAGACCCAAGCCCTCGATCTTAAACACACTGGCATGGCGGTGATCATTGATTTAGCAGATGCCCATAACCCCAATGACATTCATCCAAAAAACAAGCAGGATGTGGGTGGACGCCTCGCTCAGTGGGCCCTTCATCAAACCTACGGTAAAAAGAATATTGTCCCATCGGGCCCGCTTTACTCCGGTCACAAGATTAAAGGAAATCAAGTCCATCTTTCTTTCAAAAATGTAGGGAAAGGACTAATGGTCGGTAAGAAAGAAAAACTCGAACCGACCAAGCAAATCAAAAACGGTTCCCTTAAACACTTCTCAATCGCCGGAGCCGATAAAAAATGGCACTGGGCAGATGCAAAAATTGTCGGCGATCAGGTGGTGCTCAGTTCAGGAGCAGTCAAGACCCCGGTCGCTGCCCGCTACGCATTTACCATGAATCCGGCCGATGCCAACCTCTACAATAAGGAGGGTCTACCCGCCAGCCCCTTCCGCACAGACAACTGGTAAACAACTCAGCCCTCGCAATCATAAGAGTGGGTAAGAACGCTGCGGTTTGATAACAACACACACTTGTCATTGCGAGGAAGGAACGCATGTGACAGACGCGGCAATCCACTGCATGCAATAGACATCTTCAGACAATGCGGTTCGCTTACTGACTCCCAGTGGATCGCCACGGGCTTTCAGCCCTCACGATGACAACACATAATTTGTCATTGCGAGGAGAGAGCGGGAGCGGACGACGCGGCAATCCATCGTGCCTCGCACAACCCGTACGACTTGTCTCTTCGCTTACTGGATCACAGTGGATCGCCACGGGCTACGCCCTCGCGATGACAAGAGTGAGCAAAACGATTCAGAATCACCAATCAGCACTTAGGTCATCCTAATTTGGATTATCTTTTTCGATTAGCTGAATTTTAGTGGAACGCTTACCCGCCTTTAATTGCTTTTCTCGTTTGATTGCATTTTCAACCACCTCGAACGACTCAAAATATACCAACTTCTTGAGACTATATTTTTTAGAAAAACCTTCGTTCGTTCCATTCTTATGTTCGAGCATACGCTTGGAAAGATTTCCACTGACGCCAACATAAATCGTACCGTTTTTTCGATTGGCAAGTAAGTAAATACAGTAGGATTTCTTAGTCCAAGACATTAACCAAAGATAAAAAATCAAACCGCATAGTCGATCAATTTTGATGTTGTCATTGCGAGGAGGGAACGAAGTGAGCGACGCGGCAATCCATCGTGTCTCGAATTATGTGTACGACTTGTCTCTTCGCTTACTGGTTCACAGTGGATCGCCACGGGCTTTCAGCCCTCGCGATGACAAGGGTGAAGACGCCCTCGCGATGACAAGAGTGTCGTGAGTGCGTGGTATTTGTCATTGCGAGGAGGGAGCCTAAGTGACCGACGCGGCAATCCATGGTGTCTCGGGGGACGCGTGCGGACAGTGCGGATCGGTTATTGGCTCACAGTGGATCGCCACGGGCTTTCAGCCCTCGCGATGACAAGGTGTGGGAGAAGTCGGGACTATTTCCAACCTATGACAACAAATTATTTCTGAATCAATTCATGAATTGATTCCACAGGTATAGAATTCTTGACCACCATTTGCAGGTTTTCTTTCTTCCCGTTCTCTATGCTGTAATAAATGGAACTGGTTGATGACACCACACCCACGACCTGTCCCTTGCGATTAAACGCGGGAGCTCCACTTGATCCTTTGGCATAGTCAGCAGTGATAGACATCCTGCGACCGGGTTTTTGACCGTTTTTCAAAATCATTTGGTAACGGGAGACCATACCCTTTGTCATGGTGTACAATTTTCTATTTGGATGACTGATTACCCAGACATCCGCTCCCACACTTGCGGGCTTACCAAGAGCCATTGGAATTAATTTGGCATCCCGTAACTTTAAAATGGCAAGATCGTCTTCCTGATTGGCAGCGAGAACTTTTTCAACTCCATAAACAGTACCCTCCGCATCCATAGCTCCCAGAATTTCTCCTTCATCTTTTTCCAACACATGATGATTGGTTACGATAATACCATCTTGCCCAATAGCGAAAGCAGAAGCCATGGAGGTATGCCATTTCGAACATTTCCCACAATTATAAAGCCTGCCCATTACTAAAACAGATTTAGATATCTGATCATAAAGCTTGTTGGGTGAAACGGAGTGGATTGGAACCTCTCCGAGCACAACCTTGGAATGCTTTTGAGTGAGTTGTCTTTTTAAATCGGCGAGTCGAACCGATTGATTGCCTTCCAATAATTCTTCCAATCCTTTTTGGAAATCGGAACCTAGCTTTAAATCATTGAAGTATCTTGGTTGGGCAAGTAGCGAAACCGATGTAAGAAAGAAAAGAAAAATTAAGATGGAGGAGGAAAATCTACACATAGACCCATAACGAAGATGACTTTGAAATGGGTCAACCTATTCCTTAACCGCTTTATATTTACCTTCGATATGTAAAGTGTCCCCAATCAATTTGTGAACCAAATTCCCTTCCAAAACAAATTCATTTTCAGATTTGGAAATACAGCGGCGTTTCCAGATCATATCCTCTCCCAGACGAAGAGTGACCTGACCGTCTTCGGCAATCTCACGGGTATACCCATTGAGATATTTCCAGGTTCCCAATGCAGGATGTCCTTTGAGGTTTAGAGCGAGTGCTGACTCATGTACAGGAAATTTCATCTCTCCGACTTCGGAAAGTGTGCGTAGGCGAATGTTACGAAATTCAATCGGAGCCCCCTCAGACTCTAAACAGAAGAACCCAGAAGATGGATCAATCCCATCCCCTCCTGAGACCTCTTCCCCGTTGACCCAAAGGCGGACCTCACCATCGACCGCCCGAACATAATACCGGTTCCATTGATTGATTCCCAATGTCGTTTCTTTACTTGGAAAACTGCGCCGACCATTAGGCGCAACCGGAGGAAAGGGATTCATTTTAATTGGGCCCACCGGAAAGACGTCACCGTGACTGGTAAACCAGTCGGCCGGTTTTTTATGCCGTTTGGTGTAGTGCTCGGCATACCCGAGGTCAAGGACCTGCACCTCAATCCCGTGAGGCAACCGGCCCTGTCCGGCGGCTAATTTGGAAATACTTTGCGGAGTCGCCCAGACAAAGACACCCGAGTTTCCGGCATTTTTTTTGTGCATCCATTCGAGTAGGAGTTCAAAGTTTTCCAAGGGTTCGCGGTACCGGATGACCCCGGTCGGTTTGCCGGTGCAGTAGGCATGTCCATTCTCCCAGCGCCAGGTATCGGGGTAACAGTTCACATTGACAAAATCCTCTCCCGTAACGACCTGCCATCCCGGTTCATTTCCGGTGGGGGGAACGGGTTCTCCGGAATCTCCAGAGGTGGAATTGTCTTCCCCTGAACCGGTGGATTGCATGTACACCGCTAGATCCGCGAGGTCCTGATCAGACATTCCCATTTCGGAGGCGGAGGGCATCCAGGATTCCTTTAAATAATCAATTTTTGCACCCGCTCGACGAAAAAGAATTTTACGGGTTTGGCCGCCAAGGACTTTCAGTTTGAGGGAACCGGCATGCCAACTGTAATTGGAAAGAAAGCCCTCCGCCACATGCTTATTTTTCTTGGTGGTGAGACGGACCGGTTTTTCATACCCATGAGCAAGTTTGTCATCCGGATAAACGATCTCTTTTACAATCTCCTCTACGGTGCGCTCCTTCCCCCAATGGGTAAGGTTGGGTCCAAAGTTGACCCCAATTCCTTCAATCTTATGGCACAGATAACATTTTGCGGCTACTGTCTTGCCCCTATCTAAATCTCCTTGGAGCTGCGCAATTTGAGCAGGCTCAGAAACTGTAGTCAATACTCCCAGTTGGGTGGGAATTAGATAGCTTGCTTCCATCATTTCTCCCTTTAAATCATTAAGATCTTTTGCAATTATCTCGTCCACCGTGACCTGGTAGTACTCGGCAGAAAACTCGGATAGTTGGGCGAGGGCCTGTAAGCGCTTAACCCGGTCCTGTCTTTCCTTATCGTTACGAAAACTGGCAAAGGCCATGGACAGAAACCTAAATTCATCCACTGGTGGTTTTTGTACACGAATGCAAAGATCCAGATCGCGGATTGCTTCAGGGGTATGGAGTCGCCATGCGAGATGCTTATTTTTCGATCCCCACTTTTCGGGATCCGGCATGGTAGGAGCGACCAGCTGATTATAAACCAAGTTTTCCTTTCCGTGAAAGGCCACTCCCAGGGCTTCCAAATAAAATCGATTCCGACCGTCAAATCCTTTCATCAATTGGGCAAGAAGGTCGCGACAATCTGAAAAGGGAATACCTTTCAGGCTCACCGCTACTTCGCGCCGAACCGAGGCGAAGGGGGACTGGGCGAGTGCCTTGGCATATTCAAGCGTACGATCAGGGTGGCTATGCCTAAGGGCACGATAGGACACTAAGACCTCGACCTCATCTTTACTTTGCAAACCGGGTTCAATTCGAGTCCTCCCCTTCTCCCCCAGCTGGGCAAGTACCCAAATTGCACGGGAACGGAGAACGGGATCACTGCGGTTTTGGGCCAAGAACTGCTCGACCTTGGTGTAGGCCTTTTCTCCAAGACTGACCAGTTGGGCGGCGGCATGAGAGCGTACATTGACAGCAGGGTTTTTCAGGGCGGCGAGCAGACCATCCACTTGAGAAAAATCAATTTTGGGCAGAGTCAGGGGCTTCCCATCTTTACGGGTAATACGATAGATGCTCCCGCTTACCTGATTGGTTCCCCGGCTGGTATCATTGTAAAAATCGGAAAAGAAAAGCGAGCCATCAGGGGCAAGTGCGAGATCGGTGGGTAAAAAGAATTCGCCCTTTCGATCCGCCTTCAAACGGATAAAAGGTCTGTGCTCCCCCATTTCGATCTGGGCTTCCTTCCATTGCGGGGTGACCGCCATCACCTCCTTGCGCACCATACAGGCGACGTGATAAGTACCGGCCAGCCCGAGGGTATCGTCCTCAATCAGAACATTCCCAGTAGGTGAACCGGCACCGTAAATCGTGCCCGGTGGAAAAGCGCCCGGATAATTTTCACGCCAGTGGGAACGGGAAAAACGCAGCCCCTTGCTCCATCCTGCCGGCTCCTCCCAGGACTTGGCGACTTCCTCCCATGATCGGCTCCCGTCGCTCAGGTCCGCATACCCCATATTAGCATGTTCCATCACCCAACTGATTCGGGCATGAGCAGGGTCATCATTATCACTCTGATAAATATCCCCATGGGAACTAATAAACATATCGTGTGAATTACGCATATTCTCCCCGGTCGGGGTCAGCCCGGTACCGTCCGGATTAACCCGCATAGTCATACCGCCCACATAGACCTCTCCGTCTGAACTCTTTTTACCAATCCCGTCGCTATAACCATAATAGCACCCGGAAATATGATGCCTACCATCCTTGGTCTTAATATCCGCCCCTCGGTTTCCATAGGAGAAATGCCATTGCCCACTGGGAGCACCGACCACCGCATGGAGGGTGTGGTCATGACTCGCATCACGAAACCCGGTTAAGAAAACTTCCCTCTTATCAACTCCCTCATCAAACACCGCGTTCCGATTAACATCGGTGTACACGATAATCGATGGGGTGGAAGAAAGAACGATTCGGTTGTCAAAAACTGCAATTCCAAGGGCGGCGTGACGGATTTCCTTTTCGGTGACAAAGACATGGGAAGAGTCGGCTTTTCCATCCCAATCCTTATCTTCCAGCACGATAATTGATCGGCCTTCCTTGACTCTCATTCCTCTTTGGTAGTCAATTCCCTCGGTGGCCCACAAGCGTCCCTGAGCATCAAAGTCCATCGCCACCGGGGAAAAAATCATAGGGGAACGGGCCCATAATTCGATGGTCAGATTGGCATCACCTAATTCAAAAGCATCGATTGGTACACCCGTGATTGATCGTTCTTCCAAGGCAAAAGCTTCCCGGGTCGGGGCAGCGGAAATAGAAACGAGCAGGCAGAGGAAAGGGAGAATAATAATCTTTGTCATAATCAAAGCTTTCTATCTACTCAACAGGGTATGAAACCACAATCCCTTTAGTCTAAAAAGCGTTCCTTTTCTTCCGGAGAAGGGAGTCGGCAAGCGGCTCTCTTTTTAGAAATCAAATGACGACTATTTGCAATTATACGATAAAATAAATCCCTCAGAAAAGCGGGTATTAGCAGGAGGGGCCAAACCACAACCCAAAGCCCACCCAAATCAACGAGAATTCGTAAAACCGCCGATGATCTGCGTAAGATCATACCGTCTCTAATATAAATAATCGTATTTAAATCCATACACTCCTCAGGAACCTGTGAATTGGCAAACTTTCCCTGAAGAGGAGAAAATAAAAACTTTTTACCCCGATCACGGCTGAGAATAAAATCGACTGATGCATTGCACATCCCGCATACACCATCAAATAAAACGACCTGTTGCCTATCCTCTTTTTGTTCATTTGACACAGCTTTAATCTAACTAGTTGAATTTCATTGCCAACCCTTTTTGAAAAAGACCAGTGTTTACGAAAGTATCATGATCTCGACATTTCAGTTGACTAAAATGGCTGCGGAAGGAATTTCAATGGATGGAAATCAATAAAATCCACCCGATCGCCAGAGTCACAAAAACTGGTTTATTACTAACGAGTATGATTATTCTTTCTGGTTCACTTTTTAGCCAGAATGATAAAAAAAACGAGGACGCGGAAATTTACGGGGCGATTGGAATGATGTTTGCCGAAGGATCCGGATTGGCAAAAATGAAGTTTACCGAGGAACAGATCGATCTGATTTTAGCGGGTATGAAAAAGGGTATTACCCTTGGAAAAATGCCTCCCGAAGCTCAGGCTCTGATGCCCAAGGTTCAACAGATCATGATGGAAAAGATGAAAATCGCCCGTGCGGCCGAGCAGGAAGGGATGAAAGGACTGGCCGCGGAGAACAAAGCAAAATCAAAGGAATATCTCGCCCTGCTTGCGACCGATGAAAAAGTCCAAAAAGACCCCTCCGGCTTTTACTACGAAATCCTGCGTGAAGGAAAAGGCCCCAGTCCAACCATGGATAAAACGGTTCGTTTGCACTATCATGGTACTTTGATTGACGGAACGGTTTTTGACAGCTCGGTGGACCGGGGACAACCTGCGAGTTTCCCTATGAATGGTGTAATCAAAGGTTTCTCTGGCGGTCTGACGAAGACTCAGGTCGGAGGGAAAGTGAAAATTTACATTCCGAGCGAACTCGGATATGGTGATAATCCACGCCCCGGCGGAAAGATCAAGCCCGGTGATATGCTAATTTTCGAATGCGAATTACTCGAAATTATGTGATTCATTTAGGGTAGTCTAATAGAAGACTACTTACGGGGAAAAAAGTTCATTTCAATATCCCCTGCGATTGACCTGACGGGTGGGATTTATACACTATCCCTTGTGTTTCTTATTCCTACAGTAAAAAGATTTCTTTGGTTTTTCTTTTTCTATATTCCTTTTGCGGCACTTGCAGATTTTGCTAAGGAATATAAAGAAAGTCTTACCCATTGGGCATTTCAACCTATTAGAAATGCACCCATCCCTGAATCCAGACTACACAACCCGATTGACGCTTTCGTGGAAGAGAATCTACAGGCACACTCTCTTGACTTCGCCAATCCAGCAAATCGCCAAACGATTATCCGTCGTCTTTATCACGACCTGATCGGACTCAAGCCAACCTATGAAGAGATCAAAAAGTTTGTGGGTGATACGAATCCAAAAGCTTACGCCAACTTAGTGGATCAATTACTTGCTTCCCCACGCTTTGGCGAAAGATGGGGCAGGCACTGGCTTGATGTTGCCCGCTATGCGGACACAAAAGGGTATCTTGCAGGTGGAGAAAGTCGTGCTTATCCCTACGCTTACACATACCGGGACTGGGTGATCAAGGCATTCAACAAAGACCTCCCTTACGATAAATTTATCAGGAGACAAATGGCGGCGGATTTCCTGATTGAACAGCCAAACCATCCAGACCTCGCCGCGCTTGGATTTCTTACCGTAGGCCCTGTTTTTTTAAACCGCAGGCAATTAATTATCGATGACCAAATCGATTTGGTAACCCGTGGACTCATGGGATTCACGGTTGCCTGTGCTCGGTGCCACGATCATTTCCATGATCCTATCCCCACATCCGACTACTATTCACTCTACGGAATCTTTGATGCATCCAGTAAGCCTGCAAAGCTACCTTTAATCGGGAAACCAGATGAGAACTCCACTGCCTACATTGAATTCAAGAACAAACTAAATGAGCTCGAGGAAAAAGTTGATCAGTATCTGCAATCAAAACTTGATTTTGCTCAATCCAAGGAAGGCATCGAACAATATATCAAATTATCACTGGATGCCTATGATACACCAAAAAACGACTTTGAAGCCTTAGCAGGGAAGCGAAAGCTTTATCCCAAATTGGCCAATCGTTGGAGGGATTACCTTAAAGGAAAAGAAAAAGCGGAGCAGAGCTTTTTGAAGCCATTATTGAACTTGGCAAAATCCACAGCTCAGGCAGAAACTTACAGAAAATGGAAGTCATCTGACTTAGCTTCCTTCCCATCCTTTTTACGGAAAAGAGTTAAGGAAAACGAGTCCGCTGAACTTACTGATTTCATTTCCTGGTATGCCGATGCACTACACCGTGCCCTGATCGAATCCAGGACTGCTAAAGAAAAAAAAGGGCTTGTATTTGCCGTTTCTGCGAAGGGTTTCCCCGCAAATATTAAACCTGAAGGAATTGAGAAGTATTTTACCCAAAAAGACCTAACTCATAAAAACAACCTCCGTAAAAAAGTCGCAAGTCATGAAGCCACTCATCCGGGTGCTCCTCCAAGAGCAATGTCTCTGATGGACAAAGATAACATTCAGGAACCATATGTTTTTTTACGTGGTACTCTAGGTGCCCGTGGAGATCGTGTCCCCCGTCGTTTTCCTGTGGCTCTTTCTCCCAGTGGAGTGGAAAGGAAAAATTACACCAAGGGAAGCGGGCGATTGGAACTCGCTGAATCGATCCTCGATCCATCGAACCCCTTAACCTCCCGGGTGATGGTAAACCGGATTTGGAAGCATCTTTTTGGAAAAGGCATTGTCCGAACACCCAGTGATTTTGGATTGATGGGAAAAAGCCCAACCCATCCCGAAATACTTGATCATTTGGCCCAATCTTTCATGGTAAATGGTTGGAGTATTAAAAAGATGATTCGGTCCATAGTTCAAAGTAAGACTTATCGGCAGAAAACTCGAAAACTTCCAGCAAAAGATCCTGATAATCTTTATCTGTCTTCGATGAATAGAAAACGACTGAATTTTGAAGCAATGAGGGATGGTATGCTTCAGGTGTCAGGAGAACTCGACTTTACCATGCATGGCCCCTCCCAAAAGCTTCACTCCAAGCCTTACTCCAAAAGAAGAGCAGTTTATGGTTACATTGATCGGCAGAATATTTCTCCAACACTCAACTCCTTTGATTTTGCAAATCCAAACATCCATGCACCCCAACGGGTTGAGACCACGGTTCCCCAACAGGCTCTATTTGCATTCAATCATCCATTCGTCATTGAAAGATCTGCCACCTTGGCAAAGAAAGCCTTTGATTCTAGAACGGCCAATCCGTCTTTTCAGGTTGAATTTCTTTATCGTCAAATTCTGTCGCGAGACCCAAGACAAGATGAAAGTAAACTGTCAGTTGAATTCATCGGGACCGATGCAAAACTTGCCAATTTTGAGGATCTTGCACAAACTTTACTCGTTTCTAATGAATTCTTCTTCACCGACTGATGCACCCTTTTTTACATAATCTAAACATTCCAAGAAGAAATTTTCTTGCCAGTTGCGGAATGGGTATGGGTTTATCCGCACTTGCTCCATTGCTCAATGGACAAGGAAATCCGATGCTCCCCAAAGGACCTCACTTTGCACCCAAAGCAAAAAGAGTGATCCACTTATTCATGAATGGAGGTCCCTCTCATGTCGACACCTTCGACCCCAAGCCAGAACTTACCAAATGGCACGGAAAGGTTTTACCTGATGAAAATCGTTTAAGCACCGAACGGAAAACCGGAACTGCCTATCAATCTCCTTTTACCTTTAAGAAACACGGCCAATCCGGATTACCCGTAAGCGACCTGTTTCCACATGTAGCCAAGCATGCCGACGATCTTTGCGTAATACGATCCATGCGTGCAAATGTGCCCAACCACGAACCATCCCTCATGTTAATGAACTGCGGGGAAGGCAGGCTTGTTCGCCCGAGCATGGGTTCCTGGATCACATATGGTCTGGGAACTGAAAACCAGAACCTCCCAGGGTTCGTGGTCCTCTGTCCAAATGGATACCCCGTCACCGAAACTCAAAATTGGCGCTCTGCTTTCTTACCGGGGATTTATCAGGGCACCTATGTTAATCCGGCACAAAAAGCTGAAGAAGCAATCATCCCCAACCTTAAACCAGCACGGTCAAGTACGCGCCAATCAAAGCAACTCCAGTTTCTGCAAAAATTAAATCGGGCTCATCAAAATACCCGGGATGGTGATGATCAACTCGACTCAAGGATTCGCTCCTTCGAGCTGGCCTACCGTATGCAGATGGAGGCAAGTGATGCCTTTGATGTAACCAAAGAATCGCCCAGAGTGCGCGAAATGTATGGATCCGGAGTCCATGCCAAACAATGCCTTATGGCCCGTCGTTTGGTTGAGCGAGGCGTGAGGTTCGTGCAACTATGGCATGGCAAAGACCAACCATGGGATAGTCACGATCAAATCGAAAAGAACCATCGGAAGTTGGCTACCCAATGCGATCAGGCCATTGGAGCACTTCTGCAGGATTTGAAAGAGAGAGGGATGCTGGAAGAGACTCTTGTCCTATGGGGTGGAGAATTTGGACGTACACCCACTGTTGAATTACCCTCCGGTGCCAATGCAGGCACTACATCTGGAAGAGATCATAATCATCATGGATTCACCATGTGGATGGCGGGCGGGGGCGTAAAACCCGGGCATATACACGGAGCCACCGATCCTTTCGGATTCAAAGCCGTGGAAGATCCGGTGCATGTACATGACCTGCATGCCACCATGCTCCACCTGCTCGGATTTGATCATGAAGAATTAACATACCGCTACGCAGGCCGCGATTTCCGACTGACTGATGTACACGGGAAAGTAGTTACTCCCTTGATCGCGTGAAAGTGTACTTCGCAGGCTCGATCCGGGGAGGCCGGGAAGATCAGCAAAAGTATTTAGAATTAATCGATTTTATCTCGACCAAAGCAGAAGTTCTTACCGAACATGTCGGGTCCCACTCAATTGGAAAAATCGGAGAGGATGCTCTCGATGACATTGCAATCTACAAGCGTGACATGGAATGGCTCGAGGAAGCCGATGCCGTGATTGCTGAAGTCACCACCCCTTCCCTTGGAGTTGGCTATGAATTAGGAGTAGCCGAAAAACTTAACAAACCCACCCTTTGCCTTTTCAATGAAGGCAAGAAGGATCAAACATTATCCGCAATGTTGACGGGCAATTCAAATTTTCAAAACTACCACTACCAATCTTTATCCCAGGCTAAACAAAAAATAACCGATTTTTTAAGCCTGGGTCTTTAGCTTTTTTAGAAACTCACCGGGACTCACTCCGGTCACCCGTTTAAAAACAGTCGAAAAATACTGACTGGATGAAAAACCCAGGCGATGAGATACTTCTTTAATATGCCATGAACCCTGACTCAGTAATTGCTCGGCCTCGCGAACACGTTGACGATTAATAAAATCCAAAGGAGAATATCCGACCTGCTGACGAAAAATTTTATTGAATTTAGAACGCGGGAAGAATTGTACGATTTATCCAAGGATCCTGGCTGTCGTACAAATCTATCCAACCATGATAATCATCAAACTACCCTGAAGGATTTTAGGAATCGCATGAAAGAGGTTTTGCAAAAAACCAACGATCATGAATTAGATAACTACCTAACCTTCTTAAATAAAAAATGATTTCTACCTTATCGACTCGTCTCATAAATTTATTTCCCTTACTTGGATTTGCCCTTTTGTGCCAAATTCTTGTGGCTGAACAAACCAAGCCCAACTTTATCATTATCATAGGGGACGATGTGGGTTGGGATGCCTTCGGATGTACGGGGATGAAAGAGGCAAGAACTCCAGCGATCGATCAGTTGGCAAACGAATCAACCATGATGACTCGTTTCTACTGCAGCGTTTCCCAATGCGCTCCCCTTCGGGCAGAGCTTTACACTGGTCTATTCCCAATGAACAACGGCGTACTTGCCAATGCGAGGAAAGAAAAACGCACAGGGATTAAAAATATCGCCGATCATTTGAATCCGCTTGGGTACAAGGTTGGACTGTCTGGAAAGAAACACTTTGGCTTAGGCACTGCCAAGATCGATGAGATCCCCGGATTCCCCTCCAATGCGAATGGATCGAACCAGATACATTCATTCGATGGAGTCGAAGATTATATTTCCCAAGCAAAGAAGGAAGGAAACTCGTTTTGCGTGGTGATTGGGGCGACTCACGCACACCATCCATGGGATCATGGAAAAGAATCCAATTACCCTGTGGGAAAAGTAAATTTACGTCCCCACTACATTGACACACCGGCCGCCCGGCAGGCGGTTGCCAAACATGCAGCCGAAGTCGAAGTTCTCGATCAACAAGTTCGCGAGACCCGCGAACTGATGAAGAAGATGGACTTGGGAAAGGACACGATTCTGATTTTCCTGAGCGAGCAGGGAATAGCCATGCCCCGGGGAAAATGGTCCCCCTACGAACACGGATCACGAGCTATTTGCCTGGCCCAGTGGAAAGGAAAAATCCTCTCACGCAAGACCGATGCCCTCGCCATGTACTGCGACATCGTTCCCACATTGATCGACTTTGCAGGGGGAAAAAATCCCGGTCTGGACGGTAAATCACTCAGGAAATTATGGACCAGCGAGAAGATCAATAACCACCGTAAAGAAATCCTGATCTCCAATGTCCACCCATTCTGGCAAAAGGCCATTGTCACCGACTCCTACAAATTGATCTGGACCGGACATCCGGAAAAAGAGCATATCTTCAGTAACTTCACATCTAAAAGTAAATTTTTCTCCAAACCCTGGATAGAATGGATAGAGAAGGCCCAGAATAATCAAAGAGTGGCCCGCAAAGTTGATCATATCCTTCAGCCCAAAGCCTTCGAACTGTATAATATCGTGAACGATCCATACGAAATCAAAGACCTTTCCAATCTTCCCGAAAACAAGAAAAGAATCGTCACGCTCAAGGCGAAGCTCAAGAAATTAATGACCGACTGCGGGGAATCAACCACCCCTCCATTAGAAACAGCACCCAAAACTAAGAAAGATAAGGGCAAGCGACGCAAAATCCAAAAAACCTCAAAGTAAATGACCATGACTACAAAGACCCGCCTTCTAAACAAAATTGCACTTCTGGCATTTTTTGTATCTTGCACGCTCCCCTTAACCGGAAAAGTTATAAAGCCCAACATTCTCTGGATTACCAGCGAGGATAACAGTATTGAATGGATAAGTTGCTACGGAAGCAAGAATGCCAAAACTCCCAACATTGACCAGTTGGCGAAGGAAGGATTCCGTTACCTGTACTGTTTCGATAATGGTGCGGTCTGTGCCCCCACCCGTTCCTCATGGATTACCGGGATGCATTCGATTTCCAATGGCACCCAACCCATGCGCAGCGGATTCGAGATTCCCGCCACGATCAGCTTCTACAACGAGCTTCTGCAAAAAGCGGGCTACTTTACTAGTAACTGCTCAAAAACAGATTACAACCTACGCGGACCAAAAGGTCGCAACCCCAAAGAATTCTGGGATTATTCTGGGGGTGATTATGCAGGAACCTGGAAAAAACGGAAAGAAGGTCAGCCCTTTTTTACAGTATACAATATTGGAGACAGTCATGAATCCAGAGCCTTTGGCGATCATAAGGACGAGTCCATCGATCCAGAGAAAATGATCCTCGCTCCCTACCATCCGGATCTTCCCGAAATGCGCAATACTTACGCCAAATATGCCAGTGCCATATCTAAAATGGATTCCTTGGTTGGACAAGCGATTGAAAACCTCAAGCAGGACGGACTCTATGAAAATACCATCATTGTATACAACTCCGACCACGGTGGCGTGCTTGCCCGCAGTAAAAGATTCCTCTATTCCAGCGGAATCCATTGTCCCCTGATCGTGCGAATTCCAGAAAAAATGAAAGCCCTTTACCCAAAAGGGAAAACTCCAGGATCCACCATGGATCGGATTGTAAGTTTCATCGATATGCCCAAGACCTGGGTCAGCCTGACCGGTGCTGAAATGACAGATAATTTTCAGGGCCGGATCTTTCTTGGTCCAAACACAGAACCTGAATCCCAGTACCATTTCTCGTGGCGAGAACGTGCGGACGAACGATTCGACAATGTCCGGGTGATGCGTGATAAACAATTCGCTTATCATAAAAACTATGCTCCCTTTGCCCCCAACGGACAGTACCTTGCGTACATGCACAATATGAAGGCAACGGGTGCCTGGGAACGCCATCATTTGGCTGGAAAAACCAACGCGGTGACCGGTCGTTTCTTCGAACCCCGTCCATCCGAGGAATTCTACGATAACTTTAAAGACTTTCACAATATTGACAACCAGATCGATGACCCATTGCACCAGACTAAGATTAAAGAATTAAAGAAAGAACTCCGTCGCCAACAACTCAAGTACTTTGATTCAGGTCTCATGCCCGAGGAAATGAGGAACCGGATCATAAAGGAAAAGAATACCACGGTATATGCCTTTGTACGGGACCCCAAGCTCTACCCATTAGCTCAATATCTCGACTATTCCGACCTTGCCCTGACCCGTAAAAAGAAAAACCTCAAGACCTTCACCAAGGGACTTGCGGACGAGGATCCGGTCAAACGCTACTGGTCAGTGATTGGCTTACTGCTCCTCGAAAAACAGGCCAAACCCGCGATCCCGGAACTGAAAAAAGTGCTCGGGGATCGCGATGAAATTCCAGCCTTTGCTGCCTGGGCAATTTATAAAGCCGGGGAAAAAACATTCGCCGAGAAATGGATGCTTGAGGCCATTACCCAAAATCCGGGAAACAAGACACTGGCCAATATCTTTGACTGGATGGGTACGGCCAGCCACTCCTTGCTCGCTAAAATTCCCAGCGATAAGCTCCCCCAAAAAGGTCTACTCAAAGATGTGATCAAACGATCAGGAGTACAAAATTAAAACTTTAA
>ENA-OWPI01001772-OWPI01001772.1-marine-metagenome-genome-assembly--contig:-NODE-1772-length-22550-cov-2.907222_pt1 | contig 22550 bp, 15 predicted proteins | sample MGYA00238138_ERZ651775 | MGnify/ENA primary metagenome ERZ651775 (study PRJEB26906, sample SAMN06265043) | marine metagenome | isolation source: Helgoland LTER site | place: Germany:Helgoland, sampling...
TGTATCATCGACGAGGGTGAGACCCGAGGACCGTTGTAATTTGATCTGTATCCACAGTTATCCAAGCTAAGAGAACGCCGGAGTACAATCACAATCACGATTTGAGCAAACAGGACGGCGACCCAGAGCCACTTCAGCATGTTTGTGCTCTTTCGCTTCATCTTTACTATCAGTTCTGCCTAGAAAAGAGTGATTGATTGCGAAGTCTATTTTTTTCTTCTTCTCTCCGGTGAAATTTAATTAATGGTCTTTATGTCTTATAAGATGAAACGCAAGGAACGCCGGAAGAGATTCGGCAGGTACACGAAGAAGCAGGTTGCACTAGACAAGCTGTGCCATGGGACACCCTCGGCATGGACGATGCCGTGGTGGGAACTCGTTTATCATCACAAGCAGAAGGAGGTGATAAAACGATGCCGTGGTGTGAACTCGTTTATCCTCACAAGCAGAAGGAGGTAATAAATTGTTGATGAATTTCGCACCAGCAATGGATGACGGAATGGTTGGAACGGGGTACCAATGGCGTGTGTGTGTGTGTTTACACAGGAACTGCGGAATGCGATGGATCAGATAGTAAATATTCATCAATTTCCTCTTGATTCCAGTTGCTTTCTCCCCTTGCGCCCATACTAGCGAGTTTGGCCTTGGCTGCTGCAGCCCCCGTTCTGACACATGTTCGCAGGTCATGCACACCGCGAATTGTAAGGGCATAGAGAAAACCTGCGATGAAAACATCTCCGGCACCAGTGCTATCTACAACTGGTACGCTTTCTGCATCAACCTGAAAGCAATTCTTTTTAGTGTCACGACCGGTAACTACAATGGATTCAGAACCCCTCGTTGTCACGATGACTTCTGCCTTACTAAAGATTGTTGATCGCAGCATTTTATCGTGGGCACCTCTGACGTCGTCAACAGAGCGTTCTGATTCACTCAATTCACTGTCGAACAGGTTGATGACGGTAGAATTCACTTTATCCCTTTTCAGGCTGTTCAGGGGTCGCTCGCTCATACCCCGCTGGAAAATAAAGGGGAAATTTTTGCTCGTGAAAACGACTCGTGCCGAAGAGCACAGACTCCAGAAATCATAGTCAGATTTACCATCAATCACACGGACCTTCTCACAGTCGATACTGACCGTCGTCGTTGGACGGAGATGGGCGTGCGCTATGTGATTCGCTGCCACTGTTTGGCGCGTGTCGAAGTGAAGATGGTCTGCCAACGAGAAATATTCCCTCCTTTTGTCAGTATCTTCCACCGAGAGGGGCAGAACATCCCCAGTCGTGTGAACGCAGGTGCGTCCACCTGGCGTGACCATAATGAACGTCGTTGGGGATGCGCCATTACCGACAACAATTCCGCTGTCATCGTTGAAATGGGACCGTAAAATTTGTCCGACCTGATCGTTTCCAACCTTTGAGAATACTTCAACAGTATCTACAGTATTCTTTTTTTCATTTCCTTTCCCTCCATTACCATTACCATTACCATTACCACAGAACCGACCCAGAGCCCACGCTGTGTTGCCGGCATTGCCCCCCCCACACTCTAACACCACATTGTTCTCGCTCCTGAGTTTGGCATCTTCTGCTGGATAAACAGGCAACAGCACTACACGATCAAGTGACAGCGAGCCTACGACCACAATTCTAGGCATAATGAAGCTAGTTATCGGCTAAATAGGGGGTCCTCTCATCACTCATAAGCAGAAATATTTTCAGAATAATTTATTTGGACAATCAAATCGAGACCACCACATTAGGCCATAGCCCCAAAGTTACCATACAGCGCGCAGCAGGAGTATCAATCAATCGATCGACAGAAAAAAATTGCACGAAATACACTCAAATTCTTGTACACCACCATCTTTGCTCGATTACGATGGGCGCTGTTCATGGCTGCTCGCTAAAGTACGTTGCACTTGGGGGCATTTACGGGCTGTCGGCTGTGACATCACCCTTTTCCTCGCCATCTCTTGAGGAAAACGAAATTGACTCCCACCCTCACCCTGCTCGAATTGATTTTGCCACAGCTCTTCTGCTATATTCTTCCTTCATAAACTTTTTGATTGCTGTGTTGTTTCATTTTCAGGTTGGCACAGACCTCCTGGGTAAGACAACAGACGGCAAGATTCCGCTCTGGAGCTACATAATATTCGCTCCCTTTCACATCCCGACTATAATCTACACAAAAATTCACACTGATTATGGAATTAGCCACGGTGTGCCTGTGGCTAGTGAAGTTGCTGACGGCTGGTACATTGGGGGCCGTTACGGGGACCAACTCAATTTAACTTGGGGAGGAATCCTTGATCTTACGGCAGAATTCCCAGAATCCTGTAAATCTCGCAATTATCTGAACATAAAGTGTTGGGACGGCACCCCCCCCTCTCCTGCGGACATAGATCGAGCTGCCACGTTTGGTGCCATGGCTAGGAAGGAGGGCAATGTCATGGTTCACTGCGCTCATGGTCGCGGTCGCTCGACATGCTGTATGGTTGCGTGTTTGGTAAAGGCCGGGGTTTACAAGAATGTTGAGGAGGCCTTTAAAGGCTGCAAACCACATCGTCCGGTCATCAAACTAAATGGAAGGATGAAGAGGGCATTAGAGGAGTGGGAGAACAAGTATGTGAAATAACAAATGCACCACGTACGTGCGAAGTAAAGGCGAACAGGGATGCTTACTTCAAACGCCTGAACTAATTTTTACCACACAATAGTATCAACAAACAACCCCTCACACCACAACTAATACTAATTTCCGCAATCAGTTTCCATTCTGCTGTCTTGTTCGATATGTTCGATAGACTGTTCGACATGTTCAACATGTTCGATGTCTTCGATGTCGATGTCGATCTGTTCTTGTTCTTCGCCTTCGTTTTCTTCAATTGGTCCGTTTTGTTCGACTTCCTCCGAGCTGCTGCGCAGATCCAACAAAGCACACGCCCCTTCACGTCGACGAGTGGAAGGGGGCTCAAACTCTAGGTCATACAGTTCCGCGCTTGTATCGACGAAGGGCGGGGGAAAGTAAAAGAATTGATTGCACAATTTCTGCTGGTTATGAACTCCGCCTGAGACTAGAAGCGACCTCTCGTCGCCTTTGCACCTCCTCCTCCTCTTGCCGCTGATAATGTTTTTGGTTCTAATCGCACTACAACGACTGCCCCCACCTCCTTTCCTATTGCCGCCACCACCAACACCATCCCTATCACCACTACCATTACCGTCATCATCACCACCCAAAGTTCTCTCTGGGTCGAATCTTTTGGGCATAGTGGGGTAGTCAGGCTCTGCCTTGTGGACTCGAATATGACCTCCCAATGCCTGCCCACCCCCAAACCACTTGGAGCACCAACAGCATTGAAGTTCTTCCAGTCCTGTCCGTTCATTGCTCCGTCGAGGGGCAATCTCAGTGTTGGTCTTACCACTCTTGTTCACAAATGCCGTGCGATAGCCAACGACCTGCCTGCTTCTTCCGATTGGCTGATACGGGTCTGTGTTTGGCTTTCGTGTTTATGATGAAGAAAAATGAGTTTGTGTTAGGAGCAGCAAACCAGTCCCGGCATCATAACTAACTGCATCAACATTGCAGATTTTACTCCTGTCAGTTTTTTTCTTACCTCGTAAACCGAAGAGAGGCAAACCTCTTGGCTATCGTCGCCAGACATTAGGGAATGAAAAAGTGTCCTAGTGTTGCCACAAGAAGAGGGATGAGAAATTGAGATCGTCAATGTCTTTCTCTTCGTTGTGCGAGCTAAATCTCAATTTGTTGCAATCACGTTACCAAAAGTTATCTAGTAATAGAGCAAAGAGGTTTTGAGCGAATTTTATTCACGAGTTCAGGGGTCTTGGACAGTAGTAGAGAATGCCCGATTGATTTTGTGATTTTGTCGAAATGTCGAAACCCAAGAGAAATCTTTGTGTGTGTGTGTGTAACCCACGTTCGACACATTTTTTTTGTCTAATACCCTCCGACAAGACACTTGAAAGCTAGGAAAAGGCAATTTTCTCCCGAAATCCTGCTTCCCTCACCAGTTTTCAAAGCTCAATTTGTTGTAACTCACAACCTTTTTGACCCCCTCATCCCTACCAGGAAAGATGGCAAACGATGATAGTGATGACGAGATTGAACCCCTTACCACGCAGCAGAAGAATGCAGTTGCTGCGATTCTTGGCGTTCTTTTGCTCATAATTAGGTGAGTTGAGTCTTTAACACAGCCAGTACACAGACAACCCCAAAATTGACCTCCCCCCCCTACCTTGAATACAGTCCTTTTTTGTTGGGTTTTAGTTTTGGCACCATCGATCCTGGTTGGATGGCGCTTGACCACAACGCCAACACGAATGACATTGACGATAAGGAGCTCTATCACCAGGGGCGCCACTTCATTGGTCTGGGTCATCATTTTATCAAATTTCCCATGACTGCTGTGGATGTGACTCCCGAGGATTTAATTCCTGCTCGGACTGAGGACGGACTCGGCGTGTCTATGAAAATTGCCTACCAGTATCAACTCTCCGATAATATCGACCACGTTGTTGAGCTCTACAGGACCTTTGGCATGAATTATGAGGATGTTTTCTTCCAGCTGTCCCTCTCTTCCATGCGCGACGTGTGCGCTGGATTTAAAGGGTACGACCTTGTCAGTCAGCGCGAGGAGCTGGCTCAACAGATGAAGGACGATCTACATACCAGGCTGGCCGAGTATCATGCATCCATAGTATCCTACCAAGTGCTCTCAATCAGGTGGCCTAGTCAAATTGATGATGCTATTATGAAGATGATTGTCGCAATTGAAGACATTCAGACTGCCTTCGCTGAAAAGAACATCACACAAATCTCCGCTGAGACGAGTGTCATGGAGGCTGTCATCACTAGTGACACTGTTGTCATTGATGCTAACAAGACAGCAAAAATTCTGCTTGCTGGGAAGACCGCAGAGGCTGAGGTCATCAAGCTGGAGTCTGGGGCACAGGCGGAAGCCTTCGGGGCTGTGAAGGCGGCTTTTTCGAGCATGACCAGCGAGCAGCTCCTCGAATATGTCTATCTTGAGAATATTGTCGGCGGAGACATGGAAATCGCAAACATTGCCGTAAAAATCCCTGCCGAGATAAAGGCAGCGATGAATGGGGAGTAACAACTTAGCAAAATGGAACAATTTGGTTGTGATGAAAGCCAACTTTTAAGAAATAATGCCACGCAACAGTTACATATACACCATTAATACGCCATTTCCTCCCTCCCAGCCCCCACTACTTATCACCTTACAGTATAATAACGTAATAGCAACAACTCAATCTTCTCCTCCTTCTTTCTTTTCTTCCCATTCCTCTCCTTCCTCCTCTCCACCTTCCTCCTCTGTGCCCCCTTCTTCTTCTTCATCATCATCATCTTCTTCTACAGGTTCTGGCCAGGTAACAACAACATTCATTCCCATGGCATCACTCAGAGTCCTCGGAACCCTCGGCACCTCCACTCCTCCTACCTCCTTCTGCTCCACAGTGGATCTCACATTCTCCGTGAAGATGTATTGGTAAAGCTTGTAGTTACGAAAGTAGTGGTTTGTTGCATGGTCTACGATGGCTGCCGCGTCTGCCTCGTTAAAGACGCCGATGCTGTAGGGAGGCCTCTCGACACTGTGCCTCATGAGCATATCCTCAAAACGTTTGTAGCTCTTGGTCATGCTGTCACTCGAGCTTCTTTGTGATGAACAGTCATGGTCTATAACTGACTTCATAAGGGACAAAAACGTCGATACTTTGTTAGCGGGGAGGCCGTGGTCCTTACAGAAAGCGTAGTTGTAGAAGAAATAGTCAATAATCAGATCCGCCTTGCTGTCTCCTGACTCCGTCGGGGGTTCAAGACAAAGATTGTCGGCAAGCAGTCTAAATCAGGTACGGAGTGTTAGGGTTAGGTTAGAAATGGAAGCAAGAGGCGAGCGAGATACGCAATTTTACGCTACCCCCCCCCCAATTGCGATAACAGCAGGCAAAACAACACCAACAACAACAGTCTTTAGAGCCCATAACAATGTACCTGCGACATTCAGCCGGCTCAAAAGCATCAGCAAGCTTGTTTATTTGAGCCTCGCTCAATTCTTTCCACAAAAGGAAGTCCATTATTGCGTTCTTTTGCCTAAGAGTTATCCTTTTCAATTTTCTGCTGTAGCTCAGTAACCACAGTTAATTTGCTGAAATCTGAAATCTCTCCCGTGCTTACTGCTTTACCATTCACTCCAAAGTCTATTCTGACTTTGGGATCGAGGGAATAATATTTGGTGTTTTGCCTTTTTGTGTATAATAATGAACAAGCAGTACAAGGAAGTACTATCTCAAAACGCCATTTTTACAACAATTATTAACCCTTCCCCTTCACCTTCACCGAAGTGACACTGACAAATAGCCATCGAAACCTCGGTATCGATATCAAGATCTCACAAAGCAACATTCTGATGAATTATCTGATGACTCTCGCATTGTAAGCTTTCCTGAATATGTCAATGCCGCACTCTCCATTTTCGTCGCAAACTTCATCGTAGCACTCTTCCATTTCTTCAGTACTCAAATCATATCCACACCCTTTGAACATGCTGAAGATATATTCCTTACTCCTGGGTTTCAGGAACTCCTCGTCCTCAACACCCAAGGCAGCAAACTGGCTTGGATGGAGCAGGTACCTTGCATTCACGTCATCGCCATAGTTTTGGTTGTCTGCGACGCTCCTCCTGGCGTATTTTGGTATGTCACTCCGAACGCTAGGGCACCCGAATCTCCTGGTCTCAGTTGTTGCGTTTCTGAAGCCAGGAGTCTTGGTGGTGCCAAGATCATCATCGGGGGCCTGCTCGTCTAGGCTGTAAGCTCCCTCAACACAATTCCTGGCATCCCATTCTTCTTTACCCCTCCTGACGGCTGCTTTCCCAAAAACATGATCCTTGGGAAGTGGCAGTCCGTGACCTAAATTCCTGGCACGTCCAAGTAAATCCTTCATTGCCTGGAAGTCATCGTACTTTTTGCTTGTCACTGTCTTGTAAGGAGAATCTCCAACTCCATGCAAGACGTCGTAAACGGCCTGCGACATACCACCCAAAGCAATGTCCTTTCCCTTGTCTCCAAATGTAACCGTCTTGAGGTCCACATCCCAGTTGTAATTTCTCCTCTTCTGCACTCCAGGGGGGTAACTTCCGTGACTCTTGACATAAAGCGCTTCCCTCTCTTTCTCCTCCTCAGTGAGTTCAGACATCTCCAGCACTTCTTGGGCCTTCATACCCTTTTCCGATTTTATACCGTGCCGAAACAGCGGATCGTTAGCGATGACGCTGGGCATGGTGTGGCCCCTGTTATAAGACTTGCCAAGAGGTTCACGGGCCACGCTCTTAAAGCTCTTCTCCAGCACAGCGTTCTTGGTCCGCTGAAATTCAGTGTCCCCCTCAGGATTCTTCCAAACGTCTTCTACGTGATCGCTCTCTGCGCTTGTACCGTTTCCGAAAATTTTGTTGGGGTCCACACCATCACTAAAATCGTCCTGTGAAAATGTTTGAGGAGGGTGTTGGGCTGGTTAGACAGTGACAAAAGGGGTTCTTCGCTTGCAGCAAAATTGCGCATCTTTCCCAAAACGAATGATATCAACGTTGTTAGCCTCACCTGCATGCCTGGGTGAATGCACCTCTTCCCTGGCTCGATAAAGTTGCTCTTTCTCCACTTTCGGATGTGGGGAGGTGTTGGTGGGGGAGAAGCTGCATGGGGGTTGACACAAGAGCTTGCGCTCTCCAAACTCAGGTGAGGATTGACCGCTCCAGCGATGGAGGGGGCATCACCGCCACCCTGATTGTAGATCATGGGGAGCGGTGGGTTTGTGGTTCAGTTTTTGGTTTGCGTTTTTGGTTCGGTTACTGGAGTTTGCGAGACCAGGTCGAAATTGATTGAATTTAAAGGACCACTCGTCTAAAGCAAGTATATTGTTAAGAGAGAGATGGGTAAGGCTTTTTCTAAGCCAATTTTCCTTCCTTTACTTTGTTTGTTTTTGTATGGGGAGTTAACGACGGATTTTCACCAGCCCCCTTCGAACAACATACAATGCAATTTGTCTCCTTTTTCCATCTTGCACCTTAAGACCACAGCCTCACTTATCTCCAATTCTTCGCTGCTGCAGAAATTAGATAGCTTTGCCTCACTTTATCTCCCATTTAAAAACACCATGGCTGAGGATCGTTCTTCTTCTGAATCAAGTCGGAGTTATCGTGGGAGCTACAGGGGGTTGGCCCACATGTTCGGGTCTACATCTCCGAAATCTGGAATGTTAAGCAGTACATATGAGAAAGCTTCAAGTATTCTCGCTAGCGGTGACAAAAAAGGTGAACATACCCACAAGCTCAAACTCAGTGAAAATGATCGGGTTCACAAGGAGGCCCCCGGGATTGTGGGCTATTGTAACTCGGTCCCCTTCCTGCACAATCTCGGAAAGCAAGTTCGACAACCATACGTCCAAGGGCTGACTTTTATGTCTGTCATGTGGGCTCTTTTTGCGCAGGATATATGCTTTGGGTGGGTTGACAAGGAGTACGATGTTGTCTTTTACTGGTTGACAGTACTTGTTTTTGCTATTCTTTTCTCGGAGATGATTATCCACATTTTCTTAACTCGCGACTACTTCGCCAGTTACCTTTTCATGATCGACTTGATAGGCACAATCATCCTCATCCCAGAGATTGTCATTTATGCTACGAGTGATGAAAGCTTCACTAATGATGATCAAGGAAGTGGAATCTTGTCTGTTGCTCGTGCCGGTCGTGTTGCGCGGACAAGCGCTATGCTAAGAGTAGGGCGCATTGCCAAGGTTTTTCGCGTGATTCGGACAGCCAGAGCAGTACAATGCATCTTGCTGGTTTATGGAATTTTAGAGAACAGGAAAAAAAGGAAAACTAAGGAGAAAAAGCGGAAAAAATATTTGGCAAAGAAGCAGGCAGCGATAGACGCGGGGATGATTGTTGACGTGGATGAGCCATCAGTAAACGAGAATCTCAATCGGACGAGAGAAAGAAACCACGACAGGGAGGATGACACTGATCACGAGACAGAACTAGACAGGTAAGTGGGTGGAATGGGGGGGGGGGGCCTGTTCCAAATTTTGCACATGTGGTCGAGCAGCTCACTTTGATATATTTTTTCGGCATCTGATCTAACGAAACGTGACTACATATCCTCTCGCGCATCAGCAAACCCTCTATTTTCGGGCTCAGATACGCCAATCTTGTGTCCCAGCGTGTTGTGATTGGAGTCTTAATAATTTTGGCTGTGGTACCTCAGTTAGATGTTCCGCAGTACGACGAATCTCGGGAAAAATCAATAGACTTTCTCCACATGTGGCAATCATCTTGCCATGGCGACTCTAACCCCAATGAAAGTTTTTGTGTAAATGCTCAGTCTGAAGCCGCCAGGGTTTTCATTAACGATTTTGAAGATTGTCTCTATTTTGAGAACTTTGGGGTAGTAATGAAAGACGACCCATTGAAGCAAGTGCGGAGGAAAAGTATAATGACTAGATACGTGGTCACTACCGAGAAAGGCACTATAAGTGCTATTTTTGATGACCAGGACATTGAGACTGAGATCCGGGTGATGAATATTATACTGACAATATTTGTTGTTTTCATCTTTGGTATTGGATCATGGGTATTTAATAATGACGCAAAGCACATGATAATTCAGCCAATCGAACGTTTAACTGGTCTGATCAAGAAGCTTGCGGGGATGGTGTTCATGTTGTCAGCAGAGGATAATGCCGACAGCCCAAATATGGGAAATGAGATGGAATTTATCGATTCTATTGCGAGCAAAATGAGCGATGTTTTCGACACCAAAAGCTCGAAGGAGGATGCCACACTCAAGCGGCGCAATAGCAACATGGGCCCATTTGATAAGGTCTTTCCCGACGGTCAAGATCCTAACAATCTCTCGGGCAAAGACGGCGCTGTAGCTGTGGAGGAGGCAGAAATGGGTTCCATACCCTCGGAAGAGGCAGAAATTCAGGCTTTGTTGGACTCACGCGCAGAGCTCAAGGATCTTTTCAGTGCGCTGCAGAACGAGAAGGCGCGCTCTTACTTTCGCCTATTTTTGTCTCGAGAATTCAATGTGGAAAACATTGCCTTTTGGGAGGCCGTCTACGACTTTAAGACTCAGTTCTTCAAGCGCGCCAAGTTTATTTACACGACATATATCAGTCAAGCGGGGATGAGCCAGGTCAACATACCAGCAAAAATGCGGCGAGACATCAAGGATAGTCTCCTTGTGGACGAAAATGAAACAGACTTTTCCATCCATATCTTTAGCGAGGCACAAGAAGAGATTTACAAGCTGATGCAGCGCGACCCTTTCCCGCGGTTTCTTAAAAGCGATCTTGCTATCACTTACGCGAGGATAGCGAAGGTGAATGATACAGAAAAGCCGGCGGGGGAGAAAAACAATGATACAGATGATCTTCCTCCCATCAGTGCAATGACTTCTTATAAGAGCAGTTTTCGCCGTAGATCGAGTGCTAGGCCAACCCCTCAAATGGAGATTCTAGCCACTTTCCCCGAGACCGAGAATAAAAAGAAAGATGTGGTTTTGCCGGTGAAAGAAATCGAAGGGAAAAGCGAGACTGAAGCAGAAGCAAAACCAACAACAACTCCCTAGTGCGAAAATACTAATGCGAAAATACTAAAACAATAACAAGGGGTTACATTTAGCTAGCGTATAGCAACACTTGGCAACATATAATTAAACATTCTATCACAAGACTCTAGTGTCCTGCACCACCTCAGTCGTCCATGTACAAGACACTTATTTTCATCTTCTTGGCGAAGTTGTCGAAAACACCTGGCTTGGATTTTCCCCCGTCCTCTTCTCCCTGCCCTCCCTCATCCTGCTGCTTCCGGTACATTCTGGCGGCCGCAAGAACCGTGTCCACAAAGTTGCTAGCAGTGGTCTTGTCGCCATGCAAAGCCCTCAACATGACCTGGACAGCCACATACTCTCTGGTGCTGAAAATCAAATTTTTAGCCTTCAAGAGCCCGATAAGTATCTGTGCGTCTTCCAAGTCCTTGTGAAACTTGTCATGCAGCTCCTTCTCATTTTCAGTGACTGTGCTATCAGTGCGGCTGCTGTCTCGAAAAGAATTTGAGCCATACGATGACACGGGGGATTTCGCTTCCTGCCGAACTGATTCGGCTTTTGCCAAGGTCATCCTTCTATGCCTTTCAACCTCAGCCTCCAGAACTTTTTCCTCCTCGGCCATGATTTGTCCCTCAGTGATCTCGTCCTCATCAAGCCCTATCAAATTACCGAAAGCTCTCTTGGTCAACCTGAATAGCACGTCCTTGAAATAGCACTTCCTCAGCCGCTCCTTTGGAAAGACATAAATGGGAATTTCCGTTTCCCAGTACAAGGACCTCAGCTGCGCCTCGGTTCCGCCGCGACCAAGCCCCAGGGGTGGTTCCAGCGCGTACATGAGAAGACTCATCTGCTTTATACTGATAAACTGGGTGGCGTCGGGATCATACACAGCCCACAAATTTACGAAAATCTCCATCTCGTCACCAAAGTCAACCTTGCGTTCACCGAGCTCATTCTCATTCTGAACTACATTGAAATTCTCCAAAAGGACGGCGATAAATAGATTGATGCTGATGTATTGACAGACTATGATGAAGGAGTAGTAGTACATGCTCGTGAGAAATTTGCTGTCAAATTGATTGTCCCTGGCGCAGTCCCTCATGAGGTGCTGCCAATTTTCTCCTGTGCTAATCCGAAACAATGTCATAAAGGCAACTCCGAAGCTCCGAAAGTTGGCGTACTTGTTTATCCCTTCGTCTTGGTCACCTACGAACACACCCATTCCCCCTGTCTCCTCATCGACCATGTTACGGTTGTATTTCGTCTCTGCAAACATGTGTATTCCAAGTATTGCATAGACGAAATAAATCATCAACAGAATCGCTCCGATGTTGTAAATGCTTGGAAGAGAGTACACGAGCACCTTGAGCAAGCTTCTGAATGTGCTGCTAGGTCCAAGGAGCCTCAATAATCTGCTCACCCTGAAAACTCGAAAAATCCTTAGTATGAGCAGCACACTCGTGTCGTCTGTTTCTGACAGAATAATTTCAACAATACTTCCAAACACCAAAAAGAAGTCAAAACAGCTGGCCCATCTAGTAAAATAAGCTCGCGGACCGTCTCCAACTATCTTCAGCACCGCTTCCACACCAAAAAGGACTGTAAAAAGTCGGTTTATCCTCTCCAAAAAGGTCTCGAAAGTGTCGTCCATTTCACGGTGTTCAAGGCTCATCGTGACAACGGAGGCTAAGATGAGCAACATGACCAGAGTGCCAAATATTCTACTTCGGGTGATGTGGTAGCATTTTTTCCTGATGTAGTTCGTGGGAGGTCGAGGAACAACCTTGGCGTTCGAGAACAGAACGTTTTTCTGCGTTTCTATCCACGCGTGCTGCTCCTCCGTCATGAGATTACTCTTCCCCACTGCCGATTGCTGCCTAAAGTGGTCGCACAGGACTCCAATAAACAACCCTAGGCCAAGAAAGTTGGCCAAAGCAATGAAGATGACGAAGAATAACATTCCTTCCTTCATATAAAATAACTTGGGAGCACGATCGAAATCTGTTGAGGACATGGCGTTCTCGGCAATTGGATACCAACCCTCCAGCGACGAGACTACAAACAGCGTTTGAAAGCTCTTTGTGATATTATCAAAGTTGTAGTAAGAGTTTACCCACGCAAGCGTGTAATTTGTGCCCTCGTCGTTGACCATAAAACCAGGATCCTCACAAAACTTTTTGTCCATCGCACTAACGTTGGCGGTCGGCAAAAGATAGGTGTCGTTATTCTCATTGACAAAACTGTTGCTGTAATCAATCGACTCGATGCTGCACCGAAAGAATTGTCCACCAAAGAGACCCATACCGAGGATGGCAAATACTCCAAATATCAAGAACAAGAGAACAGCCACATTCAAGACAGCCATGAAACTCCCCATAATGGCGGACACAACAGTTCTCATATTTCGGTTACGTTTGATTGTCTTCAGCGGGCGCAGCACACGCAACATACGCAAAACTTTCAAGAAACTAAGATTTCCATCATGGTCCATAGAACTCAAAATCCAGTCCAACAAGCTGCTAGTAACGATAATGAAGTCCAGCACGTTCCAGGCGTCCCTCAAATAGCTGTTGGGGACCAAGCAGAATCCAAGCGCTGTTATTTTAATCAACATTTCCAGGGTAAAGGCGACGGCAAAAAAATGGTCCATACTCTGAAGTGATGTACTTAGATCTTCGGGAATATCCGGGTTCTCGAACGCGAGAGAGATAGAGCTCACAATGATGCAAAACAGGATGACGAAATTAAACACCGAAGTGTACATCAGCTCGTGGCAAAAGATGCGGACCTTGTTGTGCGGGGAGAGGAACATGCACGTTGTTCCCTGGAGGTCCAAATAACCCTCGTCTTTCATGAGAGTTAGTCGCGCCTCCTCGAACAATATCTGGTGTTCCATGTGAGCCTTGTCACCGCTTGAGGCAACAGCGCGGAGGCTATTCTGGAGGTTCTCGCTGTCTACATCGTCGTTGGCACCGAAGCTATTGCGCTGTGCATTTTTCTTGAGGTTCTTGATTTTGTCTTTGTGTTTTAAATGAAAGTTGAGGAACTTGTAGAAATGCAGCGCCTTAGCGAAGGAAGATTCGACCGAGCGGAAAAAGACCTGAACCTTCTCCCGGAATATATCGTCCTCACGTACTTCCGCCTCCTCTTTTGACCCGCAAATCTTGGTGTCTGTAGATGTGACGGTATTCTCGGTATATGCACGATCATGGGAGATGCTACTTGTCCTTGTCACTTTCTCCTCACTAACATCCGATTTTTTCTGAATTAAGGGGTTCGTAACGTGAAGTGATTTCACCTTCATTACAACACTAGAACGGTTCAATTTTCTCAACTGGTCCTTGAGATCCCCCTCGCTATCGCGCCGAGCTCTCGGACTCTTTTTTACTTTGCTATTTTGAGCAAGCTCGAGTTCCAACTCCAAGTTGTGTACCTCATCCGCTTCAGCCACTGCCTGCATTCTCTTTTTCATAGACACCTTCTCAAAGCTACGAATAAGAATGGCAAGGAACAGGTTCAAGAGCATGAAGTTGCCAACTATAATCCACAAGAGAAAGAAGATGACACTCCACCAACGAGCCGGAGTGCAGTAAACAGCTTTCAAGGCTATTCCCGGCCAGTCATCGAGCGTCAAAACCCGAAATACTGCCAGAAAGCTGTGAAATATCGAGTCGAAGTTATCTACCCCAAAGTTTAGGTGCTCAAAGTATTCGACGTCCATACGATTTTCATCGCACTGGTTCTCGGTATATTTACCACCATAAAGCTGCATACCAGTCAGGCAAAAAATGAAGAGTGATATCGAAAGGAGGAGCAGAAAAAGTAAGTAGTCCTCTGCTGCTTGCTCGAACACCGACAGAATCTCCTGTACGCTGTTCAAGAACTTCATGGCCTTGGCAACTCGCAGGGCCCGGAAAACTCGAAGGGCGCGTAGGCTACTGGCCTCTCCTAGCTCATCGCCAACTTTCCCACCAAGCGATATGAATTCTGTAAGAGACGCCAAGACTATAATGCAATCAAAGCGGTTCCAATTCTCGGAGAAGTAGCGAGACAAACCAAGCCCAAACCATTTGAGGACCATCTCAACGGCAAAAATGATGGTAAACACTTTGTTCAAAAGACCGAGGAGCTCTACGTATTCCGTGTCATCGCGAATCTGTGGAGAATCGAGCCCGAGCACTATGGTATTTAGGATAATTATGAGGAAGATAAACCCCTCAAAGATGGGGTTCCGGACGAGAACATAGGCCGCAAGGTGAAGGGAGTTCGAAGGTTTATTACGCTCGTAGTCGTCTGCGTGAGCACCGGAAGTGCGCAGACTCATGCCAACCGCTGAAGAACGTTTGTGTTTTTCCAGTTTCTTCTTAATTGCGGCAACGGTGTCATCGGAGGAGATTGAGGGCGACGTCTCTTTATTGTCGGGATCGTTCTCGGGTTGGAGGTGAATCGCCTGGCTACTACTATCAGATGTTGGCAGCGGCGTTGGGGGACGACGTGTCGAAGAGGCGGGGGATGAGAGACGACGTCTCGATAAAACGGGCGACGAAGATGGGAGGGTAAAGCCAGTTGGCGAGTCGTTCATCTCCCGGTTGAATCTTACATCGCTCTGTGTGCGAAGACCACGTTGCACCGTTGGGAAGCTACCACCACCCCCGGCATCAGCGCCGTTAACGTGCTGGCTGCGGAGATGAACATCGAATGTGGCCTCATGCTGTTCTTCTAGCAGGTCGTCAACGGAGAGAGACTCGTCATTCGGTTTTCCGCTTTTCAAATTGAGGTCGATATTAATTAACTCAATATGATTGTCGTTGTCGTTGTCGTTGTCGTTGTCGTTGTCGTTGTCGTTGTCGTTATCGTTGTCGTTGTCGTTGTAGAGCTTAGAATTTCTCCTCGAACCTTGCTCAGATCTGGGAGCATGGAGATCGAGCGTCATCTCGGCGGCCTCATGTCCTTGACGAGCTTTCTCGTACTCATTCGTCAGCACAGTTATAGCTAGGTTCAGAAGCCAGAATCCTCCTACTAATATCGTAAAGCCAAGAAAAATCCCCACTCCAGGCTTGTCTCGGTCTTGAAGCCTATATAGGACGTTCTCTGCCCAGCCCTCCAGCGTAACTACAGTGAAAAGGGTAAACACCGACGCAAATACATTATCAAAGCTCGCGAGGTGACCGTCAGACTCGTCGCCATACTCCAACGTTTTGTCATGGAAGAAACGAAGTGTCCCATTGAAAAAGTTGGTTGCAAAGATAGCCATGAGGAAAATGAAGGTTAGCATGAGAGCCATAGCCTTTCCCATTGGGAGAAAAGCGTTTTGGAGGGCCTCAATCATAGAAGCAAGCTTGGGAAGAGAAGAGATGGTCTTCAGCGGCCGAAGAACCCTCACCACACGAAGAACAACTAGGCTGTTCTCCTTCTCTTCTGAATCACTTTTTGTCAAAGCAATGTAAATTACATAGAGTTCATCAGCGATTGCGCTCACAACAACGAGGAAGTCTAACCAATTCCATTTTGACTTGAAGTAACCTGACTCTTTAGAGAAGCCGAGAGCGAACATCTTGATCATCATCTCAAGTGTGAAAAAGCCTACAAAAATACGCTCTGTGACGACAAAAAAAAAGGACGGGTCCTTGGTGGGGTCTAAGTAGGCCATCTCTAGGGTGTTCAAGCAGATAACAAACAGAATAAAGCCGTCGAAATAACGACTTTTCACTAGATACAGGGAGAGGGAATGGAGCCACCGGTTGACAGTTGATCCCGTTTTTTTGGCCTTACGTCGCTTGCGCCCGGGCTTCTTCTTTTTTGCCTCGAACTGTCGAAGAATTTCGGAGCGAGCATTGCCTTCGTCGTAGTGAGTCGAGGGGGAACCCAGGGTGATTCCAGATCCAGCAGGGTCTTCATCTATACTAGATGAAGAAAGGGCTCTGCACTTCTGTGGCTTGTCATCCATTCTGCGAAAAAAAAAGAAAAAGACTAGGGATTCAGTGCAAAGCTGATATAAGGGAAGATGCAGGGTTCCATTTAGGAGTTAAACCATTTAGGAGTTAAACCTCTAAGAGAAGAAGATAAGGGGTGTGGGAAATTTTCGATGTTTTTTTTTTCGGTTTTTTTTGTGGTAGGAATTTATTGATACATAAACCCCAAAATAGTTCTGTCGTATGCGTTGCACTTTGCTCACAGTCACCGTGATTGTGGGTATCCTGGTATCCTGTTACGGGGCTGATTGTGGGGGATGCTTTTGTGCTCCTGGGAATGGAACCTGTCCGGACTGGGTGCCCAAATCAGACTACACAGCGTCAGAAATAGAGGCATTCACTGCAAAAAGAATGATAAACCCCGCTTATACACTAGACTGCAACCCCTATCATGGTTCCAACTGCAATACCTCCCCTGAGCTTGAAGTTGACACTGAGGGTGCTGTCTGTGCTTTCAAATACTCTAACTCCTCCACCTGTGACGAATACACAATGAAAACATATTCAAGTGAAACGAAAGCGACCGAAGATGGCGCCTACGTTACCCACACTCACGCGTGTGGTCTGTGCAGTACAGCCCAAGATTTAGCAGTATATTTGAAAATACCGGATATGACGAAGGCTGGAAAAAAGTGTGCAGAGGAGGCTTTGATTTCAGAGGAATGGGGATTGTCGTGCTACAAAGACTTAGGATACTCTGATGCTTGTGCTACCATTTGGAATTACGACGGCATGTACGATTCTGAAAAGTGCAAGTGGACTTGCATAAAGAATCTTTTCGCAGACAACAACGGGCCACCGCCAGAGTGTGCGCTAAATCCCTGCCTTCAGTGCGATGAAGACGAGGCCGGACCTATTTTTCAGCAGTTTGCGAGGAGGACTAGGAGAAGGAGCGGAATCACAAGCGCCATAATCAGGGGTTGCGATGAGTTTGCACAGATTACTCACGTGCCGTGTCCTCCTCAGGACTGCTGATCTATCCTCAGCAGTCCTGTCATATTTCAACCTGTTTGGAAAGCGCTCGCTATGATTTTTACTTTCTGCGAAGTTGTAAACTTTAAGAAATAATAATAACAAGTGTGTTTGTTGTAGGTAGCAAGTTGCAACAGTTTATTATACACACAGGTAGCAGTAATTCAGTCGTTTCACTTTCAAGTCAATCATCAAATCAACCTATCAGTTCAATCACACCGGCCTCAACATATCCCTTAATCTTCTCGTATCTCGCGATTAAAATGTCGCTTTTCTGAAAGGTTGCTTCCATCTCAGACAGCGATTCCCCAAGTAACTCCCTGACGAATAGCTCTCCTTCAGAAATAACCCGCGCAAATACATACTTTTTGAGGTCTGGAATCTCTGTCATCTCTTTGGCATCCAGATTTTTGAGGTCATTATATTCTGGCATGTACTTGAGCACGCTCTCTGTAAAGTGCATGTCAAACACATCCACGTAGCGGTCGCAGAACACCTTCTCAGCCGGGGACATCCTGTCCCCGTAGCCGGCAGAGTAGTGCAGAGGGTGGGAAGTGATCTTCTTAAGTCGCAAACGGAGATAAGACAATAACACAAAGCGGAAACGGTCCACATCCATCTGGAGAAGGGTCGAAGTCAGTGCAGCCTTTTGAGAGCGAGCGTAAGACGACTTCTGATCAATCAAATCTGTTATTTTTTGCGTATTGTGATTTTTTGCGTTAACAGTGGTGTGGGGGGGTTTAAGACACACTAAACTTCAATTTTCTCGCACTGAACCGGCCGCTCAGTATCAGTAACTCACCCTGTTGAAATTTCAGCAATTCCTCGATCTCGCTCACGATCTCTAATCCAAATGGAAGCAGCTCTGGCGAGTTCTCCTCTGTCAACCAGAGGCTTGTCAGTCTCGTAAAATATGTCCTGTTTTCCCCAACAGCAGCAGAGGTATCTTGGTCACCAAATTCGTCTTCAATTACGTGATTTTGGGGTTCATCGGGATACTCGGTGGCAGGTTCGGAAGCTGTGCTTCTCTTGTTTGCAAGGAGGGCATCTATCTCATTGAAGTCCGCCATGGCGGGAGGGGAGCGTTAGGGGGTTAAACGATCTAAACGAGATTAACTCAAGGATTTGAACCTTTACAATTACTGTGTAACACGGGTGTAGCTTTAAAATAGTAAATTTCGATGATGTGAATGGAGATGGCCACTTGCCGAGAGGGGGGGACCTTAAAAAATAATTGCAAAGCATTTGCGTACCCCACAAGCTTTCGTCGCTTTTGTCACTTGCGCCCCTGATATCCCCCCTATCCCTCTGACAGCAGAGCTCTCTCGGATTCCACGAGGAATCCCAATCTCATCTCTGAAACCTCCTTTTTTCCAGGAAACAAGATGACAGATCGTCCTTGGCTTGTCAAGAGCCCTCCATCGCTCTTCTCCCACATAAGCTCACTTCCCGACGGCACAACATTCGGAACATTGACTTTCAAAAAGAAGCCGGCGTCAGACCCTCAAAAGAAGAAGCAGCAGGGGCAAAAGAAACGAAAGAATGAGTTTTTGCTTTCTGTGGATACTTGGGGCAGTGGTACTAGGCGGTACAAGCTTAACGGCATCACCGACACGAGCATACCAGCGATGCATATCTTTGGCCCTTCTGAGGGTAACAACACAGTCCATCAAATTCACGGAACAGTGGTAAGATTGGGTGCATTCGAGCCAGACAATCAGTCCAAAGATATGGGTGGTTATATGGCTGAAGTAGGAGCCCGGAATAGGATTTTTGAGGAGAACAGAGGTAACATCGTCCGAAGTGAGAGGGGGGCGGTAGAAGATGACAAGAGGATGATCGAAAGCAGGATGGGTGACACCGCTTTCAACCTTCAGAAGCTTTCCAAACGCAACAATGATACAGTCGTCACTGGTGTCAGTGGTGATGGCGGCAACGGCGCCACCAACGGTAAGACGTCAAAAAAGAGTGGGGCAAAATTCACCGGTGATGCCTCCCTTCCGACTCTGACAAAGGCAGACTGTATGAACTTTGTCTTCAATCTCTATCAAATTGCGCTTGAGAACGTCGCAAGACTGGAAGATGACCTTGCTTCATCAGAGGTGGGTGTGGAGCTCACCCCGGCACAGAAAGGATATTTCACTTTTAACGAGGTATGCGGGGAAATTGGAAGGCAGTGGAATGTCGGTGAGGGGGGGCAGAGAGTTGTCAGGGAAGTACTGCAAGAGATTGCTGAGCTGCATAGCTCAGGAAAGTTCCGGGGGAGATGGGGTTTGAAGAATAGGGCTAAATAAGTCGGGCATAATTAACAATGTGCGCAAAAACACGTAGATAGGCTTAAAATATTGGCACCACTTTTGCTTTGCTACATGTTATTATTGTGTTGTGTTCATTGTTATTCTTATTCATCAAGACACTCCTCAAGGTCATCATCGTCGCCTTCATCGAAGGCCAGATTCCAACGAACGGCTCGGATCTTTCGCATCTCTCGCCTCCTGGCACGATATTCCACAACCTTGTCAAGGGTAAGTGATGCCTTTTCAAGCAAGATACTGCGAAAGGTGTGTGTGGTGGTTTGAATCGGCTGTGGAGATATGGGTTGTTCAAACATTGAGGGCAACATTCGTTCCATGGGCGGCACTACTCGCTTCATTATGGGTCCTCCTCTCTCGAAGTGTTGGACCTGTTGTTTGGGAATTCCTGCGCGCTCCACAGTACCGAACAAAATTAGGTAAACAGCAATCGCTACCCCCCCCCACATGAAAACCCTCCGTATTACGCTCCCCTTCTTCCCCCGAATTCTCCTCCGTTTGACCACCACTTGCAGACCCATTCCAACACCACTGACAACTCTTATTGTTCGGACAAAAGCAGGGGTCAAAACGAAGAGAAACGCGGAGAAGTATATACTCCAGACAACTCGTAGATCAATGTACAGATGACTAAGCGCGCTGCAGATTATGAAGATAGCGAATCCTGCGGTCTTGGTCGCCTCTCTTCCATCAATCACATCGTTCAAATCTCCCGCAACCATTACCAAGTCGTGAAGGAGGTTCTGCAAATTATCCAACCCCGCATTTCCAACCAATTTGCCAATGAAGTTGATAAAGGAGTTTAGTTCTGCATTTTTTTCAGCAATTTTTTCGTGGTCATTGCGTTTGTCATGGGTTCTTTCCTTGTTGCCCACAACTTCGTTGCGCGGAACTTTGGAGAGGTTGAGGCTCTTCTTTATCATTTTGGAGCTACTTTTGCTACTAGTCGAAATCACATTCTGTAGCAATTTGTAAAGAAAGTAACAGTGCAACGCCAAAATTCCCTTGCGACCGAAAGCAACGATACAGACACCAAAAAGGTGGTACGAAAAAAACCGACGGAGGCGTTTTAACTGAGAATCTTCGTCACCAACGATAGGCTTGAACTTCATAGCATCCATAAAGTCGTCAATTTTTTTCAACCAACGGTCCATCTGGGCTTTCAGAGCGTCAGCATAAAAGATTGTCCGTCGGGGCTCAAACTTTTCCATGATCGTGGCCGGAATCGCTGGCTTGGATAAATGAGACAATAAATCTGTGAACGAACGAAATCGGGCGAGATAAATGCTTGTTTAGTGAGTGCCGCCGTGGAAGCAAGTAGTGCATTTAGCACACGTATTTTACCCATCATCGTTTCCACTCACCTCCCATTTCGCTCACTGACATCCGTATTCTGCAGTGAATCTTAGGTTCAGAGGTGGCTTGCTTATTGCCAACGATATTGGAGATGAATTGGGGGGAGTGAAAATCGTCTGGGTTCGGAAGAATCACTGTTCCATTACTGACAGCGTTCAGACCGCTGCGCAGAATCTTCAACGGTGATTTAATGGTCGATTTACCAAACCGCACGAGGTCGCGAGCCGAATTTGCCACGACCTCGATTGTTTTTTTCACATCGTTTTCATTTCCGTCAGCGCCAATTTCGTTATCCTCCCCCCCTTCTTCATCCTCAATGCTCACGATCTCGCCCTTAGCCGGGTCGGGTGAGCTCCATTTCCGGCCAACCTCCGGATCGCTCGAAAGACGGTTCGGCTTTCTTTGCAGGGTGATCCAAAATTCCTCACCTTCAGTACTGTACTGTGCGCCTGTGTAATTACCGAGTTCCTTAACATCTATCTCAACACCCCCCAGAAGCCTCTCCACCCCCCCTAAAACGTCGCTGCTGTCTAGCACCTCGATTCTAACAACTGTCCCTCTCGTCCTGACGATGGGCAGCGTCATGACCCCCCCCCGGAATACAGGACAAAGTGTGCCCGAAACAGAGTCCGTGCGAAGTTCGAATCTATGTTCGCGTGCGAACTCGTAGAGATCCTGGGTCCGCTCGTCAATATCGTAACCGGTAATTGTCACGCGGCAGTAAGGGCAGGACTTGTTGTCCAGGGTCGTTGAGGGGAGGGCAATTGCCTCGACGCACGAGATCTTAAGAATACCGATGGCCAAAGTGGGAGGAGGAGCCCGGTGAGAGGGGGTGACGGCGACATCAGAAGTTTCTTCCGGTGCCTTCGACGACCGTTTTTGCGTGCGAGTTTTCTTCTTAAAATTAAACTTCACAACCGACTTCCAAAAATTCTGTAATTTGTCACCCTCTTCCTTGAGCTTGCGGTGGTTGAGCTGCTGCTGCGAGACTTTGTTGGGGGACAGCTTCATCGCTTGCTTGTTTCTATGTTTGTACATTTGTTCTACCACTTTGTGCTCGAGCTTCCAAAAGAGTCTTCTGAGAAACTCGAACACGTAGATCAGTAGGGCAAGGACTAGGGAGCGGTCAATGTCAAAAAGGGGGTTGTTTTGGGCAAAGCCGCGCCGGGGATCGACCCCGAGACGATCACACTCCTCGCTAACTAAACCCCATCCCATTCCATCCCCCCCCCCCCCCCCCCCACACCCCCCCCACCCCCCCACCCCCCCCCCCCCCCCCCCCCCCCCCC
>ENA-OWPI01001789-OWPI01001789.1-marine-metagenome-genome-assembly--contig:-NODE-1789-length-22365-cov-7.083274_pt1 | contig 22365 bp, 23 predicted proteins | sample MGYA00238138_ERZ651775 | MGnify/ENA primary metagenome ERZ651775 (study PRJEB26906, sample SAMN06265043) | marine metagenome | isolation source: Helgoland LTER site | place: Germany:Helgoland, sampling...
TTGAAGCTGGTGTGCAGCGTGTGCAGGTTCAGGAGCAGCTTGGGATTAGCAAGGCTTCCTACTATCGCTGCTTAAGTGGCTAAAAACTCGAACTTGAGTTACAGACGCTTTGGGGAAGTTCAACGGTCTGACAAGGTGCTACAGTGCAGCGCATGAAGACACGTTGGTAGGGAGCCGTAGCGCAGCACTTATCAGCAGTAGGACCTGGGTACCGTATTCATTCGAGTCTGCTCTGAACCCGTAAGGTGCATCCGAGGGGTGCGTGAGACCCCTATTTTAGATCGGTGCAACTACGACACCCATTAGCTGGCCGTCAGTGTATATCTCGTATTTAATAATGGGCTTAGAAATGATGGACGTCATGTCCGTGACCCTATCGACGCGAAGTTCTTTACCACGGTATGTTCCGAACCATCTAATGTATTGGTCTGCCAAGCCTCCAGTACCGATCTTACCATACTCCAGTTTTCGAGGGTCCCAAACGATCTCAGCAACTGATACTGAGTTGAAGAAAACCTCGGATTGTATTTTTGACAGGATGCCACCAGTTACGGGACTGTCGACCACTTCAATCTTTACGGCTTTCGACTGGTACATTCCTAAGCCTGTAGCTTGTGTAGTTGGAACACAGCCAGAAACTACCATTAAGACACAAAAGAGTATTGTCACAGTTCGCATCATCATTCCTCAATCACAACAGCAGTTCCAGAAGCCACAAGCATCACCATAGAGCCAGCATTGGACAATTCAACATAGTCTAAGTCAACTCCAACCACAGCGTTAGCACCAACTTCGAAGGCTTCTTTCTTAAGTTCATAGAGTACCGTCTTACGACTATCACGCATGGTCTTCTGTACAGCCTCTGACCGACCACCAACAATGTCTCTCACACCAGCAAACAAGTCCTTGAAGATGTTCATACCGAAGGCGCACTCTGCCGTGACTATCTCAATGCGCTTGGTGATGTTTAGATTGGGAGCCGTTTCAGTGGTAAGGGTGATAGCTTGTATTGCTTCAGTTACCAATTTCTGTTCGGCAGCATCTTGTTTGCGTTTTAGGTTTGCTTGGCTTTCCTCTTGGCTAGAATAGCAATCTTCACAAGCGCCTCCGAGTGCCATCCAAGCTCGAATAGGCTTCCCACATTCCTTGCACTTGGCCATCGCAGTCTCTCCTACCCACCTACGCTCAACACTGTCGTCTTGAGACTATAAAGACAACCCTCTCAGCGCGCGTATTAGCTCCGTACAAGCGTGATGTCCTTTGGTTCTCCAGACGATGATGCAGACGTTTAAAAGGCTGTACGAGCCTCTGTGTGAGCCTCCGATGGGACCCTCCAGAAAGCTAGGACAGGCATCGGTTTGGGGTGGTTTGGGCTGCGACCTACAAGACAAAAAATAAGTTTGCGGATGGGTTAGTTCTTTGGCAGTCTGGAAAGTGAGGAGACCCATTGGAATGGTCAAGAGTAGAATTGAAGAGACTGAAGAAGAGTTTGATGCTCGGATGGCAGCGATAAGTGCTGAAGCTAAGAACGCTGAGAAACCGCAAGCTAAGCCAATAGAAAGCTCAAAAGAAGTTTTCGGGGCGTTGTTTTCACCACCGTCCAAAGAGGACTAATGGCACCATGAAACACATCACCAAGCCAATGCGGGCGATCCACTTCATGGTTCTAGCGTTCCTGATGACGATTGGCTCTCAGGTTAGTGCTTTTGACCCTGCTGACCTACAGAGGCTGATTGACACGAAAAAATGTTCTAAATGCTATCTCACTGATACCGATCTATATCGTGCTAATTTGGCTGGTGCTAATCTGGCTGGTGCTAATCTGGCTGGTGCTAATATGGCTGGTTCTAATCTGAAAGGTGCTTATCTGCGTGGTACTAATCTGGTGGGAACTCATTTGTCTGGTTCCAATCTGGAGGGTGCGTATCTGTCTATTGGTAATTTAAACGGTGCTAATCTGAAGGGTGCTAATCTGAAGGGTTCTTATCTACGTGGTGCTAATCTGGCTGGCGCTGATCTGGCTGATGCTGATCTAGAGGGTGCTGATCTGGAGGGCGCTATCCTAGAGGGTGCCAACTTGATTGGCGCTAACTTGGCGGATGCCAATCTGAGTGCAGCGCTGCTGGAGGGTGCTGATCTTAAGGGTGCAAGAACAAATGGTTCAATCTTCTGCAACACAATCATGCCAGACAGTTCAGTGATCTACAGCGGTTGCTGAAAGCTTTAAAGCGGCCATGAAATGAAACACATTTGTGGGTTACTGCGTGAGATGTCAGTTTGGTTGTGAATTTATGGAGCTAGCTATAGTAAAGATGAAAAATTTTGCCGTACTCCTAGCCTTTCTGGTGACGAATGGGTCGCATGTTAGTGCTTTTGATATTGCGCATCTACAGAAGCTTAAGGATACTAACTATTGCAGGAAGTGTGATCTGAGTAATGCTGATTTGGTTAACGGTTACCTGAAGGGTACGGATCTTAGTGGTGCTAATCTAAACAGTGCTAATCTAAAAGGTGCTAATTTGAAGGGTGCCGATCTTAAGGATGCTAAGCTGCATTTTGCTTTTCTGTGGTATGCTGATCTGGAGGGGGCTACACTACAGGGGGCTAATCTGAAGGGGGCTAAGCTGGATTTTGCTTTTCTGTGGTATGCTGATCTTGAGGAGGCTTATTTGCGTAATGCGGATCTGGAGGGGGCTTATTTGGAGGGTGTTAATCTGAAAGGAGCTTACCTAGGTTTTGCTAATCTGAACGGGGCCACACTGCAGTATGCTGATCTGGAGGGTGCTAACCTAAATAGTGCTAACCTGAATAATGCTAATCTGAACAGTGCTAACCTAAAGGGTGCTAACCTAAATGGTGCTAATCTAAGGGGTGCAAACCTTTGCAATACAATCATGCCAAGCGGGTCAGTGATGTACAGCGGCTGTTGAACTTCTAATGACCAAACTCTCAACCATCCCACAGCACCAACTCAACATCACCTGTGGTCTCTGTAAGCATCACACGCTTCTTGAGGTAGCCAACCTGATCGCTGTTGTTGGAGGCGATACGACAGCCCATGAGGTACGTCAGAGAGCCAGATGCCATAACTGTGGCGTGAAGGGTAATAACACGTATCAGATCGTTGCCACGGGTAACTCTAATGTTGCTATGGATGGGGCTGCTACACTGGCAAAAGACTCCTCAGCGCCACTGTAACAGCGTCTGTAGCCGCATCTCCACTCGCCACGGCTCTCCACCGCCAAACTTAACCTAACTGCCCGTAGACGCCGCTACATTGAGCCGTGTAAAACTATCACATGAACAAACGCTTTCAGCCGCAGTACCTACCACACAATGACGATGCACATGCGTTGATTGAGGCTTTAGCTATGGAGCTTGGTCTGTCGCTCAAGGGCAGCACGGGGGCCAAACACAATACGATCCTCGCATCATTCTTATATCAGCGCTGGGCATACCAAAGTTGATTCCTTGCTCTCCATTGGGATACGTCATCATCCCCACTGAGAATTGCATCAAGCTCTAACGTTTTAGGTTCGTCAGTATCGTCCTCATCTTTGCGGTATGTCCAAGTTAGTATTTCTTTATCTATCTTTGAGATATGTTCGCCTACCTCCTGGTAGAAAGCCCTACGCATTGCTTCCTCAACTTCACCACTCTCACCGTAGGCGTGATGCAGGATGAAGCTGTCATGCACAGGCAGGGCAGGTGCATCCATACCAGCGAAGTGTAGCATTACACGCTCAGCGATGTTGCTATCCTGGAACTGTAAGTGATTACCAACGCCCTTAAAGAATAGATCCGCTATGGGCTTATGAGCCTTAATGATGCGGTCACGTAGCTCTGCCCAACTCATCTCCAAGCCAGACATATCTATCTCGCTAGGACAGTTCTTAAGTGGAGTAGACGCCTGAACCATAGCGTTAAATGCTTGCTTAACGACTTTACGATGCTCACCATCTAGCACCCTGTCATAAGCATCTTCAGAGCCAAGCTCCTTGTAGTTGCTGTGATACAGGAGATGTGGGTTTAGCTGAGAGAAGTCGAACTCAGCTGTGCGCTTCTCATCTATCGTAATGTACTTGCGATACTCGCTAGGGACGTTAAGCCACCAAGCACGATAGAAGCGTCCACCCTGTTTAAACGAGCCATTTGAGAAGATCCTCACAAGTGTACGTTGCGAGAAGTCTACTGGCTCTTTGGTGGCGTGGTTAGCTATACGTGCTTCAAGCTTAGCCAGCTCGGTATCTTGCACTTCAAGGTCACACCAATGCTTGAGGAAACACGAGTTTATTATCTTGAGGTTTGCTCTGTAGCGCTCAGTCGCTGGTGTGTCTTCATATTCTTGAAGTACTTTTTTACCATCAACTTTATTACGCAGGATGATAGTTTCAGCATCTAAGTCAGGCTTGATGGAGATAGCAGGGTGTCCATCTAACTCCTGCAGTCTCTCTAGGAGTTCATCTCTGGCAACAAAGCGTGTGAGACCACCCTGAAGAGTTACTCTGTCATAATACCCCTTCTGAGTGACCTCTATAAAGCCAATCCTAAGCAGTCCTTCGAACACAGCAATCATCTGTTTATATGTCAGAAGAGGGTCACGGTATCTTGGGTTCTCTGAGTACCAGCCACTACGTTTATTGATGTTACACTCTCGTATTGGCGTACTCTTTACAGCCTTCCACAGGTCAGTAAGCAAGACATAGACTGCATGTTCGAAGCGTGGCTGATCCTCAGCTTTACGAGAGCGAGACCTACCCTCTGAGGCTTCAATACGCTTGGTTACCTCTCTAATGAGTTCATCTATCATAAGTGACATATTATATGGTTCTTACCTATCTTAGAGTTGGATAGAGTTAAGCTATGAGAGCCACCACTCTCCAGTTCCCCTATACTAGTAACTGTAAGCTGTGAGTAAGGCTAACAGATGAAGGCTGCTTGGCTATTCTTAATGGTGGGTTGCTCGTAATCACGTGTTAACTATCTGATGTACTTCAATCACATTTCCGTCCGGGTCATAAAAGAATACCTGATGCCATCCTTTTACTGCATCACTTCCCCAATCAGAATACGGAATACCTTGCTCATCCAAGTGCTTCATAAAGGCCTCAATGTCATCAGTTCTGTAGGCGATGTGACCTCGCTCTAATGGGTTCACTACTTGACCAGACTTAAAGCTGTTAAGTACATCCTTTGGTGTTAAGTGCATTTGTATTGCGCCATCAGTTACAAATGACACATCGCCTACCAAGCCTTTACCTTGGTTCAGTGGTGGTAACTCCGAAGGTTTCTCATCTCCTAGCGTCAGCACATCTCTGTAAAAGCGATCCATCGCCTCAACATTCGTGGAGCAAAGATTAATGTGATGCAGTTTTAGCTTCATACCTATATGCTTCTATTACTGAATAACTCAGATCAAGCATAAACTAAAAGTAACCGATTATGATTGACCAACAAGCATACCCAATCCTTAGTAATGCGGTGGGTTTGACTATTGAAGGGTGAAACAAGGTTAAGCTGACTGGTTGTTGCCTCCTGCATCAGACGACAATGAATATCACTTGATATCAGGTGTGTAGCTGCAGCTGCCTAGGGTTTTTGGTGCCCAGAAGAGGACGTCAAACTTTGTATATTTATATTTAATTACAGTTACTTATTTTAAGATTGAAATTAAAAAGCGGTCCCGAAAGCGGTCCTGATTTGTGCGTTACATCAGGGTGACTTTGTGGCTTGCACCCAGAACTGAACATTGACCGTGCCAATGCCTGAGGTCTGCTATGCGGACGAGGACGAAACCGCTCTCGCGGTATTGGCGCGTGTTGCTAGTGTTGCGCATAGATTGGAGCGCGGTGATTTTGCGAACTGACTGATCTGTTGGACGATTGAGACCTTCTCAATCTGACCAACAGGAGGTTTTTATGTCAGACCAATATGTACCGGCGCTACGCAAGCGGTTTATCGAAGATATGCAGATCAAAGGGCTGCAGCCCAAGACGCAGACGATGTATCTGCGCGGGATGCGGGATTTTACGCGATTTCTGGGGCGTTCTCCAGATACTGCGACGCCGGAGGATTTACGGGCGTTTCAGCTGGATATGAAGGAACGAGGCGTTAGCGCTCCGACCTTCAACACTCGACTAACGGTGCTGAGCTTCTTCTTCGCTGCGACCTGTCCCCGACCAGAGATGAAGACGCATATGCGCTATCAGCGGGCGGCCAAGAAGATCCCCATCGTGCTCAGCGCCGAGGAGGTTGTGCGCATTCTTGAGGTAGCGCCTGGACCTGGCCTGAAGTACCGGGCAGCGTTCAGTGTTGCTTACGGCGGCGGCCTGCGGGCTAGTGAAGTTACCCATCTTAAGATCGGGGATATCGACAGCGACCGGATGCTGATCCGGATTGAACAAGGTAAAGGCCTCAAGGATCGGCAGGTCATGCTGTCGCCAAGCCTGCTGGATCTGCTGCGCAACTACTACCGCGAAGCCCGGCCCGCTGGCTGGCTCTTTCCGGGGCGCAACCGCATTGATCCGATCTCGACGCGCCAGTTCAACCGTGCCTTCGGGGCGGCCTGCGACTTTGCCGAGGTCAAGAAGAAGGTATCACCTCATACATTGCGCCATAGCTTTGCGACCCACTTGCTGGAAAGCGGGACTGACATCCGAGTAATCCAAGTTTTGCTTGGTCATGCTAAACTGGAAACGACGACGATCTATACCAAGGTGGCAACCAAGACGATCCAGAACGTGACCAGTCCGCTTGATCTTCTGGTGCGAAGAGAGGCTGGCCCTGGTTAATCCCAGCCCAGATGGGTCGCTCAAAACTGGAGGTCGCGGACATCTTCCGCGCCCATGGCGGTGCTTATCGTCGTGAACATGCAGGGCACCTGAACCTGCCACAACTGAAGGTGATGTCCGCAGTCGAGAACTGTCGGACTGCCGCCCTCGGCGGTCACGTCGCGGCCTGCACCAAATGTGATCATCAGCACATCGCATACAACTCGTGCCGCAATCGACATTGCCCAAAATGCCAGGGCGCTGCGGCGCAGGGCTGGATGCAGGCGCGCATGGAAGACCTGTTGCCAGTCGAATACTTCCACGTAGTCTTCACGCTCCCTGTTCAGATCGCTGATATCGCCTATCAAAACAAGGCTGCGGTCTATGGTCTGCTGTTTAAGGCATCTGCCCAGACGCTGCTGACCATTGCGGCGGATCCCAAACATCTTGGCGCAAAGATCGGCATGACATCGGTGCTGCATACGTGGGGCTCGGCGATGACGCACCATCCCCATGTCCACGTTGTTGTGCCGGGCGGCGGCTTGTCATCCGACGGTCAGCGTTGGGTTGCCTGCCGCAAAGGGTTCCTCGTGTCGGTGAAAGTCCTGTCACGGTTATTCCGCCGCCTGTTCCTCGAAGGGTTGGCCAAGCTGCACAAGCAGGGCAAGCTGGCGTTCTTTGGCAGCCTGTCAAAGCTGGCCGATCCCGATGCCTTCGCGACATATCTTGCACCGCTGCGCAAAATAAACTGGGTCGTTTATGCCAAACAACCCTTCGGCGGACCCGAAGCCGTGTTGGCCTACCTAAGCCGCTACACGCACAGGATAGCGATCTCAAATCACCGCCTGATCACCGCCGATGCTGATGTCGTAGCCTTCAAATGGAAAGACTACCGGATCAAATCTGGCGACAGGATGAAGGTCATGCGCCTGCACACGTCCGAGTTCATCCGCAGGTTCTTGATCCATGTCCTACCCTCCGGCTTCCATCGTATCCGCCACACAGGCTTCCTTGCGAACGGCATTCGTCGCAACAGGATCGAGATGATCAGGCGATTGCTTGATGTGGACCCGGACGCTGATCTTAAGATCGATGACGATCACTGTGCCGACGCCAATGAGAAGGAACAGGCATGCCCTAAATGCGGTGGCGTGATGATCGTTGTTAAGACATTCAAACGCGGCCAAACTCCAAAATCCCGAGCGCCGCCATGGGAGGATGCCGCATGACGAACTGTTTATACCCGCCGCTCTTATGTCTATGCGCCGGACCAATCACTGCAGCCAACTTCCCACAGGTGGACCCAAAGCAGGTAAATGGCGGCGACACGAAGGCCCAGATGGCAAGGTCAGACTGTGAAAACCAACTGCCGCATGTTTATCAAGACCATCAAAACCGTTGTTCAATGCATCGAACAACGCAGCAGTAACCCACAATCCCCATAGCACCAAAACAGCCCGCGCTTTCCTCCTTGTCAGATTTATCGCCGCTGCAGCTCGCGCTGACAGCAGCCACAAACCTAAGACGAAGCGGCCTTTTGCTGGTGCGGCTATTGCTGATGCAGCATTTTCTCGCAACTGCGGCGTTATTTTTCGGCAACGCAGCAATTTTCGCGAGACTGGACATTCACCGCAGTCTCATCCAGCAAAAATCCAAACGCACCCTTCGCTGTGATCGGGATTATCAAGCTAGAGGCAGGACAAAGAGCAAGTTCGCTGCGCATGCGCAAATGATTGGTATGCTACTTTCGGCAGGCCTCTATCGTGGACTGCATACCAATTTCGGGCAATCAGGCACTCGTTTTTCTGATCTAGTCGGAAGTTCGCTTTCGCGCACCGATTGAACCGACAAAGCTTATACTTGAAGGTGTCTCGGAACGCTTCTTTAAAGATAGTGCCTGAAACTTAACTCGAAAGACCCATCAAGTTGGAACGAGTGAAGGACGTCAGCAATTGAGGCGGCGGCAGGGCCACTTGACAGATTCAATCTGTGTGGCGCGGGTCGAGCACATCCCTTAGGGCATCACCAAAAAGGTTGAAGCCCAGCACCGTCAGAAAAATGGATAGCCCAGGGAAAAAGCTCATCCACCACGACGTCCAATAGTTCATGCCGATGGCAACCATATATCCCCAGCTCGGTGTCGGTGGTTGGACCCCAAGACCAAGGAACGAGAGGCCCGACTCGGTGATCAATGCGGCTGAGGCCGTGAGCGACGCGAAGACGATGACATTGGGCATGATGTTTGGGGCGATGTGTAGGAACATGATCCTCGCGCGGGAGGCGCCGAGAACGCGTGCGGCCTTCACGTAGTCCAATTCCCGCACCACCAGAACCGATCCTCGGGCGAGACGCGCGAAGCTTGGAATACTGACGATCGCAATGGCGATAAGCGCGTTTATCAGGCTTGGCCCCATGATAGCGACAATGGCGAGCGCCAGAACCAGCGTGGGAAACGCCAGAACGGCATCCATTATGCGCATCACAACCGTATCCGTGCGTCCGCCGGTGTACCCGGAAATGAGGCCTATCAACGTCCCAACAATAAGGGCGAGACCGACTGAGGCCACAACGATAAAGAGTGCGATCCTTGCGCCATAGACGGTCCTGCTATATACACTGCGTCCGATCTCATCGGTGCCAAAAATGTAGTTGGCCGAAGGCGGCTGAAGAATTGCGGTATAATCAATCTCAGCGGGGCCAACCGTTGTGATTAGGGGCGCGAGAAGAGCCACCAAAGCTAGCAAAAGCAGTATCCCTCCACCCAGCAGCCCCATAGGATGAACTGAGAGGGAGCGCAACGTGTTTACCGCCTGAGACGGGGATCGCTCGTTGCTATCGTGGATTTCAGAAACTGCCATAACGACCTCCTATAATTTCACGCGTGGGTCGAGCCACGCATACAACAAATCGGTAAGTAGATTGATCACAACGACGCAGAGTACGATAGTCAGGATCGCACCTTGGACCACGGCAAGATCCCGATTGAAGATGCCATCCACAACCAAGCGCCCAAGGCCGGGGATCGAAAAAATTGTTTCTGTGACGACGGCCCCACCCATTAGCGCGCCGAATTGCAGTCCGACGACCGTGACAATTGGATTAAGTGCATTGCGTAGGGCATGACGCAGGACTGTGACAGTTTCGGACTGACCCTTTGCGCGCGCGGTGCGTACGTAATCCTGCGACAAGGCCTCTAGCATTGCTGTCCGAGTCTGGCGCATCACCAATGCCGCCATTGCCGTCCCAACAGTCAGGACCGGCAAGATCATCAGACGCAGATTTTGCAAAGGATCATCAAAGAACGGCACATGACCAGAGGGCGGAAGCCAACCGAGTTGGATGGAGAACAGCAGTATCAGCAGAATGCCCAGCCAAAAATACGGCACCGCAAGCGAAGACAATCCTACGATACTGATGCCGAGATCAACGCCACGACCGCGCCATTTTGCAGCGATCACGCCCATGGGAATCCCGACGACGATCGCGAGGAAAATGGAAAGGAAGGTCAACTGCAAGGTGATGGGCACCCGTTCGAGCAGGATCATGACGACAGGCTCTTGGGTGCGCAGAGACACGCCGAGATCACCTTGAACAGCACCTGCGATCCATCTGGCATATCGTAGGGGAAGGGGATCATCGAGGCCAAGCGTCTCTCGAAGTTGCTCGCGCTGTTGGGTCGTCGCATTCTCACCTAATACCGTTACCGTAGGATCACCGGGCAGTAAGGCACCGATCGCGAATACGATGAAACTGGACAGCAAAAGAACGGTCGCCAGCTGGATTGCTTTGTTCGACAGTCGCTTCATTTGCCGTCGCTCCCGATTCCTTGATTGCCCAAAGAAATGGCGACTGGCACCGATGCATCGAAATGCGTTTTCATCGCTGTTTGGGCAGCGGCTGAATCGCGCCGCCCGATCGCCAATGCGATATCGCGATGGCGGGCCAGCGTTTGTTGGGCATCCCGGAGTTGTTTTTGTCCGTGCAACATCGAGATGGATTGGCGCATTATCGGTCGCATGGCCTCGACCATGAACGACATCAATGTATTTCCTGTCATCGCCGCAACATGGGCGTGGAACGCAAGATCCCAAGCAACCCAATCGTCGTGGTCCGCCGCTGCTGCCTCCATCTTCGACAAGAGGCGCTGCAGTTCGGCGTGTTGATCCTCGCTTCCGTTTTCAGCGGCTAGTCCGGCAGCACTGACCTCGATTGCGCTGCGAAATTCGATGATCTCTGCGATACCACGGTCCAGCGATCCCACAGCGAGACGCAAAAAGAACTGCAAAGGTTCAGCCGAGATGTGGCGAATGGATGAGCCTCGTCCGTGGACAATCTCGATCACGCCCATCATCTCCAGTTTTCGAACAGCCTCACGCACCGTTGGCTTGGACACCTTGAACTGCGCGGCAAGATCGCTTTCACGCGGCAACGTATCGCCCGCAACAAGGCGCCCCTCGCTGATGAGGTTGGCCAGCCGGTTCAGAACGGCATCAGATCGCGACAGCTGATGATCCTCCTGAGACAGCGAGAACAGGTGATTGTCGTCAAATGTCATGTTCAGTGATCCTCCTCTGCAAGACATATAAGATATCTGATCTCTTGCCAAGGCATTAGAGATCAGATATCAGATATCTACAAATTCACACTAAGGGAGGAAACTATGAATAGAATTTTAGCAATCGCCACGGCCTTGGCTGTCGGTGTTACTCAAGCGGCCTGGGCGCAGCCGGTACCAGGGGGCGCGCTCGTCGCTGCGTCTGATCTGGAACCTGTGAGCCTCGACCCGATTTTTGGCAATGCGCCGTCCATCGACGGGAATTACTACAACCTTTTCTATGACAACTTGTTTTATCTTGACGCAGAGTCGGTCATGCAGCCAGAGCTGGCCACGTCATGGACAATTGCCGATGACGGTTCATCGATGACCTTGCAATTGCGTGAGGGTGTATCGTTCCACGATGGAACTCCGTTCAACGCCGCCGCCGTTGAATACTCCATCGAACGTGCGCTCGACACGGACCTGAACGCGCCACACACGAGCGATATCTCAGCGGTCGCATCCGTCGATGTTTTGTCTGACTACAAGGTACGAATCAACTTCGACGGCTTCAACGGCGCCGTTATTCCGGGGCTTGCGAATGAGGCCGGTATGATCGTGTCGCCGACGGCGGCTGAAACCGAAGGGTTCGCCCGCAATCCAGTTGGGACCGGACCATTCCGCTTCGTCGAGTGGCGCAGCGGAGACCGGATCGTCGGCACGCGTAATCCCGACTATTGGCGCACCGACGCCGAGGGTCGCACGTTGCCCTACCTAGATGACGTGACGATCAGGATCATCCCAAACACTGCTGTTAAAATCCTCGAGGCACGCTCAGGCGAAGTGCAACTCGTAGATACGGTCCAGGTTCAGGATTTCCCGGCGATCGAAGCGGCTGAAGGCATCGAACTGATCGAGAAACCGACCGGCATCCATCAGTTTCTTGCTTTCAATACGTCGCGCGCACCTTTTGACGACCCCGAGCTGCGGCGTGCTGTTTTGATGGCCATCGACAACGCCGCGATTGAACAGGTTGTTTCGCAAGGCTACGGCGTGTTGACCCCCACCTTGGTGCCCCCGTCAGAGTTCATCTATGATGCAAGCCTGACGCCGACAGCATTCGATCTGGAAGCCGCAATCGCAGCGCGTGAGGCGCTTGGTTTCGACGAAACGATTACAATTTCCGTGATCCAGCGCGACCCCGACACTCAAATCGCCCAGATTATCCAGGCGATGCTTGGCCAGGCTGGTTATGACGTCGCTGTCGAGATCATGGAACGCGGTGCCTGGGTCAACAATGTGCGCGCCGCCAATCACGAGATTGGTTTGTTGCGCATCAATGTTCCACGCATCGACCCAAGCCTGGTCTTTACGTCGCTTATGGGCCGGAATGCTGGCCTGAACTTTGCCGCTTATTCCAATGACGAACTGTTCGACCTGATTGATGCCGCACACACCGAAGTTGATCGCGACACCCGTCAGGCGCTTTATGTCGACGTCCAACGGCATTTGCTGGATGAGGCTGTCTACGGCTTCCTCTTCTTGCGTCCAATCCGTGACGTCGCTGCCGAAAACCTGGAAGGGTTGCGGCGCGAGGCGTCGGGAACCTGGCTATTGGATGAGGTCTATTTCTCTGAGTAGCAATCCCCACCCAATTGGGCGCCCAGACGGGCGCCCTCCTTCCCCTCAAAAGAACCGGAGAACAAAAAAAATGGAAATTCTTGATATCTGCGAACGGTACCGCAAGCTTTACACTGGTGTGGTCTATGATGTGTTGGAGCATCTGGGCCATCCCCACCAAGTGCTCGCGAACGATTTGCGTCCATTGCGTCCTGAAATGGTGGTTGCCGGACCGGCCTTTACGATAAAAGGCATCACCGATCCAACAGGAGATCCCGATCTTCTTGAAAAGCGGATCAAACTTTTCAAGCAGATGAGCCACCCTTGCGTGGATGTTCGAGATTGTGGCTTCGATACCCGCGCGGCACACTATGGTGAAATGAACCTGACCCTTGGCATGAAGCATGGCGTAACAGGGGCGGTGATCGACGGGGGCATCCGCGACACGCGCCATATTCTTGAAACCAATGTGCCTGTCTTTGCGCGGTATTTCACACCGGTCGAAGCGAAAATGCGGTGGTCATACTATGCGTGGGATTTGCCCGTCACTCTGCGCGGCGCGCTGACATCGACCGTTATTGTAAATCCGGGTGACTTCATGTTCGGTGATATCGACGGTATCATCGTTGTGCCCAAGGAGCTGACAGAAGAAGTCTTGCGAAAGTCCGAAGAACTGGTCGCGAGAGAAAACAAGGTACGTGAGGAATACAAATCCGAAGATGTCGAGGATGTATATCGGCGCTATGGCACGTTGTGATACGATCTCGTGCGGGCATAGTTGACGTGACGTATCTGAATACAAACGGCGCGGCGATCAATCCTGCCGAACGCTATCTTTCCGTTTGCGATCTTACGATTCGGATTGGATCGCAGGGTCCGGCCCTCGTAGAGGATGTATCCTTTGACATCGCGCGTGGTGAAACCCTTGCCATTGTCGGCGAGTCTGGCAGCGGTAAATCCCTGACCAGTCTCGCCGTGATGGGATTGTTGCCCAATGTCTTGAATGTATCTTCGCAAAGCGGCGTGAAGATACACGATTCTGGCCAAAACAAGAATCTGCTTGAGCTAACGGACCGCCAGATGCGGCGCGTTCGTGGCGGTGAAATCGGAATGATTTTCCAAGAACCGATGACCTCGCTTAACCCGCTGTTCACAATTGGGAACCAAATCGAGGAAGCTCTTTCACTGCATACTGCGTTGAGAGGTGCCGCGCGCAAGGACGAGGCCATCGCCCTGCTGGACCGCGTCGGTATCCGCGAACCCCGCGCGCGCGCCAAGGCGTATCCGCACGAGCTTTCCGGAGGGATGAGACAGCGTGCAATGATCGCGATGGCGCTTGCGGGCCGCCCAAAGCTGTTGATCGCGGACGAACCCACAACCGCTCTGGACGTGACGATCCAGGCTCAAATCCTCGACCTGCTGCGCGACCTTCGCGATGATCTGGGTATGGCGATGGTTTTTGTCACCCATGACCTCGGCGTTGTCGCCGAAATAGCGGATCGCGCATTGGTGATGCAGGCGGGAAAGGTGGTCGAGGCCGGTGCGGTCGACCAAATCCTTACGGCACCGACGCACCCTTACACACGTGCGCTGATCGCCGCGGTGCCGTCCCTTAAAACTGACCTGAGGGCGCGGGTTCACTCCAATGCGCCCGCTCCTTTGGTCAAACTACAAGAGCTGAGCAAGAGTTATGTCTTGCCCGATGGTCAGAAAATCCAAGCCCTGAACGGGGTTTCCGTAGATGTTCATCAAGATGAAATCCTCGGCATCGTGGGCGAATCTGGTTCTGGTAAAAGCACCGTGGCCAAGTTGCTTGTCGGTCTGGAAGACGCAGATGGCGGTGAGATCATATTTCAAGGCAAGGCCCTTTCCTACAAGGGCAAAGACAGCCTGATCCTGAGGCGCGCAATCCAGATGATCTTCCAGGACCCGTTTGCCGCACTGAATCCGCGCTGGAGGATCGATCGGATTCTGACCGAACCGATGATAATCCACAACCTAAACGGAGATCGGGCAAGCCGCCGCAAGGCCGCTGCGGCGCTGTTGGACCGAGTCGGCATGCCGAAAAGTGCGCTCGACAGGTTTCCACACGAATTTTCCGGCGGTCAGCGCCAGCGACTTTCCATCGCCCGTTCGCTTGCGGTACAACCCAAACTGCTAATCGCGGACGAGTCTGTATCGGCTTTAGATGTTACGGTTCAGGCGCAAGTGCTGGACCTACTGGCAGAGGTAAAGGCCGATCTGGGCATGACGATCCTCTTTATTGCGCACGACCTTGCCGTGGTACGGGGCATTTGCGACCGCGTCGGCGTTATGCAGCACGGCGAAATGGTCGAACTGGGCCCTGTCGCTGATATTTTTGACAGGCCGAAACATGAATACACCCGCAATCTGATCGCTGCCGTGCCGAAAATGCCGCCACTTTCCGCTCTCGCAACCTGACCCAACTACAAAAGAGGAGACAACGCATTGCAACTTTGCATGATGATCCCACCAACCGAAGACCGTCGCTGGACGGTGGCCCGCCAGATGGGGGTGCGTCATGCGATTGCCAAGTTGGCACCGGAACTGACCGGCAAGGCGCCGCCATGGAATTACGACGCACTCGCATCCGAGGTGGCGCGATACAAAGCCGGCGGTTTCGAGATTGTCGGATTGGAAGGTGATCAGTTCGACATGTCACGCATCAAGCTGGGGCTGCCTGGACGTGACGACGATATCGCGCGCTATTGCGACATGCTCAGCCACATGGGACGGCTCGGCATCGGGCTCTTGTGTTTCAACTTCATGGCGTATTTTGGCTGGTTCAGAACCGGAACAGGCATTCCCGGACGCGGCGGGGCGCTGGTCAGCGATTTTGATATCAGGCAGGCTGAGGCTCTAGGCCCAACGGAATTGGGAACAGTTACGCAAGCCGCAATCTGGGACAACTACACCTATTTTATCCGGCGTGTGGCCCCCGTGGCCGAACAAGCAGGCGTGCGAATGGGGCTGCACCCCGACGATCCGCCGGTCCCCAGCCTTCGCGGTGTCGGGCGCATCTTCACCGATGTCGCCGCATTGGAGCGGGGGCTTGAAATCGCGGACAGCCCGGCCCTTGGTATAACCTTCTGCCAAGGCACCCTCAAAACCGCCGGAGAGGACATCGTCGCGGCGGCTCACAGACTTGGGCGCGACAGGATCGCCTTTGTTCACATCAGAGACGTGCGCGGTACCGCATCACAGTTCACAGAAACTTTTCCGGACGAAGGCGATATCGACATGGCCGCCGCTTTCGCCGCCTATCGAGACCTGGGTCTGGCATGTCCTATACGCCCCGATCACGCTCCCGCCATGGACGGAGACGCTGTCGCGTCAAATCGGATAGACGGGATCAACGTGGGCTATGAGGCGAACGGAATGATCTTTGCGATGGGGTACATGAAAGGGTTGATGCAGGCGAATGGATGGCACGATGCCTGAGCCGCATCTTCTTCTCGATGGCCTCAAGTTCCCCGAAGGTCCCTGTTTCGCCCCAGATGGCACCCTGTGGTGGGTAGAGATCGAAGGCGGGCGCATTGGCTGTCTTGCGCCGGAGGGTCCAGTGTTTTTCGAGATAGGCGGACGACCCAACGGTGCCGCATTCGATCGCGACGGCATCCTGTGGATCGCTGATCAGGGGATGAATGCCATACGGCGGTTTGATCCGGCTATGGGTCGCGCATCCAACTTTGCCGACCGCGTCGATGGAGGGCCGCTCGGCAAACCCAACGACCTCTGCTTTGATCGGGTCGGTCGCTTGGTTTTTACCTGTTCGAATGATGCCCGCATCGAACCTATTGGCTATGTCTGCCGCATGACTGCTGACGGCCATGTCGAGAAGATCGCTGACGGTCTGATGTTTCCGAACGGGATCGCCTTCAGCCCCGATGGTGCTCTGGTAATTGCTGAGACATATCGCCAGCGCTTGATATCGGGGGCTTACGACGACGATCTTGGCACCTGGCAAAGCCTCGCCTCGACGCCGGGACCGGTCGGCCCGGACGGTATGGCCTTTGCCACAGACGGGTCGGTGTTTGTCGCGAACTTTGGGCAAGGCACCGTGACACGGCATAGCCCGGACGGCGCCTTGATCTCCACGCTTGCCCTGCCGGGTGCAAAGCCCACAAATGTGGCGCTCGACCCCTCAGGCGCGATGGGCCTTGTCGTGACCGAAGTCGAGACAGGCGCGCTTTACTCTATCGCAACGTCTGCCAGCCCGTTGCTGAGCACGAGAGGACCATCCGATGTTTGACCTAACCGGACGGCGCGCACTTGTCACCGGATCAAGCCGCGGGATCGGGCGCGATATCGCTATCGGGCTTGCCTCACAAGGGGCCGATGTATGTATCCACTACGCTGGCGCGGCTGAGGATGCAGAGACTGTCGCCGCAAAGATCAAGGCAACGGGGCGACACAGCTGCATCGTTCAGGGCGACCTGACCAATATTGATGCGCCGCGCGCCATTGTAACAGACGCTGCCGACGGTCTTGGCGGATCCATTGATCTATTGGTGGTGAATGCCGCCATTCAGATTCCGCAGCCGCTGGAGGAGATCGACGCCGAAACGGCGCGGCGCCAGTTCGACGCAAATGTACTTGGCACGTTGGCGCTGATCCAGACTGTCGTTCCCGATATGCAAAGGGAGGGCTTTGGCCGGATCATCCATATCGGTTCGGTTCAACAATGGCGTCCGCATCCGAACATGCTCGTTTATGCGGGTCTGAAAAGCGGGATCGAGAACATGATGCGCAATCTCGCGGTGCGGCTCGCCCCGCAGGGCATCACGGTAAACTCGGTCTCGCCGGGTGCTATTGAGACCGAACGCAACCGCGTGGCGCTTTCGGATGCGCCCTACCGTGCGAATGTCGAAGGGAAGATCCCGGCTGGCCGTATCGGAAGCCCAAAAGACTGTGTCGGAGCGGTTGTAATGCTTTGTAGCGACGCTGCTGACTACGTCACCGGGGTGGATGTTCCCGTTGATGGCGGGATGCGTCTAGGATGACGTGCAGCAGTCTACCATCACAGGTAACCAAGTTGCTGGGTCGCTTTGCCAAGGTGCGACAGATCACCTGCCTTGGTGAGGCGATGATCGAGCTATCATTCGACGACGCGATGTCCCGCACGGCGACCGTCGGAGTAGCAGGAGACGTTCTCAATACAGCTTATTATCTGCGACTTTTCGCCGATCCAGGCGTTGAGGTTCGATTTTCTACCGCTCTGGGCAACGATCCCTATTCCAAACGTGTGTTGAAGTTCGCGGAAGAGTCCAATCTTTTGACCGACGCTACCGTGACCCGCGTGGATAAAACGGTCGGTCTTTACGCGATCTCGACCGACCCGTCGGGCGAGCGAAGTTTCACCTATTGGCGCGAGGTTTCCGCAGCCCGTACGATGATGGATGATACTGCGCTCGTGGAACTGCTCGGGCGTCCAGATGCTTTGTTTGTGTCAGGCATCACCATTGCGATCCTACCTGAATCCGGACGCAAATTGTTGCTGGACTGGATCAAGATCTACCGTGTCGACGGCGGTCTGGTTGTTTTTGATCCAAATTATAGGCCCGCTTTGTGGGCCAGTCCTGAAGTCGCTAGATCATGGATGCTAGAAGTGATGGGTGAATGTGACCTGATCCTACCGTCGTTCGATGACGAATGTTTGCTCTGGTCTGATCCAACTGTGGGGCACACCATTAGCCGGGTGATCACAGCCGGTGTTCCTACTGGAGTTGTGAAAAACGGGGGCAAGGGACCGGTCTGTTTCGGCTTTAGTTGCCTTGCGCAGGTATTTGAACCAGCCACCTCAGTTGTCGACACGACCGGAGCAGGGGACAGCTTTAACGGCCGCTTTCTGGCTGAGATTATTAATGCGTCACCACCTGCAGTGGCTTTGCAAAAAGCTCATCATACAGCAGTGAAGGTGATCTCTAGCCGCGGTGCTATCTTGCCAACGTCAGCGTTGACCTATTCTCAGGCGAGTTCCGATGCCCAATAGACGCATCGAGCAGCCGCAAGTTTCGCAGGCACGAAGATAAGGTGGTCTATAGGTCGATACGAACTTGAGAGTGTTACACCGCTTTGCAGTGACCTCGGCTAAAGCGATGAAGGATTTATATTGCGCGCACCCAGCATTCTCACGGCGCTGTTGGCTGAGACCCTGCTCAGCAGGTGGTCCCGCAGGTCATTGGCATCCTGTCTCGTGATGTCTGTCAGGGGCGTGTACTTCAGCTTCTGCTTGCCGAAGACGCTCTTCATGTCTGTGCGCAGTCGTTCTACCCGCTGTCCAATCTCCCTGGCAGCCTTAGGGGTGTCTGACTTGTAGGCCTCATACTGGTCCAGGGTCATGGCGAGGGTCAGGACGTCAGGCTTCAGCTTACCGGTATAGACTTGCTGGACCACTTCTGTTGGCATCTTTTGTCTGTGCAGGTCCTTGCCCAGCTCATTCAGAGCATCCTCAATAGGAGAGTACTCCGGGACTGTCTCGGCCAGTACCATTTCAGCCACCTCATCGCCCAGTGCTCCGCGGATTATCTCCAAGCTGCGTTCTCTGGCTGACTTGTTGGCCTCATCGTTCAGCAAAGCTTCGATTCTGGCATGCACCAGGGGCAGGGCCTGCATGGCCTCTCGGTAGCTGTCCCCGAGCTGGCGATACAGGGTCGCCTTTCCAATGAGGGGCCTAAGCCGCTCTGGAACATTCCTCTTGTAGCGAAAGCTGCCGTTGGCTCTGCGAAAAACATAGCGGGGGAGTTGTAGGGGCACATCATCACTCATGGTTGTGGATTGTGCGCCTAACGTGCCCCAGTTCAAGCAAAAACGGTCCTACAGGTCTGACTATTTTGCTGCCAAACCTGACAAAGCGGTCCCGAAAGTGGTCCCGAAAATGGTCCTGTGAGAATATATATCACTGTATTTTATTGGTTTGTTGGTAATTTGAGGGAGATTTTGGTGCCCAGAAGAGGCAATCTGTCAGCCTGGATAATCATTTAATAATAGATACTTAAGGCACGCAGCCTGATCAAGAATGGTCCTAAAAGCGGTCCCGATTTTGGGCCTCTTGCGTCATGGTTTCCAAGCCAAAGCAGACCTTGGTGCAAAGCGCAGCGAACGGTAGGTCTGAGGTATTCACGTGTCATTTTTTGGTGTCCTACTTGTAGATATCTGGAAGCAAAGTTGTTGAAACGGCTGGCACATAGGCGATGAACAAGACCACGACAAACATGCACAATACAAAAGGCACGGCGCGCGCGGCGATCTTCAGGATCGATTCACCCGTGATGCCCGAGACAACAAAGAGGTTAAGGCCCAGCGGTGGCGTGATGAATCCCACACCAAGGGCGGTGATCATCATGATACAAAACTGGATTTCGTTCATGCCGATGTTTTCGGCCAAAGGCTGAAGGATCGGGGCAAGGATCACGATGTTGGGTGTGGTTTCCATCACACAGCCTGCCGCGATCAGGATGCCGATCATCAACAGGATCAGGATCCACGGCTCATTGGTAAGGCTGGTGGCTGAGGTCACAAAGCCTTGTGGTACACCCATGATCGCAAGGGCTTCGGCCAGTGGGGCAGAAAAGGCGATGATCGGAAGGATCACGCCGTTGACCTTGGCCGAGCTGACCAGCATCGCAGGAAAGTCCGCAAAGCTCAGCGTTCTGAGGAGGAAACCCATCAAGATTGTAACCACGACGGCTGTTGCGCCGGCTTCGGTAGGCGTCAGACGCCCAGAGAAGATGCCATAGAAGATGATGCCGGGCACGATAAACGCATACCAGCCAAATTTGAGCGAACGGCCCAGATTTGCCAACCATTCCATGAAGGTCAGATTGCCGCCACCCTCATAGGCATAGATGCGGTTGACCACCAAGTTCGTGATCAGGATCGCAAACAGGATGCACAGACCAGGGATCAAGGCCGCGAGGAACAAGGTGGAGGCGGAAACACCCAGCACAAGGCCGATGATGATGTAGGCAATAGACGGCGGGATCAGAATGCCGGTACAGGCACCCGCCGCGACCAGCGCGCAGGCATAGGGCCGGGGGTATCCAGCCTCGACCAGACGGGCAATCGTCATGCGACCCACCGCAGCTGCACCCGCCGCGTCAGAGCCTGAGATTGCAGCAAACATGCCGCAGACCAGCACCGTCGCAGAGCCGAAACCGCCTTTGGTAAAGCAGGTGAGTGCTTCGGCCACGTCGAGGAATTTACGACTGAGCCCCGTTCGGACCAACACGTCTCCGGTCAGGATAAACAGCGGGATCGCTGTCAGGGCGAAGGCGTCAATACCGGTGAACAACCGCTCGCCCACAAGGCTGAGCGGCAGGTCGCCAGACATCAGCAACATCAAAATGGCGGAGGATCCAATCGCCGCCCACACGGGCACGGCCATTGCGATAAGCGCCACAAACAGGATGACCGGCACATAAAAGTCCCAGCCAAGCTCAACAGTCTGCGCGACAGTGTTCCAAAGCATAGCGTCGCTCCTCAATCAAACAGAGTGTCACCCTCATAGACCGGCTTGCCAGTCTTGAGGGAAATGAAGTCGCGGCGCAGCGATTGCAGCAGGCGCCAGATCATCAAGGCAAAGCCTGTCGGCACCGCCATCAGAAACCAGACCTTGGATATCCGCAGACCGTCCGTGACAGAGCCGAATTTCCAAGACACATGCACAGATTCAAACGACCAATAAAGCGCGATCACGGCCACGATCATCATGACGATATCGCCGAACATATACAGCAGCGCTTTGGGCCGCTGGCCGAGGTAATGCATGACCACATCGATGCGGATATGCGCGCGTTCTTTCACGGCGGCCGAGGCCCCGATCCACGCCAGATAGATAAAGGAATACCGGACAATTTCCTCGCCCCAAATGGACGAATAGGCGAATATCTCGCGGCGGAGCACTTCGACCGCCATGGTAATGACGAGCATCACGTAGAAGGTCAAAAGCAGCCAGCGTTCCGCGTTTTGGTCAAACTTGCGCAGGATTTCCATAATCTGTCCATTCGGTTGCCATGCCAAAAGACTGCGCATCCTGTGCGCGAACCGTTTTGCATGTCGAAGAGAAAGGGTGTCGGACGCCGTGGAGGCGTCCGACGGTTTGATTTACGCGTCGTGCACGTAGTATTTGCCTTGCGTACCCGCAGCTTCTTCCATCTGCGCAAAGGCGTCCATGGAACCGGCAAGCTCGACCTTGAACTCGTCCCACTCGGAACGCTGATAGCCTCCGGCATCTTTCCATTCAGCCAACTGGTCCTCGGACAGGCTGTGGAATTCAACGCCGGCTTTGGTCAGCTCCGCCATGGCGTGCGCCCGTGCAGATGGCACTTTGGCAAGGTTCTGGTGCCCAGTCATCTCGGAGGCCCACATGATGCCTTCTTGGATGTCGGCAGGCATTGAGTTGAACCATTCGAGGTT
>ENA-OWPI01001793-OWPI01001793.1-marine-metagenome-genome-assembly--contig:-NODE-1793-length-22318-cov-2.823119_pt1 | contig 22318 bp, 15 predicted proteins | sample MGYA00238138_ERZ651775 | MGnify/ENA primary metagenome ERZ651775 (study PRJEB26906, sample SAMN06265043) | marine metagenome | isolation source: Helgoland LTER site | place: Germany:Helgoland, sampling...
TTGACATGCAAAATTTCTTGCTGATGCACTTAAAGTATCAGCGTTAAACCAAAAAGATATAGCAAATGCTCCCACTACATCAATATCGCCACCACAATTAATGCTTTGGTCACTACCATCCAAGTCTATAAAGTTATACGCAGAGTTTACCCCTGTGAGAAAGGATTGGTCTGGCAGAACTGAGGAATAGACTAAGTTGCTTGATAGCATCTGTGTCATTGTGCCGACATTGCCTTGTACTTCTTTGACAACCACATTATCAACTGTGCCTTCAAATGTAGAGTTCCCTGCTATAGTTAACCTGTCATTAGTGCTTGTAGCTGTAATATATCTTATTACATTATCTTGAGTTTCAGATACATCATTATGGTCTGTCCCACCACCAACTTCTATATAAGTTATTGCACCTGCTGTAACTGTTACATCAAAAGTAACTTTATATGTTTTACCTACTACAAAATCTAAATCTCCAGAAACACCATCTTGCTGTTGTAGTTCTGCATTCCCTGTTTGTTCACCATCACATTCTGCTTTTTTTGTAGATGTATTTATGCTCCATCCTGTACCTTTTGACCAATTAGCATCTGTATCAAATGTTCCGTTAGTAACTTGGTCAACTCCAAGAACAGGCTCAGTTACATCTGCTATAAATGGATAAGTATCACTTAGGTCTGATTGGAGGACTTCTTTAAGAGAAAAAGCAGTTACTTCTCCATCACAACTTCCAAGTCTTATTATTCTTATAAATGTAGATACTGCTTCAAAATAGCCTGTATGTGTTCCTACTGAACTTCCATTTGCTGTAAAAAAAATAGTGCTTCCATTATTAAAATTAAAATCATCATCAGTTAAATTTGCCAAAGTAATAGAATATTTATATATTTTACCAGAAGTAGTAACATCAGCTAATTGAGCATATATTGCACTACTATCTGATTGTATTCTTAATCCACCTGCTGAACCTTGAGATATATTATTACCAGAATCATCATCACCTACTACTGTCCAACCATCTGGAACATCACCTGTAAAATTTGAAAAAGTGGAATTTGGATTTAACTCACTACCCAACTCTTCTGTACTCTCAAATGCTCCCATGTCATAACCTGCAACCATTTGCTGTGCTTCAACTGCACCACTTGCAGTACCATCGTTTGAGTTAGAACTTGAATCTGCTATGGTAGGATAAGCCTTACTTGTGTCATCGCCCATTCTCCAATAGCCAACGAGTCCGCTAAGTGAAGATTCATCATAAGTAATTCCTTGCTGATAGATAGCGTAGACTTCCTCGGCTGATTTTTCTACATTGTACAGAGAAACTGAACTTATAGAACCATCAAAATAATTACTTGTATAACCATTACTTGCTCTACCCAACCTTAATTCAGATGTATTATCTAAATTGCCTACATTAGCTTTAGTACTGTTAAATTGCCTTCCTACGTCAACACCATCTAAATAAAATTTTGCATAAGTAGTGCTTGGATTCCAAACAGCACAAACATGATGCCATTGACCAAGTGTTAAAAGTGAGCCACTATAATCATAGTAAGTAGTTGTACCATCACTAATTCGAAAGAATAATCTATCAGTACTATGAATCATAAATTCTATACCTAAATTGCCTGAACCTCTTTTGTCTAAAATATTATACGGACACTGAATTATATCAATATTGTAATTTGATATTATATAATTTAAGTTTTTTGTATCATAAATTGATAAACCAATTTTTTCAAAATATTTTTTTTTGTTTTAGTAGAACCTCAATTATACTATATGTAGTTAAATGTATCAAAAACAGATATAAATATTTGCTAATTCAATACGACAACGGTACTACACTTTTAATTTAATTGTAATTAATAAAAGTTCAGCAATTTGACAAAAACCCCTGAAAAAAAGAGTTTTGATCTCCACTAAATTTTTCATATAAATTTTTAATAATAAATATTCCTAATTATGATGACTTATTTTTTTATTATCCCTCATTCTTAATTTTAGATATTTTTTTTCTGATAGTTCATCTTGGCCTTCTACTATTTCATACTTTTTGTTAACGTTGATATTATAAAAAATTTGTGGTTTAGAGTTTGGCCAATTGATGGTTAATTTTTTTATTGATTTACATGATCCTAATCCTATTTCAGCCTGTAAACTATTTGCTCCAAAACTTCCACCCGTATTAATTGAATTATAAATTGTTCTTCCATTATCTAACTCAATTTTTAAAAGTGATCCGATTGCACTCCTGTTAGAGTCAACACCTTTTAAGTCTAGCACTATCCAATTATTAAATGATATTGGATTTTCGAAGCAAATATTTAGATATTCATCTCCCTCATATGCTCCACCTAGTACCGCATAGATATCTTGATCACCATCATTGTCTAAATCTGCAAATCCGACCCCATGACCTTTTTGGATATGACCAAATCCACCTGCCGATGTGACTTCTTCAAATTGATTTCCTTCAATACTTCTAAACATTCTATTTGGAATTACAGAACTAAATTCAGGAGAACCAGTGCCAATATAAAAATCAAGCCAACCGTCATTATCTAAATCACCGAAATTAGCTCCCATAGCATACATGCTAATATCCATACCATATGATTTTGATTCTTCTCTAAATGTTTCATCCCCATTGTTTATAAATAATTTTGACTTTTCAGATATAACCTGATCTCCTTGCAGCTCTTTAACAAAATCTCCAGAAAGATTTTTTAAATTGGATTCATCGTAAGCACTGATAAAAATATCATTGAAACCATCATTATTGACATCCCAAAACCAACTTGTAAAACTATATTTTGGTTCTTCCACTCCTGCGCTTTTAGAAATATTTTTAAAAATCCCATTATCATTTTTAAATAATAAATTTTGAGCTCCCATTATAGAAACGTATAAATCGGGTAATTGATCGTTATTAATATCTCCAAATACAACAGCTTTAACAAAGCCTTTAATAGATGAAAGATTGTGTTCTGAAGATTTCTCTAGAAACTTTCCGTTTTTTTGGTTTATATATAATTCACATGAATGTGATTCATTGGATCTTGATTCATTTCCGATAAAAAGATCTAGATGACCATCATTATTTACATCAGCCCATGCTGCAGTCTGAGTCGGATGGAAAGATAATAACCCCGATGACTTTGTTACATCACTAAATGTTCCATCACCATTATTCTTGAGAAGTGAATTTGGATGGTTTCCACCTTTACCCAACCATGCACCCCTTAAAATAAATATATCCGTAAAACCATCATTATTATAGTCTGCATGAACAGTGTTTAAACCCCCTACCAAACCGCCCAAACCGGCCTCCTCTGTGGAATCTTTAAATCCAAATCCAGTATTAATAAATAATTTAGACTGATCTTTCATTCCATAAGATGTTATAAAAACATCAATAAGACCATCATTATTAAAATCTTCTAGACTGACTCCTCCAGATAAACCATTTTCTGCTACACCAATGTTTTGGGCAATTTCTCTAAATTTTGGAAAGTCTTTTCTTTCTTTTTTCCAATTTGGAAATTTAATATAATAACTATCTGGAACATTAAAAGGATGTTCTCCAATTGTCATATGTGCTAGGTTTAGTAGCCATTTATATTTATCAAGAGGAAATTTATTATAAATCTTCGAGTATATCTCTATGGATTTTTTAGACCCTTGTTTATCTATATGATAAGCATCATTTTCTAATGGTAGAATACAAGAATACTCATTGTGATTATTTTGACAATTATTATATTCTCCAAGCCTAAGATAAGCAAGGGCTAAAAGTTCAATTAGTGGAAGGTCGCTTTTATTAATTAGGTTTTCATATACTAAGTTTTGTTTTTGCAATAAAGCCTCAATCTGGTTGATACAATTTTTATTTTCACCCGCCAGCAACAATTGTGTGCAGTATTTAAACCAATATTTTACTGTTTCATCTCTAGGAACTAATTCAATTTGAGAATAATATAAGTCTGCGAGTTTTTTATTCCAATGGTAATTATTTATTGGGTCTCCAGAATCATTTAACTCTTGAAGCATATTGACCATCAATAATGTTTCTGAATCATTATTAGCTAAAATTGGACCTAAATCAAATTTTTTATCTTTTTTTATTTGAGCTGAAGAATTTATGAAAAATAATATATTGAATATTGTAAAAATTATTTTTTTAAGCATAAAAGGAACTTGATGATTTTATTCTTGAATTTTAAAAATATAAAAAAGAAATTATTTAAAATGGTTTGATTATTATTTGTTAGGCATTAGACAATGTTTTAATTGCCTTAATAAAATAATCCAGTTCGGCGATTGTTGTAAAAACATTAGGAGTTATCCTACATCCTTGAACATTTGCATAATCAATTGCTACAGTAAAAATTTTAAATTCCTTAAATAGTTTTTGAGCAAGTAATTCTGGCTTCATTTTAGAAATACCTACATTTCCAATTCCACAGCTTCTTTTACTATCAAAAGGTGTATTAATTACAACATTTGGAACTTTTTTTAGAGCATCTTGCCAATAATTTTTCAGAAAACGCAACCTCTTTTCTTTTCTTTCAAGATTCATCCACTTCAGATATTCAATAGCGTCAACAATAGCAAGGTCCGTATGCACTGGATGGGTCCCAGTATGACTCAAACGTTTGATTTTATTTGGATTTTTTTCATGGTCAGCCATTAAAGGCCATAGTTGTGATATACTTTCATTAGCAACATATAAAAGACCTGCTCCCAAGGGAGTAGCTAGCCATTTATGTAAACTAGAACCGTAATAATCACAACCTAGATCATCAATCTTGAACTGAAAGTGTCCTATGCAATGCGCGCCATCTACAAGGACTTTTACTCCATGTTTATGTGCCATTTGACATATTTTTTTAATGGGTAAGATTTGGCCGGTTATATTAATCATATGACTAACTAAAATAAGTTTCGTCGATGAATTAATTTTAGACTCGTATAAGGAAACTATTTCTTTGTCGTTTTTAGGATGATTAGGTACAGATACCTTTTGCAAAATAACACCATGACGTTCAGAAATTTGCTCAAACATGTCTTGCATAGCCCCATAATCTTGAAGTGCATAAACAGCCTGGTCACCTTTTTCCCAATTGAACCCACTAATAACAAGGTCTAAAGACTCCGTGGTATTTCTAGTGATAACTAGATTTTCACTATTACATCCAACAATTTCAGAAAGTTTAGATGTAATCTCATTTTTATCCTTAAAACGATTAGAACGCATATAAAATGATCCCTCCAAATTCACACGCTTTATATGTTTAATATGATTTTCTAGTGTGGGTTTTGGTATGATATTATAATATCCACTTTCTAAATTAATAAAATCAGGATGTAAGTCATAATGACTTCTTACTTTGGTCCAGAAATCATCATCGCTATCTGTTTTTGAAAATAAAATTATTTCATTTGAGGAATTATTTAGTGACGTTTCTCTTGGAATTAGTGGGCTAATACCCATCAAACCTAAATTTTTAATGAATTCTCTTTTTTTCATTTTATTGACTTTAATTAAAAGTTACAGATTTTATGAATATTATATATATGACAATCCATAATTAACATGATTATAAATAGATAATCAGCTAGTTAATGTATTTAGTTTTTAGTGATAGGTATTTGTATTTGAGAGGGATACTTTTTAGAGTGATGAATTTTATTATGAGCTATAACCCCTATTTTCTCATCGTAATTATTACCCCCAGTATTTAAGTTTCTGGCAAATCTTGGAAAGTTACTACTTGAAATTTCAATTCTTATACGGTGACCTTTTTTGAACATATTACTTGTTGACATTGGAGTTAAATTGACTTCATAAACTTTCCCTTTTTCCATAAAAACTTCCTTTTCATATCCCTGGCGATAACGAACACGTTGTATAGTTTCATCTAAATTATAAGCTGAACCGTTTGGATGAAGATCTATTAATTTAATAGTAAAGTCCGTATCCTTTACATCAGATGACACATATAATTTAGAATTAATAAATCCACTAACTTCTGTATCCTGATCTAAGACTTCTGTTGTATACACTAAAATATCATTTCTAGCTTCCATATCTTTTTGGTCCCAAGCTCCGCCTTTTACTGCATTACCAGTACAACAAACATTACCTCCATATGAAGGTACTGGTGCCATGGGATCATATGTAAATTGGTCTGGATTATCTCTTATAGCTCTACTAGTTGATAATGTGCCATTTCCAAAACGGCTATTCGCATTTCCGTTACTATTTAAGTAATAAGTAATCATTTTAGTATTTTCTGGAGGCCATGTTTCAGCAGATTGCCATTTATTACTACCCATTGTGTAGTATTGAATTCTTGGAGTAGTTTCTTTAAAATCATTTGAAGCTCCTTTTAACCAAAAATCAAACCATTTTGTTATTTGTTCATCATAATTTAATCGTGCGTCTCCAACACTACGTTCACCTACAATTGTATTTTCAGTAGCTCTTGTGAAAGCACAGTGAAGGGTTGGAGCTATTACTAGATATTGGTTATCTCTTATAAACGCATCTTTTGAATTATTTCTAGCGTGATTAAATAATGCAATATTTGGTGTAATAGAAACATCATACCATGAAGCAAACCAAAAACTAGGCGTACCAATATCTTTATCATCATGATAAATTCCACCGTTAAACCAATCAGGATCATTTGGTTTTCGAAGAATCATTTTATCAAAAATTTCATGCTTACCATTTATATTTTTTAAAATATCTTGAATGGGTAAATGATTTAAAGCTTTAGCCATATCTACTTTTGGATTCTCAGGGGCTAAATCATAAAACCGTGATATTCTAATTAAATCCTCTTGTGTTGCTCCTTTCGGAATTCTTGGTTTAAACTTGTCGTGCTCCACTCCATAGAGCCATGAAAAAAATAACATCTGTTCTGCGCCTCCACGATACCAATTTCCTTGTTCATTAATATTGCCTACGCGTCCAATACCTGCCCCAAATCCTTGAGGAACCATTGCAGCATGAGACGGATGATCTAAAGCAGAAACAGCCATTTGCCATTCAGCGGTTGAAGAACATCCAAGGGTTCCAATTTTTCCATTAGACCAGGACTGACTCTTCATCCATTCAAAAGCATCGTAAGCGTCTGTAAGAGGTACTCCTAAAATATCCCATTCTCCTTCTGAATAATAACGTCCTCGTTCATTTTGAACTACATATGCATATCCTTTTTTAACGTATTCGTAGGCGCGCTCTGCAGTCCTTAATTTTTGTTCGCCATCGACCCAAGAGTTGAAATTATAGGGAGTTCTAGAAAATATAATTGGATATTTATCATTTCCTTTGGGTCTATATATGTCGCTAGCAAGTCTTACTCCATCTCGCATTGGCATCATTACTTTTTGATCTACAATAGCTATCTTTTTTAGATTATCATAAATATCTTCTTGTCCATGTAAAGAAATTGAGAATATTAAAGAACAAAAAAGTGAACTGAAAAAAATAATTGATTGATTTTTCATAATGTTAAATATTTTTTATTTTCAATATACTAAATTACAAAGACTTAGATTTTTTTGGACATTGGACAATTTTGATGCTTCAAACTAAAAAGAAAAGTAATTTTATTTTTAAATATTAGAAGGAGTTTTAGTGTCAGATTTTTATGTTTTAACGTTAAAATCTAAATTTAGATCCATTAAATTATGTCTTCTATTATTTTCACTAACCTGTATTAAAAACTCTTAATTAAAAAAACATTGATCTTATAATCATAGATATTGACGAAAAATTTAAACTTAATAAACCCCTTAAATTGATTTATAGTGTTTTCACTATATTTAGTTTAACTAAGAATGCAGGATGATTTATATAATAATACTTATTAGATTTAATAAATGAGCCAATTATACGATTATATTATTATTGGTGCTGGATCAGCAGGATGTGTCTTAGCTAACCGTTTATCAAAAAACCCAAAAAACTCTGTTTTATTATTAGAAGCTGGTGGACCGGATAATAATATGAATATTCATATTCCTGGTGCATATTTAAAGATTCATAAAAGTAAGAATGACTGGGGATTTTGGACTGAAAGACAAGTCAACGTTTTAAATCGAAAAATCTATTTGCCTAGAGGAAAAACTCTTGGAGGTAGCAGCTCCACAAATGCAATGGCTTATGTAAGAGGTAACGCTGCTGATTATGATGGTTGGGCTGAACTAGGAAATTCAGGTTGGAGTTATAAAGACTTACTGCCTTATTTTAAGCGTTCAGAAAATCACGAACAATTTGACGCGATGGATTCTGGCTATCATTCTAGTTCTGGAGAGTTAGGGGTTACTCTTCCCATTAGGTTTCAAACTCCTTACGTGGAGGGTTTTATTGATGCGTGTGATGCAATAGGTATTCCGGCCAACTTAGATTATAACGGTGCAATTCAAGAAGGTGCTAGTTTAGTTCAGAGCACAATCAAAAATGGAAAACGTGAAAGTGGCGCAACTGCTTTTTTAAAACCTGTTCTAGATCGAAATAATCTAACCGCTATTTCAAACGCTTTTGTTGAAAAAATCATTTTCGATGGAAAAAAAGCGGTAGGAGTTCAATACAAAAAGGGAGTAAAAACGATTCAAGTAAAAGCACAAAAAGAAATTATTCTTTCAGCTGGAGCCTATCAATCACCTCAATTATTAATGCTTTCTGGAATTGGAGAAGCTTCCGAATTAAAGAAGCATGGAATTGATTGCATTCATGAATCAAAAGGGGTTGGTAAAAACTTACAGGATCATTTATTTTATCCAATATGTGCTCAATCAAAAACTCAAGAAGGGATTAATCATTATATCTCACCTTTAAAACAACTCAAGGCTGCATGGAATTATTTTGTTCACAAAAAAGGGGTTTTTTGTACAAGCCCGCTTGAGGGAATGGCCTTTTTTGATCTTGATCAAAAAGGTGGAAAAGTAAATTTTCAATTACATTTTTCACCAATATCGATTGGAAATGAATATGGTTATGATGCTTATGATCTTTATGACTATCCAAGAGTAGACGGTTTTACTATATTACCAACACTGTTACATCCTAAAAGTAGAGGTACAGTTGGCCTCTCTTCTTCTAATCCAAAAGAAGCCCCAATAATTCAACCAAATTTTTTAAAAGAAAAAGAAGATCTAGATCAGCTAGTTAAAGGAGGTAAATTGGTATTTAAAATAATGGAAGAACAAGCATTGAAAAATTACACGAAAGTAAATGGCCTACCATATAATCGAACTTCTGAAGATCTGCTTATCGAACATATAAAGAAAACTTTAGAAACTGTCTACCATCCTGTGGGTACATGTAAAATGGGAAATGATGAAATGGCAGTTGTTGATCCTACTTTAAAAGTTCATGGGATTAAAAACCTTCGTATTGTTGACGCGTCTATCATGCCTAAAATTGTTTCAGGAAACACTAATGCTCCAGTATTTATGATTGCAGAAAAAGCAGCAGATATGATTTTAAAAACCATGCTTTAAAATCGAAGCTCGGACTCTTTTAAGTTTTTTATTAGTTTCCATTAAATTTATCTCTTTGTTAAAAGGCTCAACACTTACCGCTCCATTGTAACCCTTAGAATTAATAAAATCTAAGAATTTTTTAAATGGAAAGGCATAGTTTGTGATGATCCAGGCGGTTGTGATACCAAAGGTAAGTGATAAAAGTAATACCCCGATCATCAAAGATAATGTTGTTGTTAAATATTTAAAAAGAACATTCTGGAAAAGATGTGTCCATAGACCGTCACTGTCACCAAAGCTCACAAAAACAAGTGATGCTATTGGCCAGATTAGAAACATCGATACAATAATTATCGCTAAGTTCCAAAGATTATCACGGATGTAACTTAATACCACGGTGTTACCAACCAACTTTATCAATGATTTTTTGTGCTTGTTGAGATAACTCTGCAATTGTGAGGATTGGGAGTTGGTCTTCTCGAAAAACTCCCCAATCAAGTAATGTTTGAGTTGGCGTTACTCGAGGATTTACTGGATATTCAAAGTTTATCTCACCATATAATTGTTGTGAAGGCTCTTCTGACAAAAATTCTAAAAGTTTTATCGCGTTGTCTTTATTCTTCGAAAACTTTGCTACACCTCCACCGGATATATTGATGTGGGCACCTCTGTCGTTTGAGCCTTGGTTTGGAAAAACTAACGAAAGTCCATCTGCCCAGACCCTTTGTTTTTCGTCATCAGAATACTTTAGTTTCCCATAATAGTAATTATTAATTATGGCTATGTCACATTGACCTTCGTGAATTGCCTTGACCTGAGCTCTGTCGTTACCTTGAGGTCGCCGCGCCAAATTTTTCACTAAACCTTCTGCCCATTTTGTAGCTGCCTCAATACCATGAGCTGCAATCATTGATGCCATGAGGGCCCTATTGTATACATGACTTCCAGGTCTAGTACAGATTTTACCTTTCCATTTTGGGTTAGCAAGGTCTTCAATTCTTAAAATCGAGAGAGGTGCAACTCTACTTTTAGATGTCACTATTATTCTAGATCGCTTTGAAAGACTAACCCAAGTATCGTCATTGCTTCTTAGGTGATTGGGTATATTTGCCAACAATTTTTTTGAATTGATTTTTGCAAGCAATTTCATATCAGCATATACTTGGAGCCGACCAATATCTACGGTTAGAATTACGTCGGCTGGGCTATTTTTACCTTCTGCTTTAAGTCTTTGAGCTAATCCTTTTGTTGAATAGACAACATTAGTTTTAATCCCCGTCTCTTTAGTAAAAGATTCTAAGAAGGGATTAATTAGAAAAGGTTGTCGGTGTGAGTAAATATTGAGCTCACTTGCCATTACTTGTGCAGAGAACATAAAGAAAAAAGTCACAGATATTTGTGTAAATCTCAACATTATGTTTTCGCTAGAGAGGACTTTTTTAATACTCATAATCTTACCTTAACTAAATTTATATAGTTTCTTTTTAACTGCCAAGAATTCCTGACAAAAATAGTCAATAATATTCCTGATAAATTTAGTCAACATTTTTGTGATGTTTTCATCTTTACGAACACAGTTAGTAATATATAAAGCTCACTTAAAAGAACCCAATATATACAATGGAAGAAAAATGCTTCAAATATCGATTATTGGTCTTGGGCTAATGGGAAAACAGCACTTAAAGGCAATTCATGAACACCCTGATTGCAACATCGCGTCGGTCATCGATAATACTAGTGAAGCAAAGAAAATAGCTTCTGAACAATGTCACCCATATTTCACAAGCCTCAAAGAGGCTATTGACGTAACCAAACCTGATGGGTTGATTGTGGCGACTCCTAATTCACGTCATTTTCAGGATAGTTTTTTAGCTCTAGAGGCGGGTATTCCAATTTTGGTAGAAAAGCCAATTTCAGATTCAATTGATGACGCCGCTAAATTAATTGAGCTTGGTAAAAAAACTAATGTGCCGATTTTAACGGGGTATCATAGACGGCATAATCCTATTGTCTTTGAAGTAAAAAAGAAATTGGATGAAGGATATATAGGAACAGTTGTTGCGATGCATGGTATGTTTTGGCTTTTCAAACCTGATGATTATTTTGACCAAGAATGGCGAAAAAAAATTGGTGCTGGCCCAATATACATCAATTTAAGTCATGATATTGATTTGATGCGCCATTTTTTAGGAGAAATAGATAGTGTTCAGGCAATTTCTTCAAATAAGATTCGTGGCTTTGACGTAGAGGATACATCGGTGGCAATTTTAAATTTCTCCTCTGGTGTTGTAGGCTCAATATCGATTTCTGATACTATAGTCAGTCCTTGGAGCTATGAACTTACATCAAATGAAAATCCAGCCTATCATCATACAACTTCGAATTGTTATTGGATTGGTGGAACTGACGGATCAATAGAACTACCTAAAGGAACCTTTTGGTCTCACAAAGGGCATAAAAGTTGGTGGGAGCCAATATCAAGTACAAATACAGTAAATAAAAAATCCAATCCTATTTTAAATCAATTGGATAATTTTCTTAATGTTATTAATGAGAGTGATAAGCCGTTGGTTTCAGGTTTGGAAGGTTTGAAAACAAGTGCAGTGATTGATGCCATTAAGAGAGCAACGAAAACTGGAAGGATAGAAAGACCTAGGTTTTAATTTAATTTTTATGTCTTGCGTTCATTTTTGCTAAATTCACCCATAAGGATGAACCAAGGCAAAGTATTTCATCATTAAAATCAAATTTAGGAGAATGTAGAGGTTCCGCATTGGGACCAGTGGCCCCATTTCCAATTAGAACAAAGCACCCAGGGGCCTTAGATGTCATAAACGAAAAGTCCTCGGAAAAAAGCATTGGTGAACAAGTTCCATCAATGCTTTCTGGTCCAAATGAGTTTATTACGCATTCTGTAATATTTTGCGTTGGAATTTGGGAATTTATTGTAATTGGAAAATTGGTCTCGAATCTCACTGAGCATGAAACGTTATAAGAGTCAGCAATACCGGCAGATATTCGGTGTAATTCATTCTTGATGATTGCCTTCACTTCGTCATCAAGGCATCGAGTATCACCTTTAAGAACGGCTTTAGAAGCTAAAATATTTTTTTTCCCATTCGTAATAAATTCAGTTATCGAAAAAACTGCATTTTTTCGAGGGTCGATTTTTCGAGATACAATTGTTTGAAGTGATGATACCACTTGTGACGCTGCTAGTAATGCATCCCCGCCCATACTGGGAAGGGCTGAATGCCCTCCTTTTGACAATATTTCAATTTCAAAGGCACTTTCGCTTGCAGTAATTGTTTTTTCTCTAGTTGCAAAGTACCCAACCGGCATATTGGGCATATTATGAAGAGCATAGATTTCACTGATGTTAAACTTTTGAAATAAACCATCAGCAATCATCGCCTTAGCACCGCCGCCATTTTCCTCATCGGGCTGAAATATAAATAAGATGTTTCCATCAAACTCTTTATCTTCTGATAAGAATTTTGCCGCTCCAAGTAAGATTGAAGTATGACCGTCATGTCCACAGGCATGCATTGAGCCGGGGTATTCTGATTCATAGGGCAAACTTGTTTGTTCGGTTATTGGTAAAGCATCCATATCAGCTCTAATAGCAATTAATTTCTTATTTTTATTTTTTTCTAGAAGGCCCAAAACGCCTGTTTTCCCAAAGTTGTCAAAAACCTTTAGGCCAAAGCTTTTCAGTAGCTGTGAAACAATTCCTGATGTTCTCACTTCCTTAAAACCTAGTTCTGGATGCTGGTGGAAATCTTGTCTCCAGGACGCCATGAGATCTTTTAGGCTTTCCGTTGGTAAATCCATTTGGTACACTGTCCTTCAAATAATGCACTTTTAATCGTCATTTTTATACATATCGACTTTATTGAGGATCATATTCATTATGCAAGATAATTTTGCACTTTACCCAAGTCTCAAAGATATACCAGTCCTTGTTACGGGTGGTGCGTCCGGAATAGGAGAGAAAATTGTTAGAGCGTTTGCCTTGCAGGGCTCTAAAGTTGGCTTTATTGATTTTGATAAACACGCAAGTCAAAAGTTACAAGATGATTTAGGAGGTAAGGTAACATTTCAAATGTGTGATTTAACAAATATTGATGATTTAAAGAACGCAGTTAAATCTTTAAGCAGTAATCTCGGAAAGATTGGAGTGCTCATTAATAACGCGGCTAGGGACGATCGGCATGATTGGCAAGATGTGACATCCGATTACTTCGATGAGCGAATTGCAACAAACCTAAAACACCATTTTTTTGCTATTCAGGCTGTAGCACCAGATATGATAGAAAGAGGTGGCGGCTCAATTGTTAATCTTGGGTCTAATTCTTGGTGGGAAGCAGGCGGTGGCTTCCCTGTATACGCCACTTCAAAAGCGGCTATTCATGGTTTAACCCGAACGATGGCACGTGACTTAGGTCAACACCGTATTCGAGTAAATACTGTTGTACCTGGCTGGATTATGACTGATCGCCAAAAAGAATTATGGGTAACGGAGAAGTCTATTGAAAAACATATCGACAGACAATGTCTTCCAGATTTGATTGATCCAATTTATGTTGCCAGGATGGTCTTATTCCTTGCCTCATCCGATAGTGCTATGTGTACGGCAAACAACTATATGGTTGAGGCTGGCTCTATTTGACTACGGTTTTATGGCTTCTAGAGCAGTTTTCAGATGGCTAACTGTTCTTTCTACATTATGGAGCTTATCTAAACCAAAAAGGCCTATTCTAAAAGTCATAAAGTGCTCTCCCTCGTCACACTCAAGTGGAACACCTGCTGCAATTTGCAACCCTTGCTCCATGAATAATTTACCACTTTTCATTTCTGGATTATCGGTATAACTGACCACAACACTAGGAGCTTGAAAACCCTCAGCTGCAACACTTTTAAATCCCTTGCTTTCTAGGAGGTTTCTAACTTTATGACCTAAATTAATTTGTTCTTGACGCGTTTTCTCAAACCCATATTCCTCAGTTTCCACCAAGGTATCTCTAAACTTAGCTAAAGAATCCGTGGGCATGGTTGAGTGATATGCGTGACCACCGCCTTCATAGGCCTCCATAATTTGTAGCCACTTTAAAAGATCGCAGACATAGCTTGAACTTTTAGTGTTTCTGATTAGTTGGCTTGCATTCTCACTCAACATTACCAGCCCACTGCAAGGTGACGACGACCAACCTTTCTGAGGGGCACTGAGGAGCACGTCTACACCGGTCTTTTTCATGTCTACCCAAAGTGCGCCAGACGCAACACAATCCAATACAAAAATACCACCAATTTCATGAACTGCGGTGGATATTGCTTCGAGATAACTATCCGGTATTAATAGTCCTGCAGAAGTTTCAACATGAGGAGCAAATACGACATCAGGTTTTTGAGATTTTATTTGTTTAATAACTTCTTTAACATCAGCTGGAGAAAACGCAGCGTCCCGATTTTTTTGATCACGGGTCGCCTTAATGACTTTAGTTTCAGCGGCTATTTTTCCCTGATCTAAAATTTGGCTCCACCGATAACTGAACCATCCGTTTCTAACCACAAGACATTTTTTGTTATCTGCAAATTGCCTTGCAATTGCTTCCATACCAAAGGTTCCACCTCCTGGAATAACAACCACACTCGTTGCATTATAAGCACTTTTTAGACCCCGTGATATATCATTCATTACTACTTGGAATGATTTTGACATATGGTTCAAAGATCGGTCCGTAAAAACGACTGAATATTCCAAAAGGCCTTCTGGATCTATGTTTGGTAATAATGCACCCAATGAATCGCTCCGTACAATTGTTAAGTTATGATTTTAAAATAGGCCTTTTTTTGGTTTTGTCACTATAGGAAAACAAATTTTTTCTCGGACCTAAGTTATATGCTAAATTTTTAGGCATAATTTAAGTAAAAAGTTCAAAAAAGATACTTTCCTCTTGTAACTCCAACTAAGTGATTTATATCACCTATGAATGTCACACTTATCGGGTTAATTATTAAAGGATGAAAAATTATGGAAGCTCTAGCAAGAAATTGGGCAAATTTTGTTATAAGTAATAGAGTACTGGTTTTAATATTAACCTTAGTGACAATGATAATTTCAGTTGGAACAATTATTACTAACCCACCCCCATACAACAATTCGAGTGAGATTTGGTTTTTAGAGGATGATCCGGATTTAAAAGCTTTTTATGAAATGCAAGAGAAGTTTGGTGACTCTGAGTACATGGCGGTTGGTATTGAAGCTCGACAGGGCGATAAGGACGTATTTGAACCCGAAACGATAAAAATGATTGGTATGATCACTGAAATGCTTGAGGACCATGAAATAGTCACTCAAGTCAGAAGTCTTTCAAAGTATCAATATACCCACAATGATAACGATATGATGGCAACAGATGACTTGTTTGAGGATATTGATGAGATTGATGAAAATCCCAAAATTTTAGAGGATGCTCGCCAAATCATTTTGGGTGAAAAGTTAGCCCTTGATAATCTTGTTTCAGCAGATTTAAAGCATACTCGAATTGTTGCTCGAACGGAATACGTTGCAGGTGAAAATGAGCACAAAGTTAAAGTAGTAACCGATCTAATGAAGTTTATGGAAGAAAAAGGATTTAAGGAAGAAGGATACAATTTACATCTTGCTGGAGTACAAGTTTTTGGTGAGCGTTTTGAGACCCTAAGCAAAAAAGATCAAGCTTGGATTAACCCAACTATGTCGTTGATCATGATATTCATTTTATTTCTTACTTTTCGCTCAATAGGAGGAATGCTTTTCCCATGGGTTGTGATAGGGTCATGTATTGCAATAACAACAGGAATTCAGGCTGCCTTTGGGTTTGCATTCACAGCTATGACGACGGCTCTAGCTCCAACCTTAATGATCATTGGTATGGGTGTCAGCGTTCATGTTATGAATGAATTTTATAATCTTCGCTCAAGAGAATTTTCAGGTAGGGACGCTGCTTTAAAAACAATAGAGAATTTACTACAACCAATATTTTTTACGGCGCTTACTACATCCATTGGCTTTGCAGCATTGGCCGTTACTGAGCTCGTGCCAGTAAGAGAATATGCAGCCCTAGCATCAAGTGCTTCAATAATTATATTTATTTTTTCAATGACAGCACTTCCTGCTGTGTTGAGCTATTCCAAAAAAATCTCGAAGAGAACACAGATAGCATACAAGAGTGATTGGGCCACTAAAGTAACCAATGCAATTCCAAAATTCACATATGAAAATAGAAAACTGATTGGAATTGTCAGTTTGGCTGTTTTTGTTTTTAGTATTTTTACTGTGGTAAATATTCGAGTTGATTCGAATGTTGTTCGTTATTTCAAGCAGGACTCGTGGGTATCAAAAGATATGCAATACTTCGATGAGACATTTAAGGGTATCGCTAACATAGAATATATATTGGACTCTGGTGCAGAAAACGGTGCTAAAAACCCCATATTTCTGAAAAAAGTTGAGAAGTTTGAAAATTATCTTGAGGGACTCTCAGAGTCTGAAAAAGCAACAACACTCTTGGATTTTTTGAAACAAATCCGACAAGCTTTTACTGGCGATGAGGAAGAATATTATTTGTTGCCCGAAAATTCAGACATGTCTGCACAGCTTTTATTAATGTATGAAAACACAGGGCCTGAAGAAGACCTTTCGGATTTAAAGGACTTTGATAATAGGTATGTTAGGGTAACATTGCCGATACTTAATATGACGAGTAATGTAATGCTACAATTCATGGATAAGACAAATACTTATGTTCAAGAAAACTTTGGAGAAATGCGAGCTAAATTGACTGGACCAACGGTCATGTTCGCAGCTCAAGAAAAATATGTTAATGAAGGTTTACCAAAATCTTTTGCACTTGCACTAACATTAATCGGCTTAAGTTTTTTTGTTTTATTTAAGTCTGTCAAGTACGGCGTTCTGGCATTAATTCCTAGCGTTGTTCCAATCATAATGGCAGGTGGAGTTGCGACTTTGATTGGTATTGATCTTGATCTTGGCACTTTGATTGTTGGGGCAATGACGATGGGAATTGCGGTTGATGATGCGATACATGTGGTTAGTCGTTATGTAAACGGAAGACGTAAAGGTCTAAGCACCGATAACGCTGTGAGAGAGGCGATGAACGAGGCTGGAAGAGCAGTCATTTTTACGTCAATAATACTAGTCATTGGGTTTGGAACAATGCTATTTGCATCGTTAACACCGTTTATTAATATTGGATTGTTTACAGCAGTTATTATGGGGTTAGCGTTAATTGGTGATTTAATAGTTCTTCCCGCGCTACTTTACATATTTGATAACGACGAAGGTGAACTTGTTGATTCAGGTGTAGCAACAACCTAGACAGTTAATGTGAAGGAGAAATAATATGAAAACTAACGCAATTTTAGCTGGAATTTTGATAATACTGGGAAGTACATCAATCACTTTTGCGATGACGGCTGACGAAATAATGAAAAAAGTTGATGATCGGGATACTGGCGAGACACAGATTTCTACAGCGACAATGACACTTATAGATAAAAAAGATAGAAAACGAGTGCGAAAATTAAAATTGTTTTCCAAAGAATTTTCAAATGTTGATAAGTCAATTTCCTTTTTTGTTTCGCCTACAGACGTGAAAGATACGTCATTTCTGTCTTATGATTGGAAGGATGAAACAAAGGAAGACGATTCCTGGCTCTATTTGCCCGCAATGCAAAGAGTAAATAGAACTGCCGCAGGGGATAAGTCGAACTCTTGGATGGGAAGCGATTTTACATTTAGCGATGTAGAAGGTACTGAATTAACAGAATATACGTACAAAATCGTATCTGAGAGTGACCCTGTTGACGGTCACGATTGTTGGAAGATAGAAGCCACGCCAATTTCAAAAGCTATAATTAAGAAAACTGGTTACTTAAAAACTGTTAATTGGATAAGAAAAGACTCATTCTTGTTGGTTAGAGGAATATTTTATGTTAAAAAAGGCAAAAAGTTGAAATATTACTCAGCTAAAAATATCGAAAAGATTGATGGTATATGGACGGCTGGCACCATACAAATGGTGACAACAAAAAATAAAAAGGTGCAGCATTCAAGCATATTTAGTCTTGAAAACGTTTCATATAACAAAGATGTTGAAGACCAAATGTTCGAAGTTGAAACAATGCAGCGAGGGCTGTAATTGAATTCTCTTTTTTGGCCACTTCTACTACTGTGTAGCGTTCTGACAACGATCTCACACGGCCAGTCTGTAGATACTTCTGAAGACGTGTCTTTTTTTGATGTTGAAGATACCGAGACTGACGATAATTTTTTTGATATTGATGTTGATACTGATGAAGAGACAGAAACAGAGATTAATTCTCCTTATTCAGTTAACGGTTCAGTCCGACAGGAATTCACGTACGGAATTGCAAATCCGGGAAGTCTTTTTGCTCGAGAACAAAAAGGTATAGAAAAAATAAAGTCAGAGCTTTTTCTTCAGCTGCAAGGGAAACCCGCAGCTAATCTTAAGTTAAAAGCAAGCGGTTTGGTTGATTATGAATGGGGCAGTTGGCGGAATGACGCATATTCCTTGGGGGATATGTCTGCAAATTTCGAACTCAAGGATTTATTCTTGGATTTGACCACAGACTCAGGTTTGTGGGTCCGAATCGGAAATCAAATTCTGGCTCGTGGTGAATTTGACACAATAAAAATGACAGATGTTATAAATCCAATTGATTTGTCAGCTCCAGCACAGGTCGAACTTAAAGATATTAGAATTCAAGTTCCAGCACTATTTTTATCTGCGCCGGTGGGAGCAGTAACTACAGAGCTTATTGTAACGCATGATGCTGGGTTTGATAAATTTGGCACTTTGGGCCCTGGGAGTTCTTTTGACTTTTCTTTATTAACTCAACAGAGTTTAGCGCTCTTGCCGGAAAACGTAAGCGTCGTCTCTGAGGAACAAGAGCCAAATAAAAGTTGGGAGGCTGTAAGCCGAGTAAATTATAAATTGAATGGTGGAGACGTGTCTCTGACTTTTGGCGAGGTCAATTGGAATCAAAATAGTTTGCACTCCATTAAAGAAAGCAGCCCCCTGATTATGGAGTATGGTTATGACCGAGTAAAAGTGGTTGGTTTGAGTGGAAATCTTGCCCGAAGTGATTACCTTTTTAGATATGAAACGGCATTGCATGATGGTCGTAAGTTTCAAACTATTGATCCATTGTTAGCTTGGGCAGAGCACAAACAAATAGTTGCAGCTATTGGCCTAGACTATAATGGCCTTAGCGATACAGTGTTGAGCGCAGAATTAAATAATACAAATATTATGGATTACTCTGAGAGCCTTGTAAGCGAGGAAAATGCAATGGGGTATCTCATTCAAGCACGGTGGAGTGGCTTCAATGATTTACTCAGCATATATGGGGCTTTTAATAAGCTTTCTGGAGATGAAAGCTCTATAGCTAATCTTTTTATTGAATATGACTTGTCGGACAGTCTTCAGTTAGATGGTAGACTAATCATATATGATGCAAAGTCCGTATCAGACCTTTTTAACACTTTTAAAGACCAGGATGTTATAAAGGCTTCTCTAAAGTATAGTTTTTAATACAGAAATTAAATATCTTTCTGGCAATGATTTTGTTGACATAATCTTATTGGGGGACATAACCTAACGTAATGTTGAGATTATGGTGCCAAATATGCTTCATAGAATTCATGTGGATACAATGCTTTCGCTGAGGAGTGCTTATGAGAGACTCCGGCAAAGGTATGTTTCCGATTGTAGAACCTCTGAGTTTAATGGATATGAAGTTTTGATACTTATGTCAGCTGGTGAGCCAACTTCAGCTAAAGGCTTAGCAGAACTTTTATCATGTAAGCCTGCCCAAATCACTGGTTATGTATCAAGATTAGAATCATTAGGCTTTCTTAAAAGAAAGATTTCGAAAGAAGACAAACGCTCATTTAATTTCCAATTAACTACTTCCGGGAAACAAAAGGCAGCAGGTTTATTGATTATTACGCAGGATATTTTTGATAGTAGTACTAATTTAAGCCACCAGGAGAACAATACGCTAGTAAGCCTTTTGAAAAAAGTATGACCTTTATAAGTTAATTCTTGATATTAGGTCTGCTGTTTCACAAAGCTTATTTGGAAGTAAGTGTGCGTATCTTTGAGTTACGTTGACTGAGCTGTGACCTAGCAGTTTTTGTACCTCATAAATGCTTGCACCGTTATTGATCAAGATACTTGCAAATGTATGTCTGAGGTCGTGAATTCTAACTTCCTGCTTGTTACAACTTTTTTTTGCGTACATCCAGGCAGTTTGTATACATTTATACTGCTTTCCGGAGTTCAAATTTGTAAAAAGTGGATCACCGCTGGCTGATGAGAGATTAAAGCTTTCCCTGAATAAAATTAGTTTTTGTAAAAAATCCTTACAGGTGGAGCTAATAAATATCCTTCTTGGTCGCCCATTTTTTGACATTGGAACCGTCCAGATTCCGTACTTTAAATCTACTTGGTCCCAACTTGCTTGAAGTGCCTCACCCTTTCTACAGCCAGTAAGAATGAGAAATCTTATAATTTTACCTAAAAATAGATTATCAGAATCATCACACTCTTTTAGAAGAGTGCTTAAGTCATCTTGAGAAAGGAAGTACTGTGTTGGTTCTCCTTCAAATAATTTTCGAACTCGGTTTATATGGGCCATCTTAACGCCATTAAAATCCCAACGTTCAGCAAGATTAAAAAGCCTTTTTAACAAGACTATGTGCTTGTTTATAGTTGTGTTTTTATAACCATCTTTCTTTTGATTTAAAATCCAAGTTTCAATTTCTTTTACTGTGATTTGGGCCATTACGACCTTTCCAAGGCCTAATCGCAAATGTCGATTAAAGGTAACTTCATCGTGATAAAAGCTTTTTTTGTGAACACTCGCATAATCTTTGTAATGTTCGTCAAAAAAGGAATTTAGTGAATACTCTGGGTAGGCGACTACTTCCATTTTATGCTCTTTATTTTCACGGCGGTTGCACGATTTGTTATGTATACTTTTTGAACTTATTTACTTAATAAAGTATAATATAAATTAAGTAAATAGTATTCTATATGAACTTTTTACTTAACAATACTTTATAATATACAGTATTTAATACCAAAAATTAAATAAAACCAAGAAGAAAACACGTTCTCTTCACTACTACGGCTCTAGTAGTACTTGGAAGTACTTCTGCATTTGCAGACGTTACTTGGTCTGGATCTGCAGACCTGAGCTATAATGACGGAAATATGGACTCGGCAGCGGGTTCACTACCAGACGGCGTAAATCTTGACGTAGATTTGGATGTAACACTTTCTAATGATGGTGGCTACTCTGCAACATTGTCTGGTGCTATGGAATCGGGTAATAATCTAGCCGCCGAAGATTTTTCTGTAACTACTCCAGTTGTGTCTATTAATGTTGGAGAAGTTGTTGAGGCTGCAAATTCAGCATATTCTGACGTTGATGGCATGGCCGGTCTTGGCGACGATGAATTCACCGGTATTGCCGAGGGCGGAGCCGTTTTAATTAGTGCTTCGGCTGGTGGAATGACTATCGGATATTCCGACGATAAAGCTATGGAAGGTGACGAGTTAAACGCATCTTTTGGTATAAGTGGTGATCTCGGAGGCGTAGCTTTTGGTGTTGGTTCAAAAGGCGATGACTGGGGTATTTCAGCTTCAGGAAGTGCACTAGGTGGAACAATAGCAGTAGCAAGTGAAGATGTTGCTGGTGTTGCCGAAACTGGTGTTGCGGTAAC
>ENA-OWPI01001796-OWPI01001796.1-marine-metagenome-genome-assembly--contig:-NODE-1796-length-22302-cov-12.093048_pt1 | contig 22302 bp, 25 predicted proteins | sample MGYA00238138_ERZ651775 | MGnify/ENA primary metagenome ERZ651775 (study PRJEB26906, sample SAMN06265043) | marine metagenome | isolation source: Helgoland LTER site | place: Germany:Helgoland, sampling...
TGGGGATATGATGGGCGACCAAGGCTTTTGGACCAAGCAGGTAATGTATGATGCCTCGGCAGGAGTCCCAATGATCGCGGCTGGTCCTGGATTCCCAAAAGGACATAGAGTAAAAACAGGTACCAGCTTGCTTGATATTGCAGCCACAGCTGTTGATATTACTGGTGTAAACCATGATCATATAAGCCAAGCATTGCCAGGGCTTTCACTGCGCGAAATTGCTAACAAACAAGATGATCTAGATCGAACAATATTTAGTGAATATCACGATGGTGGCTCTACAACGGGTACTTTCATGGTTCGTTGGAATAGTTGGAAGTATGTTTACTATGTTGGCTATCCACCTCAATTATTTAACATGAACGCTGATCCAAGCGAATTAACTGATCTTGCAGAAAACATAAATAAAGATCCCATTATCGAGGCGGCCTTAAAGGAAGGTGTAAATCGCTTGCGAAAAATTTGCGACCCAGAAAAAATAAACTCTCAATGTTTTGCCGATCAAAAACGCCGCATTGAAGAGCTTGGTGGACGAGAAGCTTGTATGAATGCATATAAATTTAATCACACACCTACACCTGCAGAGCAGAATAAACTAACTTCATCTTAATTTATCTGAATTGATACTATTGCTGACGTATATCCGGCTTCGGAATGCGGTCCAAGAATCGGGGGTTACTGAGCCAATCTCATGACAACGAGGCTGCAGGGCTACCCACCCAGGGACCCTGGATCAAGTGCCGCGCGCCTTGGACCTCGGGCCTTTTGTACTGGGGTGGTAGTTTCCTTGGGGGAGGGTTTTGTTTGAAGAGAGGCACTAACCAAACCCGGAGAACTAAGCTATCAGACCCTTCACCTAAGAGCTAAAATGTGTTATAATATAGCCCTATAATTGCTGAAGGAATTGAAGTTAAGGTTGTTTGGAATAATGACTTTTAACAGTGACCCATTCAGGAAGAGTCTCCTATAACTGTAAGCCATTGTTTTAATTAAATTTTATATAAAAGTGGGTTATAGATCGGTATTATTTGGGTTACAGTTTACTATATGCTTGGTTACATACAATAATCTGTTTGGTTACATCCTTGGTTACATTTAATTAAACTAAAAAAGGGTAATAGTCTTGATTTTATTTGCTTTATTTTCGTGGAAACATTTTACAATTTAATTTGAATTTATCAGAAGATTTTTTATTACCAACGTTATCATAACCTTTTTTTCCATTACCTCTTGCAGATAAATTCATACCTATAACCTTCATTGGTGTTCCATTCCTATCAAAACCAGTTGTTAGGTTATAACAAGCAACTGACCCGTATATTAATCGTGCGCCCTTATCGCGTTTTGGTTTATTATGTTTATTTTTTGACCCAAATTTAAAGCCATTACCATCCGCATTAGGAGTTAGAGGGTTTTTACCATTTAAATTTGCAGAGGAATAAAATATTCTAATTGTTGGTTCTTTTGGTTTAATGGGAGCTTCATCACCACCTTTCCAAAAATCATAACCATCATCTGAATTATGATGCCCGTGAGTATCAATAAACGTTATATCATGCGCACCAAACTTTACTCCAAAGCCATCTGCATTTCCACCTTTACTAGTTACTTTTGATTGTCCAATTTCATTATATCCGTTAAATGCCTCAACGCTAACAATACAATTACTATGAGAGTTCAACCCAGTACTATAGACACCTACACCTCTAGAATTATTGGGGGAATCCACTCCAGTATTTTTGATTACAACATTATATACAGTAGCCTCCTTCTCCACTATTACTCCAACCTTCTTTGCATTATAAATAGTTAGGTTTTTTATTGAACCTGAATTGATAATAAATGCGTCATCAACTTTACTGCTATTGATGATAACACCCTTTTTACCAACTAAAATCGCCCCGTTTCTAACTCGTATTGTTTCATCAATATTATATTCCCCAGCATCTAAGACTGTAATTTTATTCTTCTTCAAAGATCTCTTGAGAATTGCTTTTTGTTTATTGAATTTCTCAGCTGTTATTAAATATTCACCACCAATAGTATAACCATTAGCCGTGGTTGTAATTTTAGGAAAAACAAGATTATCAAGTTTAGCTATCCTCTCTTCACAGTTTAAAGGATCACCTATCTTTTTTATGATAGACCATTGCTCCTTTGAGACACCTTTTATGTAATCACTTTCAAAAGCGAATGCTTCAACGGAACTCATAAGTAAAAACATTGTAGAAATAAGTTTAAGAAACCGCATCTCAATTATCCTTATAAAGAATGATAAATTACATTTCAGACAGACATATGGGATACGCTACCCAAATTTGCATAGCATAGCAATTCCAGAACGACTTCAGCTCAGTAAAGTAAATGTATGCTTAAGCATTACACACAATAATAGCTATAAAAATAAAGATTTTTAGAGATTTTGGTGACCCCTGCAGGAGGGGATCTCACTTTATCTAATTTATTTTTTTATTAGATTTTATTTTACCCTTGGTTACATTGGATTACACTCAGCGGTACCAAGGACCAAGAACCGGGGGTTACTGCGCCCAATCCAAACAGTTGAAGCGCGCAAGGCCACGCACCCGGAGCCCCGAACCAAGTGCCGCGCGCCTTGGACCTCGGGGGTTTAGTACTGGTGTTGTGGATTCATTGGGGTGGGGTTTTGTTTGAGGTGGTTATCTCTATTCATGCTCTAATTTCAAGCTGAACCGAGCCGCTGATCTCACCGAGTGACGTCAATTATTGAGCGCATAGGTTCAGGCTGCGCCATTAATTCGATGCGAGTTCTCATTCGTCTGACAGCATCCTTTACTGGTTTGATGCCATGTGGGGCTAGACCTGAACCCAGATGCGGCCGTCGCGCAGTTCGACCGGATAGGTCTTGAGGTCGACAGTTACGGGCGAGGACAAAGCTTTGCCGCTACATATGTCGAACCGACCGCCATGAAGGGGGCATTCGATCACGCAGTCGATAACCAGCCCATCCTCTAGGCTCTGTTCCTCATGGGTGCACATCAGATCGGTAGCAAAGAATCCTTTTTCTGTGTTGTAAATCGCGATCTTTTGGCCATTGTGGTCCCATGCGATGAGGTCTTCTTCGTCAATGTCTTCGGGCGCGCAGGCGTCTATCCATTGGCTCATTTTTTGGCTCCTGGGTGTTCTGACTGGGGATCATTGGTGGGTCGGCGTCCAGCCCTCGAGGGCGTCGAGGAACTTGTCCTTCTCATCTGGTTTCATCCCGATATTGGTGGGTGCATAGGGAAAGTTCCCATCAACTACCTCGCGGTGAAACTCGCCAAGGGCTGCCACACGTTCTTCGTGAATCTGTTTGTGCAGACGGCCTACATCGCCAAAGGCATGGGCATGCTTCGGGGGTTTTTCTTCTTCGCTTGCCTCGCCGCAGACATCGGCCACAAAAGAAAAGATCGCGTCACCGCCCATGCCGGAGCCAAGAGAGAACGTCACCACGGACGTCTTGTCGTTAATGGCAAGGAGCACCTCTTCCGCCAGGCATTCCACTTCGACGGCAAAGACGCCTACATCTTCCATGCGCTTCAACCTCTCCCAGACCTGCATCGCCTCCTCAGAGGTCCGCCCAAAGGCGCGCAGACCGCCGTAATGATGGCTGAATGTCGGTATTAGGCCGATGTGGCTTTGCACGGGAATCCCTTCGCGCGCCATGCATTCCATCACATCGAACGAGCGCAGCGTGTAATACATGTCCGCACCGCGACGCATAGCCTCAAAGGCATGAGCCACAATCTCGTCATCAGAGCCAAACTGCGCCCAAGTGGAACCCGCTCCGGCGAAGTGTGTCGGGGCAAGCTCGCGCACGTCTTCCATCTGATCCGTGCCAACTACGAACAGATCGATCCCAGCATCGACGCACGCTGTGATCTGGTCGCGATCTGCGGGGTTCGACATCGAAAGTTTGCGGTCCGACCCTTTAAGGGCCTTCAGGTCTGTCACAGTATAGTTCCGCTGTGCGGGGTTGCGGCCGAAATCATAGATGCGTTTCATTTTACATGGTCCTTTGGGCCACGCGGACCACCGGGCCGCCTTCTGTGATCATATGGGGCGCTTGCCGGATGGTTGGCGCCTTGGTGGGCCGCCCCAATGACCGGCGAAACACCACCAGCAGCACCTCGAAATTGGTTCGGAAGAAGCCAGGGTCCGGCTCTGGTAGTTGATCCTGTACTGCCTCGGCTAACCGCGGCAGGGCGTGAAACGGCACCTGTGGATAGAGGTGATGTTCAACGTGGTTGTTCATGTTCATGTACAGAAACCGTCCAAGCCAGCTTGTCCGGAAGGACCGCGTGCTTTCCAGGATTGATGGCGAGTTTTCCTGCAGTTCGACATGCTGGATCAGTGTGAAGAGCAGCATGACGGGTGCGCCCAGGATACGCGGCAGAACATATAACCAGAAGGGCCACCAGACTCCAAAGATTGGCGCCAGCAACACCGCTGCATAAATTGCGATCATGATCCGCGCGTTGCGGGTCATCTTGGGTAATTCCTGCTCCGGCGCGACCAGGCGCAGGGTGTCGGTATATCGCCCCAACGCCAAAAGCCCGAATACGGACAAATGAAAGCGTAGCAATGCAAAGCCTGTAGCCTCTGCCACCCAGGCGCCAAAGCCCATAGGGGTGTCAAACGGCATTTGACTATCCTTGCCGATGTGCCACGTATGCGTGTGGTGATTGGTGTGTGTGAAACGCCGGTGCAGGGGCTCCTCCATGTAAAGCAGCGAAGTCACCCAAAGCACGGCTTCATTTAGCCAACGCGTCCGGAACGCTGTGCCATGGGCGGTCTCGTGACTCGCCGCATAGGCTGGTACCGTAAGACAAACGCCATGCAGCAGCATGGCAGGCCACACCCAAAAAGTGCCGAGCGACATCATGACAAGCGCACCGGTCAAAGCCAGACAGATGACCCATTGGCCGAGCCAAATCAGGCCAGGTCGGTCCGTGCGGGCGGCAATCGCCTTTAGTGTCTTCTTGTCAAGTTTGACGCCCGAAGAGGCGGCATTTGTAGGGACGTAGTTAGGCATGGTCAGCTCCCGTAGTTTGAGCCTTCCTCGTCGAGGATGGCTTTGAGTTCGGCCAGGTGGCACTCGGATTGATCTGGATAGTCTTCGAGTTCTTGCGCCGTCTTTTCAGCAATCTCGTCAGATAAGATCCGCAAGGGCTTTCCTGTTTGGAGAGCACGGATATAGGTCTCGGCCGCGCGCTCAAAATAGTAGAGGCGGTTAAACGTATCTGCGACCGTATGACCGATCACGAGTACGCCATGGTTGCCCATGATCATGACCTTCTTGTTGGGGTCGCCGAGCATGTCGGCGCAGCGCAGACCTTCTTCTTCAAAAGCGAGGCCAGCAAAGTCGTGATCGGTCATAGTGCGGTTGAAAAAGATCGCGCTGTTTTGATCAATGGGCGGCAGGGTGCTATCTGCGAGACATGCGAGAACTGTGGCATGGACCGAATGCACATGCATGACACAGCGCGCATGTGAGCACAGTTTATGGATCGAACCATGCAGCCCCCAGGCGGTCGGGTCTGGCGCATTGGGCGTATCCATTGTTGTTGGGTCGTTGGCATCTAGCAGAAGAAGATCCGAGGCTTTGACGCGCGCGAAGTGCTTTTGATTGGGGTTCATCAAGAACCGTGTGCCATCCTCATTCACCGCAAGGCTAAAGTGGTTGGCCACACCCTCATGCATGTTCAGGCGTGCAGCCCAACGGAACGCGGCTGCCATATCAACCCGCTCCTCCCAATAGGCCAGGTTTGCGGTTTTTTGCACATCCAGCATCTCGGTCCTCCCTCAATCTGCCGAATGACCTATACCAAAGCACTTTAGAGGCTGACAAACGATAGATTCTACGCTAATGCATCAGTTCAACTAATGCATAGGTTATGTGTGGAATGCAGTTGGACGGATTACCACCCTTGAACTGGCTGCGCGCGTTTGAGACCAGCGCGCGTCATCTGTCGTTTACCTTGGCGGCTAGTGAACTCAACCTGACCCAATCCGCGGTAAGCCAGCATGTGCGCAGCCTTGAATCCTTTCTTGGCCGTGACCTGTTTCTGCGCAAAACCCGAGCGATTGAACTCACCGAAGCAGGGGCCAACTATTTGCCTGTAGTGCGAGAAGCGTTCCAAATGCTGGCGAGCGGCACGCGCGCCTTTACAGGAGGCGACCGCGGCCGCACTCTGACGCTTCATTGCAATATGGCGTTCTCAGTGCATTGGCTCGCTCCACGCCTGAAACGCCTTTATGCAGCGCATCCATGGATCGTGCTTAACATCGTTACCCCGATCTGGGATCCCGAAAGGCAGGCTGCAAACGCCCAAGTTGAAATCCGTTTCGGTCGTCCAGAGGACATGTCTCCAGCCGCTCAGCAACTCACCAAAGAGCGGTTCTTTCCAGTTTGTGCGCCAAGCTATCAGGAAGGTGAAATTGACCTTGAAACCGCTGTACTGCTCGACTGCGCGGGGATGACCGGATCTTGGGGCACTTGGTTTAAATCGCAAAACCAGCCATTCGACAGGGATGGTTCTGTGACCCTGGTCTCAACATTCGTGATTGCAATTCAGGCAGCGCTTCACGGTGCTGGAATAACCATGGTCCACGACACACTCGCGAAGGATCTCCTCGCCGATGGTCGGGTCATCCAGCCGTTTGATCACTGTCCACCACTGACAGAGGCCTATTTTCTGTCAGATCCGCCTGAACACGCGTCAACGCCAGCATCGCGCGCCTTTAGCGCCTGGTTGAACAGTGAGCTGGTCGGGACCATGTGAGAGGCCAGCCTAACTTGGCAACTGCCATGAATCTTAACATGGGACAGTCGGGTAGGTGAAAAGCAAAAGCGGACATCCAAGTATAGTGCAGCATCTGGTAGGTCTAGGCTCACGGTACTGTCAGACAAACTAACTTGAGACGGGGCGGGCGGTTTCGTAACCTGGCCTTGATGACAAAACACTCCCCATCTGGCTACATGAAACCTGGCCCGGGGTTCCTGGACTATCTTGCTTAGCCCCGGGGACCGGGAACCAAGAACCAGGGCTCTATCGGACAGGGGAGCTCGCACCCACGTCCAGCTTTCAGCGTTGCCAGAGCCCAATCGGTGTTGGATGATTTTGCCCGGTCCGCGGTCCGTGGACCAATAACAGGGGTTACTGTGCCTGATCGCTACAGTTGAGCCGCAGGACCATGGACCGGGGCCCCCCATCATAAGGCCCCGCGTCTCGGACCACGGGCCTTTAGTATTAGCGTTGTAGATTCATTGGGTGGGGGTTTTGTTTACTGCCATTAACTGAAGAAGCAGACATTGCCCTATCCAAGCACTAACGGCTGCTATGTGGACAAAGTGTGAATTCGCTGCAAATGCTCCAATGGCCGCTTCTGTCGAGAAGCTTTAGGATTAGAGGATCGGGATGTAAGCCTTCGGTGCGAAAGCGACGAATAGTTCTGCAGAGACGTCGGTAACTTATGATGGCAATACTACACCCTTGCTATGATGGTTGGACCAAACCAGCTTACCTCGCTTTATGATTGGAAGACATTTGATGCGACCAGATACAATGCATGCGGTTTTATTGACTGGTCACGGCGGCCTGGAAAAATTGGATTACCGAACTGATGTGCTCATACCGCAGCCAAAGCCTGGTGAGTTACTGATCCAGATTGCTGCGGCAGGTATCAACAACACCGATATCAATACTCGTATTGGTTGGTATTCGAAGGCGGTTAACGAGGGCACTGATACCGGTGGCGCAACTGGCTTTGACAGTGTGGACGATGATGACGCTAGCTGGTCAGGCACGCCGCTGACCTTCCCGCGCATCCAAGGTGCCGATGTCTGCGGTTATATCGTGGCTGTTGGTGACGGGGTCAGCGACGCGCGTATCGGAGAACGGGTCTTGGTCCGTAATATGTTGCGCACTTACGTTGATTTTCGCCCCTATGAATGTTGGACGATTGGCAGTGAATGTGACGGAGGCTTCGCTCAATTTGTTGTAGCACCGGCCCGCGAAACCCACCGTGTCGACTGCGATTGGACCGACGCAGAGCTTGCTTCGATCCCTTGCGCTTATTCAACAGCAGAGAACATGTTGCATCGCGCAGGCGTTGGTGCGGAACGGGTCTTGATCTCAGGCGCGTCAGGAGGAGTTGGCTCAGCCGCTGTGCAACTCGCAAAGCGACGTGGAGCTGAGGTCATCGCGCTGTCGTCAGTGGCCAAGGCAGAAGAGGTAAGAGCTTTGGGCGCAGATCAGGTTCTCGACCGGAACGTCGATCTGGTGGCGGAATTGGGCACGGGCTCGATTGATGTGGTGATTGATCTTGTTGCCGGGGAACAATGGCCCTCTTTTCTTGATGTCTTGCGGCGCGGTGGGCGGTACGCAACCGCTGGTGCCATTGCTGGGCCAATCGCGCAGATTGACGTGCGGACGCTGTACCTCAAGGATCTCACCCTCATGGGCTGCACCTTTCAGGAAGATGAAGTGTTTGCCAATCTGATCAGCTATATCGAAGCCGGAGAAATTCGCCCTGTTGTTGCCAAAACGTACCCGTTGCGTGACATCGCGCAGGCGCAAGAGGATTTCCTGGTAAAGAAGCATACGGGAAAACTGGTCCTGATCCCGCCGGAGGTATCTTCGTGAAAATCGCTCACCTGAATATCTACCAATATGATTTACCGGTCAAAAATGGCCCATACACAATGTCATATGGTGAGATATTCTCGCTGGACACGACGCTGGTGAAACTGGTCACAGACACTGGCGTTGTCGGCTGGGGCGAAACATGCCCGCTGGGGCCGGTTTATGCCGAAGCCCACGCCAAAGGGGCGCGCGCAGCCCTATTGGAGATGGCTCCGGGATTGATCGGTACGGAGGTCTTGCCGCTTAGCGTGCACCGACAGATGGATCATCTGCTCCATGGCCATAACTATGCGAAAGCTGCGATCGACATTGCCGTCTTTGACGCGTTGGGCAAATCCCTTGGACTTCGTGTTGCAGATCTGTTGGGTGGGGCCGCGATGGACCGCGTTCCTTCGTATTACGCGATCGGGATCGAAACGCCAGACAACGCTGGGCGGATAGCAGCTGCAAAACGCGCAGAAGGCTACCCGCGACTGCAATTGAAGGTCGGCGCACATTCACCAGAAGTCGACGTTGAGGTGATCCGCAAGGTTTGGGAGGCCATCAAAGGCAGTGGCATGCGTCTTGCCATTGATGCCAACAGAGGCTGGAGCACCCGCGATGCCATGTACATCAGCCGTTCATGCGCCGATATTCCGTTCGTTCTGGAGCAACCATGCAGCACAAATGACGAACTGCGCCAACTGCGGCCATTGCTTCACCACCCACTTTACATCGACGAGAGTTCTTATGATGTGAACACAGTGATTAGCGCTGCTGGCTCAGGGTTGGTTGATGGCTTTGGGCTGAAACTTACCAGGCTGGGCGGGTTGCAGCCGATGACGACGGTGCGCGACATTTGCGCGGCGCGGAATTTGCCGCACTCATGTGACGACGCATGGGGTGGCGATATCCTTGCAGCGGCTTGCACCCATTTAGGGGCAACAGTGCGCCCAGACTTGTTGGAAGGTGTTTGGTTGGCAGCGCCCTATATCGACGGCCACTATTGCGGTGAAAGTGGCCTGGAGGTTGTAGGCGGTCATATTGATCTTCCGAAGGGCCCAGGCCTGGGCATCACGCCAGATGAGGCACTCTTTGGCGACCCCGTTGCCGCGTTTTAAATCACGCTAGCAGTTTGGGCGCAGAATTATACCAATTTGCACTTTGCAGCCGTTAAAACAAATTGCAGCATCGCTCAAAGTGGGCTCAAAAAGCCCTTCGCCGCAATTTTAATGAATGACTGCTTTAGCCCAACACTTAAAACTGAGCCTAGACACTAGCGGACCATAGAGCGCGCACCTATGTCCTGCCTTCAGCGTTGTCTGATCTCAATTTGCGCTGGATGGTTTTGCTGGGACCGCGGTCCGTGGACTGTCAGCAGGGTTACTGCGCCCAATCCAAACAGATGAAACGCGCCAGGCTCACCTCAGGTCCATGGACCGCCCCCCCTATCATAAGGCCCCGCGTCTCGGACCACGGGCCTTTAGTATTAGAGTTGTAGATTCATTTGGGCTGGGTTTTGTTTGGATGCCATCTCTACTCAGGCATCAATCTCAAGCTAACCCGTGCCGCTGCTCTCGCCGAGTGGCGCCAATTATTGAGCGCATAGATTCAGGCTGCACCAGCAATCTGATGCGAGTTCTCATTCGTCTGACAGCACCGGTGATATGACTTTTCTCCTGATGCTGCGAACCTGCCGGTCTTCAAAAATCACTCCTCTATTTAAGTGAATTTCCTGAAAAGTTTGGTTTGATCAAACATCGCTTCCAATTCTTCAATGCGATCTTTCGTGTCGCCCCATGTCAGGTTTTGCACCGCTGAAATCAGCGTTTCGACTAATAAAAGAGGTGTTGCGGCGGAATCCCATGCCGAAGGTGCGACGATCCGGTTGCTCATACTAATGTCCGCAAATTGATGGATTGGTGAGCGCCATTGATCTGTAAATAGGATTAGCTTAGCGCCTTTTGCATGCGCCATTTCCGCCAGCTTTAACGTATTATTTTCATAACGGCGCATGTCAAAAATAACAAAGACATCGCCTTCTTTCACATCCAAAAGGTAGTGTGGCCATGTATTTGAAGTAGACTGGATATGCGTCAGTTTTGGGCGAATGACCTGCATGTGCATGAAAAAATATTCCGCCAACGTGTGTGTAACTCGACCGCCAACAATATAAAGATGATGTTTTTTGTCCGCACACATTGAGCAGGCTGCATCAAAATCTTTGGGTTCAATCTGGCCAAGTGTGTGTCGAATATTTTCGATCACTGCGTCCGTAAAGCGATTCAAGATATGTTCAGACGGTGCGCCTCCTGCCCATGTCTCATGTTTCGCAATCGGTCCTTTTGCCTTCGCTTTCAATTCCTCTCGCAGTTCGGTTTGAAATTCAGGGTAACCATCAAACCCGAGCTTTTGTACCATACGCGCTACTGTAGGCACCGAAACTTTGGCGTCTTTTGCCAAGGCGCTGAGTGGGCCAAGCCCTGACGCTGGGTAATTCTCTAGAATCGAATGCGCCAGTTGGCGTTCAGCTCTCGTAAGGTCATCTAGCTGATTCTGGATGCGGTCTGAAATCGTCAGATTAGCTTCGGACATGTAGTGCCTCTTTATTTTGGTTAAAAATATATCACCTCAGACTTGCGTGAGATAAAATTTTCACAAATTTGTTGACAACAGTATTGTTTGGCAAGAGCCTGATCGCAAGGGAACGTTATGTCACAAATAAAAGCCACGCCAACAGATATTCATGTTTTGTCACAAAGTGCGAACGATGCTTCGCCGTTTGTCATTGTATGCGAACATGCTTCCAATCATTTTCCTGCTTCCTTTAAGGGTTTGGGATTGTCCGAAGGCGTGCGCACGAGCCATGTAGCTTGGGATCCGGGTGCGATGCCCGTTGCAACAAGGTTGGCGAACCAACTAGGAGCAGGGTTGGTTGCTAGTGGCGTGTCACGGTTGATTTATGATTGTAACCGTCCCCCATCGGCCAAGGATGCAATGCCTGTGCGCAGCGAAGTCTTTGATATCCCCGGCAACGCAAACCTGTCGCCAGCGGATCGCGATGCGCGGACAAACACTTTTTATCGACCGTTTGAAGCTGCGCTGAGCGAGATGGTTGCTAGTGTGACGGACCCAATTATAGTCACTGTGCATAGCTTTACGCCCGTTTTTCACGGCGCGCAGCGCTCAGTTGAGATCGGCATTTTGCATGACGTTGATACGCGGCTAGCTGATATAATGCTTGCTGTAGCAGCTCAGCACACGGATGCAAACGTGCAACGCAACGTACCCTATGGGCCTGAACACGGTGTCACTCACACGCTGAAAGTACACGGCGTCAAGCACGGGCATCCGAACGTGATGCTCGAAATTCGCAATGATTTGATCGTGACGCCGGATCAACAGGCCAAGATGGCTGACATGTTGGCAAGCTGGATTTCCCAGGCTTTCACCTCGCTTCAGACCCATAAGGTGGTTCAATGTTAGCTGTGATGCGCAGATATATTAAGGTGGTGGATGCGGTAAACTATCGAGTTGGGCGCTTCATGATGTATTTTATCTTCGTATTGATGGGTGTCTTATTGTGGTCATCTATCAGCAAGACGTTCTTCCTTCCTACGCTTTGGACGCTGGAAATGGCCCAGTTCGTGATGGTCGCCTATTACATCTTAGGTGGTCCCTATTCTATGCAACTTGGGTCAAACGTTCGGATGGATTTGCTTTATGGCGAATGGTCGCTGCGTAAAAAAGCATGGTTTGATATGTTTACTGTATTCTTTCTGATCGTTTATCTCGGCGTTTTACTTTACGGAGCTGTAAGTTCCACCGCCTATTCTCTAGGTTATTGGGGCACGGAACCTTTCTCATACTTTAGCGGCCTTCTCATCGGCACAGAAGAAGTTGGCACGATGGAAAGATCATCGTCGCCGTGGCGCCCCTATCTGTGGCCGATCAAAGTTGTGATGATTGTCGGTTTTTTCATGATGTTGCTGCAATGCATTTCCGAACTGTCCAAAGATATCCTGCGTCTTAAAGGGGCCGAAATCTGATGTCCTATGAAATGATCGCAACTTTGATGTTCTCGACCATGATGCTAATGCTACTGACCGGCCAGCGCGTATTCGGGGCGATCGGGTTTGTGGCTGTTGTCGCAGCCTTGCTGCTTTGGGGGGACAGAGGCGGGTTTGACCTTGGCTTCGCTGCCGCTATGAAGCTAATGAAATGGTATCCTCTTTTAACGCTGCCAATGTTCATCTTCATGGGTTACGTGCTAAGCGAATCCAAGATTGCCGATGACCTTTATAAGATGTTCCATGTCTGGATGGGCGGTGTGCGCGGAGGGCTTGCCATCGGGACGATTGGCCTGATGGTACTGATTTCAGCGATGAACGGCCTCAGCGTTGCTGGCATGGCGATTGGCGCCACGATTGCTCTGCCAGAACTGCTGAAACGGGGTTATGACAAGCGGATGGTTACTGGGGTCATTCAGGCGGGGTCATCGCTTGGAATCCTGGTCCCCCCGTCTGTCGTGCTTGTGCTCTATGCGATGATAGCGCGGCAACCGGTAGGGCAGTTATGGCTGGCAGGCGTTATTCCCGGGTTGATGATGGCCGCGATGTTCATTCTTTATATCGTGATCCGGTGCTGGAAAAACCCTGCACTGGGCCCCGCACTGGATGCAGCGGAACGCGACATTCCGATGGCGGAAAAGCTGCGATTGCTGCGCGCGGGTTTGCTTCCACTGGTCATTTTTGCAGTGATGATGGTGCCTTTTGTGAACGGCTGGACATCGCTGGTTGAAAGCTCTGCGATTGGCGCAATGTCGGCGTTTCTTGCGGCCGTCCTCAAGGGCCGCATGACACGGGAAGTGTTTGAGAATTCGGTCCGCAATACGCTTGGCATTACCTGTATGTTCATGTGGATCATTCTTGCGGCCCTTGCATTTGGCGCTGTGTTTGACGGATTGGGCGCCGTGAAAGCGATTGAAAACTTGTTCACGGACCGTCTTGGCCTAAATCCTTGGGTCATTCTTATTTTGATGCAGCTTTCGTTTATCCTCATGGGGACTTTTCTGGATGATACAGCGATGCTGGTCATCGTTGCACCGCTTTATGTCCCGTTGGTCGGCGCGCTCGGGTTCGATCTGATCTGGTACGGAATTCTTTACACGATCACCTGCCAGATTGCTTATATGACGCCGCCGTTCGGGTATAACCTGTTCCTGATGCGCGCCATGGCCCCACCAGAGATCAGTATTCAGGATATCTACCGATCCATCGGGCCGTTCGTGCTGGTAATGTTCGGTGCGCTGATCCTTGTAATGGTTTTCCCACAACTGGCACTTTGGCTGCCTGACTACGTTTACGGTAATTAAACCCAAGAACTCCACCAACGGAGCAAAAATCAAACTAGGAGACTATCATGACCACAAGACGTAATTTTATTCGGAAAGCGGGCCTTGTTGGCGCTGCAACATTGGCAGCACCTTCAATTGCCCGCGCGCAGGAAGCGATCAAATGGCGCTTTCAAACCTATGCGGGATCGGCACTTGGCGAACATGTAACGAAGCCGGTCATCGATTATATCAACACGGCTGCCAACGGAGAGTTGGAGATTGAACTGTTCTATGCCGACCAGATCGTCCCGACTGGCGAACTGTTTCAGGCGTTGCAGCGCGGCACCATCGACGGGGTTCATTCTGACGATGATTCGATGGCCTCACCCACGCCATTGCAGCAATTTGGCGGGTATTTCCCTTTTGCGACCAAACACATCCTTGATGTTCCTGTGTTGTTCAACCAATACGGACTGAAGGAAATCTGGGAAGAAGAATACGCCAAAGTCGGCGTCAAATGGTTGTCGGCGGCGGGCCAAGATCCGTGTAACTTCAACACCACCAAAGAGATCACAAGCGTGGCTGATCTTGATGGCCTGCGCCTTTACACCTTCCCAACAGCGGGGCGGTTCTTGACGCAATTCGGCGTTGTTCCGGTGAACATCCCTTATGAGGACGCCGAAGTTGCCGTGCAAACAGGCGAGTTGGACGGCATGGCATGGTCCGGCATTACCGAAGACTACACTGTTGGTTGGGCCGATGTGACCGATTATTTTCTGACCAATAATATCTCGGGCGCATGGATCGGGTCATGGTTCGTGAACGAAAAGCGCTGGGCTGATCTGCCAGAGCACCTTAAAGCCATCGTGATGGCCGCAACTGAGGCTGGACATACTTACCGCAACCAGTGGTATTGGGGTGGCGAAGCAGCCCTGCGCGCCAATGGCGATAAGCTGCAATTGCGCTCGGTTCCTGCGAACGAGTGGGCCGAAGTTGAAAACGCCGCCAAGGTATTCTGGGAAGAAGTGGCGCAAGAGGGCGAAGTGCACCAGAAAGTTGTGAACATCTTCAAAGAGTACAACGCCGTCATCAATCAGGCCGGTGCCCCTTACAATTTCGAGTAACACACCACAGAAAACAATTTACCATCCCGCAATGTCTGTGGGATGGTCCCAATGCACATAAGGACACAACTCATGGCAGGCAATCTCACGTTTGAGGCACTCGAAGCGGCCGTCAAAGATGGCACGATCGACACCGTTCTGGCCTGCTTTCCTGATATGCAGGGTCGTTTGATGGGTAAGCGGTTCCATGCCGAGGGGTTTCTTGAGATCGCCGAGGGAGAAACCCATTGCTGTAACTATCTTCTCGCTACTGACCTAGAGATGGCAACACCGAGTGGCTATGCCTCGACCAGTTGGGAAAGTGGCTATGGTGATTATGTCATGAAGCCTGATCTTACCACGTTGCGCCCTATGCCGTGGCTTGAAGCCACTGCTATGTGCCTATGCACCGTAGAAGACCACACTACCCATGCGCCAGTGGCTCATTCTCCGCGTGAAATGCTGAAAGCCCAAATTTTGCGCGCTGCAGCATTAGGTTTTGATGCTGTAATGGCGACGGAGCTGGAGTTTTTCTTATTCCAAGGCACCTCCGATGAGATAACGAAGAGCGGTTTTGCGCTCAAACCGATCTCTAATTACAATGAAGATTATCACATCCTGCAAACTTCCAAGGAAGAATATGTGATGCGTCCAATCCGCAATCATTTGCGCTCGATGGGCCTGCCAATCGAAGGCTCTAAGGGTGAGGCCGAGGCTGGCCAAGAAGAGCTTAACATCAAATACGCGGACGCTTTGGCCACCGCAGACCACCACACTATTGCGAAACACGCGATCAAAGAAATTGCCTATCAAAACGGTGTTGCCGCTAGTTTCCTCCCAAAATGGCACAAGGATCGCGTTGGCAGTGCAAGTCATGTGCATCAGTCGTTATGGAAAGATGGCAAGAACGCGTTCTTTGACCCAGATCGGCCACATGCAATGTCAAAACTGATGGAAAGCTACGTCGCTGGCATGATGAAATATGCTGCTGACTACACCTATTTCATGGCACCCTACATCAACAGCTATAAACGGTTTGCAAAAGGTACTTTTGCCCCGACGCAGCTAGTATGGTCCGTTGACAACCGTACGGCAGCCTTCCGTCTGTGCGGTGCCTATACTAACGGCGTGCGTATTGAATGTCGCGTGCCGGGGGCGGATATGAACCCCTATCTGGCACAAGCCGCGATGTTGGCTGCTGGGCTTAAAGGAATCGAAGAAAAACTCACGCTCCCTGCGCCATTTACGGGTGACGCCTATGCGGATGATGACAAGCTGCACATCCCACGCACCTTAGGCGATGCGCGTGAGGCATTGATGGCGTCTGACATGCTCAAGGCAGCATTCGGCGAAGATGTTGTCAGGCACTATGCCCGCGCTGCGGAATGGGAAATTGAAGAATTCAACCGCGTAGTCACCGACTATGAAATCGCTAGAGGATTTGAAAAAGCATGACTATCCAATGTATCTCGCCCATCGACGGGTCGGTTTACGCAATGCGCGAAATACTTTCACCGGCTGAGGCTCATGCGGCAGTTATCCGCGCAAAAAACGCGCAGTCCGACTGGGCTGCGCTTCCGTTGTCGGATCGTATAGAGCTGGTGCAAGCGGGTGTTGCCGCTGTAGGCGCGATGAACGACGACATCGTGCCAGAGCTTGCGTGGCAGATGGGGCGTCCTGTGCGCTATGGTGGGGAGTTTGGCGGCTTTAACGAACGCGCCAGCTATATGGCTGACATTGCGCAAGACGCGCTTAGCCCGATTGAGGTTGAGGACAGCGACGCGTTTCGCCGTTTGATTAAACGTGTCCCGCATGGTTTGGTTCTGGTAGTGGCTCCATGGAACTACCCGTATATGACGGCAATCAACACAGTCGCCCCTGCGTTGATCGCTGGCAATGCTGTGATGTTGAAGCACGCCTCCCAGACGCCGTTAGTCGGCGAACGGATGGCGGCGGCGTTTCATTCCGTAGGAATTCCCGCGGATGTGTTTCAAAACGTCTTCCTGGATCACACCACTACGTCCGGTCTGATCGAAGACCGCGCCTTTGGATTTGTGAATTTCACGGGCTCCGTTGCTGGCGGCCGGGCGATGGAGGCGGCAGCCAGCGGTACGTTCACTGGCATAGGGCTTGAGCTTGGCGGTAAAGATCCCGGCTATGTCATGGAAGACGCTAATCTGGACGCTGCCGTAGAAACGCTGATTGATGGCGCGATGTTCAACTCCGGCCAATGTTGTTGTGGGATTGAACGGATTTACGTACATGAAAGCCTGTTCGAACAGTTTGTTGAGAAAGCGGTTGAAATTGTTAACGGTTACAAGCTGGGCAATCCATTGGACCAAGAGACCACGATCGGGCCTATGGCGCATGTCCGTTTCGCAGACGAAGTACGCCATCAAATTACTGATGCTATCGCCGCGGGTGCAGTTGCGCATATCAATCCGGTGGATTTTCCTGAAGATAGTGGTGCCTATCTAATGCCGCAAATTCTCACAAACGTTACCCATGACATGCGGGTCATGCGCGAAGAAAGTTTCGGCCCGGTGGTCGGGATCATGTCCGTCAAAGACGACGCCGAAGCAATTCAGCTAATGAATGACAGTGAGTTTGGCCTTACTGCATCGCTATGGACGCAGAACACTGCGCGCGCTGAAGCCATAGCCGATCAGATTGAAACAGGCACCGTATTCATGAACCGAGCTGATTATCTTGACCCCGGCCTGTGCTGGACGGGCTGCAAAGACACTGGGCGTGGCGGGGGATTGTCTGCCATCGGCTATCATAACCTGACTCGCCCCAAATCCTACCACCTGAAAAAGGTTTAACCACATGTCCATCACTGCCAATTGGTCTTATCCCACCGCTATCCGTTTTGGAGCAGGACGCATTTCTGAAATTGCGGATGCCTGTGCTATAGCAGGCATCAAAAAACCACTCCTTATTACTGATCGCGGTTTGGCGGATATGGATATTACGCGCAAGACCCTGGACCTGCTGGAGGCTGCGGGCCTCGGTCGCGCGATCTTTGCCGATGTAGATCCGAACCCCAACGAAAAGAACGCGGCCGCTGGCGTTCAGGTCTATAACGACGGTGGGCACGACGGTGTTGTGGCCTTTGGCGGTGGATCTGGTCTTGATCTGGGGAAACTGGTCGCTTTTCTTGCGGGGCAGTCGCGTCCTTTGTGGGATTTTGAAGATGTCGGTGATTGGTGGACACGCGCAGACGCGGATGCCATCGCCCCGATTGTCGCTGTCCCAACCACTGCTGGGACAGGTTCCGAGGTTGGGCGAGCGTCTGTCATTACCAATTCGGAGACGCAGGAAAAGAAAATCATTTTCCACCCTAAATTTCTGCCAGCGATCGTAATTTGCGACCCGGAGCTAACGGTTGGTATGCCAAAGCATATCACGGCGGGAACCGGCCTTGATGCCTTCGCCCATTGCGTCGAAGCGTTTTGCTCACCACATTACCATCCGATGTCGCAAGGTATTGCGCTGGAAGGCATGCGTCTTGTGAAGGACTATCTGCCGCGCGCTTATGCCGACGGGACCGATTTGGAGGCGCGGGCGCATATGATGTCGGCTGCGGCAATGGGTGCCACAGCATTTCAAAAAGGGCTTGGGGCCATCCATGCGCTATCGCACCCGATTGGCGCGATGTATCACACGCACCACGGCACAACGAATGCGGTCTGCATGCCTGCAGTGTTGCAGTTCAACAAACCTGCAATTGAAGCCATCATAGCACAGGCCGCCAACTATCTGGGAATCGCTGGTGGTTTTGACGGGTTTTGCAGCCATGTTGACGAACTGAACGCATCACTGGGTATCCCTAAAACGCTGACGGTATTGGGTGTCAGTGACCCAGATATTGACCGGATAGTGGCAGGCGCGTTGAGCGACCCCAGCACAGGCGGAAATCCGGTAGAGATGACCAAAGAAAACACCCGCGAACTCTTATTAGCCTGCTTGTAGGGATGTAACGATGGCTGGCGTGCTGACTTGGCTCTCCGCTCCTGCGGCATTTCTTGTGGCTGGAATTGGGGCTGTCAGCGTGTTTAAGGCAGTCTATCTCGACAAGCGGGAACTTAAGTGTGCCTGTGTTGGGGGCGATAGTAAGGTGCCACTTGGGTTTATCTCACTGACCGAGAACCTCATGATGATTGGCATGGGTGTGTGGATGCTCTCAAATCTGTGATGTGAAAAGGATTGACCCTCCACCTGCTGGAAGGTGTATGCTTCTTCAACAACTTAAAACACGAGAGAATACATGAAACTTTTTTACGCCACAGCGATGGCACTAGTAGTTGGTGCGGCGAGTTACATGCTTTGGACAACATTCGAGCCAACTGTCAGTGCAAGCACGACTTCTAGCAGTGATGACACAGCATTGGTTAAAGTCATACTTCCGGATAGTTTTTCGGATAAGGCGAAGATCGGTCAAGTGGGCTTCAATGCAAAATGTGCGGCCTGTCACGGGGTCAACGCTGCGGGAAAAGACGGTGTTGCGCCCCCACTTGTTCACAAAATCTATGAACCTAGCCATCACGGCGATGAAAGCTTTCAGCGGGCCGCAGCATTAGGCGTGCGTGCGCACCATTGGCCTTTCGGCAACATGCCTGCTGTTGAAGGTGTCACCCGTGGAGACGTCAAAATGATCACCGCTTACATACGCGAACTTCAAAGAGCCAATGGGATCAACTGATCGCATGAAGGGACAAACGATGAAACATATCATGTTCACCGCGATGGTGAGTTTGTGGGCTACAAACGCCATTGCGCACTCACCGCTTGAGGCGACTGTACCAGCCAACGAGGCCACCGTCTCGAAAACGCCTTCAGAGATTGTTATGGATTTTAAGGGCGCCATTCGACTGACGCGGGTCAGCATGACCCAAGGCAATCAGCCGAGCGTCAGTCTCGATTAAGATGCCTTTAGCGGGTTTGCATCTGACTACGCTATTCCTGTTCCGCCGATAGGAATGGGTAACTACCTAATCGAATGGCGTGGTCTTGGTGCGGATGGTCATCCCTTAAAAGGGTCATTTAGCTTTACGGTTAAATAGCAATGCTGGACCTCTGGGAATTGGCATCTATTGCAACAAAATTTGCGCTTTACCTCGGTGTGCTGACCGCTGTCGGTACATTTTTGACAACTTTGCTTTTCCAGATCACGGGGTACCGCCGTTTCACCGTTGGCTTTGCTTTGCTTGGGGTTGCAGCGACAGTAATGGGTTTCTCTTTGTCTGGTGCCGCCCTAACAGGTGATGCAGGTGGTATGGTCGATGTTGAAATGCTAGGTTTGCTTTGGTCCACACCCGTTGGAACGGCTGTTGCCTTGCGATTAGCTGGTCTTGGGCTGTTGATCGTTGGACTGTTACTTGGACGGGTTGGGCGGATCCTTTCAATGATCGGCGGCGGTCTCGCCCTGTGGTCCTTTGTAACTGTTGGGCATATCCCAGATCGTGACAGTCTTTTGTTAAGCATTGCGTTGCTATTTCACCTAATTGCGATCTCGATTTGGATTGGTGTTTTGAAGCCTCTTCGGTCGTTGTCACTAGACACAAGCCGATTATCGGATGCAGTAAGTATCGGGCACCGCTTCGGCAAAATAGCAGCGGTTTTTGTACCATTACTGATCCTTGCAGGTGTCTACATGAGTTACGAATTGGTCGGGTCGTTGTCATCTCTTGTGGGTACGGGTTATGGACAGGCGTTAATCATCAAGGTGTTGTTCGTAGCAAGCCTCTTGTCCATCGCTGCGGCCAACAAGCTTCGGTTCATCCCGCAAATGAGCAGGGGCGACCCCGCCGCTGCAGGTCATCTGTCCAAGTCCATATCGATTGAATGGGCGGTGATTGTTATTGTTATTCTGACCACAGCGGCTCTGACGTCTGTGCTGACTTTGCCATCCTCAGGGTTGAAATGAACATTCAGCAATTTTTAGGCTTAAAAAGTTGGCTGTTCGTTTTGGCTGTAGTTGTATCGCTACCAGCATATGCAGATCATGAACTTTTAAATCGTGACATTGTTGCGGGAGCACGTCTTTATCAACAGCAGTGCGCATCATGTCATGGCCGCCTCAAACACTGACTGGTCAATTTGTTGGGGCAGGATGATGCCGGCTTCATAGTCCGAGAACATCATATATTCCTGCATAGCTTCGATGGCGGCCTCGCCCGCCCAGAGTGGGGATAACTGCAAGCCAAACGCGAGACTTGCCGCCACAAAATAGGGTTTCAGATTCATTCGTATTGTCCTTCGTTTCTTTTGAAGTTTTTGTCAGTCTGGTTGCGCAGAACAAAAGTATAGCCTGACGAGTGAAGCAATTGAGTTACTCTAAATCCACCCAAACAGGTTCTACTTTGATTTTTTCAAAGAACGCCTGCAAGCCTTCCAACGTGATGCCCAATGTACGATCATTAACCAAAGGGTGCACATAGATCTGCTGGCAGCTTTTTAATCCACTATCAATAAACAGCTGAACTCCCGTTCCAGCACCATTAATCATGGCAAGTGGTGTGACAGCCCCCGGCCGAACACCTAGGTTTTCCATTAGGCGCTCGGCAGAGCCAAAAGAAAGCCGCCCAGTTCCCAGTTTGGTATTCAGAGTTTTGAGATCTATCTTTCTATCTTGCTCAGCAACTAAAAGCACGTTGCGCTTTTTATTATCTCGCAAATAGAGATTTTTAATATGACCTCCACCCTGTTCTGAAGATAGGAATTGCCCTTGAACCTTCTTGGACTCTTCTACGGTTCTCAAAGGCACATGGTCAGCACGCGTATACGCAATTCCCCAATTATCCAGCTGTTCCATTATCGCATCTGACGAGATTGGAAGGCTGTCTTGGTATTCAGACGAGGCATCAACCGTGTCGTTCATTCTAAAACCTTTTCCTCAAACTCTTCTTTGCTCAACTCATATCGCTTGCCTGTGAGCATTTCTTTACGCAATCGTGGCGTAAGATGGCTGTAGTGCCGCTCAATCATAGCAATGCTGGTGCCCATCTGTATCGCCAGCGTGTGTATATCCATTCCATCGTTGAGCAGTGCAAATGTAGCATAGGTGTGCCTAAAGCTATAAAGCGTTCGATTCTGCCCTGTACGTGGACAAGTGAGTAAGCCAGTATCAATCATTAGTCGCTTGAACGTTTGCCTCAGGTTTTGGCTAGCTGTGCCATCTGACAATCTAAATACTGGCAAATCGATCTTGGCTTTG
>ENA-OWPI01001803-OWPI01001803.1-marine-metagenome-genome-assembly--contig:-NODE-1803-length-22204-cov-3.383287_pt1 | contig 22204 bp, 20 predicted proteins | sample MGYA00238138_ERZ651775 | MGnify/ENA primary metagenome ERZ651775 (study PRJEB26906, sample SAMN06265043) | marine metagenome | isolation source: Helgoland LTER site | place: Germany:Helgoland, sampling...
TATTAAAGATAAAATAATTTCACTTTTATATAAGGAGTATTTTTGTTTTATTAGGCAAATAAATAAAATTAGTCCAATACAGAGTATTATAAGATTGTGAGTTTCCGTGTGAGCAATGAAGAGGTTACTAAAATATGAATACACAACTAATATATAGATTCCAAATAACCCCGCATACCCAAAATTAATTAAATTAAATTCAATTTTCATTAATTTTAGGCAATAAAGACCATAACCAATGATCGATGTAACAATTAACAAGTAATATGTGGTAAATATAAAAAAATTATACATGAATTAAAATTACTATTAATATATTTTTTAATAATATAATAAAATGTTTTATAATTTTTTAATTAACTTTTGTCTAAGTATTTAATGTAAATGAATGATTTAACTTTAATAATACCTGCAAAAAATGAACCTGAAAGTCTTCCAGAAGTTTTAAATGAATTAAAAAAATATAATTACAAAATAGATGTTATTTTGCATGCGACTGATATTGACACAATTGAAGCGATTAAGGAATATGAAGTTAATATAGTCTATCAAAAAAATTTTGGATATGGGGATGCCTTAATTCATGGCATCAAACAATGCAAAACAAAGTATTTTTGCATCTTTAATGCTGATGGGTCCTTTAATCCTTTTGAAATAAAAAAGATGTATCAAGTTTTAAATGATAAAAAATTAGATTTTATATTTGCTTCTAGGTATCAAATAAATTCAGGTAGTGATGATGATACTGTAATAACATTAGTGGGCAATTATATATTTACCTACATTGGTAAAATATTTTTTCAACTCAATATAAGTGATATTTTATATACTTTTATAATAGGTAAAACCGATCAGGCAAATAAGTTAGAACTAAATCAAAAAGATTTTTCTTTTTGTGTTGAACTACCAATAAAAGCAAAAAAAATGAAAATGCAATTGGGATTTATAAATTCATATGAAAGAAAAAGAATTGCTGGTAAGAAAAAAGTTAATGCTTTTAAAGATGGACTTTTAATTCTAAAACATATGATAAGTTTATTCTTTATGAGATTTTAATTACTTTAAATCATTCTTATACAATAACTTTTTATAAAGAAATGTATAAATAATTATATTAAATATAATAATCAGTATTTGTATTTTTGTGTGATAAAAAAAGTGAGTAGCAATTGCAATACAGATGAAATTATAAAAATTAATAGTTAAGCCTGTAATTGTATTTATATAAATATTCTTGAAATTGAATTTTTTTTTTAAGTATAAATAAATCATTTGATGTAAATGGTTAGTGTCAGGCTGAAGTGGTGATTTTGATAATTTTTTTTTTCTAAGGATTGAAAATAAATTTTCAAAGGCAGGATACCAAAGTAAGCAAACTATAAAATATGGCGAAATATTACTATTAATTTGATAGATATTAATTAAATATAGTGCAAATAACAAACCTAAAAAGTATGAGCCTCCATCACCCAAATAAAGTTTATTAAAAAAATTTAATATAAATATAGAAAGTAAAACAGGTATTAAGTTATAAAAATCTACAATCTTGCTTATTTCAATACCATTTAAGTCAAGATAGTAGAGACTTGAAGAAATAATTAAGCAATACCCAATAAGCGATGTATTTACTCCATCAATAAAATTACAACCATTAATTACAATTAAAATACAAAATATTGAAAAAAATATTCTAAATGTATTGTTTGTAAGTAATTGATCTAAAAAAATTATTTTAGTCTGAGGAACTGTAATAGAAGAAAAATATACAACACCCAACACAATTAAAGTTTGAATAATAAATCTCAATTTTGGAGAATTAATTTTTTTTATGTCAGATAAAAAGCCAACACAAAATATTAAAAAAACGTAAGTAAAATTTAATAGATTAAGATAATAATATGATGTAAAAATTAAGATCAGGCCACCAGAAAGTGGTATGTTTTTTGAGGAAATAAATTTTTGATGATTGTCTCCTTTATAATTTAACAATAATTTTTTAGTAACAAGTGTACGATTAAAGATTAAAGATAAAAATATAACTGAAATAAACAAGAGTATATTCATTTGTTTTTTAATTCTTTTAAAACATAGTTAAATGAAAGTAACAACAAGCAGATAAAAGACTTTGGCAAACTAAAATTCATATATTTTCTATACACTAGATAACCATCATAAAGCTTTTGTATTTTAGATGCTGAAAGAGAGTCATTTAACTTTCTCCATTTTGTTAAGTTGTTTTTTAGAGCAAAAATTTTTTTGTTATCCAATGTAATTTTAAGCCAAAGAACATAGTCCTCTTTAGTGTTAATATTAGCAAATTTTATTTTATTTGTGATTATTTCTTTTTTCATTATTACCGTTGATAAGCCAATATTGCATGAACTTAATAGTAACTTATGGTTCATATCCTTAGCTATTCTATTTCCAATTTTTTTATTATCAGAATTAATAATATGATAGGAGGTATGAGAAATATCTACTAAACTTTTTTTCATAAAAAAAATTTGTTTTTTAAGCTTATTTCTTGCCCACAAATCATCTGCATCTAAAAAAGCTATCAAACTACCTTGGCATAATTTAATTCCTTTGTTTCGGGATCGCCCAGCTCCTAAATTTTTTTTGTTAATATAAAGTTTAATTCTTTTATCTTTTTTTGTAAGATTTTTAAGGAGATTTAAATCTTCTTTATTTTGATCATCATAAATAATTATTAATTCAAAATTTTTATAAGTTTGCTGCAGTACTGAATTAATGGTTAATTCAATATATTTCTTTTTTTTATAATAGGGTGTAATAATACTAACTAAATCCATATATATGAGTTTATTATAGTTTTACTTTTAGTAAATAAAAATGAAAAAAAAATTAATTATATTTATGCCTTCTGTAGAAGGAGGAGGTGTTGAAAAAAATTTTTTTATTATCTCAAACTATTTAGCAACTAAATTAGATAAAGTTTATTTAATTACAGCTGAAAATAATCTTTCAAAAAAAATTAAGAATATCAAGATAGTCTATCCTAGATCAAACTTTTGGAGGAACAAAGCTAGATTTAGAAAATATATTATTTGTGTTTTTTTGCTAATTAAAATTTTACTTAAAAATCGAAATATTTTAGTATTTTCATTCCAAGCTAATTTATATGCAATATTGGTATGTAAACTATTTGGAATAAACATTATCTCTAGATCTAACTCCTCACCAAGCGGATGGTCAAAAAATTTCGTTAAGCACTATATTTATAAAATTGGTTTAAATTTAGCTGATACAATAATTGTAAATAGTATTGAATTTAAACAAGAGATGAAAAAAAAATTCTCTATAAATGCTACTCATATTTATAATCCACTCAATAAGAATGAGATAATAAAGTTGTCTAAAAAAAAGGTAAAAAATCTTTTTCCAAAAAAAACATTAAAGATAATTAGTGTGGGTAGATTAGTAGATCAAAAAAACCAACTTACAATTCTAAAGGCTATAAATATAATAAAAAATTTATACCCAGTTAGAATAGTTTTAATAGGGCGTGGAGTAGATTTATACAAAATAAAAGATTATATAAAATCAAAAAAACTCTCAAAAATAGTTAAAATTTTTTATACTTCAAATCCATTTCCATATATCAAACAGGCTGATCTCTTCATTTTATCTTCTAAATATGAGGGTCTTCCAAATGTGCTGTTAGAGAGCATTGTTCTAAAAAAAATGATAATTTCAAGTGCTTGTCCTACTGGACCCAAAGAAATATTACTAGATGGAAAAGCTGGATTACTATTTAAAGTTGAAAATTATATAGAGCTCTCTCAAAAAATAATTTTTTATATCAAAAATAAAACGAAATGTAAAAAACTATTAAATACATCAATTAATAAACTTAATAGATTTGATTATAAAATAAATTTAAAAAAATACCTGAGTGTGATTAAAAATATCTAAAAAAAATTTAATGAAAATAAAAAAATCTCCACTTGAAATTTACTACATCTCTGAATTAAATATTCCAAATAAATCTGCATACTCGATTCATGTAATGAAAATGTGTGAGGCATTTACTAAGTTAGGTTTTGAAATAAATTTGTTTACAATTAAAAGTAAAAATTTATCTAAAATTTATAAAGAGTATAATATAGATTATAAATTTAAAATAATTTCTGTTTTTAATGACTTTAAAAAACTCAATTTTTTATCAAGAATTATATTTTCTATTAAGATATTATCAAAAAATTTAAATAGGAGATCCCTTTTTATATCAAGAAGTATTGTTTTTGCGCTAGTGGCATCAATATTAAATAAAAACATTATACTGGAACTACACCATGAAATAACTGGTTTATCTAAATTTTTTTATTTTTTACTAAAATATTTGAAATTAATTAAAAATTTAAAGTTTATTTTTTTACATAATCGGCTAAAAAAATTCTATAAAATTTCATCGAAAAAAAGCATTGTTCTGGATGATGCTTCTAATATTGAGAATTTTAATCACATCATATCAAAAAAATTAAAAAATACATGTGTATATGTAGGAAGTTTTTTTGAAGGAAAAGGCATAGAGCAAATCTTAAGAATAGCAAAAAAAAATCCTAAAATTTTTTTTCATATTTATGGTGATAAAAAATATTTAAAAAACAAAATTGAATCTAAAAATGTAAAAGTTTTTAATTATGTAAACTATTCTAAAATACCAGAAGTGTTATCAAGTTATAATGTTGCCTTGATGCCTTATCAAAAAAAAATTAAAGGTAAAGGATCTATTTGGTTAGAAAATTATATGTCGCCACTAAAAATGTTTGATTACATGTCTGCTAAACTGATTATCCTTGCTTCTGATTTAAGTGTATATAAACACATTCTCAAAAATAATTTCAATTGTAGGTTAATAAAAGTAAATGATGATTCTAAATGGTCTGAAATAATTTATTCATCTTTTAAAAATAATAAAAAAAATACATATTTAAAGAAAAATGCTTATCAAACAGCAAAAAAATATACATGGGAAAAACGATGTCAAAGAATTATTTTCCTAGCAAAATCAAAGACAAAATAATAAATTATATATTCTAAATTGTAATTTTTTCAAAAACCACTAACAAGTACTTTTCACAACTGTTTTATAATTTGTAAATTTTTTAATGTCAATTTTCTAAACTTTAAATTTTTAGGTTTTTATAATCTTAGATTATTTAATTTAGATAAATTTTTTTAACAATTTATAATGATTTATGTCTGTATAATTCAAACTTTTATTAAATGCATTTTTAATATTTTTTTTTATAACTGTAATTTTATCTTTTTCAAATTTATTTATTTTTTTAATTAATGAACTTTCATTATTTGAGATAAACAAATAACCATTTTTATCTTTATCTATAAATTCTTTTGGTCCTGAGGGGCAATTAGAAACAATTAAGGGTATTAAATTAAATGCTGCTTCTACCATTACAAATCCAGGATCTTCCCAAAGAGACGGAACAATAACAGCTTTAGCTTTATTCATGTATTTGACAACATTTTTTCTATATCCTAATAATTTTACATTTTTTGAGAAATTTTTTTCTATAATTTTTTCTAGCTCATATCTTAATTCGCCCTCACCTAGTATAAATAATTTTGAATTTTCGAAATTTTTTAAAAATGAATTTATTAAAAATTTGAAATTTTTCTGTTTAGAAAATCTTCCAATTGCTAAATAATAGCTTTTTTCTTTTATCTTGAAACTATTTATCAATCTTATTTTTTTGTTAAATTGAAATTTTTGATCAATTATAGGGTCTGGTAAAAAAAAAATTTTATCTCTAGGAAATATTTTTGATTTTATCAAATCAACTCTTGTTTCAACTGTAGGACAAAAAATTTTATGAATATTTTTTGACGCTAATTTCCATAAGAATTTTCTTAGTATTCCTAATTTTGGTTTACCTGATATTCTTAAATATAATTTAGTCTTAAATTTATTATTAATAAATAAAAGTAAAGGAATATAAGTTAATAAATGAATAATTAAAATATTTGGCTTTTCTGATTCTATGGTTTTTTTTAAATTAAAATATAAATAAAAAAAAGACAAAATATAAATTAACCTTGAATTAACAAAACCATTAGAATTAATATTTATTTGTATTTTTTTTTGTAAAACTATTTCTTTAATTTTATTTTTTAAAAATATTTTTTTATATAAATTCCATTCTCCAAAACAATTTATAATGGAGACTTCATTTTGAAAATTAGAAAATTTTTTAATACTTATTGCTGAATTTAAAACAGCTTTTACAGTTGCTATTTTTCCAATATAAGGTGACCAATAAAATATCTTTTTCATATAGTTATTGATATTTTTGAAAAGAAAATAAAGTTCTACCAGATTTACTAACAATTTTTTCTGATGTTATTTTTGTCTTTTTTGATAGATAATTTTTAAAGTTTTCTAAATTATAATTGGGAAAAATATCACCTTTTAATTTTATCATTGACTGAATTGTAACATCATTTTTAGGTACAAATTCTATTATACCTTTTGGTGCTAAAGATGTTATCCAGTCTATCACGTCTTCTAATGGTATATTTTTTGCTATAGCTAAATGATGTTCAAAAGCTAAAGCTAATACAAAGTCGAAATTTAGTCTTTTCATAAAACCTTTGCGTTCCTTTTGATACCATCCAATATCAGAACTTGGATTTGAAACATCAAAATATAAAGGTAAAAAATTTAATCTTTCTTTTTTTGAGATTAAATAAGCTTCATCAATAGCATTTAGGTCGTAATCTAAACCAACAACGCTCTTACAACCAGATTGAATTGCTAATCTAGAATATTCTCCATTATTGCAACCTAAATCTAAAACTTTATTAGTTTTATTTTTATTAAAATAATTTGAAATAAATTCATACTTATTTTTTTTTTCTTCGTCATTATAAGTGTTATCTCTTGAATATTCACCCCAAACACTAGTTTCTTTTTTTGGTTTTAAACTTTCAATAAAATTGATTAAATTTGTTAAAATTGATAAATAATAACTTTTTTTTAACTTCTTGTTTTTTGTTATTTTCAAATCTTCATTTTTTTTATATTTTTTTTCAAAATAATTTAAAAGAAATATGTTGTAAAAAATGTTCCATGAAAATAAGTGTCTTAATTTAAGTAATTTTGATAATTCACCAGTATCAATGCCTTCTAAATTACCCTTAAACCAATTGTTATAATTTATTCCTAGTTTAGATTTTAAAACAAGCGGATTTAAAAAACTTTCACAAAATTGTTTATGACCAGTCCAGAATTCACCTTCTGAATATTCTTTAATAGACATTAAATCAATAAATATTGGTGAATAATTATTAAATTGAACGTTATAACTATATGCATCAATCAATGTTGCATTATTTTTAAGAAGACTTATGTGTAAATTAAGATGATGGAGTGCTGCATCTTTTAATCTATAAAAACTCCATTCATACGGATAGGAAATATAATCTATTTTTTTATGCTTAAAAATTTTAACATCTTTATTATTTTCTAATTCTAATAATTTTAATTCTTCTTGATCTACTTCTTTTGTTTCAACTAAATATTCAGCAATTGATTTATTTTGTAGAATTTTTTTTATTAAATCAAATTTCTTAAATCCATTTGGATATACAATTCTATAAACAGAATTATTTGAATAAGCTACTCTCGCATCAGGATCTCTAAATGATCCATCATCAAATATCAGTTTTTTTATCATTGTTATTTTTCTTAAATAGCTTTAAGAAAAAATTTTTTACTTTTGTCCAATAATATAAAAAACCAGCAGATAGAGCAGCTAAAAATCCAATTATAGCCTGCAAAATAAAGCTTCCAGTACCTGGATCTAAATAAGCATAAGCATTAGTAACAACTAAAAAAATTGCTATAGTATTGCATAGTAGATAAATAAAAAAAGTTTTCATTACCTGGTGATTATATCAAAATTAAAAAATTACAATAAGTATTTTCAAAAATGTTTATTAATATGTGTTCTTTTGTCATTAAGCTTAATTCCTTGGATAGAGTTTATTAATGCAAATTTAAGTGAATTAGATTTTATATTTAATGATAATATTATTGTCTTATTAGTCTTATACTTTTTTTTTATATTTTTAATTTTTTTAATATTAAATTTTTTAAATTTTTTAAAAAATTATTCATTAATTTCATTTATTACAATCTCGATTTGGATTTTTTTTCAACACAGTTTTTTAAAAAAAGGTATTAATGGTTTTATAAAAAATATGAGTGTATCTAATGATTACTCATCTGAAATAGCATTAATTCTTATTATATCTCTAATTTATTTATTTTTTTTTCTTATTAAAAGTAAAAAGATTTTTACAAAATTTTTTATGTTTTTTTTAATCTTTAATCTTTTTTTTTCTACTATTCAATTTACAACAAAATTTTATTCTCAAAAAAGAAATATCAATTTTGTAGAATACAGTAATGATAAGTTAATTAATAATATAAAAAGACCAAATATTTATTTTTTTATTCTTGATGCTATGATGCCGTTAAATGAATTTAAAGATTACTACAAAGAAGATTTATCTAATTTTGAAAATTTTTATAATCAAAAAAATTATATATATTACAAAGATACAATAAATTTCTATCCTGATACCGAAGATACTTTAACATCCTTTTTTTTTTTGGATGAAATTTTCATTGAAGATGGAAATTATGAGAATAATAATTTAAAGCCAAATATTTACAGAAAGTTTCCTGCTCTTTTAAGACAAGAATATAATCCTATATTAATTTCTGAACTTAATAAATTGGGTTATGAATTTAAATGGATAGGTAATAGTTTTGCTGATTGTTCAAAATATAATTATAGATATTGCCTCTCTGAAAAAAAAGAAGAGTACATTGATTTATATCTTCTTCAGTCATTTTTAAAAAAAACACCCTTGGTACAAATTTTCAATAAACTTACTGAGCCAGATATTATACAAAAATATTTAAGAATAAATCAACGTGGTGACGCAATCGGAAAATTAAAAAAATTCCTAATCTCAAATAAAGATTATATTGAAACAAAATCCACCTTTTACTTCATTCATCATATGCACCCTCACTGGCCATACAAACATGATGAACAATGTAACTATAAAAATTTTCCTGGAAATACAAACTTTGAAGGATACAAAAATTCTTATTTATGTGTAATTAAGAGTATCACTAATATAATAAAAGTAATTGAACAATCAGATGAAAATGCAATGGTAATTTTTCAATCAGATCACAGTTGGGAAATGTCAAAAATTTCAGAGTCAAAATATGGAAATAGAAGGCAAATCTTTAATTTAGTTAAAAATAATATCCAGTGCAATAAAACTATGACTAAGAGACTTAACAATATTCAAATAACAAATTATTTGATTGGCTGTTTAAAAAATAATTAATATTATTTTTTTTTAATTTTTATAAATATCTATATTAAAAAAATCATTACTTTTGACTAATTCGCTGAATGTTCCTTGCTGCTTAAGCGTACCTTTTTCTAGTAAAAAAATCGTATCACAATTTTTTACAGAATTAAGACGATGAGCAATAATGATTATAGTAACATCATGTATAATGTTGTTAACTGCTTCCATTACTGCTTTTTCTGTAATGTTGTCTAATGCACTTGTTGCTTCATCTAAAATCAATACTTGTGGATTATGATATAGTGCTCTTGCTATTCCTATACGTTGGCGTTGACCACCTGAAAGTCTTACGCCACGTTCTCCTATAAAAGTTTGATACTTCTGTGGTAATTCATCGATCACGAATTCGTGTAGATTTGCTATTTTAGCAGCATGTTCAACATTTTTTTGATTAACAAATTCTGCATTTATGCCAAACGCAATATTGGCAGCAATAGTATCATCAGATAGAAAAATATTTTGTGGCACATAACCAATATTTTGCTGCCAAGCTCTTCGATTATGTTTATTGATAACATGTCCATCAACCTCCAACTTACCTTGCTTTGGCTCAAGAAGACCAAGAATGATATCAGCAGTTGTAGTTTTTCCACATCCTGTAGCTCCAACTAGAGCAACTTTACTATGAATTGGTATGTTAATGTGTAAATTTTTTACTGCTGACTGTGAAGCATTCGGGTATTGATAATAAATATTTTTTAAAGTGATATTCTTATTAAATGGTAAAGGAACCTGATTTTGTTTAAGATCGGGGGACTGTAAATTATTCAGGTCATTATGCATTGCTTCAATAGCAGGACGAGTAAAACGTAATGATGTTGCAGAAACATAGATTTGTTGCATTGCTGGCATCAAACGATAACCTGCAAGAGCATAAAGAGCAATAATTGGCACAGCATCAATAAACGTTCCACTTTGTGAGATTAAATAAAGTACCAGTAACAACATTCCTCCAAAAACTAAAACCTCAAGAAGATAACGAGGTATCTGACTTATAAGTCCGAGCATTGCAGAATTATTAGCTAAAATTTTAGCAGGATCAGAAAATCGTTTAATGTAAACCTGCTCCAGACCACTTAATTTTATTTCTTTAGCAGCACCAAAGGCTTCACTCACAATGGTAAAAAGCCATTGATTAGCTTTCAAACGACGTTCTCCCATACGAGTAATAAATCTTCGAGTCAGTCTATGTATGGAAAAATATGTAGTTCCAATTGTAAGACCAACTATCAGTGTAAGCATAGGATCAGCTAATATTAATAAAATTAATAATGCTAACACTAAAACAATTTGACTAATCAAAGTTATCATGGGACCCAAACCTTTTGAGATAACCAAACCAACTTCAGAAAGAATATTCTTCCCTAGATCAGCACTATGACGATTTAAAAACCAACTATAAGGCTGATATAAATAGCCTTCTACTAAACGTTTGGCAATACTGTATTGACACATCGAAGTAAATCTTATTTGAAAGAAAATTGTCATAATCTTGAATGCAAGAGATGTAACTAGCAAGACAAAGACAACGGTACCTAAAAAAAAAAGAAATTGCTGTTGTGTTTCAACTCCAAATGAACCTGATAAAGTATAGGCCTTATTCAGTAAAGAATTAGTCTCAATAATTTCAGGATTTGTCAGAACTGCCATAAATGGCATAATTGAAGCAACTCCAATCATTTCTAATAGCGCCATTACTAAAACCATTATAAATAATAAAAATGCTTGCTTCCGTTCTTTACGAGACAAAAGATATAAAAGTTTTTTTATAAGTTGCATAAGCTTTTTATAAAATACACTTAGTTATTTCTGCCATAATATTTAAAAATAAAATTTTTAATTATTAATTTAATTAAATTAAATTGATTTAAAAATAACAAAAAAAATAATTTCCTTGATATAAAAATTAAATTTTTTTGAAATTTTACTATATTATACATCATCTTATTAGCACCTGAAAAATTTCTACTATCAATTTGATTTTTTATAAGATGAATTTCTTTATTCATAGAAAAATCATCTAATTGATATGTTACAGGGATTGTTAAATCAAGAGGTCTGGTAATTTTATATTTTTTTGTTTTTAAGTATTTATTAATAATTTGAGTTATTTTCTCAAAATTTACTGACTTTAATTTAAAATAATTTTTTAAAACGTGAACGTATTTTTTATCTATAAAACCTTTGTGATAAACAATATGGTATAAAAGAGAATAAATAAAATTTTCCTTACTAGGAATGTAGTGGCCCATATGGTATTTTCTATTATTCAAGATTTTTTTTTGCCAATTAATGTCAAAATATTCATCGCCTACAAATCTTATATCTAATTTTATGATTTTATCTCTAACTTTAATATAATTTGAGACCTTAATACCACTTTCTTCTATTGGGTCTCCAGAATTTGAAATTAAATTCAAATTTTTATTTTTATATGAGTGACAGTCAGAAATTCTTTTAAACAAAAAATAATTATTTACTAAAATATCTATATCATCATTTTTTGATCTTTGATTTCTTAAAACCACATATTTTAACTTTTTGTGAGTATTCAATTTCTTAAAAAAAAAATTTTTACTATCAAAAATATTTTGTGTTTTAAAAAAATAATATGCTGGAAAATCAGCAATAGATTTAGAAAGAAAAATTGCATTTCTTTTTGATTCTTCAAAATTGTCTGAGATATGTATAACACTCAATTTTTTTTTTCTAATATTTTTTTTAAATGTAAACATTTTGTGATCTACAATTCTATTTTCATCACTAAAGATCATTTTATTAAGCTTAAAGATTGGATTAATACTTTTTACTACGTATACATAAATATTGCTTCCTAATTTATTTGTATTCTTGCTAATTTTTTTATTATAAAATTGGTCTACCCAAAATATTCTATCTTTAAAAATGTCTGTGTAAAAATTTTTTCTTAATTTAATTTTATCAATAATGAATATGTTTTTATTCTGCTTAATTTTTTTTTCGATCTTATTCTGATTTTTTTGGTTCCACACAACAATTATTCTTAAGTCATTTGAGAGAACTATGTTTTTTCCAATTGATAAATTAATTCTATTTTTTGAATATTGATCAAAAAAAATTCTTTTTTTTAAAAATACATCTTTTTTTAAATCAGAAATCTTAGTAGATTGAGCAAAATCTATAAGAATAAGTTTTTTTTTATTTACTAAAAGATTATCTGGTTTGATGTCAGAATGAAGACAATTATTTTTTTTTAAAATATATAATATTTTTTCTAATTGCTCTGACCAATTTTTTGGTTTATTTTCTGATGAAATTTTTTCACCTTCATTGGTAATCGAAATTACTAAATTCTTGTAATCTATATGTAAAATTTTTGGAACAAACTTGTGATTTTTTAACTTTTTTAACCAATATATTTCATTTAAAAAAAGATGTGAATTTTTAGGTAAAAAATATTTTTTTACAATATTTTTAGATTTTAAAACTGTCATTTTTTAATAAAATTATTCTCTAATGTTTTGTGAAAACTGTTGAAAGTTTTATTTAATTTTTTCAATGTAATTTGTTTGTATATTATATTTTAATTAAAAGTAAGAATGTGTCTTTATTATGAATACATGCTTAAGAATTTTTAAGATCGTCTAATTAAAATTGTTCGATCCGAAAGCAACTTGCATTCTAACTCTACATCAATTTTAAGAACATGCTTAAATCTACTTATACGTTCATGGATATCATTGTTATTTAAAGAAGGAAATTTCCAATCATCTTCTCTTTGTCCAAATTTTGCAGGGAATAATTTTCTTAACATGGCTCCAATTGCGCTTCTGAACTTTACAATTTTTAGAAACCATTCAAATTTTAACATGTTAGAAGTCTTGGAAAAATTATCTTGACCAAGACTTTCCCATAATTTTATCATTTTCTCAGCAGCTAACTCATTTTTATCAAGATAGATCTTTTTGGATACTGTCTCGGGGAGAGGATTATCCAGATTTTTTTGATCAGCCAATTGTCTTTTTTCAAAAAGAGTGTTTACTTTAAGCAAGAGATCTTCAAGTGTCTCGACACAGTGTCCTAATTCATTGGGTAATTTTCGACCAAATTTTTGTTTGAAAGGAACATATGTTACCACAGGTTTTCCAGAAATTGTTGCTTCAAGAGCAGTTGCACAGCCGTTATGCATAATAGCAAAAGCATTATTAACCCAAGGGGTAATAGATCCCTCTCGAATAACATGGACATTAGGTATATTTTCCAAAGAGATTTTCCAAGCCTCTATATCTTCTATTGGATGAGGACGTAAAACAATGTCATAGCCAATATGTTTATTAGCAAGATGTTTTATTGCTTCGATAAAAGCTGATGTAATAGCATAAGCTTCAGACGCGTCACCTAATTGATTTTTTAACAACTGAGAGTCCCGCTTGTAGTATCCTGCAAAACTACTAAATCTAACAACATCATGAAATGGTTTCATCATATAGGTCTCCATACTTGATGATACTAACAAGTATGGTTTTTTAGGTAGCATTTTAGGTGTATTCCAGTAATCTGAAAAAAATAATTTCCATAAGTCAGCACGCGCCGATCCAGTTTTATGAATCTTAGAAGAATATTTTGGGTAAAATTTTTTTAAGACATCTACATCTTCTGTTCCCCAGCCAAATACAGCTGAAGCCTTTTCAATCATTTGCTCTGAATATCTGTTTCTTGCAAACATATCATAACCATGACCAACCAAATACCCCTCTTCATCAATACTTGTAATCTTAAAACCATTTTTTATTAGAGACTTATGTAAAGCAATTTTGTTATCATTTGGGGTTAAAGACTTATCGTGAAATATCCCTGGATCAAGTACTCCACTCATCAAACCTCTTTTTATTATATTTTGTTCAGAGATTATAACTTGATGTCCCCTTGAAGCTGCTATTGTTGCTAAAAGAAGCTTGCTATCTAACTCACGTACTGCAAGTTCGACACTAAGGTAAATGTTCATATTAAAGATGCATTGTTACTTATTACTTAATAAAAAATTATATATTCTTTTATCATTATTATTCAATATTGAAATATTAATTTTAAAGGTATAAGCAGTGTCAATTATGTCAAATTATTTTGAAACTGAGTTTGGTGACAAAATCGAAATGCTTCCAGAGATTGAGCAAAGACTGTATCCTAACTTATTGAAAGGTCCAAAATATTTTGAGGAACAATATGCTCAATCCTTTCCAAATTTAATGAAAAATAAAATGGCTCCTAATGTAAGAATTAAAAATAGCTTTATCAATAATGACTTATATTCTTTGGGCTGTGTTTTAGATCTTCTTAGTGAATTAAAACTTCTTAATGATCGACAATTTAAAAAGTGTTTAGATATAGCTGGTAGAGAAGGAATTCATGCCGCTATTTTTAGAGGACTATATGCCAAAGAGGTGCATGTTGCCGATATTTCTGATGGTAAAGATCCATTTTTTACCTTTAAACTTTTAAAATCGCTTTATAGGTATTTGCCATATTATATTGTAGATAAATTTATACGAAATAAATATGGTTTAGATTTTTTATTTAAAAAAATTACTGGACGAACACCTGCAAGTATTCTTCAGCGTAATAAAAACTCAAAGCATAAAAACTCTATTTCAAAAGAAAATTTTTATCATTTCTTATTTAATAAAATACCAAAAGTTGATCGATTTCTAGTTGGAGATTGGTTTAAAAAAGTTGATGAGACTTATGACATTATTCTTAATTTCCAAAGCATGTGGTTATGGGACCATAAGCAAGTAATGAAAAAAATTTCAGAAAATTTAGAGACTGCTGGACTTTTTTGTGTGATGGCTCCTTACAGTTGGGCTGGACGGTCAGGACTAGATGCGGGTTATGTAATAGGAGGAGAATTTGGTTATTTTGAGCAAAGACTAACTAAAAATGATATCCAGCGTTATTATAATAAATATAAACCAGAGGTGGCTCACTTAGTTGATTGGGGTTATAACACTACTGACTCCTATAGGCCCACTATTCAAAATTATATCGATGAGGCTCGTAAACATGGTCTTATCATTGAGGGTGTTAAACGAATTTATGATAATCTGCGATATGATTTAGTCTCAAATGGTAAAATTATATATAAAAATGACCTACCAAATGCAAATAGGGATACTGTTGAAATAAACATTGATGAAGTTTTGAAAAATATTCACCGATTCCGAACAGATGTTAGATTAGAAGACTTGCTTACGAGAGCTGTTGTTATGGTATTTAGAAAAATTTAAACTATTTTAAACAATGAAAAAAAAGATCTATCAACTATTCTTATTCTTATCATTATTTTTAATGACTATTGCTCTTAAAACAAATAGCTATAAATTATGTGCAATTATCTTATGGCTTAATATAAAAAAATTAAAAGCAATCAAATCAAATAATAAGAATACAAAAAAAATATTAGTTTTTAGTAAAAGTGGTGGCTATGAAGATTTAATTGAATCTTATTATAATTCCCATAATAATAAAATTGCTTTTTTTTTACTTCCTAGGGCTTTTTTAAAAAAAATTTTTTATTTTTATCTTTAAAAAAATTATAAACATAATTATTTTACTAAACCAATCGATAAAGATGAGATCAATAAAAAGAGTTCCTTTATAAAATATTCAACTTCTACATTTAGTTTTATAAATAATTTTTTGAAATTAGATGGATTTATTAGTTTTAATATATTTTATCGTGAAGAGAAATATTTTGAAGAAGTTTGTAAAAATCTGGATAAAAAATTTATCATTTTGCATAAAGAATCTGTTTTTACTCCTTTGGAAGAGGCTAATGCTCCAGCAATTTATGAAAAATATAATGAGAAGTCATTATCCTATAAAATATCGGTTTATTCTGAAAGTCAAAAAAAAATTTTAATTAAAAGTAAGATTGCTACTAAGACTCAGGTAATTGTTAATGGTTGTCCTAGATCTGATTACGCATTTAGATTAAGAAAAATTAAACCTAAAAAAAAAATTATAGTATTTTATTTAATTGAACATTCAAGAAGTCAGTCAACTATGGGCATCTTATTAAATAAAAATCGTAAAACCAATTATTTAGATAATAATACTAAAAAAAATTGGAAAAAATTATATAAACAAACTTTTAATTACCTTATTGAGTTTGCTAAAAATAACTCAGATATTATGATAATTTTAAAAGGAAAGACGGGTGTTCACAAAAAAAACGATTTTAACTCAAAAATCTTTCCTAAAAATTGCATCTTTATAGAAGGTGGGAGTGGAGAAGAATGGTTGAAGGACGCTTCAGTTGTAATTGCCTTTAATTCGACCATTGTTTTTGAGGCAATTGCTAGTAATAGAAATCTAATTATTCCAAACTTCAATGATGAAAATAAAATAAAAAAAAATGTTTTACACATAATAAAAGATAAAAAAAAATTTGTAAATTCAAAAAAACAATTTTATAAAAAAATAAATTTTTATTTAGATTTAAAGTATAAAAATAAAAAGATGTCTACTTATGATATTGAAACTTTAAAATACTATATAGGAAATACAGATGGCACATCAGGAAAGAAAGTAAAAAAATTTTTGAAAAAATTTTTTAATTAAGAATAATTAAAGTAACTTAATCTCTTTATTTTTTACAAGCAAATTAGCAATTCTTAAATCTTTTTTGTCATCAATATCAATTAAATATGGAAACTTATTTTCTAAGTATAATATATTGTTTCCTAATAGGTCATTAAAATTTTTTATTGTTCTATACCTGACGATATCTATCACTCCATCATGCCAATAAATTTTAGGAAGCTTTCTTCTATCTGAATTAAAATATTGCTTGCTAGTTTTATTCATAAAATATTTTAAATATTTTCCTTTTTTTACCCACATTTTATAAGGGCTTCTTTCTGGAATACTTATTGACCTTAGGCTATCTGCTTTTGGATTTTTTTTAATTAATTGAATTGCATTAGCAATCATCTTCTGAGTTCGAAGTGGATTTGTGGGCCTTAACTGTAAAATTATATCTGGTCTATAATTTTCATTAACCTCTAACCATTTTATCAAATGTCTAAAGAAGCCCAAATCTTTAGAATGATCTTCAGATATTTTTTTTGGTCTCAAAAAGGGAACTTCTGCTCCATATTTTTTGGCTGTCTTCGCAATTAATTTATTGTCAGTCGAAACTATGGTTCTTTGTATTAATTTACATTTTAAAGATTGTTTAATTGAATAATAAATTAATGGCTTATGATTTAATTTAGATAAATTTTTTAAAGGTATGCTTTTTGAATTACCTCTTGCTGGGATTATTGAAATAATTTTCATTATTTAGTTTTTGCTTCCAAAAACAAATTAGTGCCATATAAAATTTTTTTATCTACTAGATATTGATCATAACTTTTTAAAAATTTAGCTATCAAGAATCTATTTTTTTCCTTTAATCCTAAAGTAATTCTAGCAATTCTTATTTGTCTTTCTGAAATTAAATTTTTCATACCTGCAATAAATATTTTTAATTTCAGTTTAGATCCAATACTTAAATTTTTGCAGCATTTTACCCTCTTCAACAGAAATTTTCTTTATACCATTCCCCATAATAAGTGGAGCTTTTCTTAGTATTCTTACTAGACTAAGCATACCATCTTTAGATAAAGATGCTGCTTGATCAGTTCCCCACATACTTCTATCAAGGGTTATGTGTCTTTCGATATAGTTGGCCCCAAGTGAATAAGCCAAAAGAGACGGGGAAACAGAAGATTCATGACCACTATAACCAATATCACATTTAAATTTCTTTTTTAATGTTGTTATCATGTTTAAATTTAATTTTTCGTCAGGGCATGGATAAGTAGAAACACAATGCATCAAAACAAATTGACATTTATTTTTTTTAAAAATATTTATAGATTTTTCAATAGTTTGAATTGAACTCATGCCAGTAGAAATAAAAGTTAATTTTTTTTCTTTGGCTATTTCTTTTACCAAATCATAATTAGTCAACATTGCAGAGGCAACCTTATTATACTTTAATTTAAATTTTTTTAAAAATTTTTGACTATCCAAATCCCATGCTGATGCAAACCATAAAATTTTAACTCTTTTGCAGTAAGCATCAATCTCTTTAAATTCTTTTAATCCAAACTCTATTTTTTTTTTATAATCAAGATAACTTATATCTCCCCAAGGAGTATTTCTAATTTTTGATTTTTGATTTTCTGGTGTGGATATATCAGGATTTCTTTTTTGAAATTTTACAGCGTCAAAACCAGTTTCTTTAGCTAGATCAATTAATCTTTTTGCTGATTTAATTGACCCATTATGATTAATTCCAATCTCTGCAATCAAAAAAGGATTTTTATATTTTTTTGTTTGAAATTTCATTTAAATTTTTTTAGCGCTTTTTTATATGCTTCTATATTATTATAAACAAGCTCAAAAACCTGCTTTATTTATTTATCGATCAACTTATAGATTTATTAAGGTTTAAAGTCTATATATAATTGTTTGGTTAAAGTTTAAGAAGATCTTGTGGATAATAAAGTATTAATTAAATATAAATATAAAATGAAATATATTATTTTAACTGGGCACAGAAAATCAGGCACAACTCTATTGCATAGATTGTTTGATAATCATCCTGAATTAAATATATATCCAACAGATATCTCATTACTCTACGCTTATTACCCCTATTGGACTAATAAAAATCTTTCAGCAAGTGAGCTTAAGGATCGATTTTCTATAGTAATCCAAAAATCTATGTCTGTGTTTGCTGAAAAAATAATATTAAAGAATGGAAACAAGTTTGATCCCAATATTTTTTTAAAGATAATTTGGAAAAATTATAAACCAACAGATCTTGTTAAGCCTGATATAATAATAGATGCTGTTTCCAATTCATATTGTGAATATCTTGAATTAGATAAGTCGCTGCCATTTGTTTTTAAAGAAACAAGTCAAATAATAAATTTAAAGCAAATCTCGTCAAACAACCCCGATGTAAAGATGCTTCAAATTATTAGAGATCCAAGAGATAATTATGCCGCTATAAAAGTAGGAGTTTCAAATTATTATAAAAAATTTGGTGAGGATGAAATGGAGTCTCTTGCCAGTATGTTAAACCGTACCAAGTTTGATTTGGAGCTTGCACGTAGAGAAATTGAGAATAAATCAGGTAAATTTTATACTGTTCATTTTGAAGATTTAACAACCAGCTCTGAAACAACTCTTAAAAAAATCACAAATGATCTTAAAATTAAATGGCATAATAACTTAAAATTTCCAACTTTACTTGGCGAAGAATTTACAGGTAATAACCATTCAGGTGATAAATTTAAAGGCATATCATCGAATAATATTGGAAAATGGAAAGAGAGAATAAGTAAAAATGAAGCATGTATTATAGAGGGTTGGCTGGCAGATATTATGACTTATTGGGGATATCAATTGGAATATAGTCACGATGACCATGTAACTGCTTTATCTGATTTTTACGCATGGTACAATTGTAAATATTTTTTTAGAGATAGTTTCACAGTCTAATTAAAAATTAACGATATAAATTAATTAATTCTTTAATAAACTAAGATTAAATAGTAATAATAAAAAAATATAAATGCTTAATAACAAAACAATCTTAATAACAGGTGGAACAGGTTCATTTGGAACCAGGTTTACTTCAACGATACTTAGAAAATATCCAAAAATAAAAAAAATAATTATTTTTTCAAGAGATGAATTAAAACAATCTAATATGTTTGAAAGAGTTGAAAAAAAATACCAAGAAAAAATGAGATTTTTTTTAGGTGATGTAAGAGACAAAGATAGACTTATGATGGCCTTAGCTGGTGTGGATTATGTTGTGCATGCTGCTGCATTGAAGCAAGTACCAACTGCTGAGTATAATCCTTTCGAATTTATCAAAACGAACATAATCGGTGCACAAAATTTAGTTGAAGCTTGTATAGCGAATAAAATTAAAAAAGTTATTGCGCTATCTACAGATAAGGCTGCAGCACCACTAAATCTGTATGGGGCAACTAAACTGTGTTCAGACAAACTTTTTATTAGTGCAAATAATATAGTTGGCAAAAAAAAAATTACATTTTCTATTGTAAGATATGGTAATGTTTTGATGTCTAGAGGATCAGTAATTCCTAAATTCATTAATGATGTTAAAAATAAAAAAGTGTTAAATATCACTCATCCTGAAATGACAAGATTCAATATTACACTTGATGAAGGGGTGAACTTTGTTATCTCTTCTTTAATAAATTCGATAGGAGGTGAAATATTTGTTCCAAAACTTTCAAGTTTTAAAATTATTGATTTATTAAAATGTTTTGATCATAAAGTAAAACATAAAATAACAGGAATTAGACCAGGAGAAAAATTACATGAAGAAATGATTACCTTAAGTGACTCATATAATACCATTGAGTCTAAGAATTTTTACATAATCTTGCCCCATGAAGGGAAGTCATATTCAGACAAAAAAAGAACTATATCTCAATATATAAAAAAGTTTTCAGCAAAAAAGCTTAAGCTGCCATATTCGTATAATAGTAAAGACAATAAAGATTATTTAAGTATTAAAAAATTAAAAAAAATAATCATAGAAGAAAAAAAATTACATTAAATGTTTAAATTACTATTTTCTTATATTAATTTTTTTGCTTTTTAAAAAATTTTTGATTTTTTGTGGAGTTTCGCTAGTATATAAAAAAAGTGATGAACATCCAACAGCAGAATAATCATATTTTTTGAATGCTTTGTAAAAATCATCAAAATTTCTTGCACCTCCTATGATCATTTTAGGACAACTAAAATCTTTTATATATTTAGTAAATTTAAAATCCAAGCCTTCTAATGTTCCATCTCTGTCAAAATTATTAATTATTATTTCACCAAGATCAATTTTTTTTAATTTATCAATATGCTTTTTTACATCTATTTTTGATATCTGAGTTCCTGATCTCATTAATAGTTTATATTTTTTTTCCCTTATAATATATTTATAATCTAAACAAATTGATATGCACTGAGTTCCGAATAATTTTATTGCTTCTTTAATAATATTAAATCTATTTATTGCAGATGTGTTTATAACTACTTTATCTGCTCCATATTTTAAGGCATTTTCTATATCTTTTAATGAATTTATTCCTCCTCCATACGTTAAAGGGAGATTATTAATTTTAGAAATTTCTTTTAATATTTCAAAATTTATAATTCTGTTTTTACAAGAGGACGTTAGATTAATAATGACTATTTCATCTGCCTCTCTAAGATTAAAAATATTAACAAAAGATTTTATGTCTCCCATTAATCTGTCATTTTTAAAATTTTTACCCTTAAAAATATGATTATTTTTAAAAAGTAATACTCAGTTGAAGCAACACATTGATGATCTATGTATTACGAATGTCGATAAACGGAATAATCCAGATATGCGAAAAGCGATATGGGGCGCTTGTGGGGATGCGTTAGAGCGCAGCCTCATTGATATTGACATAGGCGTTAGCGAGTCAAGGGATATTTGGTCAAAGATTACTCCAATTATGCCAAGCTTTGCTTTGTTTCAAGCAGATAGAAAAAATAGTGATAAAGATATTGAGGTGCAGGACCCTTTTATATATGCAATTCGTGAGATAATGAAAAAGCCTTCGATACAGGAATCATTAAGCACAGTTGCAGATGAGGTAAGAGGCGCCTTGAGTGTTGTAACTGATGCAACTTCTAAGAAACTAGAAGAAACAGCTGTATT